>Ga0209002_10000207_pt1 | contig 44066 bp, 36 predicted proteins | sample Rifsed16ft2_FD_184010 | JGI IMG/M metagenome (GOLD analysis project Ga0209002, IMG submission 184010) | Soil microbial communities from Rifle, Colorado, USA - sediment 16ft 2 (version 2) | ecosystem: Environmental > Terrestrial > Deep subsurface > Rock core/Sediment | place: Rifle, Colorado...
TTTCAGGCCAACAGTGTTCGTCACAAACGCGTGTTATCTCTGCTGTTTATTGGATTACATATGATGCATGACACCCGAATACAATTAACTCATGATGATATGAACATGGCCTGGTTGCAATTGATTGATTTGTTGCATGAACAGCAGGGGCAATCATGATTTTCGTGGGGATCGCTCAGACACTGACCCTATTGATTTCCACTTTGATTCTGAATTTGCCGATTTCACAAATATGACTTAAACGGAGTTCGATTTTGCCAATTCATACGGCTTATCTTAATATTTCTACAATTACATAAGTTTATTAGATTGGGTAAATACGAATTGTGAAAATCCATTCCTACAATTACTTCGCGCAGGCTGTATAAAATATCTGCAAAAAATGGACTTTCATTAGCGTGAACGAGCCATCTAAACTCGCATTCTGTATTCCAATCTTTAGCCTTATGCAAAAAGAACTGACGATAGTGGTCAAGTATATGCTTTCTTAACCCTGCTTGGAGGTTGATTGAAAGTGAATTCCAATCAACTTGATACGCCGAAGGATCTTTTTTATTAACATTGTGTTCACTGCCGTAGACAACAGGGCCACAAAAGACACGGGCACTCATAGATACTGCATTTATGATTGATTGATGCAGGGAGTCTCCGTCGAAAACAAGACATACTCCAGTATGATTCAGTGCATAGTGCGCCCACATACGAGGGTGAGAATAACCCCATAGCTCATAGGAAAAGTCTGGGGAGTTTTCATCTGAAAGTATCAGATCTGGATTATCCTGAGTTAAACATACGACTGACCACTCTTTCAATCGGATTTGATTCATTTCTACTTGAACGTCAGACATAAGGGCCAAGAAATTAATTGGTACTACATCAGGGGGATTCAGAATTGAGAAGCCCCATTCTTTGGTCTCACGAGGATCATTGGTCTCCCCAATAGATCCTATACGAAGTTTCATTGTAGGAAGTATATATTCTAAGGCGCATTCGAGTGTTGTGTAATGATACAAACGCTTTGGTATATTCATCATTACTATGCGTTCTATCGCATCCGATTAATCAAGAAGATCAATATTTATAACTTCTGGTTACTCCGGCTTAAAGATATCCACTACAAGCGCTTTTACCGGTTCATCAAAGGTATTTTCCCACCAGTGGGTGACACCGGCTTTTTCCATGGAGATATCACCAGCATTGCGAATGAGTGGATCGGGGTTGTCATTACGGTGTTCCACAATGCTGCCGCTGACAATAAAAGCATAACCCGGACGCTGTTCATGCGTGTGTATGCCGACCACTCCGCCCGGTTCGATGGTGAATATTCTTGCGCGTAACTGGCGGCCGCTCATGGCCGGAAATTCTGCACCCAGATCGATAATACCCATTGTATCAATCGAGGCGATGCCTTTGGTTTCCTTGGGCCCCTTTAATCCACCCAGGGTTACCATGTCGTCATCTCTGGGAGGTGTGAGGGTAATGTCCGCCAGCATGATGATCTCGACCTTGTCCGGTTGTCTGTGGTCATCAACAGGGTGGGCAATGGTATTGGACGGCGAAATACACAGCAACAAATACGAAATGACCAGAGTGAATCGAATTGAATGACGCATAATAATTATCCTCATTCCTGTTGCAGATAAAAAATCAATAGAGTAATTCTGGCTGAAGTTGAATCCGGCTACAAATATTTTTCATAGGATTAGTAAAAACAAAAATGATCTGCCCCTGATTATTCACTTTTTATTTGTGATCATGATTTTTGTAACTCTTCTAACTGTTCACGAACTTCTTTAAATGCTTGAGAAAGTTCAGCATTCTCATGCGTTGCCATGAAATTCCACATATACGAGAATCCAATGACAGCGCCTAGAGTAGCCTCTCCTATCCATTCATGGAATCCCCAGGCAGGCAAGACAACGAAAATAATTGGTCTAAGAAAAAGTAATATTTGATCGAGATTATCCATAAAAACCTCCTAAGTTTTTATATCAAAATCAGTTTTCTATACTCGAGACTAGATAGGGTTTATTAATAATGTAATCTTTGCGAAATAATGTACACCACCTAACGATTTAGCTAACCCGGCGCCGAGAGGCTGAATAAAGAGCGCGAACTTTCCGGCGTCAATAATTGGGGTCAGAGTAAAAATTATTTCTCGAATTGTTACTCTGACCCTCATTACTAGGTTTAATTTACTGAAATTGATAGTCTTTACCAGCTTTCTTTGCAAAATCAACAACTATATCCTCTAACTTTAGATGTAGTTCAGTCATTTTAAAAGCGCAGGCAACTTCTGCAAATGATATTAGTCCACGATAAAAGTAGTTCCACAAATCTTTTTTATGGGGTTGTTGGTGTGGTGTATTTAATTGTCCTTGCACCTGAAACCTAGGTGGCTTTCCACCATACATGTTCATGATTTGTGGTGAAGCACCATGAACAAAACCTGAGTATGCCCTGCTAAGACTTCGAGTTAAAATATTACCTCTACTGGGTTCATTTACTTCAGATTCTTTCTCTGCAATATATGCCCGTATTTTCTTTCTTGGGATAGATAGTCTGTCCCGAGATGAGCTAACTGGATCCAAATGATTGTCATATTCTTCCATATAGAACGCATCTAAATAACGTTGATGAAGATCAGTAAAGTCATTAAAAATTATTGCGTACGATAGAAAGGTCACATCTTGCTGAAATTCATCAAGCATACGTTGTATTGCCGCTTGTTCTTGTAACAATCCATGATTTACAAGGAGATATGCTGATCTAAGTCCTGTTATGATGCGAGCTAATTTTTGTATTAAAGCTTGTTCAAGAGTTTTTTGTTTATATCGGAATACAAAACTATTAGAAAAAGGTACTTTTTCTGGCGGTTGAACTTGTTGTTCAAATAGACGCATAGTGTCGTCCATGATTTTTAATGCTTCATTAAATTGCTCGTCCACACTAAAACTAATCTAACAAGTCACTAAAAACTGATTGTCGAATAACATTGTATGAAAAAAAAGAGATTTTCATTTTACAACCTCCATATCATCAAATGGTTGAATAAGATTAGACCATATCTCTCAGGATTTACAGTTTCAGGCACAAAAAACCGGCAGGATTTACATCCTGCCGGTTTCATTTTTCACTGGATGCCGGGTCTAGCCCGGCATGACGCAGAGATCAGGCGGCGAGTTGCCGCAGCACGTAATGCAGAATGCCGCCGTTGTTGTAATACTCCCATTCTTTCGGGGTATCCACGCACACCGTGGCCTGGAAGCGGGTCTCCTTGTCACCTTTGGCGACCACGGTAACTTCTTTCGCACCGTCGGTCAGTCCTTCGATGTCATAAACCTCTTTACCGGTAAGGCCGAGGCTTTCCGCGGTTTCACCGTTCTTGAAGGTCAGCGGCAGCACACCCATACCCACCAGGTTGGAACGGTGTATGCGCTCGAAACTTTCGGCAATGACTGCGCGGCAACCCAGCAGCATGGTGCCCTTGGCCGCCCAGTCACGCGAAGAACCGGTGCCGTATTCCTTACCGGCCAGAATGATCAGCGGTGTGCCTTCGGCCTGATATTTCATCGATGCATCATAGATAAACATCTGTTCGCCGGAAGGTTGATGGATGGTCCAGCCGCCTTCGGTACCCGGCGCAAGCTGGTTACGCAAACGAATATTGGCAAAGGTCCCGCGCATCATCACTTCATGATTGCCACGGCGGGCGCCGTAGGAATTGAAATCCTTATGCAAGACACCATGTTCGATCAGGTATTTTCCGGCCGGACCGTCTTTCTTGATAGCGCCGGCGGGTGAGATGTGATCGGTGGTAATAGAATCACCCAGTAATGCCAGCACGCGTGCGCCCTGGATTTGATCGAATCCCTGGGCCTGCTTGCTCATGCCCACAAAATAGGGCGGATTCTGTATGTAGGTAGAACTGTCTTCCCACTGGTAACGATCCGAGGCCGGCACCTTGATGCTGCCCCAGCGCGTGTCCCCCTTGAAGACATGGGCGTAACTGCCCTGGAACATCTTTGAATCAATCGTGGAAGCAATGGCCTTGCTGATTTCCTGGCTGCTTGGCCAGATGTCCTTGAGATAAACCGGTTTGCCATCCTTGCCGGTGCCGAGTGGATCTTTATTCAGATCGGTATTTACGGTGCCTGCAATCGAATAGGCGACGACCAGGGGTGGCGAGGCCAGGAAATTCATTTTAATCTCGGCATGCACGCGGCCTTCAAAATTGCGGTTACCGGAGAGCACCGAGGCCACAACCAGATCGCCTTCTGCGATGCCTTTGCTGACAGCCTCCGGCAGCGGGCCCGAATTACCGATGCAGGTCGTGCAACCGTAACCCACGGTATCAAAACCCAGGGCGGCCAGGTGCGGCACCAGTCCGGCCTTCTTCAGATAATCGGAGACGACCAGTGAACCGGGAGCGAGGCTGGTTTTGACCCACGGCTTGCGGGTAAGGCCCATTTCATGGGCCTTTTTGGCGAGCAGGCCCGCGCCGATCATGACCGAAGGATTGGACGTGTTGGTGCAGGATGTGATCGCTGCGATCACAACGGCGCCGTCCGTCAGTTCATACGATGTCTTGCCGTCAGTGACAGTGGCTTTGCCCGGTTTGGTGCGTTTTTCGATCATCGGCGGCAGGCTCGTTTTGAAAGTTTGCTGCATGTCCGTCAGGGCAACACGATCTTGCGGGCGCTTGGGGCCGGCCAGGCTCGGTACAACACGACCCATGTCCAGTTCGAGTACATCACTGTAATTCGCCTCGAGCTTACTATCGCGCCACATGCCCTGGGCTTTGGCGTAGGCCTCAACCAGCGTGATCTGTTCCTCACTGCGGCCGGACAGGCGCAGGTAATTCAGTGTCTCGACATCAATCGGGAAGATGCCGCAGGTCGCGCCGTATTCCGGCGCCATATTGGCGAGCGTGGCACGGTCGGCCAGCGGCAGGTTATCCAGTCCGGGGCCAAAATATTCAACAAATTTGCCTACCACACCTTTCTTGCGCAGCATATTGGTCACGGTCAACACGAGGTCGGTCGCCGTTGCGCCTTCCGGCAGTTTGCCAATGAGCTTGAAACCAACGACCTGCGGGATCAACATGGTGATCGGCTGGCCGAGCATGGCGGCTTCAGCCTCGATACCGCCCACACCCCAGCCCAATACTCCCAGGCCGTTAATCATGGTGGTATGTGAATCGGTCCCAACGACCGTGTCCGGGTAAGCCTGTTCGACACCATTCACGGTACGCGTGAATACGGTGCGGGCCAGGTATTCCAGATTGACCTGATGGCAGATGCCGGTGTCCGGCGGCACCACCTTGAAATTGGAGAAGGCCTCCTGGCCCCAACGCAGGAACACATAGCGTTCGTGGTTACGTTCGAATTCAATCTCGGCATTTTTTTCCGCTGCATCGGGTTGTGCAAAGTAATCCACCATCACGGAATGATCGATGACCAGTTCAGCAGGAGACAGCGGATTGATCTTTTTCGGATCACCGCCCAGTTGACTCATGGCATCACGCATGGCCGCCAGATCAACCACGGCCGGCACCCCGGTAAAATCCTGCATCAGTACCCGGGCCGGGGTAAATGCGATCTCCTGGTCCGGTTCCGCCTTCGGGTCCCATTCGGCCAGGGCCGCAATGTCTGCCTTGCGGACGTTTTCACCATCTTCATGGCGTAACAGGTTCTCCAGCAGGATTTTCAGCGAGTAGGGCAGTCTGGAAATATCATGTTGTTTGCCAACTACCGGCAGGGAATAGATTTCATATTCCTTATTATTAACGTTCAGTTTGGTACGTGCGTTGTAGCTGTTAGTCATGTAGTTCCCCATACGTGAGACATAAAAACAAGGCGCGTTATTATGCGATATTTCGCCAGCCAGTAACAGGCCAGTGACCTGGAATGGATATTATTTCCGGGTGGAATTAATGATGGCCCCGCCCAGGCAGGTATCCGCCTGATAGAATACAATATATTGCCCCGGTGTGGCGGCACGTTGCGGCACAGTGAACCTGACTTCACATTGTCTGTTTTCTATCTGCTCTATTACACAATCCTGATCAGCCTGGCGATAGCGGGTTTTTGCGGAACATTGAAAAGGGATTGCAGGCAACTGCCCGCTGATCCAGTGCAGATTCGTAGCAGTCAGCTTCTGGCTGTAGAGCAGGGGATGATCATGTCCCTGGCCGATATACAGGATATTTTTTTCGATATCCTTGCCGACCACATACCACGGTTCCTCATTTGCACCCTGTATTCCACCGATACCCAGTCCCTGCCGCTGGCCCAGTGTGTAATAAAAAATACCATCATGCGTGCCCACGGTTTTTCCGTCCGTGGTCCGGATCTCGCCTGTTTGCCTCGGTATATAACGGCCCAGAAATTCCCGGAACGGCCGTTCCCCGATGAAGCAGATCCCGGTGCTGTCTTTTTTATCATGGGTGATAAATCCGGCCTTTTTTGCCAGTTCACGCACGGTGGTTTTTTCCAGTTCTCCAACCGGAAACAATGATCTGGCCAGTTGTTCCTGGTTCAGACGGCAGAGGAAATAACTCTGGTCCTTGTTTTTATCCAGACCTTTTAACAAATGATATGTGCCATCCTGCTGCACAATACGGGCGTAATGCCCGGTTGCGATCCTGTCCGCACCAAGTTGCAGCGCATGATCCAGAAATGCGCGAAATTTGATCTCCTGGTTACATAATATGTCCGGGTTGGGTGTGCGCCCGCTTTTATATTCATCGATGAAATGACTGAAAACACCCGTCCAGTATGCTGCCGAGAGATCGACCGTATTCAGCGGGATGCCTAAAGTCTGGCAGACACGCATGGCGTCCTCGACATCCGCTTCCCACATGCAACTGCCAGCAGGCGTTCTTTCATCCCAGTTTTTCATGAACAGGCCTTCTATCTGGTAACCCTGTTCCTGTAACAACAGGGCGCAGACGGAGGAATCAACGCCACCGGAGAGGCCGACAATGACTTTTTGTTTTTTCATAACAAATAAAAACGTGATTCGTGATTCGTGATTCGTAAAGCGAGAGAGAACATGGTGGAGGATTTACTGCCACTCAAAGATAATGGTTTAACAATTCAAGTGGATAGCGCTTGCCAGAAAGATAATCATTGATACAGGTCAGCACCATCGTGCTGCGCATCCGTTCCAGGTTTTTTTCGATTTCTGTTTTGGTCATCCATACCGGGCGGATGATGCCTTGGTCCAGTTCAAGTGCGGGATCATGCTGTAAGCATTTCCCTGCGAAGCAAAAACGGAGATAGACAATATCAATGCGTGGATTAGGGTAGAGATAAACACCAACCAGGGATTCGGGTTCGAATACCCATGCGGTTTCCTCACGTACCTCGCGTTTAATTGCATCGATCAGACTTTCATTTTTTTCCAGATGACCTGCGGGCTGATTGAAGACAATGTGATTGTCCGCATCTTCCTCGACCAGCAAAAAACGGCCATAATCTTCGGCGATTGCTGCGACCGTGACATTTGGTTTCCATTGCATAGGGATGATCTGCCGGATTGTGTTTATTGCATCTGTTTAAGTTATAATAAAGCCAGAACAAAATCTGTGTGAGAACTGAATGAATAAAATACCACATGCACTCAGTCTTGGCATTTTCCTGGCGGTCTTATGGGTGATGTTGTCCGGATATTTTACACCGTTGTTGCTTTTTTTCGGGGTGGTTTCGGCCTGTTTAGTCGTATATCTGGCCTTGCGTATGGATGTTGTTGATCATGAGGGGCATCCCGTCCATCTCAAAATAAGATTGACCGTCAGTTACTGGTTCTGGTTGCTTAAAGAGATTGTAATTTCAAATATTGATGTATGCCGGCGTATTTTATCTCCGGGTATGCCCATCAGTCCCGTCGTGATCAAGATCAAGAGTACCCAGGCAACCGGTCTTGGACATGTGATATATGCCAACTCCATTACCCTGACACCCGGAACGGTTTCCATGAATGTTGACGGGGATATGATTGAAGTCCATGCACTGACTGGCGAAGGTGCTGCAAATCTGGAGGCCGGGGAAATGAACCGGCGTGTCATGTTGATGGAGAATTACAAATAATGTTTATTGCAGCCATGACTGCTGTACTGGTGGCCATGTCGCTGGCATTGTGCCGGGTAATACTGGGCCCTACTATTTATGATCGAATTCTTGCCATCAATGTATTTGGAACGATCACTGTACTATTTATTGCTGTCTTTGGTTTTTTAACAGGACGGCCGGAATTTCTGGATATTGCCATTGTGTATGCGTTGATAAGTTTTATTGTCACAATTGCGATTCTGAAGTTTTTTGAATACGGTGATATGGGGCGTGGTGGTGCTGATCGGGATGAAATGGATATATGAATACAGTGCTCGATCTCATCAGCTGGATCTGTTTATTGGCAGGTGGGACGGTCATTATAATTGGTGCAGTAGGCATAAATCGTTTTCCTGATTTTTTTACCCGGTTACATGCCGCCAGTGTTATTGATACCCTGGGTTGCATGCTGATAATACTGGGGCTTATCTTCCAGGCCGGTCTGAGTATTGTCAGTATCAAGCTGGTGCTGATTGTCTTTTTTATTCTGTTCACTACGCCTACTGCAGCCCATGCCCTCGCCAAGGCGGCAATACACGGGAAAATAAAACCTGTTTTAAGCAATTCCGGAGAACAGACATCGAAGTCATCGTAGACATTGCCTTGCTGACGTTTCTGGCGATTATTGCACTGGTAATAACACAGATGCGAAATTTATTTACGTCCGTCATGATGACCGGGATATTCAGTCTGGTTTCTGCCAGTCTGTTTGTGACCATGGGCGCAGTTGACGTGGCTTTTACAGAAGCGGCTGTTGGCGCCGGTATTGCTACATTGTTATTCCTGAGTACGCTTGCATTGACATCCAGTGAAGAATCACCTGCAGTCAGACATTCACTGGTATCATTTTTTGTTGTGTTTCTGACCGGTGCGATTCTGATCTATGGCACGATTGATATTCCGCAATTCGGTGATGGGTCCGCACCGGTACATCAACATATTGCTGAACGTTATATTAAAACATCTCCAATCGAGATCGGTGTCCCCAACATGGTGACTTCCGTACTGGCAAGTTACCGGGGTTATGACACCCTTGGCGAGGTCACGGTTATCTTTACTGCGGGTGTCGCTGTGTTAATCCTTTTGGGCAGGGGCCGGCGTGAAGAATCCGCCAGACAAGATTCAGCTAATGTTGCATAAGGAGAAATAAATAAAATGGGACATCATCTGGTACTGCAGGTCATAGCAAAATTACTTATACCACTGATCCTGTTGTTTGCGCTGTATGTACAGTTTCATGGTGATTTTGGTCCGGGAGGAGGATTCCAGGCAGGCGTGATTTTTGCGTCCGGATTTATCCTGTATGCACTTATATATGGTATAGAGAATTTGCGTAAGGTTGTTCCTTTGGATTTTCTGAGAATACTGTCGTCTCTGGGGTTGATGTTGTATATAGGAACAGGTGTTGCCGGACTGCTTCTGGGTGGAAATTTTCTTGATTACAATGTACTCGGTTCAAATCCGGTTGCAGGTCAGCATCTGGGGATCCTTCTGATCGAACTGGGCGTAGGAATAACCGTAGCCTCGGTAATGCTGCAGATGTTTTATGTCTTTGCAAGACCGTAGAAGCAGTCACAAGTCACAAGTCACAAGTCACAAGTCACAAGTTACAAGTTACAAGTTACAAGTCACAAGTGATGGGTGATGAGTGATAAGAAATAAGTTATGAGTTGTGATCTGATTTCCTGCCACTCAGTCCTCATCACTCGTACCTCATTACTGAGGTTAGTTATCCGCTTCCCTCACCGCTATATTTCTCAACTACGGGGTCATCCCAGCTTCCACTGATCGTATATTGATAACGCAACAATTTATCAATCTGTTTCGGTATAGACTGGAATAATTCACCGGCCAGGAACAACACGGCCCCAACGCCGGCGCCTATCGGACCGAGCAGTGCACTAGCCAATGGCAGGCTGTTGGATATTTGCGGGGTTATGGTCACAATCTGATCGTAATCCTTTTCGATCAATCCGGTACGGCCGGTAATCCCAATACTTGCCGAAGGACCAGTCATGGAGAGGTTATTGGTGTATGCATTGCCGGATTCAAGTGAGAAACTTCCCTCTATCAGATCAAATGAGAAACCTTTGCTGAACAAGTCAGAAAAATCAAGTGACAGGCGTCGCGGCAGTGTCTGTATGCTTAGCAGGCCAAACAGTCTTCCTGCAGTTGGTTCAATATTCAGGAACTGTCCTTTTTCTATGCTCATCTCAAGTGTGCCATTTATCTCTGCCAGTGAAAAATCCATGGGTGTACCGTTCCAGTTAGCCTTCAGTTCCAGTCTGGTTGCTCCATCTTCTACCGGTGCAATGCTATAATCGAAAGTCTTCAACATGTTCTTGAGTTGTTCGGCGGTGAGCTGGAAATCAAACCTGGAATACTCTAGGTCATTGATGATCTGCCATATACCATTGCCATTAATTGTCAGGCCAGGTTTGGAGAAGCTGATGGTATCAACTGATATACCATCCTCCCGGGTTGAGGTACTCAATACCAGTTTGCCCAGATTTATGTCACCGTAACTGAAACTTTCTGCAGTTAATTCGAGTGGTGGTTGCAGACGCGGATCAATTTTAAATTTGTGGTCCGAATCACCGTTACTCTGCAGATGTAATTTATTGAATATTGCCTTTACGGTATTGATGCCGGCATTTCCGGGTATAGTAAACTCACCTTCGATATCGGCACCATTGAAGCCAAACTGCCATTGGGACTGTAAATTATTAAGTTTGAAATTTGTATCTGTAAACTGTTGATCATAATAATCCAGAGATGAAACGTGCAGGTCGACCTGAATATTATCGGTTGGTTCAGCAGCAATTTTAAAATCAAGCGTATCAATCAGATTATGCCAGTCTGATAAAGACAGGTGATCAGTTGTTCCGTGTATGAATATTCCACGTTTGTCGTTAAATAACCCTGTGTTATTACCTAGCGCCAGTTCTGCCATGGTCAGTGTGGTATCACCGGACTGGTTGAGATGTATCCTGCCTGAAATATCATTCCCCAGAGAAATGTGTATTTCTTTTTGAGTTGAATCTGACACAATTGTAGATATTGTTAAAGGCATGATATCAAAGTCTTTCTTTAACGGTGCAGGCAAATTAATTTTGAGACCCGAAAGATCAGAGCTGATAGTCAGCAATCTGGATGGGTAGGCAGTTTCAGTGGTGGCAGAAGGACCTGGGGCAATTGTCGCAGTCCAGCGGCATGCACCATCCATGAGGTCATGTAATTGGCTGGACATGGATTTCATCCCTGGGGAAAAATAGCCCAGTTGTTCAATAATAAAATAACTGTCCGAATCACCAGCGAGACTAAATACCAGTCTTTTCTTGTCATCGGTACGTATGCCCAGATTAACCTCCTGGTTAAAATAATTGCCATTGAGATTTTTTGTTGATACGGAGTCCGTGGTGAACAGGACATTCCCCGTAATATCATACAGTTCCATCCCCATCATGGGTGATTTTAAATAGGCCTTGTCAAAAAACAGATCGCCATTGAGTGATAACGGTTTATGATCTAACGGTATATGAAGTTCAAGATCGAGCGCTATTGGTCCGTCCAGTTCGAGATCATTAATTTCCCTTAACAAGCTGGAGGAAGACAATGGGCTGTTTTGTACTATGAAGACAGCATCCTGTGTAGAGCCTTTTATATTACCTTTAATATCAATGGTCGGGGCGTCTGCATCCAGTTCATCTACCACAGCTGTTGCTTCTGTTATTCCGGCATTGTAGATATAACCGTTATGGGCATTGATGGATAGCTGGTTATTTTCAATGACGAGTTCGGCATCAAGCTTGTCTGCCGGTGTCCAGTCAGGATGATAATCCAGGGTGGAATTTTGTATGTTGGCGATGGCTTTAAATTGGCCCTCCATGTTTTTGAACGGAAACTCATCCAGATTACCCCTGAGCGCGATATCCAGCGATGAAATATGGCCTGAAACCAGCGCTTTCTTCATCCATACCTGCAATTCTTCAGGGGTATATATTGGCATGTAATGAGCAAGGTTTTCTATATCCAGGTTACTGGCATTGAATAACAAATTTGTGTAAATGACATTATTCTCCCGGTTAAATGATATTTTGCCATTCAATGAGGAATTAAAGTGTGGGGTATGTGATTCTACAAGTCTGGTTTCAAGGGCCAGAATACCATTTTCATTTTTCCAGTTCACATCACCCGCCAGTTCGTAAATCATGATCATTTCTGAAAAAATATCAGGCAGGAAGAGTTCAATATAACTTGAATCAAGACTGATCAGTCCTTGCCGGAGTCCAGTTTCGATATGACCATTCAGGTTTGTGATGCTGGAATTATCAGGACCGTATTCAATGGTTAATTTATTTATATTACTATCGATATAAACCGGGTCAGGTAAGGAATTATCATAAACAAGCAAACTGTTTTTTAGTGTCCCCGATAATTTATAAGAGTTGTCTTTATTGAATCCGTCATCTGTATTAAACGCCTTGATTAAAGGCAACAGATCTTCGATTTTCAGATAGTCAGATTTGGCGATATAACGGAAGTTATTGCTGTCAGCAGACCATTCTTTATGAATTTTAATTGACGTTTTTGGCCACAGGCCATTTGTCGTTACCAGGTCTTCGATATTCAGTTGCAATCTGAATCCATCGTCTTCAGTACGCCTGATTGAGAACAGGGTATCAAGATGTTGAATATCATAACTTAGCTTGTCATATGCAAACTGAATATCGGACACATCAATCTGGCCATCAATATTATTCAGTTTTCCATCTTTCCAGCTGCTCCATAATTCAATATCCGCAGGAGCGCTGTTCAGTTTTGCCGATGAGATCTCACTATACATCATGTCAAACAGGGTGCCAGGATAGAGTTGTTTGCCGTTAAAGTAAATCTGGCCAGACCATTGCGGTGTGGTGATATCCCCAAAAATATCCAGAGAGATATTAAAAGATTGTCCATACATCTCCGGCAATTTTGCAGATGCATCGATTTGTACATGTTTCCAGGAGCTTTTAAAGAAAAGTGTCACATCGGTCAATAGTAAGGGCGTGTCTCGACGGTCCTGATCCAGATAATGTATTTTCGCATCCTGAATAGAGACACTCTTTTGCGTCAGCAACCATTCTGCAAAAACGGAATGTTTGTCATCATGGATCTGGCTGCTATCGCCGCTTTCCGTTTGTGCAATGTTTATTGCGCCATCAGTACCGCGAATAATAACCAGTTCCGGGCCGGTAATGGTTATTTGTAATGGAGACAATTTCTGCTGAAAGAAAATGGTGGCCGGATTCAGGCTTATACTCGCAGTCTTTAATCTGGTCAGTGTATTTTTACCGGTTTGATCCAGGACATTAATCCCGTGCAGTCTCAGATAGGGAGTCCAACCCCGCCATTCAGCATCAATCTTTTCCACGATGATCGAATAGCCAACGTATTTACTGGCCCAATCTTGTATTTCTTCGCGATAGTTATCGACATGAGGCAGTGTCAACCTTACCAGAGTGGCACAAACGGCGGCAGTCAGGACAAGCGCAGCGAAAATATACCAGCAGGCGTGATATAAACGACGAAGGATTTTTGCAAACATTGCCTATAAAACGGTATGTGTGTAGTTATAATAAGACAATGTCATATTGTTCCTGTGTATATAACGGCTCAACCTGAAATGTAATAGGCCGTCCTATGAATGCCTCAAGTTCGGCGACACTGGTTGATTCGTCATCAAGCAATTTGTCTACTACATTCTGTGAGGCGACCACCAACAGTTTCTCGGCATCAAATTGCCGGACCTCGCGTAAAATTTCCCGAAAAATTTCGTAGCATACTGTCTCGGCGCTTTTAATAGAACCGCGCCCGGCACAGGTTGGACAGGGTTCACAGAGAATATGTTCAAGGCTTTCTCTGGTACGTTTGCGTGTCAATTGCACCAGCCCCAAAGAGGTTAATTCGCTGATGGTGACCTTGGAGTGGTCGCGTTCCAGGTGTTTTTCCAGCGATCGCACGACCTGTCGCCGATGTTCCTGCTCCTGCATGTCAATGAAATCGATTATAACAATGCCTCCCAGGTTTCTGAGGCGTAATTGTCTGGCAATAGTCTGGGCCGCTTCCAGATTGGTCTTGTAAATGGTCTCTTCAAGATTGCGATGTCCTACAAAAGCGCCGGTATTGACATCTATAGTGGTCATGGCCTCTGTTTGATCGATAATCAGATGGCCGCCGGATTTTAATTGTACTTTTCTGCCCAGTGATTTCTGGACCTCGTCTTCTACTGAATAAAGATCAAGGATCGGGTGTTCTCCCGGGTAGTATTCAATCCGGCCCAGAAATTCAGGGATAAACTGTTTGGAGAACTCCATGACGCGATGGTAGGTTTCCTTGGTATCGATCCGGACTTTTTCGATTTCGGTATGAACCAGGTCGCGCATGGTGCGCAAGGCCAGAGGTAAATCTTCATAGACGATGCCGGGCGGTGTTGTATTCTGGGCGTGGAGTACTGTCGAATTCCACAACTTGTGTAAAAATTCGATGTCCCGGTAGATATCCTCTTCGGAGACACCTTCTGCCGCTGTACGGACAATAAAACCGCCCCGGTTAAGAATTTCTGATTCACGCATGGCACTGTGCAGTACAACATTATCTTCATTACCTACGGCCAGACGGGCTATACCACTCCGATACTGCATGATTATGCTGCGCAAACGGTCACGCTCTTTCTCTTCTTCGATTCTTTGCGAAATACCGATATTGGGATAATCCGGTATAAACACCAGGTAGCGTGAAGGCAAAGACAGGCGCGTGGTCAGGCGGGCACCCTTGCTGCCGAGAGGATCCTTGATGACTTGCACCAGGATGTCCTGCCCTTCATGCAGGATAGTATCAATGGATGGCAGTTGCAGATTGTGCTCATGCTCATCCGGTATGATTTCCTCCGATAGCGTTGCAATGTCCGAGGTATGCAGAAATCCCGTACGTTCCAGCCCGATATCAATAAATGCAGCCTGCATCCCCGGTAATATCCTGGAGACGTGGCCCTTGAATATATTCCCCACCAGCCCTCTTTTTTGTGAGCGCTCTATATACACCTCTTGCAGCACGCCGTTTTCCACAACGGCGACACGTGTTTCCTGCGGGGTTACATTGATAAGGATTTCTTCGCTCATGGCCAGTTATGATTCTTAATGTAATATAAGAGAATATTTAAATAAGTATATATATCAAACAGTTATTTTCAGTTAATTTGACTGGTATGGGTAGTCTTTTTTTTACTGGATGATAATTGTGCATCATAGCATTTTATCGGGATCTGGAGCTTACGGAATAAGTTAACTGGCAGGTGTTTGTATGACAGCAGAGCATCTATTCACTGTAGAATGCAGGCATGTCATCTGTCATTGAAAGGCTGCGTGCTATTTTACCGGAAGAGGCGGTTATTTCCGGCCCGGAATCACTACAGGTGTATGAATGTGATGCCCTTTCAGCTTACCGTACCCTGCCTCGTTGTGTGGTATTACCCGCTGATATCGATCAGGTTCTGGCAGTTATACGAATATGTCATGCGGAAAATATCCCGGTGGTGGCGCGTGGTGCCGGAACCGGCCTTTCCGGTGGGGCATTACCGGTCGCGGATGGTGTGGTCATGAGTCTCGCTAAATTAAACAGGATCCTTGCGATAGATCCGGATCGACGCCTGGCCAGGGTACAGCCTGGGGTACGAAATTTAAGTGTCTCCGAGGCTGCTGCACCTTACGGTTTGTTTTATGCACCGGATCCTTCATCACAGATTGCCTGCACCATCGGGGGCAACGTGGCGGAAAATTCAGGTGGTGTGCATTGTCTGAAGTATGGACTGACTGTACACAATATTACCGCGTTAAAAATTATTACCATCGAAGGGGAGCTTCTGGTGATTGGCAGTGAGGCACTGGACACCCCGGGGTTTGATTTACTGGCGTTGTTGACAGGATCAGAAGGAATGTTGGGTGTCGTTGTGGAAGTGACACTGAAGCTCCTGCCAAAACCAGTACAGCAACAGATATTACTCGCAGCATTTGACAGTGTTGATGCCGCAGGCAATGGTGTTGCCGCCATCATTGCAGCAGGGATCATCCCGGCCGGACTGGAGATGATGGATAATGCGGGTATACGTGCAGTTGAATCGTATATTCATGCCGGTTATCCGGTTGATGCTGCAGCCATCCTGTTATGCGAACTTGACGGTGTGCAGGAAGAAGTTGATTCATCCAGTAAAGAGGTTGCAGATATTCTGATCAAATCCGGCGCATCAGAAGTACGTATGGCTAAAGACAAGGCTGAAGGAGAAAAATTCTGGGCGGGTCGTAAGGCTGCTTTCCCGGCGGTGGGTCGTATTGCAGCGGATTACTATTGCATGGATGGCACTATCCCGCGTAAACATATTGCCCGTGTATTGCAGACGATAAATGATCTGTCCAGACAATATGGGCTTGGAGTAGTGAACGTGTTCCATGCAGGTGATGGTAATCTGCACCCGCTTATCCTTTATGATGTTGCTGTTCCGGGTGAACTGGAACGGGCAGAAGAGTTTGGCGGAAAGATACTGGAAACCTGTGTGGCTGTTGGTGGCACCATTACCGGTGAACATGGCGTCGGTATCGAAAAGATCAATCAGATGTGCGTCCAGTTCAATGCACAGGAATTAATACTGTTTCATGACATCAAGCATGCTTTTGATCCACCCGGTTTGTTAAATCCGGGCAAGGCTGTACCTACCTTGAAACGTTGCGCAGAATTCGGCGCCATGCATGTCCATGCAGGACAACTGCCATTCCCCGAGCTTGAACGGTTTTAAGGAAGTCTGCCATTGTCTGTTAATATTTCCAATCTGTATCAGGAACTCAGTGAACGCGTTATTGCGGCCAGAAATTCAGGACAACCACTGATCATAAAAGGCGGTGGCAGCAAACAATTTTATGGCCGCAATGTAATTGGAGACGTCATTGACCTTCGAGCCTGTTCCGGCATTATCGCGTATGAACCCACAGAATTGGTGATCACAGCCTATGCAGGTACCCGGCTTCAGGAGATAGAAAATGCGCTTGCCCAGCATGGACAAATGTTGCCGTTTGAACCCCCCGGTTTCGGTGATTATGCCACTCTGGGTGGTGCGGTAGCGTGTGGCTTGTCCGGACCGGGGCGCCCGTATACAGGAAGTGTCAGAGATTATGTTCTGGGTATTAAATGCCTTACCGGAAAGGGGGAAATACTGACATTCGGCGGACAAGTCATGAAAAATGTGGCGGGTTATGATGTCTCTCGCCTGATGACTGGCGCATTGGGTACGCTGGGAATCATACTTGAGGTGTCGATCAAGGTAATGCCCCGACCTGAGTATGAAACCGCATTGACCCGGAAAACAGATTTCAATACAGCGTTGACCAGTATGAATGCCTGGGCCGGGGAATCACTGTCCCTCTCTGCCGCCAGTTATGATGATGGACAGCTTAATATTCGTCTTTCCGGGAAGGAAACTGCAGTTGCGTCCGCCCGTAAAATCCTGGCAATGGAAGAATCAGGGACAGAACTGGATTACTGGAGCCAATTACGCGAACATCAACTGGCCTTTTTCAAGGATACCAAACCTCTCTGGCGCCTGTCTGTGCCATCTACAACCGGCAATATGAATCTGGCCGGAGATTGGTTGATCGACTGGGGTGGTGCGCAACGCTGGCTCAAGACTGATGAACCTGTGGACAATATCCACCGGATAACGGAACAGGCCGGTGGACATGCCACATTATTCAGAGGTGGCGATCACGATGGTGAAGTTTTCCAGCCCTTGAAACCGGCACTGATGCAACTGCATTTGCGGCTGAAACAGGTGTTTGATCCGGTCTGGATCCTGAACCGGGGCCGCATGTATCGCGACTTTTGATACTCATGCAGACATTTATCGTCGAAGATTTTCTCATTACACCGGACGGGGAAGAGGCCGACCGGATATTACGCAGTTGTGTGCATTGTGGTTTCTGTACGGCAACCTGTCCCACCTACCGTCTGCTGGGTGATGAACTCGACAGCCCGCGCGGCAGGATCTATCTCATCAAGGGATTGCTGGAAGGCAAGGAAGCGACTGAAAAAACACAACTGCATCTGGATCGCTGTCTGACTTGCCGCACCTGCGAGACCTATTGTCCATCCGGTGTTGAATACGGGCATCTGCTCGATATCGGCCGGCATCAAATGAAAGAAAAAGTCAGGCGTTCATTACTGGAAAGGATACGCCGTTTTCTGTTGCGTATGATCCTGCCTTATCGCAGGCGTTTCAGTTTTTTGCTGAGATGCGGACAGATGCTACGCCCAATGTTACCGCAAAACCTGCAGAAAATAATCCCGCCACGCTCAAAGCCAGGGAATATCAGGCAGGATATTTATTCCCGCAAAATGATTCTTTTCAGAGGTTGTGTGCAACCGGCATTAGCACCTGAGACCAATTATGCAGCCATTCGGATTTTGAACCTTCTGGGTATCAGTACCGTTGAGATCAGCAAAGAAACCTGTTGCGGGGCGCTGGACTATCATATGGCGGAAACTGGATCCGCCAGCGACTTCATCAAACGGAATATTGACCTCTGGTGGCCACAGATTAACTCCGGAGTGGAAGCGATAGTGATAACGGCCAGTGGCTGTGGAGTAATGATCAAGGATTATGGTTATATCCTGCGCAACGATCCTGACTATGCAGACAAGGCCAGGCAAATATCGTCAATGACAAAAGATATCAGCGAAATATTTTCAGCAGAAGATATAAACAAACTCAGAAATCATATGAAACATGAACATGCCAGAACTGCGTTTCATAATCCTTGCACGTTACAACATGGGCAAAAATTGAGAGACTCCACTGAATCTGTATTGCAACAACTTGGATTCAGTTTATGTGATGTCCCTGAAAGTTATTTATGCTGTGGATCGGCGGGGATGTATTCGTTGTTGCAGCAGGACCTTTCGCAGCAGTTGCAACAGGAGAAGATCAGGAATCTGATATCAGGGCAACCGGATCTGATAATAACTGCGAATATCGGTTGCCAGATGCACCTGCAACAGGCAACCGAATTACCGGTGAAACACTGGATAGAGCTGGTGTATGCTGCATTGCAATAAAACAGGCCTGCAACCTGGACGGGTAAGGTCTGGAAAGTGGTGCGATAACTTGAATTGTTATCCTGTCTTACCCTGTCACAGTAGAAAACCTGTGACACAGTAGACAAAAAAGCGGGAAGGAAAGCCCGGATTAATACCTATTCGATGCGCAATACACCAGTATCACTTTGGCCGCTGCCATCGCCGTTGCCGGAGTCGAAGATCTCTTCGTAACCTTCAACTGGCGGGTTACCGTCATAAATAAGGTATACACGGCGTTGTAAATAGGCTTCCCGGGTAAAGACATAGGGATCAACAGCAGCCTCATCACGAATACGGGTAGCCTCAAGCAGATTTGCCCGTTTGTTAATGACATTTATTGCAGCCAATGGGAACAATATTGCACCTGTTATATATGTAATGGGGTTAGTCAGCACACTGGTCGCAATGTCCGTAACATCACGGGTGGTATTGGGTCCCTGTACCGGTATATAGAGATATGAGCCTGAACCAAATCCCCACACTGCCAGAGTCTGCCCAAAGTCTTCATTATGTGCAGGCAGGTCTATATGTGACCCGACATCAACAAGTCCAGCCAGACCAATGGTAGAATTGAAAATGAAACGGATGGCATCTGACAGGCCCTGGTCAAATTTGCCTTGCAGGAATGAATTCAGCACCACATTCAGATACGCAAGATTATCAAAAAAGTTTGTGATACCGGTGCGTGCCAGTTCAGGGGTGTATTCTGCATAAGTCTCTGCGATCGGTTGCAGCAATGCCTTGTCCAGAGTGTCATTTATGCTGTAGAAAACCCTGTTGCCCGGTTCCAGTGGATCAGGGTCACCAACAGTGGTTTGGGTTGTGGCACAACCTGTTGTCAGCGCAATAAATATCAAGACAAGCGATATTTTTGTTATTGGCGTCAGTCTTGTCAGTATCATGGTGTCTCCCGGCAATTTACAGCATAAATATAAAGCTAAATGTTGGTTGAAGATCCGCTCAGTTCCTTGATTTTATTTTCAATTTCATTAACAAGGTTAGTAAAACCCTTGTCGTTGATGATCGCCGCATACTCAGCACGTTTGAGCGAGAGGTCATTTATGCCGTCGGCAATAACGCTGATTATATACCATTTCCCTGCATGTTGATGAACCAGGTAGTCAAATTTGACGGGTTTATCATTCTGTCTGGTCAATTCAGTCTTAATCAACAGCCGTCCTTTCTTGAGTGCTTCGACACTTGTAGTCTTGAATGAGTCGCCAGAATAACTGTCAAACCGGGAGGCATAGGTTGAAATACTGAGCCGCTTGAACAGATCCACAAATTGTTTTTGTTGTTCTTCGCTGAGTTCACTCCAGTAACGGCTAAGTATCACCTGCGAAATTAAAGGAGTATCAAATGAAGATTCCAGTACAGGTGCCAGTGTGTCATAGCGTCCCTGGAATTGCAGTGAATCTGCATTTTGCATGATGTTAATCAGGCTGTCATGAAATTTCTCAATGACTGCCACAGCCGCTGTGTCATCAGCCAGTGGGCAGGTTGAATAGACCAACAGGACTATGCCTAAAATATGCTGAATATACCGGCTCGAGGATCTCATGAGAGTTTTTATAATGTCACTTTATGCGTGAGGTTTGGTTGTCATATTGCAATTTTGCCTGAAATTATCAAGTTTTTTCTTTGACTGGTGGAATATCACAGGAGTTGCGTTATTTTTATGCACTCCCGGAATAACTGCGGTTTTTCCACCGGGTGCCACCCATGAACAGGTGTCGCCATGCAGAAGACCAGGTCATGATCATATAAAAGACCCCGATTAACGGTATGCAACAACCCAAGAGAGGGTTTAACCTGTAATAATTCAGTATGGGTAAATAACAGATATACATTAACAACAAGGTCAGAAAACCCCAGATGGCTGCCCAGAAACCGGCGGCTAATACAGCAATGACCGGAAATACAAAGGTCATTATCATTAACAAGGTACATGCCAGGAGTAATGCCCAGGAATAACGTAACTGGGTGAATGCACAACGTGTCACCATATCCCAGATCATACCAAGATTGTTATAAGGCCGCAGGCTGACAGCTGAATGTGTCAGGCCTATCCATATTTTGCCACCGGCATCCTTGACCTTCCGCGCCAGAGCGCAGTCATCGATCAGTTTGTTGCAAAGACTGGCGAATGCCCCGGCCTTGTTGAGCGCGGAAGTTTTAATCAGGATACAACCACCAGCAGCTGCAGCGACGTAAGGTGATACAGAATTTGAAAGACGAAATGGATAAAGTAGTTTAAAAAAGAAGATAAAGGCCGGCATTAATAATTTTTCCCAGCGGCTTTCCATACTGAGGCAGGCCATTAGCGACAGCATGTCCAGCTGTTCCAGATCGAGTTTGTTTAACAGGGCTTTTAAGGTACCGGGTTTGAGCGCTATATCGGCATCCAGCAGTAATACCAGTTCAGTTTCAACCTGTTTGCGGCCTTGTTCCAGGGCCCATAATTTTCCACTCCAGCCTTCTGGCAAAGGTTCACCAATAATTATTTCAAATCCGGAAAGTTTTTTCTGTAGCGCAATGGAGGCAGTTTGATCATCGGATTGATCATCGATCAGGATGATCCTGAGACTCTTACCCTGAGCAGCGAGGCCATCCAGTGTTTGAGAAATCACATCCTGTTCATTACGTGCCGGAATTAAAACGGTGATCCTTGAAAGATCAGCAGATGGGCCTGGAATATCAGCGTCCAGTGATTCGTGTGTATTCCATGGTCGCCAGGGCAGCAGAAATATGATGACCCAGATAACAAGTCCCGACAGGGCCAGCAGGCTCCCTACCGCATGACCCGGTTCCATCAGGCGACTTGTTTCTTACCGCCGCAGGAAGTGGCTGGTTTTTGCTGATTAGAGACCAATACCGGTTTTGGCAGCGGACCATCATCATAGAGGATGGGCAATTCCGGTGCCATGGGGCCAGTAGTGCGGGGGCCTTTAAGAAATACCTGCAATGCTTCCCATGGACGCATGAAGCTGTCGTTCACAGCTGTTGCCTCGTAACCACAATGCACCATACAGTTGGCACACTTCGGATTGCGGCCGCTACCGTATTTTTCCCATTCTGTGTCTTTAATCAGGCCCTCAAAGGTTGGCGCGTATCCTTCCCCTACCAGCAGATAACAGGGTTTCTGCCAGCCAAACACATTGCGGGTCGGATTGCCCCAGGGTGTGCATTGATAGGTCTGGTTACCGGCGAGGAAATCCAGATAAAGTGATGACTGGTTGAATTTCCACTGCTTGCCCTTGCCGAGCTTGAAGATATCGCGGAACAGTTGTTTGCTTTCCTTTTTCTTCAGGAAAACATCCTGGCGTGGAGCGCGCTCGTAACTGTAACCCGGTGAGATAGTGACACCCTCAACACCAAGCGCGGTTGCCGTATCCATGAATTCAGCGATTTCTTCTGCGGATTCACCCTGGAACAGGGTACAGTTAATGGTGACACGGAATCCTCTGGCACGGGCTTCCCTGATCACTTTCACACATTTATCAAATACGCCCTCAAGGCAGACGGAAGCATCATGACGATCATGATTACCATCCAGATGTATGGAAAAAGTCAGATAGGGTGATGGTGTATAATCATCCATGCGCCGTTCAAGCAGTAGCGCATTGGTACAGAGATAGACGAATTTTTCCTTCATGATATAACCGGCAACAATCTCCGGCATTTCCTTGTGGATCAGTGGCTCGCCTCCGGCGATGGAGACTATAGGTGCGCCACATTCATCAATCGCCTGCATGCATTCATCATAACTGAGGCGCTTGTTCAGAATTTCATCAGGGTAATCAATCTTGCCACAACCGGCGCAGGCCAGGTTGCATCGGAACAGTGGTTCCAGCATGAGTACGAGAGGATATTGTTTTTGACGGCGGATCTTCTTGCCAATAATATATTTGGCGACACGGTATTGCTGAATCAGCGGAACACTCATTATGTTCTCCGGTTATCGTTTTGTCCGGGGCCCGGGCAAGCCAGGCACCTGAATTTCTTCATGAAAATGAGTAAGATAAAGTATGCTGCCATAAATGTACAGCAAGCATTTATGATACTATGATAGGCTACTTTTGATAAATATAGCGGGCAAGAGTTTCACCCGGTTCGACCGGAGTTGGTCAGAGTCAATTACAGGATGAAGAATTCCAATGTCTTTTATATATTTCCGGTAAGTCATGGATTATCCAATTAAAACGCCAATACTCGACAGCATCAATTCACCAGCGGATTTACGCAAATTACCGGAATCCAAATTAATTCCGCTTGCCAAGGAACTGCGGGAATTCCTGCTGTATTCTGTTGCCAGGAGCGGCGGCCATTTTGCCGCCAGTCTGGGGGCAATGGAACTGACTATTGCCCTGCATTATATTTTCAACACGCCTGATGACCGGCTGGTCTGGGATGTCGGGCACCAGGCCTATGTGCACAAGATATTGACTGGCCGCAAAGACCGTCTGCATACCATACGCCAATGGCAGGGCCTGGCACCTTTCCCGAAACGTGATGAGAGTGAATATGACACCTTCGGTGTCGGGCATTCCAGTACCTCCATCAGTGCTGCCCTGGGTATGGCAATTGCTGCCAGGCAAACCGGCAGCAAGCGCAAGACTGTGGCAATCATTGGTGATGGCGGTCTCACGGCAGGTATGGCCTTCGAAGCGCTGAATCATGCCGGTGATCTGGGTATTAATTTGCTGGTGATCCTGAATGACAACAACATGTCGATATCACCGAATGTCGGGGCGCTCTCCAACCGTTTTGCACAACTGTTGTCCGGCAAGATTTACACGACAATGAAAAAAGGCAGCAAGAAAGTGCTCTCAAAAATGCCCAATGCCTGGGAACTGGCACGCCGTGCTGAGGAACATGTGAAGGGATTGATCATGCCCGGGACATTATTTGAGGAGTTCGGATTTAATTACATCGGCCCGATCGATGGCCATGACCTGCCAACCCTGCTTGCAACAATCAGAAATATTAATAAACTCGATGGACCGCAATTCCTGCATATCATTACAAGGAAAGGCAAGGGTTATGCACCTGCCGAGGAAGACCCTGTTAAATATCATGGCGTCACCCCGTTTGATCCGGTCAAGGGTATCGTCTCTTCCGGTAAGACTGGTGTGAAGAAACCGACATTCAGTGACGTGTTTGGTGAATGGGTCTGTGATATGGCAGCAAAGGACGAACACCTGGTCGCCATCACACCGGCTATGCGCGAAGGTTCAGGCCTGGTGAGATTTGAAAAGGAATACCCGGATCGTTATTTTGATGTGGCTATCGCAGAACAGCACAGCGTTGCTGTTGCTGCCGGTATGGCCTGTGATGGATTGAAACCGGTGGTTGCCATTTATTCCACTTTCCTGCAGCGTGGTTACGATCAGCTCGTGCATGATGTTGTCGTCCAGAATTTACCTGTACTGTTCGCCATTGACCGTGCCGGTGTAGTTGGCGCAGATGGCCCTACGCACAACGGCAGTTTTGATATCAGTTTCATGCGCTGTCTGCCAAACATGGTGATCATGGCACCCGCGGACGAGAACGAATGCCGGCAGATGCTCTATACCGGTTTTCTCCTTAATCAACCCGCGGCAGTGAGATATCCGCGCGGCACCGGTATGGGAGTTGAAGTTAAAAAAGTGATGGCCGCACTGCCCATAGGCAAGGCAGAGATCCGCAGAGTGGGCAAGGGCATTGCCATACTTTCTTTTGGTGTGATGCTGGAACCTGCGTTACAAGCCGCGGAAGAATTGAATGCCACCGTTGTTAACATGCGCTTTGTCAAACCCATAGATGAAGCCATGATCCTGGAAATGGCAGCCACACATGATCTGCTGGTAACCATTGAAGAGAATGTAGTCCAGGGCGGCGCGGGCAGTGCGGTGAATGAAGTGCTTGCCGCACATGGCATTACTCATCCGATCATTAATTACGGATTACCTGACCGGCTAATCCAGCACGGCACACGTGAAGACATGCTTAAGGATGCAAAACTTGATAAGGCAGGATTGCTGGAATTTATACAACAATATAATGAAAAAACCGGACTGGATAAAAAAATCAGGAGTGCCTGATGGCGGGTTGTGTCATTTCGAGCGCAGCGAGAAATCTTGCTTTTCAAATATTTTTAAACATTTAATTTCGCCCAATGGCGACCTACTTTTACAAGCTACATCCTGTAGCTTGCCCTTCGGGCCAGCCTTCGGCTGTTCAAATTCGTTCCAGACGAATTTGTCTTTGAAGAAAAGCAGGCAGTAGTGGTACAGGGATGGACCGTTTACAGAGCTAAGGATGTAAAAGAACTTTCTCCGGGCGCATTGGCCCCAAAATAAATTTGGGGCTTCCCGTGATGCTCGTTGCGGGATACGCGCCGTTGACCAAGTCCATCCATGGACTTGCCCTTACAGGCATGCTGCGCATGTCCAAATTCGCTCCCGGCGAATTTGTCTTATTCGCATGACCTCCAGGGATGGAGGAAATGCAGAAGGATTGTCGGAACAATCCCTGCCCATGCTCAAGCGAGCTAAAAATTACATCCATGTAATTTTTGCGCTACCGTTGCCTCACATCCCGGCAAGGCTTTACGGAGGGGAAAACCATGATCGAACCACAAACTTAGCATGAGAAAAGGGGAATTAATATTAATCAACACTGACCATATTGATTCAAATCTTTTAGTATAAATTATATTTTTCACGCCTCGCATCAGCGGTAAAGTGCGCGCGTAGCGGGCACTTTTTCCGGCTGCATGCGTTTGTTAGGTGCATCATGCGAGCGAGCCCGATGGTTTTGTATCTGGATTAGCGTCTATAAGAATCACGTTAGGATTATTTTCAAATTTCAGATCTCGAAGAATTTTCAAAATTTTCTCGTACTCCTCCTCAGAAAAGAAAAGGATCACCTTTAATGCTGATCTTGCATCGCTTGCCTTTTGGTAAATTTCAGCTTGTTTTTCAAGATTGCGTCTAAGCTGGGAGTTTTTTGCAAGTTTGAATTCTACGAGTGACTTATCAAAACTACCGCGCGAAATCTTAAAGTCTACCGGTCCTCTGCCATCATTGACTTCTCTACTAACATCGGAGGGTGTCGCAAACCATGTCAACCTAAACAAGATATGAAGATCGCTTTCGCGCCGTATTGGCTCTCCGTGTGAAAAGAATAACTTATGCCCACCTTTGTTCTCTATTACATCTTTGAGAAAGAATACACGAGCCTTTGTTTCTTCGTATGTATCTGCCCCGGTCCGGTAAAAATCTGATGTTCCAATTAGCGTATGTATAAATTCTGAGAGCTGGCGAATGTAAAGAGTTTCGACATCTTTTACATTTTGCTTGCTGATTGAAACTGCCTCGTACCCATGGTCCTCTTTTAATCGAATAAAAAAATCAACCAATTCGGGATACTTCCTTAATGCTTTACCAATGGCCTCCGTAATTTCCGGTCTCCTAGGTTCTTCTGGCAACATCCGATAGAAATAATCATTTATCTGTGCCCTAAGAGCATTGTTCGGGATAGCATCTACAACATCATTAAAATCTTTTACGAGGTCTGATTTATTAATCCACGTATCATCTTTTGTCAGGATATCTTTTGGAGTGATGATCACGAAATCATTTTCGTGATAAGGTAGTAAATAATTTTTTGTGACCCACGAACGGGTATCAAAATTAAATGAAGCCCGGCCAATCGGAAGATTCCGGCATTTATCCGGATCGATAAATTTACTCACAAACTCCTGAGTATATTCGAGAAGATAGTCTTTTATTAAATTGGTAGTGAAATCACTGATATTATCCTTACCTACGCCATCTCTCACCAAACAGAGTTTCTCTAAATGGCTATCTTTAGTAATTCGCTCATTTCCAAAATTTGAAAATAACGATTCCAAGTTTGAACAAAGTGCTCTTGCGAAATCTAGGCCAAGTCCCGATCCGCTGTTTCCGACTAAACTAAAACCAAGCCAGTTTTGCTTAACCTCTGAGAACATAAACCATGCTCTAAGATGTCCCTCGGAGAGATTCCCATCAACAGCACGATCTCTCAAAAATCTTAGATATTGAATAATATTGTTGTGTAAGGCTTGGTATTCAGGACGATCAGAGTTAAACAATAAAAATGGATCGATAAACAGCGGGAGATCGTTTACCAGCGATATGTTAAATGCTCCGTATGAATCTAGCGTCTCTGGATCTACATCAAATACATCTGTGAAATATAAGTTCACGTTTCCCTACCTATGCGCCTAACGTCCCCAGTAACCGGCGCTGTACAAGCGGCGCGCCGCTTGTACAGCGTCCGCGTTGACTGGGTGGTTAGCCCTCATAAGCTCGCCTCCCGCAAATGGATATGCGGGGCAAGAAACTCATATGCCCTACGATTTCGAACTACAAAAGCGCGGATGAAATGTGTTGCTGCGGCATAAACTAGCCGCGCGTTCCAAAGAGCAAAGGCGACGAGCGCCGCGTACCAACCAACATAGTCGGAATGGAACCAGCCGAGGTAAAGACTCAACAGCGCAAGAGCTAGCAGCACGCTCACGCCAGCCATACCTTGCTTGGGCATGGATGATGCGCCCGCGAACACGAAGTAAACGATAGTCGACGCGGGAATCGCGAGTGCTGCCCACCAGCGGAACGCCAGAACGGCCATGACAAAGCTAGCGAGTAGAGCGAGCGGGCCGCCCACAAAAGCTCCGAGTACCACCATCTTCTCGAAGTACGGAGCCTCGCCCGTTTCATCGGCAATACGGGAAAGCGAAACATCCGTATAGAGCTTGCGGGCCATGCTTCGATCGACGCCAATAAGAAGCGAGCCCGATTGAATTCGGGCAACCAGTGCTTGATATTCCTCTTCGGTCATAACTGAGGGCTAACAGTTAATTATACGAACGCCGCTTAATTTTATGTTATACGGCGTTCGTATAGCACGATAATTACGGACTTTATTGATAGTTTTCATCTTTATCCCTCTTTCCTTTCCCCTGATTGGTTATAAAAAGATTAGTACATGAATAAAGATTAGTACATGAATATGGTGTCCGCGAGATTTGAGGTTTTAAATTCCCCTTTGTCATGCCGAGGAAGCAAATTGTTATAGGGGCATCTGTGCTGGATGCACAGATGACAAATTCGTCGGGAACGAATTTGGACATGCGAAGCATGCCTGAAAGGCCAAGCCCATGGATGGTCTTGGTCAACGGCTCTGAGGCATGGATGCCGAATAGGTGCGTACCCGTTATATAACAAATTGCTGACGAGGGTAGCCGAAGGCCATGACAGCGGGGATAAGTTTTCTTGGTGACTTCTTTATGAAAAGAAGTCACTCGCCGCGCAAGGTGAAATAAATGTTTAAAGAACCTGATGGAGAAATGAATATAGATCCCTCACTTTGTTCGGGACGCCTGCGGCGGATTTCTCGCTACGCTCGAAATGACACAACCCGCCATCAGGCGGAAACTGAATTTGCTATCAGTTAGATGATCGTTCTCTACGCTCGAAATGACACAACCCGCCATCAGGCGGAAACTGAATTTGTTATCAGTTAGATGATCGTTCTCTGTTTTGAAGTACTTTCCGAAGTGCATCATTAACTGCCTTGGTGTTCGGAAATGCTTTGGTAAGATCAGGATCGATGACCACAACATTTGTACTTTTCAGGTAACATTTAAAATACTTTCCACGAACCCCTTTACCGAGGGACTTTAAATCATATTCCGGTTTTAATTCATCAGATTTGCTCATAATTATTTCTAAGGTTTCTGATATAGGTGAATTATTTTTTAACAATTCTACCCATTACTTTAACAAATCTCCTCATATCAGCTTTGCTGATTGCTCCCATTGCCGAAACCCTGAACATGGTTTTGGCCAGATCGCCCTGGCCGGCATAAATTACAAAACCCTGTTTCTTCAGGGTATCATGCAATTTCGTGTAAGAGATTCCATCGGGAAGATGCCAGGCATGCAGCACACATGAACAGTCTTTTTCATCTATCAGTGGTTGAATACCGAGTTTGATTAAACCTTCACGGATAATTTTCATGTGCTGCAGGTATTGTTTCTGCCGTTGTTTCCAGCCGCCTTTATCTTTCAGTTCTTTCAGCGCCTCATCCAGCGCGTAAAAACACTGTACGGATTGGGTGTAGGGTGTGCCATTGGCATCCTGTTGCTGGAGATATTTTTTCAGATCAAGATAGAGCGTATGTGGTGTGACACTGGTTTGTGCAATAACCTTGCGGTTCACGACTACAAAACTGGTACCCGGTACGCCATGCAGGCATTTATTCGCAGTAGCGGCACAGGCGGCGATGTTCCATTGCCTGAATTGTATGGTCTCGGCGCCGAAACTGCTGACGCCATCGACCAGCAGTGGAATATTTTTTGAGGAACATATCTTTGCAACGCTTTCGAGATCGTTCAGGCGTCCGGTAGTGGTTTCATGATGAATTACCGCGACATGGGAAAAATTATTCTGGTTAATGATTTTTTCCAGTGCCTTGAGATCAATCTGTTCACCCCAGGCATGATGCAATATTGTGCGTTTGATGTGATGAACCTCGGCCATGCGGGTCATGCGTTCGCCGTACACACCGTTTTCGATGATGAGCACATGTCCAGTATCCGGCACCATGCTGGTCAGCATGGCCTCCATGGCCGAGGTACCGGATCCATTGAGTAGTACGGCAGCCCAGTCTTTTCCGGAAAGGTTATAGACCCTTAATAGATTGGTGCGGATATTATTCTGGAGTTTGATGAATTCCGGTTCGCGATGGCAGAGATCAGGCTTTAACAATGACTTGCGAACACGCTGACTCAGATTTACCGGGCCGGGATTGAGCAGGATCTCTTTTTTCATCAGAAGCTGCTCCCGATATGTTGCATCAGACGGCGCAGGACATCCGCCGGCTTGGTGTCCGGACGCGGCAGGTTTTCCATGGTTCCGGTTTTGATCTTCAGGTGCCCGAAGCGTGGTCCGTTTGTTTCTTGCCGGGAGAATAATTCATCCAGCATTTGTATATCGTTACCATCAAAACTTGCTGAATAACCACAGGCCGTGGCAATTTCGGCAAAACGTACATTGCCGGCAACGGTTGCCTGGGCGCCTGTCGAATCATGGGCCTCATTATCCAGCAAGATATGGGTGAGATTGTTGCCGGCATAACTGCCTATGGTGGCAAAATTGCCCATACGCATGAGTGCCGCACCATCACCATCAATAATCACAATATGTAAATCCGGTCTTGCCAGTGCCAGTCCCAAGCCAAGCGATGATGCACAACCCATGGAACCCACCATGTAGAGTTGATTGTCCCGATCGGCAATGGCAAACAATTCCCGGCCGGTGTAGCCCGTTGTGGCAATGACTACAGTTTCCGTTTCAGGTGTCAGGCTGATAATACGCTTAAGCACTTCACTCCTGCCGGGATTGTCCCTGTTTGTTGCAAAATGTTTGCGTTCTGTTTTTCTGTGAGAAACATCCGCGATGGGATTCTTGTTTAATTTATGTGCATTGACAGTTCCTTGCTGCATGATAAAGCCAAAAGGCCGTTGCACCTTTTGCATATAGTCAAGCGCGTGCTGCAGGGCCGGTTGTATGGCGGTACTTTCATTTGGAAAGGGCTCCCAGGGCACCTGCATGGTATTGAACAATGCGCCGGTGATCTGTCCCATCAATTCATGCTGGGGCTCATCCTGGACACCCGGCGCTCCACGATGTGTAGCAATAATGATCATCGGGATGCGGAAGACCCAGGCAAGCGAGGTAATGGGACTGACCGCATTGCCCAGGCCGGAATTCTGCATCATGACAATGGAACGTTCTCCGCCAATGGTATAACCGGCCGCCGTCGCCAGCGCATCACCTTCGTTCGCCGATGAAACATACTCAAGCGTATCGTCATTGATTACATAATTAATGAATGGTGTAAGAAATGAACAGGGCACACCGGTATAGCGTTTGATACCGGATTTGCGCGCAGCCTCAACGAATTCTTCAGCTTCGATCATGATGTTTATGGATTATCAGTTATGAGTTTGAAATTACAAATGACTTTAATTAAATTTCCCTCACCCCATCCCTCTCCCGGAGGGGGAGGGAGTTTCGTAGTTATTTCAAGTCTTGGTGAAGTCACCGGCGCGATCAATATCTTCAATCGTATTCACATCCAGCCAGTGACCGTGAATGTAATGCACCTTGACCGGATGGCCGGTCTTGACCAGATAATTCAGCAGATCGGGGATGGTCAGTTTTGAAAAATCATCCTGATTCTGTAATTCGGTCAGGGCGTTGTTTAACCGTTCCAGACCTTTACCCTGTACACGCAGCATGCCAATCCAGCGCCCGGCGGGTTTGCCGGCTTCTACCACCTGGTTCTCAGAAATGTGCAGGAGATCAATGTCCTGGCTGAACATGCCACGGTCATCCGGTTTGGAGCAATAAACATAATCCGCTGAACCGCTGATATGACTGCTTTCAAGGGTTGAATCAACCACGATGACAATCTCACCGGAGGTGCCCAGCAAGTCAGCCAGGATATATCCCCTGAATAACAGATCGCCATAAATGATGATCATGTTATCGTGGAAATCTTCGCTGGCGCAGAGCAGTGAGTGCAATTCACCTGTGGATTCATATTCAGTATTAATGCACAGTTTGATGCCGCTGGTGTCGATAGACCCGGACTTGTATCCTGCAACTACCGTGGTGTGGTTAATATTCTGTTTTTTGAATTCATCGAGCAGGCGGCGCAACAGTGTCTTGCCACCGATAGTGAGCATGACTTTGGGGCGATCATGTGTTAATTCATAAAGGGCGTTGCCACGGCTGGCAGCAAGTACGATGGCATGTGTTTCGGATTGTCCGGTATGCAGATAACGTTCCTGTGCCTGTGTCAGCTCGTCTGCGCCCTGTAATGCGAATATCCTTTTTACCGGCACAATACTGTCTTCTATGTTGGCGACTGATTCACTCTTGTAAATTTCCTTGCCGATTCTTTCCATGGCGGCGACCGAGGCGCGGATCATATGGTTGGCCCAGATGACCATACTGATATTTGCATTGCGAAATACTTCTGTAGGTGTGCTGTAGTAGGTTGTCGGCACAATAATGACCGGTGAACGGCCAGCCCATTCGTGTGTGAATTCCAGGATTTCATTCGGTCTGGAAAGTTTGCTGTGAATCAGTATCCCGTCCGCGCCCGCTTCGTGATAAGCCTCGGCTCGCCGCAATGCCTCACTCATGCCCCAGCCGGCAATCAATGCTTCAATGCGCGCAATAATACAAAAATCAGGATCATCCTGGCTGTCCTTGCCGGCCTTGATCTTGCCACAGAATTCATTTACATCGGCAAGCGGCTGTCGTTCACCATTAATAAAACTGTTAATCTTGGGGAATTGTTTGTCTTCTATGCAGACTCCTGCAATCTTGCGTTGTTCAAGTTTCTTCACGAGGCGGCGCATGTTATTGAAATTTCCATAACCGGTATCGCCATCCAGCAGAATCGGGATACGCGTTACATCAGACATGAATTCCAGCATGTCCACGACCTGGGTCCAGCTTGCCTCATTGCTGTCACGCACACCGTATTGCGCGGAGATTGCAAGGCCACTGGCCCAAATCCCGTTGAACCCGGTTTCTTCCACCAGGTGCGCCGAAATCCCGTTATGGGCCTCCATAATGAATTCAAGTTTTGGCGATGTCAGCAATTGTCTTAATTGCGAACATTTGCCAGTTGTGTTGTTATCTATCGGTAACGTTGCCATATTTATTTCAATTGTAAAATATTCGGAAGAATATTATTTTTCGCCTTGTCCAGGTCTTCTGGAAAATCAATCTCTATCCAGTTCAATCCGGTAATATCCTCAAAGCCGAAACTATCCGGGCTTGAGAGCAATAGATCACGGATACATTCTTCATAAGGCTGTTTATCCTCTCCGCGTTGCAGATAGTCTTTTGCACTCTGTACGAGCCCGTCTGCTGTTTCTTTTGAAAAACGGAAAAAACCGACGGATTCCCCCTGATAATCAAAGTGTAAATTATCATCGATTTTTTTTCTGAACTCTATGAGTCGCCCATTACGTACACAGAGCTTGACGGGTTCCTCGCCCGGTTCAAAATCCCGGTCCAGCAGGAAACAGTTTTTATTACCGGTACTGATCAATCGTTCAATGATCCGGTGATCATAAAGCACATCAGCATCCATCAGCAAAAAATCATTATCAGCCGCCAATGCCTCCACCCCGGTCAGCATGCTGATGATGCTGCCTTTCTCATAAGCCGGGTTGTATATTAATTGTATGAGATTGGCAGCCTCACTTTTGCCCACCTCCTGTTCGATCAAATCTGCCCGATATCCCGTGACTATAATAATCCCTGTAATTCCGTAATGGTGCAGAATTATAAGGTGGCGTTGCAACAGGCTGATGCCACCAAACTGGAGCAGGCATTTGGGTTTGTTGCCAGAAATTTCACTGAGACGCTGTCCGATTCCGGCGGCAAGTAAAACGGTTTTCATAGGATAAGGATAATAAAAAGAGACGTCCCCGGCGTTTCAGTGTTTAAATGAATTAAGTGTAAGCATCGAAAATTCTGGTTACGCCAGTGCTGCTCATTAATTAACGAGAAGTCCACTAAATGCTGTCCAGTTATATCACTTTACAGTAATATTGTAATATAACTTACTGAAAATACGATTATATAAAATAATTATCAATAGCTCATACCCAGCATGTCCAACGTTCCGGAAAAACTCGGCAAGTACGAGATCAAAAAACAGATAGGCCGTGGCAGTATGGGTGTAGTTTATCAGGGCTATGATCCGTTTACTGACAGCCTGGTTGCAGTCAAGGTGGCACGCAGCGAGGCCCTGAAAAATCCCGAAGCGGGTGCACGTTACCGAAAAATGTTTTTCAATGAGGCACATACCGCCGGTAAATTAAAACACCCCAATATTGTCGAGATCCTCGATGCCGGGGTGGATGGTCAATCCTGTTATATCGTCATGGAACTGGTTGAAAACGGCAAGACGCTGAAACAATATTGTACCCCGGACAACCTGTTGCCCTATGACCAGGTCGTCCAGATCATTTTTAAATGCGCCAAGGCCCTGGACTATGCACACCGCGAAGGCGTTATTCATCGTGATATCAAACCCACCAATATTCTTGTTAGCAAGGATATGGACGTCAAGATCGGTGATTTCAGTATAGCCCACGTCATGACAGCGGACACTGCAGCAACAATGCCTATGGGCTTTGTCGGATCACCACGTTATATGTCACCGGAACAGGTGCAGGAAGATACCATCACCCATCAGACTGATCTGTTTTCGCTGGGCATCGTAATGTATGAACTGATCACCGGTAAACATCCATTTGCTGCCGAGGGATTTTCCCGGTTGATACACAAGATTATCAACGAGAAACAGCCACCGTTGCGTACCTATCGTTCCGATGTGCCCGAGATACTGGAAAAGATCGTATATCACTGCCTGGAAAAGGATACGGCGAGGCGTTACAAAATGGGCCTGAATCTGGCGGGCGATTTGAGCCTCGCGTTTGATTATCTTGAACAACCGCAGGAAGACCTGGCCGAGAAGGAAAAATTTCTGCTGGTAAAACAACTGGAATTCTTCCAGGGTTTTTCGGAAACGGAAATATGGGAGATCACACGCGCCTGTATCTGGCAGGAATATGAATCCGAATGTGAGATTATAGTAGAAGGCGATATTGATGATACCTTTTATGTGATCACCTCGGGGGCGGTAGAAGTCATGCGGGAAAACAAGGTAGTTGGCGGCCTGCAACAGGGCGATTGTTTCGGCGAAATGGGTTATCTCGCGAACATGAAAAGGACCGCCACCATACGCGCCAGGGATTATGTGAGATTAATGAAGATCAATGGGACCTTGATTGATCAACTGTCAGTGGGATGCCAGTTACATTTTAACAAGGTGTTTTTGCGCACACTGGTGAAACGCCTCTCGTTAACCACGCACAAAGTCATTACCCAGTAGAATCCATCTTAATATGCCTGCACTTGTTATAACTTTGTCGCCCGCTGCATTGCTCCTCACCGTACTTGTATGTCCTGTCTCGTCGCAGCCTCGCGGGCTTCGCGTTCTACCTGCGCCCGGCTGATATTGAGGTGGATCCTAATGTTATTTTGAATCAATACTCTTCAAATAACGTTTAATCAGGTTGCTGGTCGATGAATCATGCGTACTATTCGTTTTGTGGCCATCCAGTTCATCTATTATTGATGCAGAGATTTTTTTGCTGAGTTCAACGCCCCATTGGTCAAACGGATTTATATTCCAGATTGAGGCCTGTACAAATGTCCGGTGTTCATACATCGCCAGCAACATGCCTAATGTATATGGCGTTAATTGACCATACATGATGGTGGTACTGGGTTTGTTGCCCGGTATAATTTTATAATCCGGTTTGATTTCGCTAAGCATATGACTGTTACCTGCCATCAAGGCTTCTCCCTGTGCAATGCAGTTGGCAACTAATATATCCTGATGTGCTTTCTGGTCCTCACTGTGGTTCATGCCCAACAGAAAATCCACAGGTGTGAGATGCGTGCCCTGATGCAAAAATTGCATAAATGCATGTTGTGCATTGGTGCCCACGTTCCCCCAGATAACAGCTGAAGTATTGTAGTCAACAGGCTGGTTGTCCTGATCAATATATTTGCCATTACTTTCCATAATCAATTGTGAGAGATAACCCGGTAAATAGTGTAATGACTGATCGTAGGGAATAACGGCCAGTGTTTTGGCATTGAAAAAATTGATATACCAGATATCCAGCAGGCCGAGTATGACCGGGATATTCTTCGCCAGTGGCCGGGTATGCAAATGTTCATCCATGCAATGCGCACCGGCCAGAAACTGGTAAAAATTATCCATGCCGGTAGAGGCCGCAACTGGCAGGCCAATAGCAGACCAGACGGAATAGCGGCCACCTGTCCAGTCCCATATTTTAAAAATATTTTCCGAAGGCATACCGGAATTTTCAGCAGCTGTAATATTTGCTGTAACGGCAATAAAGTGTTTTTCGGGTTCATTACAACCCCGTTCAAGCAACCATTGTCTTGCCGTTTTCGCATTGGTTAATGTTTCTTCTGTGCTGAAAGACTTCGAAGACACCATGAACACTGTCGTTTCAGGATCAGAACCGGACAGTGCAGCATTGATTTCGCGTGCATCAATATTGGCCACAAAGTGAACAGATAATGATGATGTTTTGAAATCTTTCAACGCATCATATGCTAGCCGTGGACCAAGATCGGAGCCACCGATACCAATGTTAATCAATGTGTTTATTGATTTACCGCTATACCCTTTTATTTCACCTGCACGAAGTCTGTTTACAAATTGCTCCATGCGCGAGAGTTCATCATGTATGGGCCTGCTGATATCCGTATTACCGGCCTTAATGGCAGTTCCTGCCGGAGATCTTAAAGCAGTATGCAACGCGGGTCGTTGTTCAGAGCGGTTCAATAGGGAGCCATTAAACAATGCATCAATACGGTTTTTTAAATCCGCCTGATCGGCCAGAGAAAATAATAAATCCAGAGTTTCAGCAGTAATACGATGTTTGGAATAATCGATGTAAATGCCATCCAGTTCGATTGATAAGCGATTGGCCCTGTCCGGATCGGCAGCAAACATATCACGCATATGTATGCCGGAAATGTCCTTCTGATGTTGCTGGAGTTTACGCCAGGCAGGCGTATCCGTAAGGCGCATAGAAATGTTTAACAGACTCCGGCATCGCGGGAGTGCATGGATGAATAATCAGACAATCAGCAGTCAGGCAGTGATGAATATAAATACTACAAGATCCCGTATTATCCTGTGCCACTGATGTAATTTTCGAGCTGGGAGATGATGAATTCCTTCTCCATGAGGACATTCCTCATGACGTCCATCACAGACAACATACCGATAGGTTTGCCATTTTCTACAACTGGCAGATGACGGATATGGTGTTTTGACATCACTGCCATGCAGTCATCCACAGTCTGGTCTGCAGTCATGTACAGGACCTTGGATGTCATGATTTCGCTGACCCTGGTATCTTTGGACGAGCGGTTCATCAGCACTATCTTGCGCGTGTAATCACGTTCGGAGAAGATACCAGCCAGTCTGCCATCCTCCATGACCAGCAATGCACCGATCCCGGCTTCACCCATGAGTTTAATTGCATCATATACTATTGTGTCCGGTGGAACGGAATGTATGTGATAACCCTTTTCATCCAGAATTTGACGGATAGTGGTAGTCACGGCTGGCCTCCCCTGAATATCGTTATTGTTCTGTCCGGGACGTATTTACGTTTCTGCTTACTGGCTGTAAGTTTGGCACTAGTCTTTTTCAATGACAACCTAAATACTCAATAAATAGTGTAACTAAAGGGGTATCCGGGACCGTTACCGTTTAATTTATCAATACCATACTGATTAACGCAACATCTTATATGCTATTTGAATAATCCCGGCTAAAATACTTAAACTAAAAGGAAATATCTTTTCAATTACGAGGTATCATAGGTAGTGACCCGATAGGTTCTTAAGCAAATATGGACAAAATCCCAAAACGCCTGGGCAAGTATGAGGTCGCGGAAGAGATTGACCGTGGCAGCATGGGTATTGTTTATCTGGGCTATGACCCGTATGTAGACCGCCAGGTGGCTATCAAGGTTGCACTGGCTGAATCGCTTAACGATCCTGAATCCGGACAACGCTACCGGAAGATGTTCTTTAATGAAGCAAGTACCGCAGGCAGCCTGACCCATCCGAATATCATCAGTATTTTTGATGCGGGTGTGGACCAGGAGATCTGCTACATCGTTATGGAATATATCAAGGGCGGTGAAACATTAAAGAAATATTGTACCCCGGAAAATTCCCTGCCAATTGAAAAGGTGGTTGAAGTCATATTTAAATGTGCCAAGGCCCTGGACTATGCACATCGGCAGGGCGTTGTGCACCGTGATATCAAACCCACCAATATCCTGGTTACCGGTGATGTCGATATCAAGATTGGTGATTTCAGTATTGCCCATATCAACAAGCCGGATTCCACCGAAACCCAACCCGTGGGCATGATGGGCTCACCGCGCTATATGTCTCCTGAGCAACTCAAGGAAGATTTCGTTACCGGGCAGTCGGACCTCTTTTCTCTCGGGATCGTGATGTATGAATTGCTGACCGGCAAGCATCCCTTTGCCGCAGACAACTTTTCCCGTCTGGTCAACCGTATATTGAATGAAGTGCCCGTACCGTTGCGTGAAGTACGGCAGGATATTCCGGAGTCGCTCCAGGCGATAGTGGACCGGGCCTTGCAAAAGGATATCAAGAACCGCTATTCCATGGGACTGGATCTGGCCACTGAACTCAGCAAGGCCTTTGATGCCCTGGAAGGGCCACAGGAAGACATCAGCGAACAGGAAAAATTCATCTCCATCAAAAAACTGGAATTCTTCCAGGGTTTCCCTGATGCAGAGTTGTGGGAGATTCTGCGCGCCAGTACCTGGCAGGACTATGACGCCGGTAATGATATTATTGTCGAAGGTGAACTGGATGATTGTTTCTATATCATTGCCGAAGGCAAGGTAACCGTCAGCAAAAACAACAAAGCTATACGCACTCTGGAAAAAGGCGACTGTTTCGGGGAAATGGGTTATCTGGCCAAGACCAAACGCACAGCCAGCATCAGATCAGAAGGTAATACATCACTGCTGAAGATAAATTCCACAGTCATCTCCCAGGTATCATTGAATTGCCAGGTAAGATTCCTGAAGGTGTTTTTGCGTACGCTCATACACCGGTTGTCTGCCACCACTGAAAAAGCGACACAAGAGATGTAATTTTCAGAATTCCCGGTTTAATAATTCAGGGCGAATGAATATGTTGGTTGTGCAACGCACCATTTACCTTGAATCAGGTTATGCAGATTTCTGGTTTTTCAACTAAACTTTATAGCATTCAGATACATTCTGATTTTTCTGTGTATTTAAGTTTAAGAGTCGATCCGGGTAAATAACCGGTAGATTCACTGCTGGTTGTTATAAATATCAAGGGAACATGGAACGATGGACGAACCCGGTTCTAAAATTGACAGTGCTTATCTGGCATGGCCTGGAAGAGTGTGGCCTGTTTATGTTTTTCTGGCATTAATCTTTTCCATATTTATTTTCTTCGCAATTAATAGTTATCGATCCATCGATCGGGAACTGACTGATTCCGCCTTATCAAGAAGATTGTCTATTGCTGAACTCTCGGCATCGACCCTGTCGGAAAAATTTGATCGTATGATTGGTATCGGGATTGCGTTGGCTACGCGTGTACAGTTCCGTAAACTGATTGCTGATAAGAAATGGGTTGAGGCTGCTCAAATCCTGAGGGATGTTCCAAAAGATTTCCCGTTTATTGAAAGACTTTTTCTGGCTGATATTGATGGCACAGAGATGGCGGACATCCCTGAACTACCTGGCGTTGTGGGGAAAAATTTTGCTTACCGTGAGTGGTATAAAGGTGTCAGCCAAAACTGGGAACCTTATATTTCACCCGTATATAAAAGGGCTGCTGTCCCACAACGGAATGTGTTTGCCATTGCTGTACCAATCAAAGGCGATTCTGATGAAGTGCTTGGGATACTGGTGTTGCAGACGGACCTTGAAGAATTTTTTACCTGGGCAAGGGAGATAGAAATCGGTCCCGGTGGGTTTGTTTATGTCGTTGACAGCAAGGGACAACTGGCATTTCATCCTGAATACCCTGCCCAAGGTGAAATTATGGATTTTTCTGAAGTACCTGCGGTACAGCGGGTGTTGCAGGGTAAGATAAATGTCGAGATCACATATAACCCTGTAGAAAATGGACAGCGGGTTGCCGCCTATGTCCCTGCCAGGTTTGGTTGGGGCGTGATTGCCCAGCAACCTGTTGATTCTGCTTTTGCATTCAGGAATAAACAAATGAACCGTATCCTGATCGGATATGTCCTGATTTTGTTGTTCTGTATTCTGGTTTTGTGGTTGGCTATTCATATTCTGCGCCAGCGCCGGCAGGCAATAGAGGATCAACGCGTGATGGTGGAACTGGAAAGACGTGTTGCTGAACGTACAGAACAACTGGAGGCCACCAATAAAGAACTGGAAAGTTTCAGTTATTCTGTCTCACATGATCTGCGCTCACCGTTAAGGGCCATTGAAGGTTTCTCTCTGATTCTGGAAGAAGACTATGGCAGCAAACTGGATGCGGAAGGTCAGCGTTTGCTCGACGTTGTGAAAGATAATGCCAAACGAATGAGTATGCTGATCGATGATCTCCTGTCTTTTTCCCGGTTGGGCCGGCAGGCCATCAATCCCATGCAGATTAATATGAATGATCTGGTAAATGAGGTGTATGAAGAACTGCAGAACCAATCCGGCACAGCCAATCCAGCGAGATTCGTTGCCCATCCGTTGCCCGAGGCAAGGGCGGACCGCTCATTAATCCGTCAGGTCTGGGTGAATCTCCTGTCCAATGCAGTGAAATACAGCAGCGCATGCGCGGAACCAATGATTGAAATTGGTGGCGACATTAATAACAAGGAGAACATTTATTATGTCAAGGACAACGGTGCCGGTTTTGATATGCAGTATTACGACAAGCTCTTTTCTGTATTTCAACGTCTGCACAGGCCTGAAGATTTTCCGGGCACAGGTGTAGGGCTGGCAATCGTAAATCGTGTAATCACCCGGCATGGCGGGCGAGTCTGGGCGGAAGGCAAGGTCAATGATGGCGCAACATTTTATTTTACATTACCAGGGGAGAAGTAAATGACTGACGATCTTGAGCAGGTGGAAATACTGGTGGTGGAAGATAATCCCAACGATTATGAACTGACAGCAAGGGCACTGAAAAAGATTAATCTCGCCAACAAGGTTTTCTGGGTCAAGGATGGCGCGGAAGCGCTGGAATTCATTTTCTGTACCGGGAAGTATACGCAACGCTCAATGGTAAACGGACCAAGGTTGATTCTTCTGGATTTGAAGCTACCCAAGGTGGATGGGATACAGGTGCTTGAAAAGATAAAAACAGACCCCGTTACCAGAAAAATCCCCGTAGTAATGTTAACTTCATCACAAGAAGAGAACGACATCGTGGAAAGTTACAAACTGGGGGTCAATAGTTATATTGTTAATCCGGTGGATTTCCAGAAATTTATGGAAACAGTATCAAATGCCGGCTTTTACTGGATGCTGATTAACAAGACGCCTCAGGGTTAGTGAATAAAGAGCATTATGGACAAAGAAGTCAAGGTATTGCTGATAGAAGATGTCGCAACTGACGCGGAACTTGCGCTGCGGGAGTTGCGCAAGAGCGGGATTGTTTGTGTCAGCCGGCGGGTGGACAATGAACAGGATCTGCGCCGGGAACTCCTGGAATTCAAACCTCAAGTCATATTATCAGATTTTTCCCTTTCCGGAACCTTTGACGGCAGACGTGCTCTTGCCATCAGCCAGGAACTTGTCCCGGATACCCCATTCATTTTTGTTTCCGGCACCATTGGTGAAGAAAATGCGATTGAATCCCTGAAAAGTGGCGCCACAGATTATGTGTTGAAGACCAATCTGTTGCGTTTGGGTAATGCAGTCATACGTGCTCTGGATGAAGCGGAACTGCGGCAGTTGCAGAAAAAGGCGGAGAAGGACATCGAGGAACAGCATGCATTTTTCCGCAAGGTAATTGACCTCGACAAGAATTTGATATTCGCCCGTGACAGGGAAGGGCGATATGTGTTTGCCAACCAGGCCAGAGCCGAAGTATATGGCACCACCCCTGAAAAGCTTGCAGGCAAGAGGGACTCTGACCTTACCCCGCATCGTGAAGAAAGCGATCGATTTCGCCAGAGTGATTGTGAAGTGATAGAGACACGGTGTGAGAAGTTCATACACGAAGAAAAGGTGACGGACGCTGGCGGTAAAGTGCGCTGGCTACAAATTATAAAGCAACCCATTTTTTCTGCTGATGGTGAGGTCGAAATGGTGCTGAGTGTTGCTACTGATATCACCAGACGCAAACAGATGGAAGATGAACTTCGGCGTAATATCGAACGCTTCGAAACAATTTCCAAAGCCACCAATGATGCAGTGTGGGATTGGGATCTGTCTACTGACAGCCTCTGGTGGAATGATTCATTCAAGATACTGTTCGGATACCAGGAAAATGAAATCGAACCACATATTAATTTCTGGGTTAATCGTGTACACCCGGATGATCGTGATGATGTAAAGAATGGTATTTATCATGTGATCGAGGGCAAAGGTAAATACTGGAATGACGAATACCGGTTCATGCGGCGTGACGGATCTTATGCGTATGTTTATGACCGCGGGTTTGTGATGCGTGATAGTACTGGCAAGGGAATACGGATGATTGGTGCAATGATGGATATGAGCGATCGGCACGAACAGCAATTGAAAATATACCGCCTCAACCGTATCCGTGAAGTATTGAGTGGAATTAATTCAACTATTGTACGTGTGCATGATCGGGAGATTCTTTTTAATGAGGCATGCCGCATAGCAGTGGAGTATGGCAAGTTTGTTATGGCCTGGATTGGTTTGCTGAATCAGGCTACAGAAGAGATACAACCCGTTGCAATTTATGGAGCAGATCGCGATTATCACAGTGTTGCCAGATTTTCGATAAATGAAAGTAAACCTGAAGGACAGAATCTGGTCAGTCGTTCTTTGCGTGAGAACAGGGTAATCGTCAGCAATAATATTGCAACGACTAAAGGTATAAAGTACCGGCGCGAACTGCTGGAACGTGGATTCCAGTCTTTTGCAGTACTACCACTGTCCGTGGGTGGTGAAGCTGCCGGGACATTTACTTTGTACAGTCCGGAAAAAGACGCATTTGATGAAGAGGAAATGAAATTGCTCAAGGAAATGGCTGCTGACATCTCATTTGCTCTTGAAAACATCAAGCGGGAACAGCAACTCAATTACCTTGCCTACTATGATGTACTGACGGGATTGCCTAATCGGGATTTGTTCAGTGATCGCCTGACACAGGCGCTGCATACAGTAACAGAAAACCATATTGCAGGATTGCTGTTACTGGACCTGGAACGTTTTTCCTACATTAACGATGTTTATGGCCGGCATGTAGGCGATGCCACGCTGAAAAAATTCACAGCCAGACTCAGAAAAATGGTTCCTGAACCGGATCACTTGGCGCGTGTTGGTGCAAACTGTTTTGCCATCCTGCTGACAGAAATGAACGATCCATCAGCTATAGCCCAATTTATTGAGAACAAGCTTTCTCCGGTGGTTTCCAGACCGCTGAAGATAGAAGGGAAAAACATCAAGATATCAGGGAAGGTTGGTGTGGCAATTGCTCCTGCTGATGGTACTGATGCAGAGATTATTTTAAAAAATGCAGAAGTGGCATTAAAGACCGCCAAACAGGGCAGCGTTAGATATGTATTTTATGCCCGGGACATGAATGCCCAGGTGGCCGAAAAACTGACCCTGGAAAACAGATTACAGCAAGCGCTGAAAAAAGAAGAATTCATACTTTATTACCAGCCCAAAATCAATCTGGCCAACGGGCAGGTTTGTGGACTGGAGGCCCTGATACGCTGGAACAGCAAGGAAGGGCTCATTCCACCAGTCAAATTCATTCCACTGCTGGAAGAAACAGGAATGATTATAGAAGTGGGTTTGTGGGCTATCAGAAAAGCCTTGCAGGACCGGCAACGATGGAAAGAAAAAGGGC
>Ga0209002_10000209_pt1 | contig 43883 bp, 43 predicted proteins | sample Rifsed16ft2_FD_184010 | JGI IMG/M metagenome (GOLD analysis project Ga0209002, IMG submission 184010) | Soil microbial communities from Rifle, Colorado, USA - sediment 16ft 2 (version 2) | ecosystem: Environmental > Terrestrial > Deep subsurface > Rock core/Sediment | place: Rifle, Colorado...
CGCGACGAGCTGGAGTGCTGAGGCAGCAAGCCGGAGGCAAGGAAGCAAGGTGGTTCTCCAGCACACGTAAAATGAGTGCCTTTTTCCCTGCCTCCTTGCTTCTCTGCTTCCTTTTTTGTCCCATTGACGGCTGGCCTGCACTCTGATAAATCAACCCAAACGACCTGAGCGGGGTGTCACACGTCGCTTCGCCTGTCCATTCTGGCCAGCGGTTCTTCCGGCAATGCAGCCGTTCTGGCCACGGCCAAAACGAAGATTTTGGTGGACGCGGGCATCTCCAAGCGCGAGACGCTCCGCCGAATGCACGCCGCCGGCGAAACCCCGGAGGGCATCCGCTCCATTCTTGTTTCCCATGAGCACACCGACCATGTGTGGGGGCTGGCGCAGCTTGCCGAGGAATGGAAGGCGACGGTCTATATCACGGAGGCGACGTACACCGGCTTGCAGAGGAGTGCCGGGGTTCAACCCGTTCAGGGTGAACCTGGACTGCTTGCCGGACTAAAGTCCGGCGCAACGGGTCGTTGCGAGCTTCCCCGCGTCGAATATTTCCGTGCCGGGCACCGTTTTTCGATCGGGGACATTGAGATCCAGCCCTTCTCGATTCCGCATGACGCGCTCGACCCGGTGGCGTTCACCTTTCGCGCCCAGGGACTGAAGGCCGGCATCGTCACCGACCTCGGCTACCTGCCCGGAATGGTGAAGCAGCACGTGCGCGAGTGCGATTGCCTGGTGCTCGAATCGAACCACGACCTTGATATGCTCAAGGTGGGCCCGTATCCGTGGTTTTTGAAGCAGCGGTTGATGAGCCGCCTCGGCCATCTTTCAAACCACAGCGTGGCGGAATTCCTGGCCGAGGACTTCGACGGCTTCGGCCGCCATCTCGTTCTGGCCCATCTATCGGAGAACAACAACCACCCGGAGATTGCCCGCATGACGGCGCTCGAAGCGCTCGAACGCCGTGGTCAGGCCTTTGCTGGAGAACTGTCTGTCGCCCCACGACGCACCCCCCTAGCCACGATCCAGTTGTAGCCGGCCCGCCTCCGAGCTGCATTCTTCCCGCTCCTGGAGCACGATTCGCGGCCTTTCCGCCATCGGAACATTCGGCTATGATAACGACGTGATTGCACGCTATACGCGGTCGGAGATGGGCCGCATCTGGAGCGAGGAAAACAAGCTGGCGGCGTGGCTCAAGGTGGAAATCGCCACCGCTGAAGCTCAGGCCGAAGCCGGCATCATTCCCGCAGAAGCTGCCCGCGCCATCGCCACCGGGGCGCGGGTTGATCCGAAAAGAGTTGCTGAACTCGAAGCGCGCGTCAAACACGACGTCGTCGCGTTCACGATGGCCGTGAGCGAGACCGTCGGTCCGGAAGCGCGCTGGCTCCATTACGGGCTGACCTCGAACGACATCCTGGACACGGCTCAGGCGCTCCAGGTGGCGGAAGCTTGTGAACTTCTCCTCGCCGGTCTTGGCAAGCTGAGTGACGTCCTCCGCCGGCGCGCCTACGAATTCAAGGATACGGTGATGGTCGGCCGCACGCACGGCGTCCATGCCGAACCCATCACCTTTGGCCTGAAGCTCGCCAACTGGTATGCCGAATCGCTGCGCAACCGCCGGCGGCTCGAGCAGGCTGCCGAGCAGATGCGGGTGGGAAAAATCTCCGGGGCGGTCGGCACCTTCGGCCACCTGCCGCCGGAGCTCGAGCAGCGCATCTGCCATAAATTGGGTCTGACGCCGGCAGCGATTTCTTCGCAGGTTTTGCAGCGCGACCGGCACGCTCAGTTCCTCTCGACGCTGGCTCTGGCGGCAAGTTCGCTTGAGAAGATTGCTCTCGAGATACGCCACCTGCAACGCACCGAGGTTCGCGAGGTGGAAGAGTATTTTGCCGAGGGCGAGCAGCGGGGCAGCTCAGCCATGCCGCACAAGCGCAACCCGGTGACCTCGGAGCAAATCTGCGGCCTGGCGCGGGTGGTGCGAGCGAACGCCGGTGCGGCGCTCGAAAACGTTGCGCTCTGGCACGAGCGCGACATCTCCCACAGCTCGGTCGAGCGCATCATCCTGCCTGATTCTTGCGCCCTGCTCGACTACATGCTGGCCAGGACGACGGAGATCGTTGAGACCTTGATTGTTTATCCCGAGCGGATGCGTCAGAACCTGGAGTTGACTCGCGGGCTGGTTTTTTCCGGGCAGTTGCTCTTGGATTTGACGGCCAAAGGCGCGCCGCGGCAGGAAGCCTACGCCTGGGTCCAGGAGCACGCCATGGAAGTCTGGCGGCATGGCGGCGACTTTCGCGAGCGGGTCTCCGCCGATTCCCGCATCACCCGATTCCTCTCGCCGGCAGAGATCGAAGCTGCCTTTGATTTCAAGCGCCAGTTGAAGTATGTGGATGCGATCTTTCAGCGGGTCTTTGGCGCTGCCGTGTCCCACTAACGCATCCTGTCCCTCTGTGCCGCTCTGTGTGCTCTGTGATCCCTGTGGTGAGAAATAGAGCCCAAGATGTACCACAGAGGACACAGAGGATTCACAGAGACGAAGCACGGGCAGCAATAAATCTTCTGTGTTTCCTATCTAGGCCCGGGCGCAGCTACTCGCCCTTTACCGCCATTTCCGGGTTAATCAGCCGCGCGACCGGTGTGTCGCCTTGGATGTGTTGGTCGAGGATTTCGGCCACGTCGGAAGGCTGAACGGTCTTATACCAGATGCCGTCGGGATGGATGATGACGGTGGGGCCGACGGGATGCTGGCCGGTGCAACCCACTTTGGTCACGATAACGTCGGTCCACCCCCGCGCCTTCACTTCCTCGCGGAATTTCATCAGCAATTCGTTCCCGCCTTTTTCCCCGCATTTGCCGGGACCTTCGGTGTTGCAGACAAAAATCTGTTTGCGAAAGACGCGTGGCATCGTTCCCCTCCGTGGGTGTGTTTACCTCTTTGGATTGTAACTGAAAATGGGGGCTTATTCGGCAACCATCCCCTCAAGAGTCGCGCTCGTCATCTATTCAGCATGTGTTCAGCATGGCTCACAATCGGTTAATCACACTGGCGACAAAGCCGCCGCCGAAGCCATTGTCAATGTTGACGACCGACACGTTTGAGGCGCAACTGTTCAGCATGGCAAGCAGGGCGGCCAATCCTTCGAAGCTGGAGCCGTAGCCGACGCTGGTCGGCACGGCGATCACCGGCACCGAGACTAATCCCGCCACCACGCTCGGCAGCGCCCCTTCCATGCCGGCCACGCAGACAATCACCCGGGCCTCGGCCAATTTCTTGCGGTGTTCGAGCAGGCGATGCAGGCCGGCCACGCCCACGTCGTAGATCGCTTCCACACGATTGCCCATCATTTCCGCCGTGAGCAAAGCTTCTTCGGCAACCGGAATGTCCGACGTGCCGGCGGACACGACAACAATTTTTCCCTTGCCATGGAGCGTAGTTTCTAGCCGAATGGCGATTACGCCGGAGAGAGGATAGAACCGAGGCGGAGAGCGTCGTAATCCACCCGATCTGCGGCAGGCCGCAACCACGCGGTCAAAAATCGCGCGGTTGGCGCGGGTAATCAGGATATTGTGCCGCTGGCGCAGCATCTTGCGGACGATCCCGGCGATTTGCTCGGGTGTCTTGCCGCGGGCAAAGATCACTTCGGGGAAGCCCGTGCGCAGGGCGCGGTGGTGATCAATTTTGGCAAAGCCGATATCTTCGAACGGAAGATGGCGCAGACGGTCGAGCGCCGCCGCCAGACCCACCTTGCCGCGCTTCACTTTCTCGAGTAGCTTCTTGATTTCCTGTTCTTTCAACAATTCTCCGGTTTCTTTAGCTCTCTGGAATCACCGAGATTCTACACGAAGATGTAGGGGCCGGTCTTTAGAACGCCCCAGGCAAGGGAGGGCAAGCTGAAGCTTGCCCCTACATGTGTGGGATACGATGTGCGTAGGCTATTTTACGTCTCTGGTTTCGTTGACTTGCCTTCGGCGTCGCCTTAACATGGCGCTTTGCCTCGAGCGCAAAATCTCGCCATGACACCCCGCCAACAGACCGATCAACGTACCATCACCGTGGCGGTCACGGGCGCAAGCGGCGCCGTTTTTGCCCAGAAGATCCTGACTGTCCTCGATGCGGATCGCCGCGTCAGGAGGGTCCATCTGGTGGTCTCGAACGGCGGCATCATGCTCCTCAAGCATGAATTGGACATTGCCGCGAACGAGCGCAAGAAGCTGCCCTCGCTGATCGTCGGCGGCAAGGGCAGGAAAATCGAGTTGCTCGATAATCAGGATGTGGGCGCGTCGATTGCTTCGGGAAGCTATCCGGTGCACGGGATGGTGATCATGCCGTGCAGCATGGGGACGCTCGGCGCGATCGCCCACGGCGCTGCCGAGACCTTGATCCAGCGGGCCGCCGACGTGACGCTCAAGGAGCGCCGGCCGCTTGTCCTGGCGATCCGCGATACTCCCTTTTCCCGAATCCACCTCGAGAACATGCTGCGCTGCCAGCAGGCCGGCGCCATGATCTTTCCCATCATCCCTTCGTTTTACCATCGGCCGAAGAAGATTGACGATCTGGTGAGCCAGTATGTGTTCCGCGTCCTGGCGCACCTGGGGCTGCCGCAGGAGCGGCAGTATCGGTGGAAAGGAATGTCGCAGGCCGACAAGCTGAAATCGTAGCCGCGCGATGAAGAGGACAATCGAAAAGCGAAAATCGAAAAACGGAACTCGCAACTGCGTCCATGTCGCCCTGGAGTTTCTCTCCAAGCCGATTCCTTTGAATCGATTTTCGAATTTCGGTTTTCGACTTTCGTGTTTCGCCTGGATCTTTGCATTTGCGCGCTGAGTCCGAGTCCTGATATGAGCGCCGGCAGAATCCGCACCACGCTCGAGATGATCAAGTTCGAACACTCGGTCTTTGCGCTGCCGTTTGCCCTGACGGGGGCGCTGGTGGCGGCGCGGAGCGCGGGGCTTGCGCACAACCTGCCCACTCTCCGCCAGTTCCTGTGGATCGTGGTGGCGATGGTGGCGGCGCGGAGCGCGGCGATGACCTTCAACCGCATCGCCGACCGGCATCTGGATCGAGCCAACCCGCGCACGCAGGCGCGGGCGCTGGTGAGCGGCCAGCTTTCCCTCCCCTTCGCCTGGGGCTTCACGTTGGTGGCGCTGGGCGTTCTCTTCCTGGCGGCCTGGCAACTGAACCCGCTTGCTTTGAAGCTGGCGCCGGCGGCGGCGGCGATCCTCCTGCTCTATTCCTACACCAAGCGGTTCACTGTCTGGTCGCATTTTGTGCTTGGTTTTTGCCTGGGGATGTCGCCGGTGGCGGCGTGGATTGCCATTCGAGGAACGATCGAGCCGCGGATGCTGATTCTGGCGGCGGCGGTAACGCTCTGGGTGGCCGGATTTGACATCCTGTACGCCTGCCAGGACGTGGAATTTGACAGCAAGGCGGGGCTCTATTCGCTGCCCAAGTCGCTCGGGATTCCGCGGGCGTTATTGGTGGCGCGGCTGCTGCACGTTTTCATGGTGGCGCTCTTGCTCTGGCTGGCGCGCGTTTGGGCGCTGGGCGGGCTGGCCTATGCAGGCATCGCGATCGTCGGCGCGCTGCTGGCCTACGAACATTCGCTCGTCAAGCCTCACGACCTGAGCAAAATCAATGCTGCATTTTTCACGGTGAATGGCTATATTAGCCTCTTGTTTCTGCTTTTTTGGGGCGCGGACATACTCGTGGCTGGAAGGTAGAGGCTGCAAGCGACCGAGGCGAAACTCGAAAAGCGAAAACCGAAAACCGTGCCCTACGAGAATTCCTAAGTATGGCGAGCCAACTCATCCTTGAGGACAAGCGGCTGGCAGCGATCGGCGACAAAGTGCTTGCCGGCGAGCGGCTCGCGTTTGACGACGGCGTCGCGCTCTATCGCTCGACCGACTTGCTGGCCGTCGGCTGGCTTGCCAACTACGTCCGCGAGAAGAAGCACGGGAACGTCTGCTACTACAACATCAACCGGCACCTGAACCCGACCAACGTTTGCGTGGCCTCCTGCCGGCTGTGCGCGTTCGGCCGCAAGGCGGACGCGCCGGGCGCTTACACGATGGCGATTGAGGAGGCGGTGGAAACGGCCGCGCGGGGATGGACGGAAGCGGTGACGGAATTCCACATTGTGGGCGGGCTTCACCCCGACTTGCCCTTCGCCTATTTCCTTGACCTGGTGCGCGCGCTCAAGAAGCGCTTCCCGCGGGTGCATCTCAAGGCATTTACGATGGTCGAGGTGCACTACCTCCAGAAGATTTCCGGTCTCTCGATTCGCGATGTGCTTCTGAAGCTCAAGGAAGCGGGAGTGGAGTCGCTGCCCGGCGGCGGCGCGGAAATTTTCAACCCGCGGGTGCGCAAGGTAATCTGCGACCACAAGACTTCCGGCCAGATGTGGATCAACGTGGCGCGCACCGCCCACGAGGTCGGCCTGCGGTCGAACGCGACGATGCTTTACGGCCACATCGAGACGGAAGAGGAGCGTGTCGAGCACCTGTTGCTGCTGCGCGCCCTGCAGGATGAGACGGGCGGCTTCGTGGCGTTCATCCCGCTTGCCTTTCACCCCGAGCACACCGCGCTCAGCCACCTGCCGAAAACCTCCGGGCAACTCGACCTGAAGAACATCGCGGTGGCGCGCTTGTTGCTCGACAATTTCGATCATATCAAGGCCTACTGGATCATGATGACGCCCCGGGTGGCGCAGGTGGCGTTGCGCTTTGGCGCCGATGACCTGGACGGCACGGTGGTCGAGGAAAAAATCTACCACGATGCCGGTGCGACCACCGCCCAGGTGATGCGGCGGGAAGAACTCGTCCGTTTGATTCGCGCCGCCGGCCGCGAGCCCGTCGAACGCGATACGCTCTACCGGCCGGTGCGGCGCCTCGAGGACGGCGACTTTCGCGTGGAGACCAGCGTCACCGTCCAGGTGTGACTTGAGGCTAGAGGCTGGAGGTTAGAGGCTTGAGTTTCCAGCTTCGAGCATCGAGCTTCCAGATCGCTTTGCGTTACCATCTCAAGCTTCGGGAGCCCGGTGTTTGGAGCGGCCCTTCGATCACGAAGCATCTCGCCATCCCTTCTGGAGGATTTATGCGACGCGTGCTTACCCTGCCCGGTGGCGCACGGTGGCGGGCCTTGCCCCTGGTCGTGCTCCTCTCGGGATTCCTGGCATTGCCGATCCTTTCGGCTCAACCCCAACTTCCTACAGCCCCAAGCCAACCGGGGCCGGCTGCCCAGACGGCACCGGCGGCTGCTGAAGCACCAAAAGCGGAAATAAAGCCTTATACCCTTTCGCCCGAGCGGCGAGAAAAGGCCATCGCCTACTCGCGGGCGCAGTACCGTCTCTATTTCCTGGGTTTTGTTTACAGCCTGGCGGTGCTGTGGTTCTTCATGCGTTCCGGGCTGGCGGTGAAGATCCGCAACTGGGCGGTGGGCGATGGCCGCCGCCGGCGCATTTTCGAGGCGCTGATCTTTGTCCCGCTTTTCCTTCTTGCCCTGCGCCTTTTCCATCTGCCGATCAGTTACTACGGCCATCACCTCGGGCGAGCGTACGAGATTTCCGTGCAAAGTTTCGGTTCGTGGCTTTGGGACTGGACGAAGTCCAGCCTGATCTTGATGGTGATCCTGACGTTCGTCTTCTGGATCATGTTTGGGATTATCCGGCGGAGCCCGCGCCGCTGGTGGTTCTACTTCTGGCTGGCAAGCATTCCGATCCTGATCTTTATTCTTTTCATCACGCCGGTGGTCATCGAGCCGCTGTTTTTCAAGTTCGAGCCGCTAAAGGCGAAGAACCCCGGGGTCGTGGCCGACGTCGAGCAATTGCTCGGCCGGGCCGGGCTCTCCATCCCGGAAGAGAAGATGTTTTGGATGAAAGCGAGCGAAAAGACCAAGGCGCTCAATGCGTACGTCACCGGCATTGGCGCCAGCAAGCGAGTCGTGGTTTGGGACACAACGCTCGAGAAACTCAGCAAGGATGAGACGCTGTTTATCTTCGGCCACGAGCTGGGCCACTACATGCTCCACCACATCTGGAAGTTAATCGGGATCGCCGTCGTGGTCCTCTTCGTTTTCTTCTGGCTGGGCGCCGGGATGGTTCACAGCCGGCTTCAGAAGTGGGGTAGCTGGACGGGGGTGAAAGAGGTGAGCGACTGGGCCGTCCTCCCGATGTTGCTTTTCTTCCTGGCGATCTTCAACTTCCTTTCCGATCCCATCACCAATAGCCTCAGCCGCCACTACGAGCATCAGGCCGATATCTATGGGTTGGAAATCACTCACGGGGTGGTGCCAAACTCAGCGGCGGTGGCGGGCCAGGCGTTCCAAATCCTGGGTGAGGTGGACCTGGCCGACCCCAATCCCAGCCGGTTCATCGAATTCTGGCTTTACAGCCACCCCTCGATTCCCCGGCGGGTGACGTTCGCCCAGGCCTACAATCCCTGGGGAGAAGGCAAAGAGCCGGAGTTCATCAAAAGACCGTGATCCCGCAGAGCGGGACGGCTGGCGAGCCGCTGGCAGTTTTCAAGCGGCGCGTGGCTTGGCCAAGCTCAGGCGCCGGCTGCTTTCTTGGCCGCCGCGTCTGCCGGCGGAGCGAGTGCCGCCGCTTCGGAAGCCGCTTCAATCGCCCCCAGCTTCAGCCCGCTGAGGGTCACATCGAATCGCCGCACATCCTGCGTGGCCGTTTCGAACCGCTTGCGAGCGTTGTCCAGGTGCGTGCCCAGGATGTCGAAGCTCTCCCTGAAGCTGTCGAATTGCTCCTTGAGCGAAAGCAAAATCTCCTGAATCCGCCTGGCTTCCTCCTGGATCTTCATTCCCCGGAACCCGATGGCAATCACGTGCAGGTAGGCGTAAAGGGAATTGGGGGAGACCGGGATCACTCCCTGCCGGAGGGCATATTCGTGGAATTCGAAGTTAGTGAGGACTTCATAGAAGACGCTCTCCGCCGGCACGAACATGAACGCGAGATCGAGGGTCTCTTTCGGAACGATGTACTTTGACTTGATCGAGTCCACGTGGCCGTAGAAGTCGTTGACAAAGGCCTTCCGCGCCTCCTCGCGTTCCTGGTCGCTCGCCTGCGGGTTGTGCATCCGCTGGAAGTTGGCAAGCGGAAATTTGCTGTCAATGCAGAGCTTGCCCTCTTTGAGGAAGATGACCGCATCGGCCAGCGCGGTGCCCAACTGGCCGGGCGCCTCGTAACGGTCAGCCGGCACGATCTCACGGAGCATGTTGCTTAGCTCAAACTCGCCGAACTCGCCCCGCAGCCGCGGGCTTTCCAGAATGCCGGTCAGTTCGTTTATGCCGTCGCTGATTTCGACAATGGTGTCGGCCGTTTTGCGCAATTCGGCGATGCGCTCGGAGACATCGCGGAATACCCCGAGGTTCTTCTCGATGTTCTCATTCATCTTGCCTTCGAGGTTTTCGCGGATTTCGCCCAGCCTTTGTTCGTTGCTTTCCTGCAAGCGCCGAAATCGTTCGTCCATCATCTGGAAAGCGGACTCGAGCGATTCCCGGACCTCTCGCCGGTTCTGGGCAAGCTGCTCCTCATTGTTTCTTTGGAAGGTGGCGATGGCCGCGCCGAGTTCCTCGCGGCTCGACCGCTGCTGGTCGTCCATGCTCTGCCGGAATTGCGCCCACTCGGCCTGCACCTCCTTGCTGAACAGCCGCTGCGTCTCTTCCACTTTGTGGACGACCTCCTCGCGGACCTTGGCTACATTCTCCACGAGGTTGGTGGAAGACTTCTGGAGCGTCTCGGCAAAGGCAAAGCCGCTATTCTGCATCACCTGGTCGGTGCGCATGCTGGCAGCGTGAATCTCCCCCTGGATCTCATTCACGGCCGAACGCGCCGTTTGCAGGACGCGTGCGAAGAGGTAAACCACGACAAGGAGAAGAGCTGCTATTCCAATCGTCAACCACGTCAGTTCCATTTCTCGCCTCCCATCCGCTGCCGCCATCGGGTTGCGTGCCCCCCGCGCGCCAGCAGCACCTTCGAGGCCCGCTGCCTGTTTGCCCCCCAAGTTAAGGATTCCCCTGAGGGGCCGTCCATACTGCGAAATCGGTTATGGAGCCGTGCAGATCGCCTCAGGGACGGGTGAATCATAAGTCCGACCCGGGGCTAAATCAATAGCAGGCACTCGAGAGCCGTCGGCCTCTCAGGCAGCCGGCTGGTTTGCCGCCCGGCGGCTCTTCGCATACCGGGCAATCAGGAGGACAAAGAAGGGAGCGTACTCGAGCCACCGCAGGTAAGGGTTCCAGTGCCAGATGCCGAGCGCGCTCGAATCGATCAGCACCTCATACGAGAGCACGCTCGTTACCGTCAGCAGCAACCATGCCGGGTTGGGAAAGAAGCAGAGAAAAGGGACGAGCATCGTCAGATACCACGGAAACAGGTTGGGCGAGAGCAACCAAAGGGCTCCCGCCACCAGATAGACCGCCCGGAGGGAATCCGCTCGCCACCAGGCGAAATAGCCCACCATTCCGAGAACGACTCCGTAGAGAATCCCGTCCGCAACCGCTCGCGGGAACCCCACCCATTGCCAGAGCGCGTACAAGCTCCCATTGTTTTGCCAGTGAAGGTAGTAGTAGCGCAGTCCGTCGAACAGGCGGTGGCCCGCCGAAAGAAAGGGCAGATACCACAATGCCAGCACCACCACGAACCAGAGCCAATAGCGCAGGCGGCGGGTGAGGAGCGGGAGAAAAACCACCGGAAAATACTTGACGGCAGCAGCGGAAGCCAGAGCAACGGTTGACAGTGCTGGGCGCTGTTTTATAATCCAGAGGATCGCGGCGACGAGCAGGATGACGACCAGCGAGTCGAGGTGGCTGCTGGCCGCGAATTCAACGACTACCAGCGGACTCCATGCATAAATGGCCGCGGCCGTAACTGGCTTTCCCCGGAGCGCGAGCAAACGCATGATCAGGAGCAAAATCCCCAGGTCGAGCAAAACGTAGGCCGCCTTCATCCCAACCACCGAGCTGCCCGGCGGGCCACCAGGGGCAAGCCGGTAGTTGAGCCGGTAAAAGAGTTCCGCCAACGGCCCATAGATTGTCGGGGAATCTTTGCCGGAGGCTCGATCCCAGAAGGCGTCTCGCAGCGCCGTGAGTTTGGTGTCGTCGGGGCGCACGGTGTAGGGATTGACGCCCGCGTCTTGTACCCGGCCTTCCCAGCGATAACGATAGAAATCGTCCGACAGGGAAGGCCAGAGCGGCAAGAGAGTAGCTCGAAACGCCAGCGCGGCCGCCAGAACGAGCAAGCGGGCCCGTCGGGAATCGGCCGTTCGCTCGAGCCAGAAAAGGCCGACGAGATAGACGATGCCGGCGGCCAGAGCGAGGGCAATAAACTCCACCACTCGCTCCTTGAGGTTGCCCAGGCGCAGCATGGCGGCGAACAGGACTTCAAGCGCAAGGGCGCTCGCCGCTGCGAACCAGAACGGTCTTGCGAGAGCCTGTTTCAAGGGCAGAAGAGGAGAAACGCCTCTTGATCTTTTATCAGGGTTGCCAGGTCATAGTGGCTATCTTGTCGGCCAAAAGGAACCCGGTGGCAGACTATCTCCAACGCATTTTTTCCCGCGACGCGTTCCAGAAAGTCTATCAGCTTAACGCTTTCGACCTGCTCGTCATGATTCCGTATTTTCTGGTTCTGATCGTCCTCGCCGCCTACGGTCTGCACCGCTACAAGCTGGTTTATGATTATTTCAAGAACCGGCGGAACGTGCCGCCTTCGCTGCCCCCGCTGGACCAACAAAAGCTTCCCAAGGTTACCATACAGCTCCCGATTTATAACGAGCAGTACGTCATCGAGAGGCTATTGGAAACCGTCTCCCGGATGGACTATCCGCACGACCGGCTGGAAATCCAGGTGCTCGACGATTCGACCGACGAAACGCAGCGGGTGGCCGCCGACGTCGTGGAACGCTATCGGGCGCTTGGCGTGCCGATCCGCTATCACCATCGCGACCACCGCCAAGGGTACAAAGCAGGCGCCCTGCGCGCGGGCATGGAGGTCGCCAGCGGAGAGTTTATCGCCATTTTTGACGCTGATTTTCTCCCGCCGGCGGATTTTTTGCGCCGCCTCTTGCCTTACTTCGCTGATCCGAACGTAGCCATGGTGCAAGCGCGGTGGAGCTACATCAACCGCGACTACTCTTTGCTCACGCAGATTGAAGCGATCCTGCTCGATGGCCACTTTGTGATGGAGCATGGGGCGCGGTCGCGGGCGGGCTGCTTCTTCAACTTTAACGGCACCGGCGGCGTGTGGCGGCGGTCGGCGATTGAGCATGCCGGTGGCTGGGAGCATGACACGTTGACCGAAGACACCGACCTGAGCTACCGCGCCCAGATGAAAGGCTGGCGATTTCTCTACTTGCCGGAGGTGGAGTGTCCCTCCGAACTGCCGGTGGAGATGAACGCCTTCAAGGCGCAGCAAGCCCGCTGGGCCAAGGGCTTGATGCAGACGGCCAAGAAGATCCTGCCGCGTCTGCTGCGGTCGAAGCTCCCGTGGCGCGTGAAGGCGGAAGCCGTCTTTCACCTGACGGCCAATATTTCTTATCCCTTCATGATTGTTCTCTCGACGCTGCTCCTTCCGGCCATGATCGTGCGCTTCTACCAGGGAATGTTCCAGGTGCTGGTGATTGACCTGCCGCTTTTTCTTGCTTCGACGATGTCCATTTCAACCTTCTATCTTTTAAGCCAACGCGAGCTGGACCCGAAGGGCTGGAAGCGAACCTTTCTCTATCTGCCGTTTTTGATGGCGATCGGGATCGGGCTTTGTGTGCAGAACGCGAGGGCGGTGCTCGGGGCGGTTTTTGGCGTGCGGTCGGAATTTGTCCGCACGCCGAAGTATCGGATCGAGAGCGGTCGAGATACCTGGGCCGGCAAACTCTATCGTCATCGCGCCGGCCTGCTTCCCTTTGCCGAGATTGCGATCGGTCTCTACTTTGTCTTTACGGTGTATTACGCCTTCGACAACGAAAACTACGCCACCCTTCCCTTCCTTCTGCTCTTCGTATGGGGCTATCTCTACACCGGCTTCCTCTCGCTGGCGCAGATCTATTTGGAGCGCTTTCGGCTGGCGCGGCCGGTGCGCGTGGCGCGGGCTTCGGCTACCGGCGTGGCCGGGTTCTGAGGCTCCGGACCGCTTCCAGCTAATACGCTTTCTCGCCTGCTTATCCTTCCGTTCAAAAAAAGAAAAGCAGGCGGGTTTCGTCCGCCTGCTCCGTTTGGGATCGCATGAGTCGAAAGAAGGCTACTTCTTGGCTTCGATCGAGGCGACCTTGATGGTGTTCGAGGCTTCGTCAAGGTCGCCCTTCACCACCACTTCCTGCGCGGCAAAGGCTTCTGCTTTCGCCTGGTCGCTCAGGATGAAGACTTTCTTGCTGGCGCCGTCGTAGAGAGCATACTTGGCGCCCATTCCTTTGACGCAGTTTGCGGCGCAGTCTTTGTGGTCGGCTTTGGCCCCCTTGACACCGCAATGGGTATCCGTGACCCAGCCCGTCCACGACCCTTCCTTGGCCAGGAGGAGACTGGCCACCACCATGCACATCAACACAACAAGCGCGGCTTTTCTTAGCATGCTTTAACCCCTTGTGGGAAATGGTTGCAAACACCAGATTCTTGACACAATTCCAGGCACAATGCAAGCCTCAAGCGGAAGAGGTGGATTTGACAGGAGAAATCATCACCGCGCGACGCCGGCGGTGGTAGTAGAATTCCTGCTTTGCTCTTGGAGGCAATCGATGCGTATGCGTTCCCGCCGTGGTTTCTTGCTTTTCGTCATACTGCTGTCCGTCACGGTTTTTTCGTGGGCGCTCGAAAAAGAGCCGCCCTCGGTCTTTGGGTCTCGCCGCGATAACCTCCGCCGAATGACCGAAGGCGGGGTGGTGGTGCTGTTCGGGTTCACCGGACGGGAGCCGCAGTTTGATCTGCCCGCGGCGCGTTTTTGGCAAGAACCGAATTTCTACTACTTGACGGGGTGGAACGAACCGGGCGCGGGCATGCTCCTGGCGGCGGAGAGCGAAGCGACGCGAGCGGCCGGCCTCAACAAGGAAATGCTTTTCGTTCCGCCGCGCGACCGGGGGCGCGAGCGGTGGGACGGCATTCGCTCCGGCCCCGATGACGCTGACGTTGCCCGGAAGAGCGGCTTCCAGACGGTCCTGCCCTTTTCGGAGCTATCGGGTCAGTTGGAGAAGTACCTCAAGCTCTTTCCCATCGTTTACACCCTTTTCCCTGCTTCCGGCCCGGCGGGCGAGTTCAGCCCCAACCGGCGATGGCTCGAATGGCTTCAGAAGGTTGCTCCGGGACCGGAATATCGCAATCTGACGGCAATCATCGGCAACCTGCGACAGGTGAAATCGCCGGGGGAAGAAGCCTTCTTGCGCAAGGCGATCGAAGCCTCCATGGATGCTCACCTGGCGGCGATGAAAGCGGTCCGGCCCGGGGCCTGGGAATACGAAATTGCCGCGCTGATGGAGTACACCTTCAAGAAGGCGGGCTGCGAACAGCCGGCTTACACGCCCATCGTCGGCTCAGGGTTTAACTCTACCGTGCTTCACTACGCAGAAGCCGAGCGGCAGATGAAGGACGGCGAACTCCTGGTCCTGGATGTGGCCGGCGCCTATTCCGGCTACGCGGCGGACATCACCCGGACGTTGCCGGTGAACGGCAAGTTCAGCCCGCGGCAGCGCGAGATCTACGAGATCGTTCTTGGGGCGCAGAACGCCGTCCTTGCCGCCGTCAAGCCGGGGATGTCGCTCGGCCGTGCCGGCGACAAGAGCCTCCACAAGATCGCCTACGACTACATCAACTCGCACGGAAAAGATCTTCATGGTGACCCGCTGGGAAAGTATTTTATCCACGGCCTCGGCCATCATATCGGCCTCGATGTTCACGACGCCGGCGAGCCAACCCGCCCGCTCGAAGCCGGCATGATCATTACGATCGAGCCCGGCATCTACATCTCGGAAGAGAATCTCGGCGTGCGCATTGAAGACGACGTCCTTGTGACCAAGGACGGCGCCGTGCTCCTGACCGCGCGGCTGCCCCGCCACCCGGACGAAATCGAGAAAATCATGGCGGCGGCGCGGAAGGCCGGGAAGCAGCCTGACCCATGAGTGGCGCTTCGGCTCATACGGCGGACGTGAATCCTCTCGGTCACCTTGCCCGGCTCAACGCCCGCATCATTGCTTGCGAGAAGTGCCCGCGGCTGCGGCGCCACTGCCGGAAGATGGCGCGGGTGAAGCGAGCTGCTTTCCGCGATTGGGAATATTGGGGCAAGCCCGCGCCGGGATTCGGCGACCCCGAGGCGGAGCTCTTGTTGATTGGCCTCGCGCCCGCGGCCCACGGCACCAACCGCACCGGCCGCGTGTTCACCGGCGACCGCTCGGGCGACTTTCTCTACGCCGCTCTCTTTCGCGCCGGCTTTTCGAATCAGCCGACCTCGGTCAGCCGGGACGACGGCCTCCAGTTGAGCCGCTGTTTCATCACTGCGGCGGCGCGTTGCGCCCCACCCGGGAACAAGCCCACCCGGAGCGAGTTGGCGAACTGCCGGCCTTATCTTGAGGAGGAACTGAAACTGCTCAAGAAGGTTCGCGCCGTGCTCGCCCTTGGCCGGATTGCTTTTGACAATTATCTCGAGCTCTTGAAGCAGCAAGGACACATCGGCTCACGGGCGGCCTATCGCTTTGCTCATGGTGCGAGCTACGAATTGCCGCCGTCCCTGCCGCGCCTTTTTGCCTCCTACCATCCAAGCCAGCAAAACACCCAGACCGGACGCCTGACCACCAAGATGTTCGATGAGGTGCTATTCGGAGTGCGGCGATACATTGGGAAGTGACAAGCGACGGGCGGCCAACCCCCGCTGCCTCTTCTCACTCACACACTTCAACCTCACAGGGGGGATACGATGTGAGTAGGCTCTCCCATCGCAAAACGAAACTCGACGGACGGGCGGCGGGCTGCTATAATTTTCTTGGTTTGAGCAGGCTTGCTCTAGCGAGTTATCTCCAGGTGGTCGGGAAGGTTCTCCGGCTTATCGGGTGAAGGCAGGAGCGGAAGGATAAGGATATGGTGCAGGCGACACAACTGCGCCCGGGCATGGTCATCAAGCACGACGGCGAACTCTATTCCGTTTTCAGCCTCTACCACCGCACGCCCGGCAACAAGCGAGGCTTTGTCCAAACGCGCCTGCGGAGCCTTCGCTCCGGTTCGATCATTGACTATCGCTTCCGGTCGGAAGACATGCTGGAGCGGGCCATTCTCGATGAGATCGAATTTGAATACCTCTATGCCGACGCCGATACCTACTATTTCATGAACACGGAAACGTATGAGCAGATCGGGCTGCCGGCGGAAGTGGTGGGCGAAGCCAGAGACTACATGGTGGCCAACGTCCGCCTCAAGATTGAGTTCCACGAAGGAAAGCCCATTGGAATTGACCTGCCCCAACTGGTGGAGTTGAGGGTAGCGGAAACGGAGCCCGGGCTGCGCACCGCGACCGCGTCGGCGGTGATGAAGCCCGCCAAAACCGAAACCGGCCTGGTCGTGCAGGTCCCCTCCTTTATCCATACCGGCGATCGCATTCGCGTGGACACAAGCGATGGACATTACGTGCAACGAGCGGAGTAGTCAGGCGCTGCACTGGCTCCGCGCTATTCCTTGACACCATGCTCAGCTTGATTGGTCTCTTTTTTGCTTTTCTGTCCGGCTTGTTCCTGCTCGTCGGTCTCATCCCTTTCCTCGGCTGGATCAACTGGATCACCTCGGTGCCGGCTTCCATTCTGGGGCTCGCCTTTTCCCATGCGGGCGTCACCCGGGGGAGGTTGAAAGCAATTGGGGTGCTGGGCGAAGTGATTTCCGTTGCCGTCCTTGCCCTGGCCGTATTTCGGCTGGCGCTGGGGCACGGGATTCTCTGATTAGAAGCTGCTTCATAATCTGACCCACACCAAGAGCTTCGGGGCCGTCCCCCGACTGCGGAAAGGCGTTAAGGAATGAGAGCGCCGGTTAAGGCGCCAGGAGGACTTTCAGGACTCCGGGACGTTGGGCAAACGCGATGGCCCGGGGGGCTTCGGAGAGAGGGAAGGTGCGCTCGACGAGCGGCAGGGGATCGACCTTTTTCCGGCGAAGCAAGTCGATGGCGCGCTCGAAGGGCCCGCAACGCGAGCCAACCACGGTGATCTCGTTGACGACCAGCGGCGCAGCATCGAATTGCGCGGTGCCGTGAAACGTGGACTTCCAGACCACCGTGCCTCGCGGGCGCACCAGCCGCAGTGCCAGAGGCATGCCGGTGGCCGAGCCGGTGGCTTCCACGACTACGTCCAAGGCTGCCATCCAATCCTTGGGCACGTCGCGACCCAGTTTGGTCTCGAGCCCGGCCTCGCGTGCCAGGCGCAATTTGTTCGGGTGCTTCCCGATCATGGTCACGGTGGCGCCGGTTGTTTTGAGGACGCGGCCAATCAATTGCGCCAGTTTGCCGTCGCCCACCACTGCCACCCGGGTGCGGCGGTCAATCGCCACCTGCTCGAGGATCTCGCATGCGGCCGCCAGCGGCTCGACCGAGACCGCCGCCTGGTCCGAAACCGAATCCGGTACGCGATGGAGATTTTGAACCGGCAGAGTGATGTACTCGGCAAAAGCGCCGTCTTTGTTGAGGATCCCGAGAACGGTCCGCCGCCGGCAGTGCCGCGGAAGGTTTCGCCGGCAAAAATCGCACCGGCTGCAGGCCAGATTGATTTCGCCCACCACCCGCTCACCCAGCCAGCGCGCCTCCGGGCAGTTCTCCACCTGGCCGACAAATTCATGCCCGGGAACCCCGCCAAACCGGTGGTAACCCCGCAGGAGTTCGATGTCGGTGTTGCAGATTCCTGCCAGGCGAACGCGGATGAGCGCCTCATCGCGTCGCGGGACGGGTTGCGGCTTCTGAATGAGACGGAGCCTCCGGCGGTGGACTTCAGCAACCAGCATGGGGTTCGTTCAATCGGCCAGCCCGCCGCGCCTGCCCTGAGTCCGCCGCGGCGGATCGAAGGGGCAGGCCTCACGGGGCAAGAGCCACTACCAGAGCGCGCAGGAGCGTCTCTTCCTGGTCGGGGAAGACGGTTCGCAAGTCGAGCAGGAGTTGATCGCTTTCGATGCGCGCCAGGATGGCCGGACGGTGCTGGCGCAGGCGAGCTTCGAGCTGCGGCGGGCCAAGGTGCGGGCTGGCAATGGCGATGAGGTGGGTGGGGAGAAATTGTTCCGGCGTAGAGCCGCCGCCCATGACCGATTGGCCTTCCTGCACTTCAATGTGAGCCGGCGAAGCGCCCAGATGATGGCGCAGCCGCGCCACAAAAACTTCCGACCGCCGCGCAATTTCCGCTGCCGGGGTCAGCAACATTTGGAGCGCCGGAACCTCGTCGTGGGCGCCGCGCTGGTAAGAGAGCAGGGTCGCTTCCAGCGCGGCGACCGTCAGTTTGTCCACCCGCAGAGCGCGAAACATCGGATTGCGGCGGATGCGCTCGACCAGGTCTTTCTTGCCGACCAGGATGCCCGCTTGCGGCCCGCCGAGCAGCTTGTCGCCGCTGAAGCTGACGACCGACACCCCGGCGCGGAGACTTGCTTCAACCGTAGGTTCGTCAAAAGTCCCTTTCTGAGCCGCTGCGGCGAGGCAGCCCGAACCCAGATCTTCGTAAACCGGCAGGGTACGTTGCGCTCCGAGGGCAACGAGCTCGGCCAGCGAAGGACGCTCGACAAAACCGATCATGCGAAAATTCGAGGGATGCACCCGGAGCACGAGTCGCGTTCTTTCACTGACGGCGTTTTCGTAGTCGGCAAGGCGCGTGCGGTTGGTGGTGCCGACCTCGCGCAGGATGGCTCCCGACTTCACCATGATTTCCGGAATGCGGAAACCGTCGCCAATTTCAATGAGCTCGCCGCGGGAGACCACCACCTCGCCGCCTTCGGCGAGCGTGTTCAGGACAAGATAGACAGCGGCCGCGTTGTTGTTGACGACGATGGCAGCCTCGGCGCCCGTTACCGAAGCCAGCAGCCGGCCGGTGTGTTGGTCTCTTTTTCCGCGCCGGCCGGCGGCGAGATCGTATTCCAGGTTGGAATAGCGGCCAGCGGTTTCAACGAGGTGCTTGAGCGCCTTCTCTCCCAGCGGCGCCCGCCCCAGATTGGTGTGGAGGACGACGCCGGTAGCGTTGACCATCGGCTGGAGCGAGTAGTTGACGGCTGCCTTGAGCTCGTCGGCGAGCAGTTCTTCTACCCGGGCCACGTCCGCGTCCACCGCCTCGGAAGCGCCCGCGATCTCCTGCCGCAGGCGGTCGAGGAGGGCGCGGGCGACTTTCACCGCCAGTTCGTGTCCGGCTTCGGATACCTGCGCCGCCACACCCGGGCGATCCACCAGCTCATCCACTGCCGGAAGCTGGCGCAGCAGCTCTGCCTTCGAGCTTTCTTTCATGACAAGACGCTATTTGAACACACGCCTCAGGGAGCGTCAACTTGGCGGTTGACGCATTGGATAAGGCAGCCGTAATATTTTCCTGCCTTCCTCCCGGGAGCCGCATGGCAACCATCGACGAGGACCTTTTCCAACTTGAAAAAGAGCTTCGCCGCTTGAAGATTGAGTACGAGGTGTACTTCAACGGCGGGTCGCCGCGACCGCCCTCAGACACGCAATGGCGCGTCGAGCAACTCATCAAAAGATACCTCGACCAGTCCGAGATGAAATACAGGCAGCGCTTCCGCTACAACAACCTGGCGGCAACCTTCGCCAAGCAGTGGACGGTTTGGCGGCAGAAGCTCAAGCAGCGCGAGGAAGGCCGCGCCCCCCATCACTACGGCGCGACGGCCAGGGCGCTGGAAGCCGATCGCGCCGCCCGCGCTGCCGCCGCCCGGAAGGCTCTTGACGATACGACCGTCAGCGTGGTCTGTCGCGACCCAAGGCATGAAACGGACAAGGTAGAACGGCTCTACCACGCCATGCTGGCCGCCCGGGAAAAGCTTGGCGAGAGCGGCCGCCACACGACTCTCGACCAGTTCCGCGAATTTCTGGCACACAAGGCCGGTGATCTGAAAAAGCAAGGCGTTCAGCGAGTCGAATTCAGCGTAACCATCGAAGACAACAAAGTCCGCCTCAAGGCCAAAGGCAAGAACTGAGACTCGAACGACCCGTCGCTTTTGCCATCCTCCCCATTCCACTCCGGCGGCACAACCGGCCACGAACATCTCCCTTCTTGACTTGCCGTGGCGAGCCTTGTCTGGATCATCGCCTGCCATACCGTCTTGATCGACTGGTTTGTCCGCACCATCCCATCCTAGTGCCATTCCCACTGTCCACGGGCAGGAGTCTGGTCCGGCCGGGCCGGCCGTAGGCAACGGTTGTCAACAGTTCCTGGCCGCGTGTATCAACGTGTCCCAGCTGGACTGTCGGGCTTTGAGACCGACTCGCCGCGGCGGGCATGCCCGGGAAGATTTCGTGAACGGGAGCACCCCAGCGCCACTTTGAAGAGGGTCTCCTCGACATTTATTTATTGCCCCGGCAGGAAGGCTTGGCGGGGGCGCCGGCTGTAAGTAGAATGGGTCGCTTTTTGAGTCGGCCCGGCTTGACGGGGCGGCCAAGCTTGTTGAGGGGGTTGGTGATGACAGCGGTTGAGCGAGCCTTGCTGAGTGTTTTCGATAAGAGCGGGCTGGTGTCCTTCGCGCACGGTCTGACAGCGCTCGGCATCGAACTCATTTCTACCGGCGGGACGGCCGAGCTTTTGCGCCAGAGCAACCTACCCGTGCGCGAGGTTGCCGAAGTGACCGGCTATGCGGAGATGCTCGGCGGGCGAGTCAAGACGCTTCACCCGCGCATCCATGGCGGCATCCTGGGCCGGCGGAGCGACCCGATCCATCGGCGCGAGATGGCCAACCACGGGATCCCCCGCATCGACCTGGTCGTGGTCAATCTTTACCCCTTTGAGACCGTCGCCGGCCAGCCAGGCGTGACAGTAGAGGAGTTGCTGGAAAACGTGGACATCGGCGGGCCGGCGATGTTGCGTTCGGCGGGGAAAAACTTTTCCGATGTCGCCGTTGTCACCGACCCGGCTGACTATGCTTCGGTGCTCGAGGAGCTGGGCAAAAGCGAGCGCTCGCTCTCCCTGGCCACGCGCCTGCATTTGGCCAAGAAGGCGTTTGCGCTCACGGCGCACTACGACGGGGCGATTGCGATGACGCTCGAGCGTCTTCGGGCAAACGAGTCGGTCAAGCTTGCTGAACCGCCCGTCCATCTCCCGAGGCTGTTCTTCGACTTCGAATTGCGCCATAGCTTGCGCTATGGTGAAAACCCTCACCAGCAGGCAGCCTTTTATGTGCCCAGGGGAGGGGTTCATGGTTTTGCCGGAGCCAGGCAGCTTCACGGCAAGGAGCTTTCTTATAACAACCTGCTCGATCTCGATGCCGCCTGGAATCTTGTCGAAGAATTCTCTCTACCCGCGGCCGTCATCATCAAGCACACCAACCCTTGCGGAGCGTCCGAGCAGGCGACGCTCGCGGAAGCTTACCGGAAGGCTTACGAATGCGATCCAGTGTCCGCTTTTGGTTCGGTGCTCGGTTTCAATCACGCGGTTGACCGGATGACAGCCGAAGAAATCGGCAAGACTTTCGTCGAAGCGGTAATCGCGCCCGGCTACCACCCGGAAGCATTGGCCCATTTGCAGACAAAGAAAAACATGCGGCTGATGGAGATGCCGCGGGAGAAGGCCGCCGATTGCCGGCAGATCCGCAGCATCCGCGGCGGCGTTCTCATTCAGGAAGCCGACCGCCAGACGCTCCCGGAAAGCGAGTGGAAGGTGGTTACCCGGCGTCCGCCGACGCCCGCGGAAGGGGAGGACTTGCGCTTTGCCTGGATTGTCTCGAAGCACGTCAAATCGAACGCTATCGTCTTCGCCCGCTCCCACCAGGTGGCCGGCGTGGGCGCCGGACAGATGAGCCGCGTGGACTCAGTCAAGCTGGCAGTGGCAAAGGCAGGCCTCCCGCTTGGCGGGACTGTGGTTGCCTCCGACGCTTTTTTCCCCTTCACTGACGGCGTCGAAGAAGCAGCGAAGGCTGGCGCGACCGCGGTGATCCAGCCCGGCGGGTCGGTGCGCGATTCCGAGGTAATCGGGACTGCCGATCGCCTTGGCTTGGCCATGGTCTTCACCGGCATGCGCCACTTTCGGCATTGATTCGATTTCTTCGTGGAAGCTCCTATCCGTCAGGCGATACGTTCCGGGCGTGATCACAAGAGGAACGGATTCTCGAAAGAGGTGTTCGCGCGCCTCGCTGAGGGCGTTGGCTCTTGTCGCACGCAGCTTTGACGGAAATCGTTTCCTGTATGATAATAGGAAGTTCAGGAGCGGCGCTAGGAACAGGATGGGTGCATGAACAATCGGTTCTGGCGAGGCCGGCTGGCGTGGGCCATGCTGGCCATTTTTATCTGGCTGCCGCTCGCCTCGGCGCAGGACGACGACCCCGCGCCTTTGAGAGAGCTTCCCCCGGCCACGAGCTACACGCAGCCTGACCCGGCCAAGCGCGCCGAGGCCTACTACCACTTTACGCTCGCCCACGTTTACGAAGAGCTCTACGAGATTACCAATCAGTCTGCCTACGCCACCCAGGCCATCGAGGAGTATAAGAAGGCACTCGCGCTCGATCCCGGCGCCCCCAGCATTGCGGTCAGGCTGGCGGACATCTATGCCCGCTCGCAACGTATCCGCGATGCCGTCCTCGAAGCGCAGGAGATCCTGAAGCGGGATCCGGACAATCTTGCCGCCCACAAGCTGCTGGCCCGGATTTATGTCCGCACCCTGGGCAACACCGAGGCCGGCTCGGCCTCGCCCGAAACACTGCGTCGCGCCATTGAGCAATATGAGGCGATCGTGCGGATCGATGGCGACGATCGCGACGCCATGATCTCCCTCGCCCGCCTCTACGGCCTCTCCAACCAGACGGACAAGGCCGAGGCCATCCTCAAGAAGGTGCTGGGCCTCGATCCGACTTCAGAGCAGGCCTTGCAGCAACTCTCCGCCATCTATATCGAGCAGAAAAGATATGACGATGCCGTCAAGCTATTGAAAGAGGCCGCGCCACAGGCTGATTCCCCGCTGATCTATGCCGCGCTCGGCCGTGCCTACGAGCAGATGAAAGATACCGCGCGGGCAGTGGAGGCTTTCGAAAAAGCGATCGAGGCCGATCCGGCAAACGCCGAATATCGGCGCAGCCTCGGCCAGCTCTATCTGGAGGAAGAAAAGTTGGATCTTGCCCTCGCCCAATATCAGGCGGCCTTGAAGGTTGAGCCGGAAGATCCGCAAGCCTATTTGCGGCTTTCGCAGATCTATCGCGCTCAGAAAAAATTTGACCTGGCGGCAAGCGCGCTCCAGCAAGCAAAGACTCTGGCGCCCGACAGCCTGGAGGTGCTTTATAACGAAGCTTCGCTGGAGGAGGATCAAGGCCAATTTGAGAAGGCCATTCTCAGGTTGACGGAACTGGTCGCCTCCGAACGGAACCGGGTGCAGCGCGGGGGCGGCGGCAAGGATCGGCTGGTGTTGTTGCTCGAGCGCCTGGGGTTTCTCTATCGCCAGGTGGAAGATTACGCCACGGCGATCCATACCTTTCGTGAGGCGGTGGCGATCGCGGAAGGGGAAGAGGCGGTCCGCGCCCGGAACTTGCTGGCCGACACGCTGCGCCTGGATCGCCAGATTGACCAGGCCGTTGCCGAGGCTCAAGCTGCCGCCGCAAAATTTTCCGATAACCGCGCCACCGCCATCATGGTGGGAACGCTTTTGGGCGAGCGCGGCGACACCGACCAGGCCGTGGCCGAGCTCAGGAAGCTTCTCAAAGGCGATGCCACCGACCGCGAGATTCATCTCTCCATGGGCCAGGTGCTGGAACGCGGGAAGCGCTACGCCGAAGCTGAGGAGGCAGTGCGGGCGGCAGAAAAGCTCGCTGCCAAGCCTCAAGATCAGGAATACGTCTTCTTCCTTCTCGGCGCCATCTACGAGCGATCAAAAAAATATGACCTCGCCGAAGAAAGTTTCAAGAAGGTTCTGGCTATCAATTCCAAGAGCGCCGGCACTCTCAATTACCTGGGTTATTCCTGGGCCGATCGAGGCGTTCGGCTCCAGGAAGCGCTCAGCCTGATCCAGAAAGCAGTCGAGCTCGAGCCTTTCAACGGCGCCTACCTCGACAGCCTCGGTTGGGTCTATTTTCGTCTGCACCGGCTGGATCTGGCCGAAGAATATCTGCGGAGGGCAGCGGCGCGCATCAGCCGCGACCCAACCATCCACGTGCATCTCGGCGACGTCTATTTCAAGACCGGGCGCATGGAGCTGGCTCAGCGCGAGTGGGAGCGCGCCACCGAGGAGTGGCGGCGGTCGCTCAGGCCGGATTTCGATGCTGAGGAGTACGCCCGGACCGACAAGAAATTGACCGATCTCAAACATTTGCTGGCCAAGAAACGGCAAGTGGATGTGAAGAAGAAGCCCGATTGATTCTTTCGCCGCCATCCGTTCCCCAGGAATCTTGATTCATGCCATCGCTACGCATGCCGGCGTTTGCCAAGATCAACTTGGGCGTGCGTGTGCTCGGCCGGCGGCCGGACGGCTACCACGAGCTGCGCACCGTTTACCAAACCATCGGCCTCCACGACCGGTTGACCGTGGAGCTTCACCCGCGCGGCTCGAAGATCGAGGTGCAAGCGGATGACACCCTGCTGCCCACCGGGCCGGAAAATCTGGTGTACCGGGCGGCCGAATTGTTTCTGCGCGAGACCCGTATCCGGACGGGCGTGCGCATCTACGTGGAAAAAAACATTCCCGTTGGCCGCGGTCTGGGTGGCGGTTCAAGCGACGCGGCGGTGACCTTGCTGGCGCTGGGCAGGCTCACCGGCCGGCGTCTGGCGGGCAAGGCATGGCTGGCGATGGCGGCCGAGCTTGGTTCCGATGTCGGCTTTTTTCTTTTGGGTGGACGGGCGCTGGGGATTGGCCGCGGCGAAGAAGTCTTTCCGCTGCCCGACCTGCTGCCCACTCCCTGCCTGATTGTGTCGCCGGATCTTTCTATTCCGACCGCTGAGGCGTATCGCTGGCTGAGTTTGCGATTGACTTCAAGAGCAGCCGCTCCTATTATATTGAGCTTTTGCGCAGGCTGTTGGAAGGCTCCCTCTCCAGCAGGATGGATTTCCGAAGACGTCCAGAACGATTTTGAGCCCGTTGTCTTTGCCCGCCACCCGCAACTTGCTACAATCAAGAGGCAGTTGGAACGGCAGGGAGCGCAGGTGGCGGCGTTGACCGGAAGCGGTTCGGCGTTGTTCGCACTGTTTGCCAGCAGAGAAAAGGCTCAAAAGGCGGCGCGGGCCACTCAGAGGGCTCAGGCCCTGGTCACCCAAACCGTAACCCGCGCCCAATACTGGCGAAGGCTCGGCATCCCGCGCGAGCAACTCGCCGCGGCGAGCGCCAGATGACTTTTCTGGGGCGTCGTCCAATGGTAGGACGCCTGCCTTTGGAGCAGGTAATCTAGGTTCGAATCCTAGCGCCCCAGCCAGGATGTCCTTGCTGCGCCCCGGGCAAGCGCTTCTTGGGCCACGCCGGCGACAGCACCGGTGGCTCGGGGACATTGCAAAAGGGAGAGACCGGCTCATGCCGGGCAATCAGCTAAAGATTTTTTCGGGGTCGGCCAACCGGCCCTTGGCGGAAGAGATTGCCAGCTTCCTTGGGGTGACACTCGGGGAGATTGAGATCACCCGTTTTAGCGACGGTGAGATCTACCCGCAGATTCAAGAGAACGTTCGCGGCGCCGACGTGTTCGTGATCCAGCCGACGTGCCATCCGGTGGACCGGAATCTGGTCGAGCTCTTGCTGATGCTGGACGCTTTCAAGCGAGCTTCCGCGTCGCGCATTACGGCGGTGCTGCCGTACTACGGCTATGCCCGGCAGGATCGGAAAGACAAACCGCGCGTGCCCATTTCCGCCAAGCTGGTGGCCGACCTGATCACCACCGCCGGAGCGACGCGGGCGCTCTTTCTTGACTTGCACGCGCCGCAGATCCAGGGATACTTCAATATCCCGGTGGACCACCTCTTTGCCTCGCCGGTGTTGCTTGATTATTTTCGGGCCAAGAGCCTGCCCGACCTGACGATTGTTTCCCCCGATGCCGGCGGGGTGGAGCGGGCGCGTTTCTTTGCCAAGCAGATGGACTCGGCCTTGGCCATTGTGGACAAGCGGCGCGTGGATATGGACGTGAGCGAGGTGATGCACGTCATCGGCGAAATCGAGGGCCGAAGCGCGCTGGTCATTGACGACATCGTGGATACCGCCGGCACGCTCGTGAAGACGGCCCGTGCCCTCAAGGAGCAGGGTGCCGCCCGGGTGCTGGCGGGCTGCACCCATGCCGTCCTGTCAGGCCCGGCGATTGAGCGCATTCGCGGTTCCTGTCTTGAAGAAGTGGTGGTGACGAACTCGGTGCCCCTCAAGTCGGAGGCCAAGGGCTGCGACCGGCTGGCGGTGTTGAGCGTCGCCAGCTTGCTGGCTCGCGGCATCCGCTCCATCCACGAGGAGACGTCCATCAGCCAGCTTTTCCTCTAACCGTCCACCCCGGCCAGGGATGGGGGCGGGAGACGAGCCGATGTCGAGCCCTTGCCGCCTGCCGGAACGACGGGATCGCGTAGCGCGCTCGGGAGAGTTTGGGAGAACGCCTATGGAACAGATAGTGGTGGAAGCAACCCTGAGAAAAGATTTCGGGAAGAGCGCATCGCGCCGGACACGCCGGCGTGGAGCGATTCCAGCCATCGTTTATGGCGCGAGGAACAAGCCGGTTCCGGTCGAAGTGAATCCGCGCCGGGTGTTGGAGATTCTCCATTCGCCCTCGGGCTACAACACGATCTTTACCCTGAACATCGCCGGGGAGGGCAAGGCCAACGTGATGCTCAAGGATTGGCAATTGGATCCGGTGCGCGAAACCCTGCTCCACGTGGATCTCATCCGCGTCGCCCTGACGGAGAAACTGCGCGTGAAGATTCCGGTCATGCTCGTAGGGGAGGCGAAAGGAGTCAAGGTGCAGGGCGGCGTGCTCGAACAGGTGACGCGGGAAGTGGAAGTCGAGTGCTTGCCCGCCGATATCCCGGATCACTTGAGCGCCGATGTCAGCGAATTGATGATCGGGAAACAGCTTCGCGTGGGTGAACTGGTGGTCGAGGCGAAGGTCAAAGTGTTGACCGACCGCGACCGGGTGATCGCTCACGTCGTCTCGATCAAGGAAGAGGTGGTGGCGGCGCCGGAAGTGGTGGTGGAAGCTGCGCCGGCCGAGCCGGAAGTCATCAAGAAAGGCAAAGCGGCCGCCGAGGAAGAAGAGGCTGTCCCGACAGGTCGGGAAGCCGAAGCGGAAACTCCAGCCAGGAAAGAGAAGGAAAAGAAGTAGCCTTCCGTGCGAGTGATTGTTGGATTGGGGAATCCGGGGAGCCAATACCAGTTCACGCCGCACAACCTGGGGTTTCTGGTGATTGACCGCCTGTCGGAACGGGCCGGGGTGCGGGTGACGCGGCCGGAAGCGATCTCGCTGGTGGCGGTGGCGCGGGTGGCTGGAGAAGAAGTGGTGCTGGCCAAGCCGCAGACCTATATGAACGCAAGCGGCATGGCGGTGCGGGCCCTGCTCGAGAAGCGGGAAGAGACGCCCGAGTCGCTGGTGGTCATCGCCGACGACGTGGCGCTGCCGTGGGGCATGATTCGCCTCCGCGAACGCGGCCGGTCGGGCGGGCACAACGGCCTGGAGTCCGTCATCGGCGCGATGGGCACGGGAGAGTTCTGCCGGGTGCGCCTGGGGATTCAGCCCGAGCATCCGGTCAGTGACGTCGCCGCGTACGTGCTCGCGCCGATGCGCAAGGCTCAGCTCGCGGTGGCCGCCGAAGCGGTGGATCGAGCCGCCGAGGCGGTAGCCATGATTTTGAAAGAGGGCATGAAGCGCGCCATGACGCGCTTCAACCAGAAAGTGTCCCCGTCGAGGCAATAATAGAATCGGGGCAACGAGGAAAGCATGAGAATCTACGAACTGCTTTTTGTTTGCCGGCCGGACACGCCCGAAGAGGAGATTGACAAGATCGTGGCGCAGCTTGGCGAAGCGGCTGCCGCCATGAACGGGCGAGTGGACAAGGCGGAGAAGTGGGGCAAGCGGCGGCTGGCCTATCGCATTGCCCGGCACCGCGAAGGGTCCTACGTCCTGCTCGTGGTTCACGGTCAAAAGGGAGAAATGGTAAAGGAGCTCGAGCGGCGGCTGAAGGTGACCGACGCGGTGATCAAGTACCTCAGTATCCGCGTGGACGAAGAGTGGAAGCGGATGGAGAAGATGCGCCAACGCCGCGAAAAGCGAGCGGCGCGCCGCCCACGCCGGACTCCGGCGGCTGCGCCGGGCGGGGCGCCGGCCGCGGCGGGCGAAACCACAACCACAACCTAGAAGGAGATCATCATGGCGAACGAGGGACAGGCATCAGGCTCAGCCCCGCGCGAGGATCGCGGACGTCGCGAGGGAGGCCGCGAGGGCCGCGGCCCGGGCGGTCGCAAGGGCGGCGGCAAGCGCCAGTTCTTCCGCAAACGGAAGTTTTGCAAATTCTGCGCCGAAAAAATGGACCACATCGACTACAAGGATACCCGGCTGCTTTCTCAGTTTGTGCAGGAGCGCGGCAAAATTCTTCCTCGGCGGCTGACGGGAACCTGTTCGCCGCACCAGCGCCGGCTGACGGAAGCGATCCAGCGCGCCCGCAATATCGCCCTCCTGCCGTTCGGAGGCTTTCGCTAGAATCTGCTGGTCCTGTCATGGAGACGACACACCCAAGCTTTTGAGGTCGCCTATGGATGTGATTCTGGAACAGGACGTGGAGAAGCTCGGCACGCGCGGCCAGGTAGTGGTGGTGGCCGATGGCTATGCCCGAAATTATCTTTTTCCTCGCAAGCTGGCGGTGCCGGCCACCCCGGCCAATCGCAAGCGCCTGGAACAATTGCGATCGGTCATGGTCCGTCAGGAAGCGAAAGAAAAGTCAGACGCTGAGTTGCTGGCGAAGCAGTTGACGGGCCTCTCCTTGACGCTCGTGCGCAAGGCCGGGGAGACCGACCAGCTTTTCGGGTCGGTCACGGCGATGGACGTGGCGGAGGCGCTCGCCACCAAGGGCTTTCAGGTGGACAAGCGGAAAATTATCCTGGACGACCCGATCAAGGTGTTGGGCGAGTTCGATATTCCCCTGCGGCTTCACCGCGAGGTAAGCGTCAACATACACCTCCACCTCAAGCGCGAGGAGTAGCCGGTCTTCAGGCATCGCTCCCTCCAGGCGGTCTCCGCCTTGGCCCTCGATTTCCACAGCCGTGCACAGATATTTTTTCTTTTCCACCGGATTCTCACAGCGGAACGGAGTTTTTTGTTTGCCAAGCGGACGTAGCCGGGTTAAATTGGGGATTGCCTCCGGGCGAAAATAAAGCGAAAATAGACTGGCCCTGATGGGATCAGGGCTAGGCGTCTCCAGACCCGGAGCCCCTTCCCATGCCCACTGACGTTATCCTGGAAAAGAGCCTGCCCCACAACCTGGACGCCGAACGATGCGTGCTTGGCGCCGTCTTGCTCGACAACGCCGCTTTGAACGCGGCCATCGAGCTGCTCAAGCCCGAAGATTTTTTTCTCGACACACACCGCCGCATTTTCGATAGAATGCTGCGTCTGTCGGAAGGGTCCCGGGCCATAGATTTGGTCACGGTAACAGAGGAGCTGGGCCGCTCCGGGGAACTGGAGGCCTCGGGCGGCCCGGCTTATCTGTCTTCGCTCATCGACGGCGTCCCCCGCGTCAGCAACATCGAGCACTACGCCCGCATCGTCAAAGAAAAGGCCATCCTGCGCGGGCTGATCCACGCCTCCAACAACATCATCCTGGAAGCTATGGACGGCGAAGGGGGCGCGGAAGAAATTCTCGACCGCGCCGAAGCCACCATCTTCAAGATCGCTGAAGACCGCATCAAGGCCGGGCTGCTCGGCATCAAAGAGATTGTCAAATCGAGTTTTCAAACGATTGATCGCCTGTATGAACGAGGCCAGCGCATCACCGGCCTCTCGACCGGTTATAAAGACCTGGATGACCTGACGAGCGGCCTGCAACGCGGCGACTTGGTTGTCGTGGCGGGGCGGCCCTCGATGGGCAAGACCGCGTTTGCCCTTTCCGTGGCTCAGAAAGTCGCTCTCCAGCAAGGCCTGACGGTCGGCATCTTCAGCCTGGAAATGGCCAAGGAACAGTTGCTGCTCCGGCTGCTCTGTTCCGAGGCGCAGGTGGATTCGCACAAGATGCGCGGCGGCTACCTGGGCAAAGAGGACTGGGGCAAACTGACGATTGGGCTCGGCCGGTTGGCCGAAGCGCCCATCTACATTGATGACACGCCTTCCGTCACCGTCATGGAGATGGGAGCCAAGGCGCGGCGGCTCAAAGCGGAGCGCGGCCTGGCCCTCTTGATTGTAGATTACATGCAACTGGTTTCCGGCCGTGGTCGCTTTGAAAATCGAACCCAGGAAATCTCTTCCATCTCCCGCGGCCTGAAAGCCCTGGCCAAGGAACTGGACCTTCCGGTGATGGCTATTTCCCAGCTCAGCCGCGCCCCGGAAATGCGTGGCCGCGACCATCGCCCGCAGCTTTCCGACCTCCGCGAGTCCGGTTCCATCGAACAGGACGCCGACGTCGTTCTGTTCGTTTTCCGCGAAGCGTTGTACAACCGCGACGCCACTCCCGAGGAGAGAGCGAAAACGGAATTGATCATCGGTAAGCAGCGCAACGGCCCGATCGGCAAGGTGGAGTTCATCTTCCTCGATCGTTTTACCCACTTTGAACTCGCCAGCCCCGCCGGGGCAGGGGAGGAACCCTTCTAGCGCCCTTCCGATCCATTTCTCCTCCTATCGGATTTTCGGGTTTCTAACCCGACAAGCCTATGGGGATGAATTCCGATACTCCTATCAACGAGCCTTACCTTGTATCCGTCTCCGCGAGTCACTGGGTTTGGGAGAAGTGAGCGGGAACGGCACTCGTTACTGCCGCAAGACCGGCCCCCAAAGGGGGCCGAACGCTCGGAGGTGCTGTTCCCTTCGCAGGCACAAACCGCCTGCCAACACTTCAGGTCTCCTCCCAATCCCGAAGCCTCGGGACGGAATGCGAGTTGAAGGGGCTAAGCGGCGGGTGCTATACTCCACCCCGTTCATATGGGGACACCTTGTTCATACCTCCCCGAGAGGGGGCCCTTCCTATGGAATCAGAAAAGCGTCCTGCTTCTCCCAAGAGTTTTGCCCCTAGAACCCGTACCGAGCCCCGCCCTGCTGCGGGGTCGCAACCCTTAGCTCCCGAACCTCCGCCGCTCGAACCGACCGGCGCAGCCCGGTGGGATCTGCTATTTGTTCGGGCCATCTTTGTGGCGGTCATGACGGTGGCAGCGGTTTACTTTCACCCCTTCAACCTGCCCCGCCGCATCGCCGGGATCGTGGGCGCGCTCTTTGCCGTGTCTATCATCCTGTTTGAGATGCGGCTGAAGCGGGCCAGCCTGAAGCGGCTGATTGGCGCGGCGGTAGGGTCCATTCTGGGCATCGTTGGCGCCTTCTTGATGAGCCTGGTGCTTTCCCGCACCAATTTGGAGCAACAGACGCTTTCTTTCTTCCAGGTCACGCTCCTGCTGTTGATGACCTATGTCGGCCTCATTGTCGGCGCGAACAAGGGCGACTTGCTCAACCTTTCGGCGATGGGTGGCCTTTTCGGAGTGGAACGAGGGCCCAAGCGGGCGTACAAGATTTTGGACACCAGCGTGATCATTGACGGCCGCATTGCCGACGTTTGCGAGACGGGTTTCGTGGATGGCATTCTCCTGATCCCAAATTTTGTTCTTCAGGAATTGCAACTCATCGCCGATTCGGCGGATTCGCTCAAGCGCAATCGCGGCCGGCGCGGACTGGACATCCTGCAGCGCATCCAGAAGCTCACCCACGTCCAGGTGCAGATCCTGGAAGAGGATTTTCCGCACCTCCGCGACGTGGATCGCAAACTCATCGAGCTGGGGAAGCGCTACGAAGCCAAGGTGGTGACCAACGACTTCAACCTGAACAAAGTGGCTCAGCTCCAGGGTGTCGAGGTGCTGAACATCAACGAGCTGGCGAACTCCTTGAAGCCCATCGTGCTGCCGGGCGAGACCATGCGCGTCTTCATCCTGAAGGAGGGAAAGGAATACAACCAGGGCGTTGCCTACCTGGACGACGGCACGATGGTGGTGGTGGACAATGCTCGCCGCATGATTTCCAAGACCATAGACATCTCCGTCACGTCGGTCTTGCAAACCACCGCCGGCAAGATGATCTTTGGTCGCTACGAGGAGTCACGAGAGCTTCGCGGCGAACGGCAAGCGCACGACCACGCCAGGACGGGGCACCATGCTCCGCACGTCGCCGCCGCTCCTGCCCCGCCGCCGGCGCCCTCGGCCGGGCAGCCTTCTCCGTCGAGCCCCGCCAACGGCGTGGCTGAACCTTCGGCCCGTCGGGGCAACGAGACGAACGAATAACGGCGCATTCGGAAACCAGCATGAAGGTTGCTGCCATCATTCCCGCGGCCGGCTTCGGCACCCGCATGGGTACTGAACTGCCCAAACAGTTCCTGGAACTGGACGGCGTGCCGATCGTGGTGCGCACGGTGCGGCGCATCGCCGAGTGCCCTTCGGTCACGGAAATCCTGGTTGCCACGCGGCCGGAGGAAGTCAAGCCGCTTGACGAACGCTTTCGACAGGAAAAACTGGGCAAGCCGTTTTGCGTGGTGAGCGGCGGCGGGCACCGGCAGGATTCGGTCTGGAATGCGTTCCAGAGGCTGGCGCCGGATACCGAAGTGGTGGTGGTGCACGACGCGGTGCGGCCGTTTGTCGAGGTCGAGCAGGTCGAGCGCGTCATCGCCGAAGCGCGTAACCGCGGCGCGGCCATCCTGGGCATTCCGGCGATGGATACGATCAAGCAGGTTACCCATAGCGGTATGCCGGAAGGCCTGGCGCAGATTGCGACGACGATTCCCCGCGAGTTAATTGTCCAGGCGCAAACCCCGCAAGCCTTTCGTTACACGCTGCTGAAAGAGGCTTTCGAGCGTGCTGTTGCCGACGGCTTTTATGCTTCCGATGAGGCGGGCCTTATCGAGCGGCTCGGGCAAAATGTCTTCGTGGTAATGGGTTCCGACCGGAATATCAAGATCACCAAGCCGCGCGACTTGGAATTGGCGAACTATATCCTGCGCGAGCGCGAAGCCCGCGGCTCGGGAGCGCAGCGGTGAGAATCGGAATAGGATATGACCTGCATCGTTTAGCCGCGGGGCGCAAACTCATCCTGGGCGGGATGGAGATCCCTTTTGACAAAGGCCTGGCCGGGCACTCGGACGGCGATGCGGTGGCGCACGCGATTTGTGATGCCCTGCTCGGCGCTGCCGGGCTCGGCGACATTGGCCAACATTTTCCCAACGACGACCCACGCTGGAAAGATGCCTCGAGCCTCCGCTTCCTCGAACATACCCGCGATTTGGTGGACAAACTCGGCTACGAGATCGGCTACATTGACGGCGTGGTGATGGCCGAGCAGCCCAGGCTTGGCCGCTACTTCGGCGCCATGCGCCAGACGCTGGCCCGGGCACTCGCCATTCCTGCCGAACGCATCAACCTGAAAGCCAAGACCGGCGAAGGCATCGGTGAAATCGGCCGGGGCGAGGCCATGGCGGTGCAGGCGGTGGCGTTACTCGAAGCAAGGAAGCAGAGAAGCAGGAAGGCAAGAAAGCAGAGAACATCGCGCAAGCCCGCGCAACCCCGTCGTTGATCCTCATTCGTCAATCGTCCATCTTTTACAGCCAGAGCCTTGCCGGCGGCATCCGGGTCTGATACCCGCAGCAATCCCGGCGTACAATGCTTCCGGCATGATGGGCGAGACGGACACGGAGCACCCGGAAAAGAAGGCCAACCCGGCAGCCGAAATCTTCGAAGAGGCGGTCGGTTTTTTCCGGCGGTCGGGATTTTTGCCGGCTGAAATCCCTGGCGAGGCGCGCGGCTGGCTCGAGACGCTCGTGACGGCCTATCTTCCCGATCCCGAAAATGTCGCTGAATTGCCCGACCGGGTCCGCGCCATTTTCTGCTACGACGCGGCTGCCGCGCTCGCCCGAGTGGACATCCAGGAAGTGGTAACGAGGCAACGCGCCCGGCCGGTGATCCGCGAATTCGCTCACCTGATATTGAATGAAGCCGCGCCCGATGAAGCGCGCTTTGAAGAAATGCTCGGCGCGATTCGCGCCAGGACGCATTGTACCGGGCGCGACTTGATGCTGCCGATTCGCATTGTGCTCACCGGACAGTTCCGGGGACCGGAGCTCAGGAAACTTCCGCCTTTGATCGAGGAGGGAAGCCGATTGGACCTGCCGGCGCGAATCAAGAGCTGCCGCGAGCGGGTCCTCGAATTCTGCGGAGCGCTGGGGTGACCATGGCGATTCTCTATGGGGTGAACGCGGTCCGGGAAGCGCTCGAAAGCGGCCAGGCGATTGAGCGCGTGGCCATCGCGCGCGGGCGGCACGGCCAACGCGTGCCGGCGATCGTGGCAGCATGCCGCCGGCAGAACATTCCGGTGCGGTTTGTGGCGCGCGAGGAGCTCGATCGCCTCGCCGGCGACGCTCGCCATCAGGGAGTGGTTGCCTTGACCGCGGCGCAAAGCTATCGCAGCCTGGAAGAGCTTCTGGCGAGCGCGAAAAAGCCGGGGCTGCTGGTGGCGCTCGACGGGGTGGAAGACCCGCGCAACCTCGGCGCTATCCTTCGCGCCGCCCATTGCGCGGGCGCGGATGGCGTGGTGATTCCGGAGCGGCGGGCGGCGGGTCTGAGCGATACGGTGGCCAAGACTTCCGCCGGGGCCACTGCCTATTTGCCCGTCGCGCGAGCAACGAACCTGGCCCGTGCCCTCGAAGAGTTAAAAGAAGCCGGTTACTGGATTATCGGACTGGACGAGAGGGCCGAGCAGAGCTACGACCAGGCGGACCTCAAGGATTCCGTTGTCCTCGTGCTGGGCGGCGAAGGTTGCGGGCTACACGAGTTGATCCGCAAGAAATGCGATTTCCTCGTTTCGATTCCTACCTTCGGCAAAATTTCGTCGCTCAATGTTTCGGTGGCGGCGGGAATTATCCTCTACGAAGTCGTCCGCCAACGAAAAATGCGACCGCAGATGCGCGGGGTTTCCCCTGAAGAGCCTGTGTGAAGAGAAGCGGATTTCAGGAGGGCGGGGCTTCAGAGTTTATATGAAAACTCGCGTATCTGGTCAGGGCACGCCGCAGGAACTGGAGGGTACCGAGCCCCCAGGCTTGTCCTGAGCGGAGTCGAAGGGCACCTGCCTGGGGGGCGAAGAAAGAACCCGGTAGCTGGTGCCACCGGGCTCGGCGGGGATGGCTCCTCACACAAACTCTTCATTCCTTCCGCTTGGAGGCTGGCGGCGGGAGGAAAGATTCGACGGAGCGCACGAACTCGGCGCGAAAATCCTGGTAGAAGCCTTCGGGCGCCGAATAAATCATTTCATAGCAAGTCCGGAAGACGCGTTTCTCGCCCTCTGTTTCCTCACCCTGGAAAAGTAAGATGTGCAGCGTGCGAAAAGCGCCGCGGGCCGTTTCCGTGACATATTCGAGCTGAAAGCCCTCCAGTCCGGCGCGCAGGATGGAAGTTCGGGCAAAGATGCTCCCGGCCGGCTTGCGGGCTATGATTTCAGCGAGCTGTTCACGGGGCGTCAGGCGGCGCGGGTTGCCCAGCGGACGGATGATAAACGTTATCTTTGGCTTGTCCTTGACCGCGCCGCTCGTCGCCAGGCGATCCTCGCTGACCGACCAGCCCGGCGGGACATAGACCTGATAGCCAAAGTTTGCCGACCGATAGAGAGCTTGCTTGGTTGTTTCGCCCAGAAGAAAACCGATTGCCAGAAGGGAGGCGCAAGCAATCGCCACGCTGGAGAAGACACGCTTCATCGCCTGCCTCACCTGTCATATTGGATGAGTGAGAAAACATCGAGGCCGGAGAGCTTGGAACGCCCCTGGAGAAAGTTCAGTTCTACGGCAAAGGCCACGCCGACCACTTCCGCGCCGAGCGAACGGACGAGCTCGACGGTGGCCGAGGCTGTCCCCCCGGTGGCGAGCAGATCGTCGCAGACGAGCACGCGCTCGCCCGGCTGAATCGCATCCTTGTGGATTTCGAGCGAGTCCTCGCCATACTCGAGCTGATAGGTCACCCGGGCCGTTCTCCACGGCAACTTCTTGGGCTTGCGCACCGGAACAAATCCGGCGCCGAGACGATAGGCAAGCGCCGGAGCAAAGATGAATCCTCGCGCCTCAATCCCCGCCACCACTGCCACTCCCTTTTCTTGGTAGTGCGCGGAGAGAGCATCAATCAGTCTTCGAAAGCCGTCGGGATCCTTCAGCAGGGTGGTGATGTCGTAGAAGACAATTCCCGGCTTGGGCCAGTCGGGAACTTCGCGGATCAGTCTCTTGAGATCGTTCATCTACCAGAAGTCTCCTTCGACGGAGAACGAGCGGGCATAGCGCGCCTGGACGTGGGCCTCGTGCTCTTCCACTTCGTTGACGCGGGCCGACCGCGGGCCGATTTCCAGCACTTGCCGCAATTCCTCGAGCTTTGCCGGGGCACCGATCGCATAGACTTCCACGCGGCCGTCCGGAAGGTTCTTGACGTAACCGCAAACACCGAGTTGCTCGGCGCGGCGTTGAGCGAAATAGCGAAAACCCACTCCCTGGACGATGCCGCGAATCACGTACCGACGAGCAACCTCGTCCATAGCCCGAGAGTCCCCATCCATCCTTTCAGGAATTGTAGCAGGAGTAAGCCAGGAAAAGGGATCAGGAAGATGGTCGGGCCGGAGAGATTTGAACTCTCGACCTCCTGCACCCCAAGCAGGCGCGCTAAACCAGGCTGCGCTACGGCCCGACGCCATCCCATTCTAGCATAGCGATCAGGATTCAGGTTGATGGGAGGCGATCGACCTTCCCGACGAGTCGGGACGCGCTGAGCCAAGCTCACTACAGCCCGACGCACCCCATTCTAGCACGGGATCAGCTTCACGCCCAATTCGGGAGGCGTGCGATTGCTTCGACCTTTCGGACTCCTCTGCCTTTTGACATGGGAGGCGCTGCATCTACCTATGGGGACTACACTGTTCGCTGGAAAGTACACAACACGGCCGGCCCGAGCTCCGCATCAGTTCAGTCCTGGGTCCGGGTCGTCACCTAACTGGTTCTCCAACAGTCGATTCGCCTCCAAACAACTTACGTCCACGAGGGGCGGGATCCGCTGGTGGCTCTCCTGCCCGTGATGCGGGCGAAAGGTGGCAAAGCCCTATCCTGCCGCCGGGCCGAGCCACAACGACCCCAAGTGCTGGTTTTTCAGTGGGCTTATTTCGGGCACTGAGAGACCGGAAAGTTGTTTCTCGAACGTTTCAGACACTCCTGCTCACCTGCGACCCGATTTTGCTCCGGCCGTGCTTTGCTCCCTTCCGTACTTGATTTCCCCGCTCGCGATTCCTTTTCGCGCAAGAAGATCCTCCCCAGAGAGGACCCAGCATACACACTCCCGCGCAGCACAATTGGAGCGTCTGATTAGCTTCCCCAACCCACGGGCCCACTAGGTTTACGGGTCGACCTTGCCGCCGGGATCGAGCTTCTTTCCTCCAACCCTCACCGTGTACTTGTAGACCTTCTCCTCCCCGCTGGCTGGCACATCGCGCCGGACGAGGCCCGAGCAAGTTTCGCTCTCGGTGAAGTGCGATTCGTAGAACGGCGAGTTCTCTTTGCTGCCGAAGTCCACCGAGAAAGGTTGATCGCAGACCCAGACCACACATACATTCGGTTTTTTTCCCTTGCTGACTCGAAATATATCAGGCTCGCATCTGATGTCGCCCTTCGCATCGAGTGAAATTCTCACGATTTCTGGTTTGATTCCTAGAGCGAGCGATGGGGTGGCCATGTTCTTCCTCCTTTTCGTTAGGTCATTTTTCCCTGGAGCAATTCCTGAAAACGCGGATGGGAGCGTAGGTGGTCGAAGTCGGGAGTATCGCGCAGTTTTGTCGGCGACCAGCCCGCGGCCATCGCCTTCTCCAGCCACCCTAGCGCGGGTTTGATCTCCCCGAACTGGTTGTAAACGACCGCCGCCTTGAATCGCAGCTCCGGGTCGTCTGGCGCGACCCGTAGTCCGCGCTGGAGATATTGCAGCGCCATTTTTTTTTGGCCCAACATGGCGTGGCAAACGGCCAACACGCCGAGAGCAGACGTGTCCCGAGGATTCACATGCAATCGTGCCTCGGCGAGAGAAATGGCCTGGCGGTAAGCCCGCGCCGCCTGGGTACGACTTTCCCGGGCCCAGTAATACGCGTCGCCCAAGTTCCACCAGAACAAGTAATCTTGTTCATCGAGCTTCACGGCCTGCTCAAAGGCGCGGGCGGCTTCCTGAAATCGCCGCGAATAAAAGTAAGCGTTGCCCAGGTTCGAGTAGGCCGTAGCCGCCGGTCGGATGGCAAGCGAACGCTCCAATACCTCGATCGCCTCGGCATAACGTCCCTGTTCAACATGCACAGCCCCCAGATTGTAGTATCCGCGGAAGCTGTCGGGCACGAGCGCCACAACTTGGCGGAACATTTCCTCGGCTTCCTTGTACCGCGCCTGGTGATAATAAAACGCGCCCAGCCAGCTGTAGCCCGCCCAATAATGCGGGCGCAGCTCGATGGCCTGCCGGTAAGTGCGGTCTGCCTCGGCGGGTTTGCCAAGATTTTGGTAAGCAGCGCCCAGTGCTCGATAGGCGTCATCGTTCGTCGGTTCGAGCTTGATCGCCTGCTCGAACTCAGCGACAGCGCGTTCCGGATGCCCCGTGTTGTTCGCAATTGTTCCCAGGCAAATGTGCACTTGGGCGAGTGCCGGGTTGAGCTGCCGCGCTCGCTCACACGCCTGGCGCACCTGCTCGACCCACTGCGATTCTCTGCGCGCCTCGTACATTTTCCAGTAGGCCTCGCCAAGCCCGGCGTGCGCCAGCGCATAGTTCGGATCTAGGCTGAGCGCGCGCATGAAAACGCGGATGGCGTTCTCGATGTTTTCGATCTTGTCGTAGTTCAGGAGATAGCCGCGCCCCTGCAGGTAGTACTCTTGGGCGCCGGCGACGTGCGTGCCCGAGCCGCGCAGCATTTGCCGCTCCTGCGGCCGGAGCTCAAGAGCCAACATTTGCACGATGGCGACGACCACGCGGTCCTGCACCGCGAAGGGATCCGAGGCATCGGCGGTGATCGTCTCGGCGCGCAACTGCCGCAGCGTTGCTGTGTCCACCAGCACGCAATTGACACGAACCGTGTTCCCCGAGCGGTGCACGGTACCCTCAACCACGAGACTCGCCCCCAGCTCTTTTCGTGTTGTCCTGGCTGTCATCACCCCGCGTGCGCGAACTTCCCGCGTCGGCGCGATCTGCAACTGATGGGTGGCCGTGAGCTGCGTCAGCTTCGCCGTCAAGGTTTCGGTGATCCCGTTTGAATACGCCTGGTCTTCCGGGCCTCCTCCAATGGCTTCAAAAGGAAGCACCGCCAGATTTTTGGGCCCGGCCAGCGCAGGACGCGCCCACGGCAACCGATCACGCACCGCCGGGATCCACGCGGTCGCCGCGACCAGCGCGATTCCGAGAACCGCCGCAGCACCCCACCGCAGGGATTTCTTCTCCGCGGATCGAGAGACTTCTGGATAGCGGTCGATAGCATCCAGGTCGGCACGCACCTCGCGGAAATGAGCATAGCGCCGCGATGGCTCCTTTTCGAGCGACCGCTCCACCACCCGGCAAATCTTCTGCGGCACGTTCGGACTTGCGCGGCTGACGGGCTCGGGGTTCTTCTCGAGCAGGGCACGATGCACCTCGACGGCGCTCTCGCCGGCAAAGGGCATCCGGCCAGTCAAGGCGTGGTAGAGCACGCTGCCGAAGGAAAAAATATCGCTTCGTTGGTCAGCGGGCTGGCCGAGAGCTTGCTCGGGAGACATATAGGCAAGCGTGCCGACAATCCCGGTAGCGGTGGTTACCGTGGTGGCCCCCGAGCCGCTTTCCAGCAATTTGGCGACGCCAAAATCCAAAATCTTCGCCCGGCCATCCGGCATGACCATGATGTTGTCCGGTTTCAAGTCGCGGTGCACGATCCCGTGCTCATGCGCGGCTGCCATGGCCTCTGCCACCTGCCGAGCAATCTTCAGGCACTCCTGCCAGTCCAGTTCTTGGGCGGCGATCAGTTGCCCCAGCGTCGAGCCCGGGACGTATTCCATGGCGATAAAATAGTTCTCGCCCTCCTGGCCGATCTCATACACGGTGATGATATTGGGGTGGTTGAGGGCAGAAGCGGCGCGCGCTTCGCGGATAAATCGTTCGCGACGATCCTTGTCCTGGGCGACAGACTCCGGCAGGAATTTGATCGCCGCCGACCGGCCCAGCAGGGTGTCTTCTGCCCGATAGACCTCGCCCATGCCGCCGCTGCCGAGTCGCTCGAGTATTCGATAATGAGAAACGGTCGTGCCCACCATAGCAACCTCGAGCGGGCCGCTTGAATGGCAAGATGTAAAAAGGTATCTTGTTGGATACTAGACTCAAAAACGATTGAAGTCAACGACGGCGACCGCAGGGGGCATCGCACTCTTCATGCGGTGGCGCCCCGTGCAACTTCCCGGGGTCGGAGAGACTACCGATCGTCTCGCCCGAGTTGCCAACCGCCGCCTGCCTGCTTATAGTTTGAGATTCCACTTGGAGGAGAAAACATGCCAGGAAGTTCGGAAGGATCCGGAGGACTTGCCGATTTTCAGAAATTTCACGCCGAGATGAACGAGGAAATCCTGGGCTGCGGCCACCTGGGATTGAAGCGCTTTTTTGCGCTCGATCACCAGGCTTATGAAGCGGGCGCGCTCTCGCCCAAAATCAAAGAGTTGCTCGGCCTGGTGGCTTCCACGGTGCTGCGCTGCGACGATTGCATTACCTACCATCTGGTACGCTCCGCCGAAGAGGGCACGACCCGGCAAGAGATGATCGAAGCGCTGAACGTCGCCCTCATCGTGGGCGGCTCGATTACCATCCCGCACCTCCGCCGCGCCTTTGCTCGCATGCGCGAAATCCCGGCTCTTCAAACCTGAAGGCCAGCACGACACATGCGACTTGGTGGCGCGACCGGCTTCCCTATCGGCCGCAGCCTCTGCGTCAGCGTCTGCCCCATGGACACCCTTTCCTTTGAGAAACCCGCCGCCGGGCTTGTCCAGATTGCCCCGGCCCAGCCCGTCCATGCGGGTTCCAAGTAGCTACCGTCATCAGGTCTTCCAGCGTATGTTGGCTCCGCGCTCAGGCAGGTTTTCTGGCGAATTTCTCCGCCCAACTGATGCGGCCGGTCATCTGCATGACGACAAACAGTGTGATGATCGAGCCAATGGTGACGGCCAGACCCGTGTAGCCCTTGAGGAAAAACGTGTAAGAGAACAAGACCAGGTAAATGAGTTGCCCGAGGCCCGCTTCCACCAGCGCGAAACGCATGCCCGCCACCAGCCGCAGGTAGCTCACCACCAGAAAGATGGAAACGGCCGAACAAATCGCAAATGCCGCGTGGATCGAGAGGTGGTCCACCAAGTAGGCGAGCAACAGGTGGAATGCGAAAAACGCCGCGGCCAGGAAGAAATAGTTCATCGGATGCAGTTCAATGCCGCGCAGCGTCGTGATGATGAACATCAGGAAGAAGAAGAAAAAGAGCGAAATCGGAGCGAAGTAGCTGATTCGCCCGGCCAGCGGCCCGGGCTGCAGCTTTTCCGGCAATGTCATCCCGATCTGGAAGCCGGTGACCAGGTTCTTGTAAGTCCAGGTGAGTTCCCAGCCGTCCGGTGTTTCGCGCTTCTCCGAGGCCGAAAGCGTGTTCTCGGGGAAGTCGATCGCCTTGAAGTTCGTCTTCATCTTGAGCACGAAGTCACGCACCTCAGCCACTTCACCACCGAAGTCATAGCGCCAGCTCTGTAGTCCCTGCGAGCGGTAGGCCGCCTTCAGGACCACCGCTTTGCCGGCCGCCACCCGCGAGGTGACGCGGACGGCGGTCTTCTCGTTTGTGATGGGCATGGGCGAGTCATCGAGGCTCAGCGTCAAATCGTCGTAGATCGCTTGCGCCGTCGGGAAATTCAATGTGAAGGTGACCAACTGGTCTTGGTTGCTGGCGTTCCGGAAGGTATAAGCACCGGCGAAGGCAACCTTGTAAGTGCTGTACCAGAGCAGTCCCTTCCTGCGGTGTTCGAGGTCGAGCGCAACGTCAACGCGGCTGCTCTCAAGCGGTAGCGGCGTTACGATGCGCTCCTGGGTCTTGCGGACGATCTTCCTGTCCTCCTCAATGGTTTCGACCGTCTTCGGCACGGTTTGTTCGTAGGAAGCCGTCGAGGGCCCTTGTTTGTGCGGCGCTCCCCAGATGGACACCACCCGGCCCCTCAGTGCGGAGTCGGTCTCATACGTTCGGTAGAAAATGGTCGAGCCCAGGATGGCCCAGGCCACGGCGGTCATAACGAAGACAAAGGCGATGGCGACGATGCGCTTGACCATGGTGGTGGCGCTCCTCTCTTGGCGCGGCGCCTTGCGGCAGGACGCCATGATGGCAAGCAAACTTTTTCATGTCAAGTACTTTGTTCTGTAAAGCAAAACACACACGGAAACGCTAGGCCAGCACCCGCACGTCGAGGGGTATTCCTTTCTTCTCCTCGCGGACCAGCGTCATGGCATCGGTAGGACACTTTTCCACGCACACCCCGCAACCCATGCAGAGCTCCCAGCTCCTCGCGAGGCGCGTGTCGTCCGCGGAGAGGGCGCTGAAGGGACACGCGTCCACACAGGCGCCGCAAAGATTGCAAAGGTCTTGCTCCACGTCGGCGACGTAGCCCGAAGAGGCCATCATCGGGATGCCGTACTTCATCATGGCTTCAATGCCGCCACAGCAGCACTTGCAGCAGTTGCAGATAGCGTAGAAGCGATTCAGGAGCGCGTCTTTGAACCATGCGGAGTGTACGTGCCCGCGCTCGTGTTCGGCATGGAGGAGTTCCAGTGCCTCCGCTTGGGTAAGCCGGCGGCTGCTTTGCGGATTGTGTTCCAGAATGAAGTCAACAAACGGCTGGCCGATCACCATGCACACCCGGGTTGGCTGGCAGTGCTCAGCCCGTGCATGTCGGCAGGCGCATTCGTAAACAGCCACGTCAGGCGGGCCCTTGAGGACTAAATTCCGTGCTGTCGGATAGGGGATAATCTGTTCCAGGTCTTGTAACGGAATGTCTTTTTTCGAGTCGATAATCGCCTCGGCGTGTTCCTGCGTAAGAACCTTGCCGTGATAGTGATCGGACAACCACCTTGCGCTTCGCGTACCCAGGCGGGTTGGAGTAAGAGGGGAGGACTGGATAAGCAGGTTGACATATTGGTTGGTCCATCGGCCGTAGACGTACCCATGCCACGCATTCAGCCCGAAACCGCCCTCACGCACCATGCGTCTGGTCGAACGGCGTAAGAGCCTCCAGCGCTCGCCGAAAAGCCATAGAGCCAAGACCACAACAAGCAATGCTCCAATAACAGCAAGAATAATGACCCCCAGCATTTGACAGCCTCCCGTTCAAGGGGAGTTCCCATAGGATAGTATTCCTGCGGCTCTCTCGGCTCAAGTCCCAAGAGACCAGGGAAATTGTCAAATCCAGGCCCATGCAGATCCGGTAGGAAAGCTATGAGAAGGAATTGGTCGGGGCGAGAGGATTTGAACCTCCGACCTCCTGGTCCCGAACCAGGCGCTCTAACCAGGCTGAGCCACGCCCCGACCGACCAAACCTTGTCCGGAAGCAGCTGCTTCCGGTTGAACCCCC
>Ga0209002_10000211_pt1 | contig 43675 bp, 40 predicted proteins | sample Rifsed16ft2_FD_184010 | JGI IMG/M metagenome (GOLD analysis project Ga0209002, IMG submission 184010) | Soil microbial communities from Rifle, Colorado, USA - sediment 16ft 2 (version 2) | ecosystem: Environmental > Terrestrial > Deep subsurface > Rock core/Sediment | place: Rifle, Colorado...
CCTGGGCGGCGCGAAGTGTATCAGTTCTTGGATCGCCGGTGCAAGCGGCGCTTTGCGCAGGACGGGCGTGCAGATTTTCGAAGCCGCTGAGCGCAGGCGAGGAGAAAGCGCGGTGCTCGCTGTATACATCTCCCGGCGGAGGGTGCGGAGAATCTCGCCGAACCTGCTAGAATCTGGCAATGAAAAACATTCTTATTCTCTTCACGGTCGTCTTCACTCCCTTCTACCCGGTTCTCGCTGAGGAGGGGATGTGGCGGCTCGACCGGTTACCTACCGACCAACTCGCTTCCCAGTACGACGTGCGGATCACCGAAGCCGACGTCACGCGCCTGCGGCACGCGCCGGTGCGAATCCTGGCAGGTGGGAGCGGAGGAACGGGAAGCTTTGCCTCGCCGAACGGTCTCATCCTTACCAACCACCACGTGGCCCTCGACTGCATCCGTACCTCGACCTTAGCCAAGGACTCCGACAACCTCATCGAGAACGGATACACCGCGCCGTCCATGGCGGACGAGCTCCCCTGCCGCCGGTTTCTGGTTCAGATCGAGCGGGAGAGCCGAGAGGTCACCGGCGAGATGGACGCGGTCGTGACGCCGGAGATGGACGCGACCCAGATCCAGCAGGCTAGGGAGAGCAAGCGCTCCGAGATCGAGCGAAACTGCCATGGGGAGAAAGGCGACAACTACTCTTGCGACGTTGTGGACTTCAATAGCGGTGCTCGAAGTCTTCTCATCGTCTACCAGGAGCTCAAAGACGTGCGGCTCGTCTACGCGCCGGAGGTTCAGCTCGGTTACTTCGGGGGCGACGAGATGAACTTCCGTTTTCCTCGCTACGTGTCCGACATCTCGATTCTGCGGGCCTACGTCGGCGAGGACGGCGCTCACCGCGAGTACCACCAGGAGAACGTCCCCTACCGCCCCGAGCACTACTTCCGCGTGACCTTCGACGGTATCGGCGAGGGCGACTTCACCCTGGTGGCGGGCTTTCCCGGCAATACCAACCGCTATCGCATGAGCTACTCGGCCGAGTACAACGTTCGGAGGGGTATCCCGAGGATCATCAGCGATCTCGAGACCGAGCTCGAGCTGCTGCGCGGCTATGCCTCGCGCGATGCCGACTACGACGTGCTGCTCAAGAACCGCATCTTCGGTCTCGCCAACACCTTGAAATACCAGCGCGACGTGCTGGAGGCGCTGAAGACGAACGACGTCGTCTCCCGGTTTCGGGAGCGAGAACGGGAGTTCATGCGCTTTCTCGAGGGCAAGCCCGAGCTCAAGGCGCGCTTCGGAGACGTTCTGGACGCTCAGGCGCGCGTCTACGCGGAGGACGTGGAGGCAAACGACGCGCTCGACACCGCCATCCAGTGGCTTCAGCGTTCGACGGTTCTGAGCTACGCCTCCGGGCTTTACGAGTTCGCGCTGGCTCGGGCCGAGCCGTCCGACGCGGAGCGGGAGCCCCAGCTCCAGGAGCGCCACTGGCCTCGGGTGCGGCAGATGCTCTCTAACGAGGAGCCGATGATCTTGGATCTCGAGAGGGACTACCTGGCGCGCGGATTCGAGCGCGCCCTCGCCCTCGAGCCGGCCCAGCGCATCGGCGCGGTGGAAGCGCTTCGAGAGCGCGTTGGCCAGGACCCTGCCGACCCTCGCCGGCTCGCCGGGGCGGTCCTGGAGGGGACGAAGATTCCCGAGGTCGAGACCCGGACGCGTCTTCTCGAGGCGAGCCTGGACGAGCTGAACGCATCCGACGACCCCGCCATCGTCTTCGCCCGAGCGATGGAGCCGACGCTCCACGACCGGAGGCAGCGGGTTCGCGTCCTGAGCGAGAAGCTCTTCATCAGCCGGGCACGCTTCGCTCGCGGCATGGTGGAGTGGAAAGGCGGGGAACTCTACTACGACGCGAACTTCACCCTGAGAGCGACCTACGGACAGGCGAGGTCCTACGTGAACCGGCAGGGAGAGAAGGTTCCGCTCGCCACGCGCTTCGAGGGGCTTTTCCGCCTGGCGGAAGAGCGGGGCAACCGGGGTGAGTTCGCCCTGCCCAAGAAACTCCAGCTCTGGAAGGAGTCCATCGGTGAGGCGGCGTTTCGCGAGCGCTACGCCGATCTTCCAGTCGACTTCGTCACGACCAACGACACCACCGGGGGCAACTCGGGAAGCGCGATTCTCGACTCGAGGCTTCGCTTGGTCGGCCTGCTGTTCGACGGCAACGAGGATTCGATGGCCAGCGACTGGATCTACAGCGAGACCACCGGCCGCGCCATCGCCACCGACATCCGATTCGCGCTCACCGTTGCCCGCGAGGTGCATGGGGCCGGCTGGATCGTCGACGAGCTCGGGAGTGACGAATGAGCGATTGGGACGAAGTCGAAATCGAAAAGCCAACAGAGGATCTGGGTCCGAGACGACCGGGCCTCCTACCGGTTGGAATCGTGGTGGCGCTGCTGCTCATCGGCATCGGCTTCTATTTCTTCTACTGGAAGAATCGCACCGCTCCCGAGCCGTCCCCGACGGCCGAGACTCTTTCCGCCCCGGAGCCGGTCGAAGTGATCGAAGAGGCCGAGCCCCCCATCGAGCTTCCGCCGCTTGGCGAGAGCGACGCGCTCCTGCGGGAGCTGGTCGCCAAGCTCTCCTCTCACCCGCGATGGGCTTCGTGGCTGGTCCAGCGCGACTTGATACGAAGGTTCACGATCATTGTGGACAACATCGCCGAAGGCGTGAGCCCCCGGGCACATCTTCTTTTTCTGGAGCCCAGCGAAGAGTTTCGGGTGGTGGAGCGGGAGGGAGGGACCTACATCGATCCGGCGACCTACGACCGCTACAACCTGGTGGGCGAGGTCTTCGCCTCGCTGGACACTGCGGGCTCAGCGAAGCTCTATCGAGACTTCAAGCCTCTCATCGAAGAGGCCTACCAGGAGCTAGGCCGTCCCGCTCGGAGCTTCGATCAAAGGCTGGCGCTCGCGATGCAGCAGCTTCGGGAAACGCCTGTCTCCGAGGGTCCGGTCGAGGTGATTCCCCGGATCAAGAGCTACGGCTTCGCGGATCCCGAGCTGGAGTCCCTCACCGAGGCGCAGAAGCACTTCTTCCGCATGGGCCCTCGAAACATTCGCAGGATCCAGTCGAAGCTGCGCGAGCTCGATCCTCTGCTGACCCGGAGGTGACCCGCTTCGGCGGGTAGCTGGCGGGGTTTCGGGAGTCCCAACCCGCAGAGCTTCCCAATGAAACCCCGCCTCCCTTGGTCCCCGCCAAGGAGTCGTCATAGGCAAATACCGCGCCACACCGGCTGGCTCTGGATAGATCTGGCACACAACAACTTACGGGATGCGGAGGATTACCGACGTGTGGGGAAAGATCTACACGCGCGATCGAAATCCCCCCGATTCGTTCGACCCCGCCGCGTCAAGCTTCTACTCTCCCTGTTTACCTTACCTTGATCGTCGGGTTGTCGGGATCCAGCTCCAACGCCTGGGCGAACATGGTCTTCGCCCGGCTCGCCATTCCCGCCGCGTCATAGAGCTCGCCTAGGCCCACCAGGCATTCCACGTCACAGGGACTGAGCTCCAGAGCGGCCTGAAAATGCTCCTCCGCCCTTCGTCTCCAATTCGGGTTCTTGGCCAGGGCGCTGGCGAGCAGTTTGTGATATTGGGGCTTGCCGGCATCGAAGCGCACCGCCTCTTCCATGAGCTCGATGGTCTCGTGGAAGCGGTCGTCGGCAAAGTGCTTTTTCGCCTCCCGGTGGTAACGCGCGGCAATATGCTTCAGCGAAGTCGCGGAGCTACTCTCCGGCGGCTTCGACGGGAAGCTCCGGGGGCTCCGGTCCTCGCCGCGGGCCGCTTCGGTTCGAAGGGAATTGTCGAAGCGGCGCCGGTTTACCGGGTCGGAGAGAGTCTTGTAGGCCTCGGTCACCTTCGACAGGATGAGCTCGAGATCGCTCCTTAGGTAAGAAAGACGCGGGGAATGAAGACGATCCGGGTGGTAGCGCTTGACCATGGTCAGATAGGCCTTCTTAAATGCGTCGGTATCGGCACCCCGCCGCACCTCCAGCCAGTCGTACAACGTCCCGGTAGTCACCGAGGAACGCTTGGCGAGGATGTCGTCTCGGATCCATTGTTCCTCGGCTGATAGATCTTGCGTCTGGGCATCAGACTTTTTTTTTGGAGGCTTCGACCGGACCTGCTCTTCTCCGAGCGGATCGATACGCTTCGACGACGGCGTCAAGTGCCGGCTCTTGCCTCCCAGTTCCAGGAACCCGCCCGCGATCAAGGCGTAGAGACAGTGCAGGGTCTCGTCTTCCGCCAGCGGTGAGATGGAGAGGACGTCGGCGACCGAAGACTGACCATCCACCCGAGAAAGCACGAAGCTCTCTTGGGAAGTCAGGGTGCAATCGGGGGAGGGCATGGAGAAGTCTCTAGCGTAGCTGACCAGGCTCTTCGGGTCGCCCAGGGTGCGGCGAATCGCCTCCGGATCCTTGATGTGTCGGACACCTTCCAAGATGACCGGAATGGTGGGCAGCTTCAGGGCCAGCTCTTCGGCAATAGGATGGGCGTGCTCCTGAAAACGATACTCGCCGCTGTCCCAGGGGAAGAGCGAGTAGATGATGGAAAGGATCTGCTCGGCTACTCGCACCTCCATCTCCGTTTCGGTCATCAGGCCCATGGAAACGAACGTTTCGCCCAACCTCCGTCCGGTATCCGCCACTTTCTGCGAGGCCAACGCCAGGCTCGAGTGCGTCATCTTCCCGTTGCGAACCAGGAACTCGCCCAGCCGGTCCCCTCGGAAGCTGGAATTGGCAAAGATCATCGTTCCCTCGCCGAAGTAGATTCTCTTACTGAGCTGGGTCCGGGAGAGACCGAGGATGCCAGTCTCCCGCGAGTCGTGGAGCGAGTGGATGATGTCAGGAAGGCAGTCCTGCCCTAGGTTCCCGTGCACGAAACACCTCCTCGAGATCCGGGTAGCTTGGATACGTTTGAACCGGCTCCGTGCTCACGGACGCCAGCCGATACGATGGCGCAGTCGATTTGCCGGGAACCTACGGATTGACGGGATCGGTTTGTCATCGCTTGGGGCACGACGTCAACTTTGCAATGGCCTTCTGTCGGTTCCGGAGTAACTCTCTTCTGGATGCATGATGGTATCCCTCCTGGCAAGCTCCAGATATGCGTCCCAACACGGGAATTCTCCGACACGGAGACAGGGGGAAAGCCCCACGGTCGTCTGAGGCGGGTCCCTTCTCGACCGAGGAAATTGCGTTAGAGGGACACGTTCCCCCCTGCGCCAATTGTGTTATTCTCGCAGAATTCTAACGGTAGACCCCTTCGACGCGTCGAGCCCGGCATGGAAACCCTGAAGAACCTCCTTCTGACTTGGGGTCTGCCGGGTCTCTTCTTCATCTCGCTTGTGGACTCCGCCGGAGTGCCTCTACCCGGTGGCCCAGACGCGGTGGTCATGCTCCTTTCTTGGCAGCGCCCGACTCTGTTGCCCTTGGTTGCGCTCGTCGCAGCGGCGGGTTCCACGGTGGGCAACTGGATCCTCTATCAGGTTGGAAGACGAGGCGGCGAGCTGGCTCTGGCCCGCTTCGACGCGAAGAAGCGTGCCTGGGTGGTGGACAAGCTCCAGCGCAACGACTTCCTCGCCATCGTGGTGGCCATGATCGGCCCACCGCCCTTCCCCACCAAGCTGTTCATTCTCTTCGCGGGCGCCTTCCACATGAGCATGCGAAGGTTTCTCCTCGCCGTTTCCGGGGGACGCTTCGTCCGTTACCTGGGAGAAGGCTATCTGGGAGCGCGCTTCGGAGATCGGGCGGCGGAGGTGCTGGAGAGGCACTACGGGACCATCGCCCTCGTTCTGTTGGTCGTGGTCTTAGGTACTCTGCTGGGAAAACACCTTTGGCCGAGGTCCTCGGCGCTCGAGCGCCCGCGCCAGTAACTCGATCCCTTTCCGGATCTCCTTACTTCCTGTCGACGATCACCACCGTGCCGGTCAGCGTGCGGTGCACCGGACACTTACCGGCGATCTCCAGAAGCCTTCGTTTCTGATCCTCGTCGAGCGGTCCTTTCAGTAGGATCTCCTTTTCGATCCGGTCTAGCAGTGAGCCCGCTTCACCATCCGTTTCGCCACACTCGGCGCAGTCCTCCCCATAGACTTTGGCGTGGCGTAGGCGAACCTCTATTCCCTGGAGAGGCCACTTCTTGCGATCCGCATAGAGCGTGAGGGTCATCGAGATGCAACTCCCCAAAGCGGCAAGGAGGAAGCCGTAGGGGTCCGGCCCTTGACCTTCGCCACCCGCTTCCCGCGGCTCGTCGCCGAGGAGCAGATGCTCCCCGACCTGAATCTCGTTCTTGAACTTATCGATTCGCTTAACCGTCACCTGGCTCGCCATCTCCCCCTCCCGGAATCATGCATCCGACCATCCACTAGCCGCGCATTGCAGCCCAGCCCCAGCACGGCCTATAATCCGACTCCCCTAAGCTATGACCGTCGCGCTCCTGACCCTCCACGCGATTTCCCTCGTCACCATCGCGGTGACCGTTTTCTACGGAAACATCATCCCTCAGGGTGGAGGAGCGCTGGGACGCCATCTGACACTCGCCCTCCTCGCCATACTACTGGCGGTGTTTGCGCACACCATGACGTTTTTCTACTTCATCGGCGTGGGCAGTTCCATCCGCCGGGCCGTCGCAGAAACCGGAGTCGGCAGCGAACAGTTGAGACAAGTCCTGCGCCTCCGCGGCCAGGTTTTTCCTTGGGCGGGCGGAGCCATGTTGATCCTGATGATCGCTTTTATCCTGGGCGGCGCCGCACACACCCGGGCCCTCCCCAGCTGGGTACACGGTTGGCTGGGATACCTGGCGCTCATCACCGGCCTGGTGGCCTTTCTCGTCGAGGCGGTCTACCTCATGCAACAGAACCGCGTCGTGCACGACCTGGAGCAAGAGCTTCGAGCCAGATGAGTCGACGGTTTGTCTTCGGCGTCGATCTTGACGGTGTATGTGCAGATTTCTATGCCGGGCTTCGTCCCATCGCGGCCGAGTGGCTAGGCGTCGAGGTGAGCACCCTCCCGAAGCGAGTCTCTTGGGGCTTGCCAGAATGGGGCGTCGATACGGCCCCCGGCGGCTATGAGGCGCTCCACAAGTTCGCGGTAACCCAGCGAGAGCTCTTTCGTCGGCTTCCGCCAATGCCGGGTGCGCCGCAAGCTCTCAGGAAACTCTCCAAGGAAGACATTCGAATCAGAATCATCACCCACCGTTTCTTCATTAAGTATTTTCATCAAGCCGCGGCCCGGCAAACCATCGAGTGGCTCGACCATCATGACATTCCTTATTGGGACCTCTGTTTCATGCAGGAGAAATCGGCGGTGGGTGCCGACCTCTATATCGAGGACTCACCCGCAAACATCGCCAGGTTGCGCGATGAGGGTCAGAAGACAATCGTTTTCACTAACTCCACCAACGAGGGCTTGGCCGGGCCTCGCGCCGATACTTGGGAGGAAGTCGTGGAGTTGGTGCTGGAAGAGAAAGCTGGGTGGGAAGCATCCTGAGCCTCCCCAACCCGACGATTGAGACGAGATGCTATCCCTTGCTGCCTGCCGTACGTAAATCTAGGGAGCCGAGCTGGACTGCTGTTGGCGGGATAGCGGTCCCCATATCCAGGAGGCGTTGAGAATGCCTGCACACCACCGGGAAAGACACCGTACGGAGCGCATCGGCTGGCTACGCGCGGCAGTTCTAGGTGCGAACGATGGCATCGTATCGACCGCGAGTCTGGTGATTGGCGTCGCGGCTGCCAACTCGACGCGCGGCGACGTACTTGTGGCGGGGGTGGCCGGGCTGGTGGCGGGGGCCATGTCGATGGCCGCCGGCGAGTACGTCTCGGTCAGCTCGCAGGCAGACACCGAGAAAGCTGACCTCGAGCGTGAGCGTAAGGAGCTTGACGCCGACGAGGAGTACGAGCGTGAGGAGCTGGCATTGATCTACGTCAAGCGCGGTCTCGACCCTTCGCTCGCCAAGCAGGTTGCCGCGCAGCTCATGGCCCATGACGCCTTGGGCGCGCACGCCCGCGACGAGCTCGGCATCTACCAGACGCTCAGTGCGCGTCCGGTGCAGGCGGCCCTCGCGTCGGCTGGCACCTTTAGCGTCGGAGCGGCCATGCCTCTCCTGACCGTTGGCTTGGTTCCGGAGGGGAGTCTGATCCCCCTCGTTGCTGGAACTTCACTGATGTTCCTGGCGGCCGTTGGCGGCAGGCGCCGGCGGCGCAACCGTGACGACCGGCGCTCTGCGGGTCACGTTCTGGGGCGCACTTGCCATGGGGCTAACGGCGGGCGTAGGGTCCCTTTTCGGAACCGTTGTGTGATCCAGGTCCACTCGCCACGGTTCTCTTCCTGGTTACCTTGCTCTAAGGAAGGAGCTAGGACTCGTAGTCTTCCTTGGGCGGGCAGCTACACATCAGGTGGCGATCGCCGTAGGCATTATCGATGCGGGCCACCGAGGCCCAGAACTTGTGCTCTCGCACCCAGGGCGCAGGGAAGGCGGCTTGCTCGCGGCTGTAGGGACGATTCCAAACGTCCGCGGTCACCGCCTGCGCGGTATGCGGCGCGTTCTTGAGGACGTTGTTCTCCCGATCCCCCCGGCCTTCTTCGATGTCTCGAATCTCCTCGCGGATGCTGATGAGCGCGTCGCAGTAGCGGTCGAGCTCGGATTTGGACTCGCTCTCGGTGGGCTCGATCATCAGAGTTCCCGCCACCGGCCAGGAGACGGTGGGGGCATGGAATCCGTAGTCCATGAGGCGCTTCGCGATGTCCTCGACCTCGATACCGGCGCTTTTTTTGAAGGGACGCCCATCGAGGATGAACTCGTGTGCCACGCGTCCGTTCTTCCCGGTGTAGAGGATTCGATAGTGCCGTTCCAGACGCTTCGCCATGTAGTTGGCGTTCAGAATGGCAACCTGGGTGGCCTTGGTGAGTCCCTTCGCGCCCATGAGCGCGATGTAGGCCCAGGAGATGGGGAGGATGCTGGGGCTCCCATAGGGCGCCTCCGACACCGGGCCGATCGCCTTTTCGCCCCCCACTGCCGACAGGGGATGCCCGGGGAGGAAGGGCGCCAGATGCTCGGCGACGCATATCGGTCCCATGCCCGGACCGCCACCGCCGTGGGGGATACAAAAGGTCTTGTGAAGGTTCAGATGACACACATCGGCCCCCATGTCACTCGGCCGGGTGAGTCCAACCTGAGCGTTCATGTTGGCGCCGTCCATATAGACCTGTCCCCCGTGAGCGTGGACGATCTCGCAGATGCGTTGAACACCTTCCTCGAAGACGCCGTGAGTCGAGGGATAGGTGATCATCAAGGCTCCCAGTGAGTCGTGCTGCTCTGCCGCCTTGGCCTCCAGATCGTCGATATCGACATTCCCCTGTGCGTCGCAGGCAACCGGGACGACCCGGAAGCCGGCCATTACTGCGCTGGCTGGATTCGTGCCGTGAGCCGATACCGGTATCAAACAGACGTCACGCTCTCCCTGTCCCCGGCTCTGGTGATAGGCGTGGATAACCAAGAGGCCGGCGTACTCCCCCTGTGAGCCGGCGTTCGGTTGCAGGGAGACGCCACGCAGACCGGTGATCTCGCCGAGCCACTTCTCGAGCTGGCCGAAGAGCTCGTGGTATCCCTCGGCTTGATCGGAGGGGGCGAAGGGGTGGAGAGCGGCAAAGCCCGGCCAGGTGATGGGAGTCATTTCGGTCGTGGCGTTGAGCTTCATGGTGCAGGAGCCGAGAGGAATCATCGACGTGGTCAGGGAGAGATCCCGCGCCTGAAGGCGACTCATGTACCGCAACAACTCGTGCTCGGAGTGATAGCGTTGGAACACCGGGTGAGACAGAAGGGGGCTGGTCCGTGCCAGAGCCGCGGGGGGATCGAGATCGATCTCGTCGGCGAGATCCTCGACGGTGAAGGAAAGTGGAGCGGAGCCGGAGAAGACTTCCAGCAGAGCCTTCACATCATCCGCGGTCGTCGTCTCATCCAGTGATATCCCCACCGATCCATCCGCGAAGCGTCGCAGGTTCATCTGACGATGGAGAGCGTCCCCATGGACCTCTTCGGCTCGATCCTTCGGAAGTCTCACTTTCAATGTGTCGAAGAAGGACTCGCCACCCACGTCGAGCATCAACCGCTGCAGTCCTCGCGCCAGCGTCGCGGTGAGGCCGTGGACCCGGCGGGCGATCGTGATCAGACCCTCTGGCCCATGATAGACGGCGTACATGCTCGCCAGAATCGCGGGAAGCACTTGCGCGGTGCAGATGTTGCTGGTGGCGCGGTCTCGCCGGATGTGCTGTTCGCGCGTCTGGAGCGCCAAGCGGTACGCCAGTCGCCCCTCCGCATCCTGTGAGACACCCACCATGCGCCCCGGCATGCGCCGCGCATGCTCTTCTCGAGTGGCCAGGAAGGCCGCGTGGGGACCTCCGAAACCGAGCGAGGCGCCAAAGCGTTGCGTCGAGCCGACCGCAATGTCGGCCCCATGCTCTCCGGGCGGGCGAAAGAGCGTGAGCGCCAGCAGATCGGTCGCCACCACCACCGTGGAACCGGCGGCATGCGCGCGGGCGATGACATCGCTCAGATCGCGAACCGCGCCGTCGGTACTGGGGGATTGCAGGAGCACGCCAAAGAGATCGGGATCATCGACAGCGTCTTCCTGCGGCGACCCGACCCGGACTCGAATCCCCAGGGGCCGGGCGCGCGTCTCGAGCACCGCGATGGTCTGAGGGTGACAGTCCTGGGAGACGAAGAAAGTCTTCGGCTGGGCTCCTTTCGCTCCGTGGATGGCCAAGCACATGCTCATCGCTTCGGCAGCGGCGGTGGCCTCGTCCAGCAAGGAAGCATTGGCGAGCGGCAGACCGGTCAAGTCGGCAACCACGGTCTGAAAATTGAGCAGCGCTTCCAGGCGTCCCTGTGCGATCTCGGACTGATAGGGCGTGTATTGCGTGTACCACCCGGGATTCTCCAAGACATTGCGCTGGATGACGGGGGGCGTGATGCAATCGTAGTAGCCCATTCCCAGGAAGGAGCGAAAGACTCGATTCCGCTCGGCGAGCCGTCGCAAGTCTCGGACGAGCTCGTGCTCGCCGCGAGGTTCGGGAATGTCGATAGCGGTGCGTAGCCTGATGCTCTCCGGGATGGTGGCGTCCATCAGCGCATCGAGCGAGGAAACGCCCAACGTGGCGAGCATGGACTCGATGTCCTCGTCGGTGGGCCCGATGTGACGGCGCGGGAAGGTGTCGCTCGCCCTCAGCGCGTCCAGCCTTCCAAGCTTGTCCAGCAGACTCTTCGCCTTAGAGGCCTTGACCATCTATGAACGCCCCTTCAATCACTTCCCTCCTTCTCGATGAACTCTTGATATTGAGATGCGGTCAGCAACTTACCGAGCTCCGTTGCGCCATCGACGCGGATAACCATGAGCCAGGATTTCCCGTGAGGGTCCTTGTTCACCTGCTCCGGAGAGCTCACCACGTCTTGGTTGACTTCCACCACCTCGCCCCCAACCGGGCAGAAGAGGTCCGAGACCGCTTTGACCGACTCGATGGTCCCGAAGACCTCCCCGGCTTTGAACTTGGCGCCCAGTTCGGGGAGCTCCACATAGACGACGTCACCGAGCTGCCTCTGAGCGAAGTCGGTAATACCCACGGTCCCGCGGTCGCCCTCCATCTTGATCCATTCGTGTTCCTTGGAGTACCGGCGATCGTCAGGGTACATCTTGCCTCTCCTAGACGGCCTGCCGTGCTGGGCAGGCGAGTTCACCTTCACGTCAATGTATTGTAGTGCTACTCCCCGCGCCGGAGAGCACTTTGTTCCTCTTGTAGAACGGGGTGGGAACCACGCGAGCCTTGGCGCGACGGCCGCGGATATCGACCTCGATCTCGCTCCCCGGAGACCAGGCGGAAGGGGGAAGGTAAGAGAGCCCGATGGACTTCTTCAGATAGGGAGCGAAACTCCCGCTGGTCACCGGCCCCACCGTCTGGCCACCTAATAGAACGGGATGGCCATTTCGGGCGATGCCGCGATCCACCATCTCGAAGCCCACCAGCTTCCGCGAGACGCCCTCCTCGGCCTGTCTTGCCAAGGCATTGCGTCCGATGAAGTCCCCTTTGTCCAACTTGACCATCCACGCCAAGTCCGCCTCCAAGGCCGTGTGCTGCTCGTCGATGTCGTTCCCATAGAGCGCCATCTTCGCTTCCAGGCGCAATGTGTCGCGGGCACCTAGGCCGGCGGGTCTCAATCCCAAAGGCCCTCCTTCTTCCAAGACTCGGCGCCAGATCTTTTCCGCCCCTTCCGAAGGAATCAGGAGCTCGAAGCCATCCTCACCCGTGTAGCCGGTGCGGCATATGGTGGCCTCTTGCCCGGCCACATCCCCGGTCACGAAGCTGTAGTACTTCAGCCCCGCCAGACTGACCGGTGTGAGAGAGCCAAGGATCTCTTGGGCACGCGGCCCCTGGAGTGCGATGAGGGCGTAGTCATCGCTCACGTCGTTGACCTCTCCCTCGCCCCGGCGGTGCGACTCGACCCAGTCGAGATCTTTTTCCACGTTCGCCGCGTTGACGATGGCCAGGTAGCTCGAATCGCCCAAACGATAAAGGATCAGGTCGTCGACGAAACAACCCCGCGGGGTCGTGAAGGCGGAGTACTGGGCTTGGCCGACGGCGAGTCGCGAAACGTCGTTGGGGGTGAGCCGTTGGAGGAGCGAGAGGGAGCCCGCTCCCTCAAACAAGAGCTCGCCCATGTGGCTCACGTCGAAGAGTCCAGCGGCGGTGCGAACCGCAAGGTGCTCCGCCACTACCGCGCCGTAATCAACCGGCATCTCCCAGCCGGCGAAATCGACCAACCGTGCCTTGAGTTCTCGATGAACGGAGTAGAGTGGCGTTCTCTTAGGCGGGGCGTTCGACATTCATACCATGGGGGCAGTGAAATAGAACGACGCGGATCCTGTTGACCCCTCTGATAGGATGGCACCGTACCACGGGCTCGCGACCGTGTCAAGGAAACGGCTCTTGCCTGCGTAACCAGAGCTTCTTATAATGGAGTCGGTTAGACGGTCTCCGTGCTAGCTGCGCCATGGCCAAAACCAGCCAAGCTTACGTTGTTCGATGTTGGAACTGTCTCAATGACTTCGAGGCGATCGAAGCCGTCTGGTGCAACTGCGATCCCCGCAAGCCGAGCAAGCTCTGTCCGTTCTGCCTGCAATGCTCCTGTCCCGCCGATGAAGACTACAAGCACAATTTCTGGGCGCTCGCTCCGGACTCTCTTAAAGAGGAAGTGGCGATTCTGGAGCGAAGTCAAGATCGACTGGGTGAGATCCTCATACGTAACCAGAAGCTGACCACCCCCGAGCTATTGCGCGCCTTGGTGGAGCAGAAGCGGACCGGGGATCTTCTGGGCAAGATCCTGGTTCAGAAAGGTTGGGTTAGCGCCAGCGACATCGACGAGGCGCTTCGCTATCAGGGCTATAAGCCCTTGGTTGACGTGAACGGGGCGGAAGTGCAGGCCAGCCCCTCGGACAACCAGTCCGTCCCCCAGGAGACGCTGAACTACCTCCTCACACTGGGTGCAAAAAAAGGGGCCTCCGATATCCACATCGAGCCCACGCAAGACGAGGTGGCGATCAAGTTCCGGATCGACGGCTATTTCTACAAGCTGAAGCCGCTGCCCCGAGACGCCTTGGAGCCCTTGGCGGCCAAGATCGGCTCTCTGTTCCGCCTCGATCCAACCCGGGAGGGAGTTCCCCAGAAGGGGCGGGCGGCCACCCAGCTTCTGGAGCGCGAGTACGATCTGCTCGCGCAGACGTTGCCGACACAGAAAGGGATCAGCACCACCATCAAGCTCGTCGATCGTCGCTTCTTTCTCAAGAACTTCACCGCACTGGGATTGACCCCCGCCCACCAGCTCTTCCTGGTTCGCGCTCTCGACGCTCCCGCCGGCCTGATACTGGTGTCATCGCCTCCCTTCAACGGCGCCATGACCACCTGTTATTCCCTCATGGATCACTTGGCCAAATCGGAGCGCAAGGTGGTGAGTCTCGAGCCGTCCATCCAGTGGCAGGTTCCTTACGTCAATCAGATCGAAGTGAGCGAGGATCGGGGATTCGGCATTCGGGAGGCCTTGCGCTCTTTGACCACGGTGAAACCGGACGTTTTGTTCGCTCTGGATCTGTCGGACAAGGTGACGGCCAGCCAAGTGTGTCAGCTCGCCACCTCGATGCTGGTCATTGCCACGCTCCCCGCCTTCAGCTCGGTGGAGGCCCTGTGGCGACTCTACGAATATGGTGTTCCGCCGTCTCTGATCAGCCGATCCCTTACCCTGGTTCTGAATCAACGTTTGGTCCGTCGCATCTGCACGAACTGCCGCGAGGGCGGTGACCCCGCCGATCAAGAAAAGCTCGCTCCCTATGGAATCAATGAGGAGGAGGCGGCGGGGTTGAGACTCTACCGCGGGAGGGGGTGCCCCACCTGTAATCGCATAGGCTATCGACGCCGCAAGGGCATCTTCGAAATCATGATCATCGACGACGAGATGAAAGACATCCTCGCCAAGCGGCCCACCGTGCCGGACATCGAGGCGGCGGCGCGACGGTCCGGAATGGAGACGCTGCGCGAACGTTGCCTCCACGACGTCACGGACGGGACCACTTCCATCGACGAGTTCATCCGCTGGAGGTTGTGAGCCGTTGAAGATCGCTTTTATCGGCACACACGGTGTCGGTAAAACGACTCTTTGCTACCACCTGGCGGGGATCCTGAAGAAGAAGCTCAACAGCGTCGACATCGTCAAAGAGGTGGCCCGCTCCTGTCCGCTGCCCATCAACCGTGACACGACTCTCGCCGCGCAGTCTTGGATTCTGCACACCCAGATCGCGATGGAGATCGCTTCGCAGCATCAGCATGAGGCGGTGATCTGTGACCGCAGCGTGCTCGACAACTATGCCTACCTGGTGCACGCCGGGGGTGTGCACCCGGTGCTCGATCAGCTAGTGAGCTACTGGATGACTACCTATGACTATCTCTTCAAGGTCCCGGTGGGGCTGGTCCTTCAACAGGACGGAGTGCGCGACACGGAAGCCGAGTTTCAGCTGGAGATCGATCGGCTGGTCGACCAGATGCTTCAGGAGCGTGGCCTGCGCCACTACAATCTTTCCGGAAGCAACCGGGAGATTTGGATCGCCTTCGTGATGAGCGTCGTGGAGCGAGAGGCTCGCACCGCACCTTCTAGCCCTCGACAGATGTCTCTCCCCATGCAGGGGGACTAGTTCAGCCGAGCAGCGAGATCCGTTCGCGAGACCGGGAACCGATCCCGGCGGTCATGGCCCATCGCTAGAAAGGTGGGTCTTCCACCGCGTCGCCCACAGCCGAGTCCTCGACTCCGCGCGGAGAGATCCGCTCGACCGCACTCTTCCTCCATCGATGGTAGTCATCGAGAAGCTCGGCGAGAAAGCGCTCGCGAATCTCAGCGCTTTCGAAGGCGACTTGATTCACGAAACGCGCCTCACCCTTCACGGTAATCGGCCTCGAGGGTACCGCCGCGAAAACGCCCTTGGCCCCGTCCACGATCCGAAACCCTCGAACCACTATCCCCTCGGCAACGGTTACGTTACCGAAGGCGAGGATCTTGGTGTCCCTCGACTTGGCTGGATAAAACTCGACCTTCATTTCTCACTCTCCGTTTCTGTAAGATGAACACCGAGAGCTCACGGCAGGACCTCCCACCGGCCCCCCCGATACCTCGCCAGTCGGACCCGTCCCGACGTCCCAAGAATGATGACCGCGTAGGTGAATCCCTGCTTGTTGCTGAGAAAGAGCGTCCCACTGGTTGAGGTCCCGATCGGGGAAAAGGACAGTATCCGGCCGCGGCCTATCCGAAGCGGCGGGAACCCGGGTCCGCCGTCGTTCGAGGGACTGCCGTAACGGACGCCGGGAAACTGATCACTGAGCTTCCAAGGTGGCCGGATTCTTGGATCGACGCCCGAGAGCACGTCGGCTCGGCGGATGCCGTTTTGGTTTCCGTCGATGTGAAGAGAGATCTCGGGCTCCCCATCGACTTCGTCGAAGACGATCCCGGTGTAACGGGACTTCGCCGCTGCTTGCGCCCGCACCTGACGAATCAGACCGCGAAAGTAATGAGCCGCACCCCGGAGCCGGTACTCCTCCACCAGATCCCAGCCCCTGGGCAGGGCCAGCCCAGCCAGGATGATGAAAACGGCGATGGCCACGACCATCTCCAACAAACTGTGACCCGCTTTGCCCGAATGCATGGTCCTCGAGCTCCTCCTGAATGAGACAGGGCCGGCCCGGCCGTGCCGGCTGGACCGGCCCCGTCAGCGCTGGATTAAGGCTTCTCCTTGTTGGGTTCACTCAACTGGCTTGACTGGCCAGCCGGCCGGTTGGAGCTCTGCTCGACGATGAGAAGAGGTCGAAGCCGGAGGAAGGTCTTTTCGCCAATCCCCCTGACGTTCATGATTTCTTCGATCTTTCCGAAGCTCCCGTTGGCTTCGCGGTAGGCGACGATTCTTGCCGCAACCGCCTCCCCGATCCCCGGAAGCTCCACGAGCTGTTCGACCGTCGCGGTGTTCAGGTTTACCCGGACCTCAGCCGAAGCCGTCGGTGTCTTTGCCGCGCCGGTCTGGGCGAATCCGAGCGTCGAGCCGCCCACTGCTCCCAACAAGAACATGGAGATGACAACCAGCATCGCTTTCTTCATTTTTCCATCCTTTCGCTGTTCCATCGGTTCGTGTCGTCCCCGCTCCGCCGATTCGCAACGGGGACAGTTAGAAGAGACGAAAACGACGGCCCGGTCCTCCTCCCTCCGCCCTGAAAAAAAGTTAAGGTGTATCAGTAAAGAGTTCAGATAGCTGGAAAGCGGGGTTTGTGGTAAACTCTAAAGTGGTTTGTGAACACCAGCTGGTCTCAGTTTGCCCAACCGAATCGGGCCAGTGCCCAATGTATGGTGAAGTCGGCGCGGTACGGTCTCACCTGATCAATGGATGTACAAGACTCCGGAAGCCTGGATCAGAAAGCCTTTCTGACCCTTCTGGTTGAGCTTCACCAGGGGAACGCCACCGGCTCGCTAAAGCTCGAGCGAGCACCCCTCCAAAAGGCCGTCTACTTCCGCGACGGTCAGATTCTCTTCGCCGCCTCGAACGACCCGCAGGATCAGCTGGCATCCATCTTGGTCGACGAGGGCAAGCTCAGCAAAGACCAAATGCAAGTAGCTCAGGCACGGGTGTCGGCCGGCAACCCACTGGCCAAGGTGCTCACCGAGCTCGGTTACATATCACAGCGAGAGCTGGCGGACGCGGCTCGACTCAAAGTAGAGAAGATTCTCACCGATCTCTACCAGTGGAACGATGGGTCTTACCAGTTCGTGGAGCGGTCACTACCCAAGGGCGCCATCGACCTCGAGCTTTCCACGCCGCGGTTGCTGTTCAACAGTATCCGCCGCGTTCAAGAACGCGAGTGGGTTCTGGAGCAGCTCGGCTCCCTCGACACCGTGCTCTCCGCCACTCCATCACTGGAGCGTTTCCTCAGCGATACGAAGCCCGATCCCAGTGCCGGAGAGGTCCTGCGGCTCGTCGACGGCGTCAAATCCATCAAACAGATCGGAGCGGTCTCCGCGCTGGGCGAGTTCGAGGTGTGCAAGATCCTGGCGGCGGCGCTGCGGATTGGGGCCGTCGAAAAGCTGGAGACGGCAGGCGTGGCTGCGCCCAAGCCTCGGGCAGCAAGCCCCTCGGCGCGCGGACCGGCCAGCGCGAGGCTACCGTTCTCAGAAGGCTCCGTTGCCGAGACGACGGCGCTCCATATCGGGGAGGGAATAGCTTCGCCCAACGCCATGGACGAGGACGACGAGCTTCCCCTACGCCCCGTTCCCCTGAGCGAGGCGGAGAAGAGGGCCCCTCGGCCCAGCCGGCCGGCCGCCGATTTTGTCTTCGACGAACCCCCGGTGGCCGCCTCGTCCGAGGAGAGGCGAGTGCCACGACCGAGAAAGATGCGGCGGGGAGGTGGAGGGGGAGGGGGAGGCGGCAAGAAGTTCTTGGTCGCCGCCCTGGCGTTAGTGCTGCTCGGAGGCGGAGCCGGAGCGGCTTATTACTTCCTGTGGCCCCGAGGTCCATCCGCCGGATCCACTGTCTCTCCCAGTACGCCGACCAACACACGGCCCATCACCGACCGGTCGCCCACGACCGATGCGGAGGCGCCTGACTCCGAAGGCACCGGTAACGCGGGAACGGGCGCTGCGACCGGCACACCGCCATCGACGACCGCTCCACCGACCACCGCGACGGCCCCGCCCGGTCCCACGCCGACCAGCCCATCGGACCCACCTCTTCCCACGGCGGGTCAGCAGAGACCGGTCACCGCGGGTACCGCTCCCCCCCCGACGGCTACCTCGCCATCGCCTCGACCGACCCCGCCACCGTCACCGCCGCCCACCACCCCGCCGACCCGCCCGACGACTCGGCCCGGCCCTTCCAGCCAGCCGCTTGCACAAGGCCAACAGCAGCTCAGAGCTGAGGACTACGCTCAGGCGGCGGCGATCTTCCTCAGCCACCTCCGGGGCGTCGGCGCCGACAAGTTCACCATCGCGGTCGGTGTCTTCTGCGACACCGGCAACCTCGAGCGTGTGGTGAATAGTTCCGGAGGCAGGGAGGAGCTACTGGTTCTCGCGTTCGATAACGGAGGTCGTTCCTGCTACCGTGTGTTCTGGGGGATCTTCGACTCGCGTGAGGAGGCCCAGCGAGCGCTTGGGTCCGTTCCGGCGGGGGTGCGAGCCAGAGACTCGGCTCCCGTCCCCATAGAACGACTCATCCCCTAGCCTTAGGCCTGGTCCACCCATGGCGCCGTATCGACATCGCTTTCGCCGCTGGTCGCTATGTCTAGCGTGCCAGCTGGCGCTTCTGGCGGCCTCAAGCGCGTCTCCTCTCTTCGCGGACACGCTTCATCTGAAGAACGGTCGGAGCATCGAAGTGGAGCGCTATTGGGAAGAGGGAAACCAGCTCTTTTATGTGAAGAATGGAAGCACTTTTGGTTTTTCTTTGTCTCTCCTCGAGCGGGTCGAGCGCGGCGAGTCCCGCCCCTCTCCCCCAGAGACGCCCCAACCGCCGGAGGAACCGAGTACCGGATTTCGCAACGAGCCTTACGCTCGCGCGGTCGCGAACGCCAGAGCCTCTGCCCAGGAAGGGGAGCTGGAGGAAGCGTCTCGATACTACCGGCAAGCCCTAAGCGCCGCCCCCGAATCGGTGGTGGCGCGCGTCGAGCTAGGGGAGCTCTACATGGAAAGAGGCGACTTCTCGGCCGCGCAGGTCCAGCTCGAGCTCGCCAAACGTTCCGCCCCGGAGGATGCGACGGTGCGGGAGCTCCTGGGAGACGTCTACTACCGGCGAGGACGGACGGCTCTGGCCATTCGCGAATGGCAGAAGGCTCTGGAGCTCGATCCCCGGGCCAACCTGCTGGACAAGCTCAAGCAGGCATTGCAGGAAAACGATCAAGATATCGAATTCGACGAGCTGCGGCGACCGCATTTTCTTCTCCACTACGACGGAGCCGTCAACGAGGTGATCGGGCGGGAGATCGCCGCCGCCCTGGAATCCGAGTTCGAAGAGCTGAGCGAAGAGTTCCGCTTCTCTCCCTCGGCACCGGTGAAGGTGACCCTCTACACCAACCGCGAGTTCACCGAGGTCACCCACGCTCCTTCCTGGGTTTCGGCACTCAATGATGGGGAGATCCGGATCCCCATTGAAGGGCTCGCGCAACTGAATCCCAAGGTACGCCGGGTTTTGCGCCATGAGCTGACGCACACATTCATCAATGCCCGCACCGGAAACAACTGCCCGACTTGGTTCCAGGAAGGCTTCGCTCAGCTGCGGGCAGATACCGCTCCCACCGGGATGTACGATTTCTTGATGGCAGCGAAGGAGTCCGGCGAGCTCCTGCCTCTGTGGAGCCTGGAAGGTCCCCTGCTCGGCTACTCCACCAACAAGGCCCAGCTGGTGTACTACCAGTCCCTAGCCGCCACCCAGTATCTCGTCGATAGGAAGGGAAGAGAGACGCTCAATCGCCTGATGGACCTACTGGCGCGGCGTCAAACCATGAACGACGCGCTCAACAAGGTCATTGGCCTCGACTATCAGGAGCTGCAAATCGCCTGGGAAGCGGATCTCGGTCGTTACCGACCCCAACCCCAGATTCTTCGCCAGCCCTAAACTACCCCCCGTTTCTCGACCCCCTGCCCTGGCCGTCGCGAAGAAGACCCTACATTTCCGTAGTGTTGGGACGTAGACTATTGCGGTTGTCCCGAAGCCTGTGCGTCCGCGCAGGCCCGAACATATCCAAAGAGGAGGAGAGGGTAATGAGAAACGCGATGCTATGGCTGAGGGTGCCGCTCCGGGCGCTGCCGCCACTCTTGGCGACCGCCGCCTGGCCGACCACCGCCTTCGCCCAGGAGAGTCCGACGGATACCGGCGATACCGCCTGGATGCTGACGAGCGCGGCGCTCGTCTTGGCAATGACGCCGGCGCTGGCCTTTTTCTACGGCGGCCTGGTCCGCAGGAAAAACATCCTTTCCGTCCTAATGCAGTGCTTCATGATCATTTGCATCGTGACCCTTCAGTGGGTGTTGCTCGGTTATTCGCTGGCGTTCGGTCCTGACGTGATGGGTTTGATCGGCAGCCTCGCTTGGCTAGGCCTGAAGGGAGTGGGGGCCGCGCCGAACGCCGATTACGCGGCGACGATCCCGCACACCGTCTTCATGTTCTACCAGTGCATGTTCGCGGTGATCACGCCGGCGCTGATCCTCGGCGCGTTCGCCGAGCGCATGAAGTTCTCGGCGTTCTGCCTGTTCATGCTGCTCTGGGCGACGGTCGTGTACGATCCCATCTGCCATTGGGTCTGGGCGGTCGGCGGCTTTATCCGCAACATGGGCGCGCTCGACTTCGCGGGCGGCACGGTAGTCCACATCAACGCCGGCATCGCGGCGCTGGTCTGCGCGCTGGTGCTCGGCAAGCGCCAGGGTTACCCGGGAAAGATCTCGCCGCCCCATAACCTCCCGTTCGCGGTGCTCGGAGCGGGCTTCCTCTGGTTTGGCTGGTTCGGGTTCAACGCCGGCAGCGCGCTCGGCGCCAACAGCCTGGCGGGGAGCGCGTTCCTGGCGACGCACGTCGCGGCCGCATCCGCCGGTCTTACCTGGGCGATCCTGGACTGGAAGATCAACGCGCATGCAACGGTGTTGGGCATGATCACCGGCGTGGTTGCAGGGCTCGTCGCCATCACGCCCGCCGCGGGCTTCGTCGGACCGATCGACGCGATTTGGATCGGCATCGGAGCGGCGATTGCCTGCTTCCTCTTCGTGGCGGTCATCAAGGTGAAGCTGGGGTACGACGACTCGCTCGACGTGTTCGGCGTGCACGGCATCGGCGGCATCTGGGGCGCCCTCGCCACCGGGCTGTGGGCCAGCACGGAAATCAACCCCGCCGGGGCCAACGGCCTTTTCTACGGCAACCCGGGCCTCGTCCTGATTCAGCTCAAGGCAGTGCTCGCCACGGCGATCTTTTCGGGGATCGTCACGTTTGTACTTCTCAAGATCCTGGACAGCGTGACGGGTATCAGGGTTTCCGAGCAGGACGAGCGTATCGGCCTCGACCTCACGCAGCACCGTGAGGCCGGCTATACGCAGTTGGATTAAGGAGGCGGACCATGAAATACATCATCGCGATCATCCAAGCCGACCGGTTGGACGAGGTCCTGGAGCGCCTGACCGAGAAGGAGATCCACCTCGTCACCGTGTCGAACGTCCTGGGCCGCGGCCGTCAGAAAGGCATTGCCGAGGTCTACCGGAGTCACACCGAGGCAGGAAGCCTGCTTCGGAAGGTGAAACTCGAGGTGGCGGTGAACGAGGAGTTCGTGCAGCCGACGATCGATGCGATTACCCAGGGCGCTCGCACCGGCAACATTGGAGACGGCAAGATTTTCGTCCTCGACCTGAAACAGTGCGTGCGTATCCGCACCGGTGAGACGCAGAACGTCGCCATCGGCTGATCAAGGGGAGCGGGTCTCCCCCGCTCCCCTTGACTTCTCTCAGAGGGGTCCAGCGGTTACCGGCCGCGCCGGTAGACTACTCGGTGAGCTCGTGGGTGGCCGCGTTCGCCAAGCGCGGTGCCTCGGCGGCGGGATCCAGCCTCGTGGCGAGCTCTCCCACCCTCCGCCGAAACGCTTCCATATACTCTTCAGCCACCGGAGGCCCGGGAGGGAAGATCTGGGTCAGAGGGTTCACCGGCTTTCCGTAACGAACGAGCCGGAAATCCAGGTGGGGACCGGTGGCCAGGCCCGTCGAACCGACGTAGCCAACCACTTGCTTCTGCTCCACGCGGTTTCCGACCCGCAGTCCCTGGGCAAAGCGTGAGAGGTGAAGGTATTTGGACTCGTAACCCATGGCATGACGGATGCTCACCATTCTGCCACTGCCCCCTTGGGCGGAGATGTCGACCACCGTTCCGGCGGCGACCGAGTGTACGGGCGTCCCGGTGGGAGCCGCGTAGTCCACACCGAGATGCGGCCGGTGGGTCCCCAGAACCGGATGAAGGCGACTATAGGAGAACCGGGAGCTGATCCTTTCAAACTTGAGCGGCGTCTTCAGAAAGGCCTTGCGCATCGACTTCCCCTCCGCGTCGTAGTAACCCTTATGGCCGCTAGGGTCGTCGAAAAGGAAGGCAGCTAGTGTAGTGTCGCCGGAAACGTAACGAGCGGCCAGCAGATCTCCGTAGCCGACGAAGGCGTCATCACGGTACAGCTTTTCGACGAGCACCGAAAAACGGTCCCCCTGACGACTCTGAGTATAGAAATCGAAGTCCCAGGCAAAGACCTCCGCGAAGGCGACGACCAAGGCCGCCGACTCGCCCAACGACTCCATGCTGGCGAAGAGACTGCCCTGCAGCATGCCGTGTCGTGCCACCTCCCGGTGCTCTATGACAATGGACAGCTGTCCGGCGGCCCAGCCATCTCCTTCCGGCCGGACCTCGTACGTCTCGAGTAGACCGCGGTTGACCCTTATCGCCTCCACCTCGCCGGCGCCGGCGTAGCGGATCTCGACTTCGTCGCCGGGTTGCAAATGGCGAAGATTCAGATGGGGTGAGAGTGCCTCCGAGACCTGGTGCACCTGGTAAGGACTGAATCCATTGCGCTGCAGCAAAGCGGCCAGCGTCTCCCCCCGACCGATCCGATCGGGAAAGACGAGCCATGGTGTCTCGACCGGTTGGATGGTTAGGCTCTCCGGCTCCACTGGCGGCGGTGGTGAGGGCACGCCGGGCAGTGCCACCTGCTGCCAGGCCATGACCGCGAAGACACCTACCCCATAAAGTCCCAGGGAGGCGAACGAGAAGCGACTCAGCAGAAGAAGCGCCTTCCTCACGACCGACCGACGCCGCATTTTCTTCACGCTCGTCAGCCGGCTCCGTAGAAAGACAGACTCCGCTCCAGACCCTCGGAAAGCGATACCCGCGGCCGGTAGCCGAGCTCCTCGGCGACGCGGGTAATGTCCGCCTGGGAGTGGCGCACGTCGCCCGCTCGCTCCGACTCGTATAAAGGTTTCATGTTCGATCCGGCCAGCCTCGCCATGATCTCCCAGAGCTGGTTCAAGGAAGTGCGCTGGCCACAGCCCACGTTGTAGACCCGCCCCGCCGCCTGCGGCGCGTGACAGGCGGTGAGATTCGCGTCCGCCACGTTTTCCACATACGTGAAGTCGCGAGTCTGTTCACCGTCTCCATAAATGACGGGACGCTTACCCGATACGATGGCGTCTATGAACCGGCTGACTACACCCGAGTAGTGGGAACTGGGATCCTGCCGTGGGCCAAATACGTTGAAGTAGCGTAGCGCGACGGTCTCCAGGCCGTGCAGACGGTGAAAGACCATGCAGTACTGCTCGGCGGCCAGCTTCGAGACCGCGTAGGGCGAGAGAGGCTCGGGCCGCAAGCTCTCTCGCTTGGGAAGCTCCTCGCTTGCCCCGTAAACCGAGGAAGAGGAGGCGTAGACGAAGCGGCGGACCCTGGCTTCCCGGGCGGAATGAAGCAGTATCAGGGTACCGGTAGCATTGGCGGCGTGCGACTCCAGAGGCCTGTCAATCGATCGAGGCACCGAGGGAATGGCTGCCTCATGGAAAACGAAATCGACCCCACGAACCGCCCGGTGGACCACCGGGGGCTCGCACAGATCGCCCTCTAGCAGCTCGATGTCGGCGCGAACCTCCGCCAGGTTGGACTCTTTCCCGGTCGAAAGATTGTCCAAGACCCGTACCTTTTCCCCTCTCGCGAGTAGCTGGCGCACCAGGCAAGACCCTATGAACCCGGCACCTCCGGTGACTAGATAGAGCCCCACTCGCCTCCCCGAAAAGCCATTGGATCGTTCAGACTGAGCAGATATCAGTGTAGGAGAGCCGCATGTGCCTCGTCAACTGCGACTTACGCCGTTCCCCGCGGCGTGGGTTCTTCAGTTCCGAGCGGCCCTATGTTAAGATAATTTGTTGGGAGACATCTTCACCGCCCGACCCAGGAGTTTTCTCATTGCAGGGAAGCCTTAGTCAGGAAACCCTTGCCGGTGTTATCCGCGGCCTCTACATCGACCGCAAGAGCGGCATCTTGCATATTCAGCGGGACGAAACGAAGAAGCGGATCTACTTCAAGAAGGGGTCGATGATCTTTGCCAATTCCGACGTCAACGACGACCGGATCGGCGAGTTCTTGATCCGCGGTGGAGCCATCGACCGGGCGTCCTTCGAGATGGCCGCCAAGGTGGCGAAGGAGACCGGGAAGCGCTTCGGCAAGACCATCGTGGAGATGGGATACATGACCGCCGAGGACATGCAGGCCCGGGTCACCGAGCAAATCCAGGCCATCATTTACTCGCTCTTCCTGTGGCGGTCCGGCGATTGGAAATTGGAGCCTCACGAGGATCCCGTCGATGAGGACATCCGGCTGAATCTTTCCACCGCCGACATCATCCTGGAAGGAACCCGCCGCATGGACGACATCGAGGCCATCCGCCGCGACCTGGGCAGCCCGCAGCGTATGTTGCGGCACTCGGAGAACCCACTTCTACTCTATCAGAAGATCAGCTTGACTCCCTCAGAAGGTTTCGTGCTCTCTCGGGTCGACGGCGTTTCCTCCGTCGCCGACATCGCAGCCATCTCTCCCTTGGGCGAGGAGGAGACCATTCGTTGCATCTACGGGCTCGTCTCGGCGGGAGTGCTCGAGGTACAGCGCGCCGAGCGCGTGCCCGTCGCTCCCTCTTTGGAAGAGGAAGAAGAGAAGATCGATATCCCGATGCCCGAAGCGGAGACCCTCGACCGCGCCGCGGCCGCCCAGGCCAAGCCGACCGGCCCCACCGCGGAGGAGAAGGCAATCCGAGACGACATCCTGGCCCGGCACGCCTCCCTTTCGACCGCAACCCTCTACGATCTTCTCGAAATCAGCATGAACGCCAGCCCGGCCGAGATCAAGAAGGCTTACTATGCGATGGCCAAGCGGTATCATCCCGATCGGCATCACTCTCCATTCCTTCACGACGTGCACGGGCAACTGGAAGAGCTCTTCGTGAAGATCACCCAGGCGTATCAGAAACTCTCCGACCAGCTGGACCGCCGACGCTACGATAGCTCTCTTCGGACGGAGGCCCCTCGCGGCGAAGTTCCCGGCACCGGGCCGCCGGGAGGCCCCACCCCCAGGGGATCGAGGGCACCCGCTCCGCCGGTGTCCGAAGGGCTGAGCGCGACCGAAAAGATGGCCGAGATGCGTTACCGAGAGGGCAAACGCCACTACACCGAGATGCGCTTTTTCGACGCCATCCAATGTTTGCGAGAGGCGATTCGCCTCGATCCCGACAGGGGGCACTACCACAAGCTTCTCGCTCAGTCCTTGGTCAAGAATCCGCATTGGAGGAAGGAGGCGGAAGAGCACTTCCAGAAGGCACTGGAATCGGATCAGTTCGATCCGGACTGTTTCCTCGGCCTGGGCGAGATCTACGAAGCGGCCGGCATGACCAGTCGCGCCCAGAAAATGTACGCGCAAGCGCTGAACTACGATCCCAGCAACGAATTCGCTCGGGAAAAGATCGAAGGGAAAAGACCCAAAGGAGCCATGGAAGGCATCAAGGAGATGCTTCGCCGAAAGAAAGACAAAGAGAAAGAACCCAATCAGTAGCTCCCGCGTAGGCGCCGCAGCATACCCGTCTCTTGATCTCGTCGTTGAGACTGGAGGACATCCCTCACCACCTTGTCCACATCCACCGTTCTTACTTCGTGGCTCTTCACCACCATGCGCCCATGAATAATCACGAACGGAAGATACGCGAGTGGAATCCACGGTTGTTGGCGGTTCTCGGTGTGCTTTCCGTGCTACTCTCTTGGCTGCCCTGGGTGGCCCCTCTGCTCCAGGCGGTCACTCTCGCTCAGTGCATTCGCGCCGCGCGCTGGGGCGTGGCGGAAGGGTGGAGCTTGGCGCTCGGTGTGGGGGGGGCACTGCTGGGCTTCGCTCTGTTTCTGATACGGCACCCTGTGGGCCTTCCCTAGCTCGACTCCGGAGGGGTGGACTAGGTGCCTGTCCGAGCCGTCCGTAAGCCGAATTCTGTTCCCTCCCTTGGTTGCCCGCAGAAGGGCGACGATCATTTATCTAGCCACGACGATTGCTCGCCGCGGTCGAGCGACCTACCCGGAAGCTTCGGACGGGCCATCCTCGAGCGCTTCCCTATTTGGTCTTGCTCCGTGCGGGGTTTACCCTGCCTCGGATGTCACCACCCGAGCGGTGCGCTCTTACCGCACCATTTCACCCTTACCTCCCCGTTTCCGGAGAGGCGGTATATTTTCTGTGGCACTTTCCTTCCCGTCACCGGGACTGGGAGTTACCCAGCGCACTGCCCTGGGGAGTTCGGACTTTCCTCCGACCTAAGGCCGGCGATCATCTGGTCGACTCGAACAGGCAAGACCATTATACGGTAGCGGGCAAAAACCGGACTCCTTAGGGTCGCTACTGAATGTAGCCCAGGGCACGCAGTTGACGAAGCTGTTCGGGCGTGAGGGGAACGCCTTCTGCCGCTTGGAACTGCTGCCCGAGCGCCTGATGCGCCTGCCACTGCGCCTGCAGTCGCTCCCGATACTGTGCCACCAGATCCGGGTAGCGATCGTTCACGTTCTGCACCGCGTGCGGGTCGGTCGATAGATCATACAAGAGCAGCCGGGGAGCTTCGGGAAAGTAGGGATGGGTTGCTCCCCAGCGCCCCCCGGCCGGAATCGCGTGCCGGCCGAGGTTCGGATCGGTGGCCTGGGAGTCCTTCGGGGGAGGTCCGATCTCCAAAGAAGCTCCCCAGCGGCCGTCGATCATCTCGATATTGCCAATCCACTCGCCCGACTCGGAATCGACGCGGAACTCGTCCAGGATGACCGGTCGTGGCTTGAAGCCCGCTTGGCCCCACAGCAACGGGGCCAACGACTGACCCTGCAGGACCTCGGGCGCCGGCAGGCCCAACAGATCCAACACGGTGGGTAAGACATCGATCATGGACACCGGCTGGTCGAAGCGTTGACCCCCGGCGATGTGCCCCGGCCAGACGAAGATCAGAGGGATACGGGTATTGAACGAATCCAGCAGGGCCCCTTCCCAGTCGGGCGGCTCGGGATCGAGCATCCCGCGTCCGAACCGAGAGAAGCTGCCGGCGGGATGGCCGTGATCGGCGGCGATGATGAGGAGTGTTCTCTCCCATTCGCCGGCGGCCTTCAACCGCTCGACGAGCCGGCCGAGCTGATAGTCCTGCTGGGCCATTGTCTCGTCGTAGAGGCTGCGGTGCCTCTGATAAAAACTCCGTCGATCGATCCCCTCGCGCTCCAGAGCCTGACGATAGGCGGCGAAGATGCTGGTGATCGCCAGGCCTCTGCCGAACATCGATCCCTCCCATTGGGACAACTCCTCGCTTTGCTCGGGTGAGATGTAGAGGCCAGCGAAGGGCGGCACCGGATGGTACGGCCAATGGACATCGGTCGTCTGAAAGTGCGCCCAATAGGGCTGTGCTGGATAATGATCGCGAAACCGCCAGAAAATTTCGTGGAGGGCGGTCGAGGAGGGCGAGGTGTGATCGCCGAGGTGCTCGGTGAGAAAGTCCACGCCACGCTCCAGGCCGATGAGACGCCCGGCGTTGGGATTGGTGGTGAACGATGCCGTCTGATAACCGGCGGCATGCAGGTGCTCGGCCATCGTCTTGGCGGCGGGCGGCACGGGAGAGGAATAGACTCCGCGGCTCAAGCCACCCAGAACGCTGTGATGAAGGGATGTCATGAACGACGCGGTGGACGGTTGGGTCCAGGTGGAGTTGCTGTAGGCGCGCTCGAAGACCGCTCCTTCCTCGGCCAGCCGCTCCAGGAAAGGCGTCGTCCGGCGATTGTATTGGTAGACGCTCATGAAATCCGCCCCGGCACCATCGATCACATAGAAAATGACGTTGGGCTTCGCGGAGCGAGGGGCACCACTCAATGTCGGCGCCCCCCACAGAGCAACCGTACCTTCACGCTCCGCGTCGGCTTGCAAGGAAAGCGTCACCGAGCTTCCCGCCAGTTCGGAGAGGTCGACGGTCGCTCCACTCCAACGGAGCGAGTCGGAGTAGGTCTCCTCGAAAACGTTTCGCGCGTCTTGCTTATCTGGCCCTTCTGGCTCTTCTGGCTGAACGGTGATCTTGAAGCTCACCGGAACATCGGACCGTACCACCCCCAGATCCAGATCCAGTCGCCCGGCGGGTGGGACGACCACCCGATAACGAAGAAGGGCCGGCGTGTGCGCGAACAGGGTGCGGCGAACGGAGTCCTCACGGTCCTCGCTCCTTACACCGAAGGGCTCACGGTAGGCGCCTCCCGAGGGCACGACGCGGATGGACACGATATCGATCGAGGACTCTTCGAAGGCACCGAACGCGATCCCCAGCTGTCGCCAAGGTCGCTCCTCCTCCATGCCCTCCGGACGCTTCACCGGAAACATGTACGTCTGCAGCTCGCCGTTGCTGAAAACGGGAGTCGCTTGAAGGAGCCCCGCCAACTGCGAAGCCAGTTCTTCAGGCAGGATCCCGTCATCGAAATCGAAAGCCATCAGCATGCCCCAGACCGGATCCGAGGTGCGGGCTTGTAAGACGACCGCTTCCCAATCATCGAAGTCCCATTCGTCGAGCTCGGTGTAGAGACCGCCCAGCACCAAGACGCCGCTCCGGCCCTCCTCGGAAACGTCTAACTGAAGAGCGTCATCGGTGGTGGTAAGACGACTGGGACTTCGCCTTTCCCCCTCGACCGGAACCCGCAGAGGTCTCCAGACATCCCTTTCTGGCTGTGGCGCGTCGAACCTCCACTCGACCTCGCGGAGCGCCTCGGTGGAAAGACTGGCGCTCTCGATCCCGGCCGATTCGAGATGATCCTCGAGATGGATGGCCGTATCCGACTGCAGCCGGGCCGGCGCCCCGGAGCAGCCAGCCAGGGCCAATAGTGCCGCGCCGACAAAGACTCGTTTTATAGATAACATCGAGAGAAACTCCTCCGGAGGGTGGTACCCCGCGAATAGCATACCCGAGCATCGAACGTCTTGTTGTGCTATTTTCGGCGTCCAGACCTAGAGGTAAGAGGAAGTCATGAGGGAACGTTCTCGCCGCCAGGAAATCATCCTGAGCCTCCTATTACGAAAGCCCGTGCGGACCCAGGAGGAGCTCTTGAGCGAGCTCCGCCGGCGGGGCGTGGAACTAACGCAATCCACGCTGTCTCGAGAGCTCAAGGCCCTCGGCATAGCGAAGGGTCCGGACGGACGTGGCGGCTATCGCTATGTGGCGGGAGCCCCGGCTACCGGCGAAGGACCGCTTCTTCCCGCGGTGGCCGCTTTCGTGGAAAGCGTGGCGCGGAGCCGAAACCTTCTGGTCGTCAAGACCCCTCCCGGAAACGCCCAAGGGGTAGCCCGTGGGATCGATCAGGCCGATTGGTCCGAGGTGCTGGGCACCCTGGCCGGAGACGACACCATTCTCATCATCTGCCACAGCGAAAGCCAGGGGAGCCGCGTGGAGCGCCGCCTGAAGCTCCTGGCCCGGCGCTGACTCCCCTCTTTCAATCCACTTGACGGGAGCCCGTCTCTTGTGGATAATTATTCGATCATGATGCATAAAAATCCAAGGGCGGTTGCCACCGCCTGGGATTATGTCGCCTCGGCGGTGGGACGCTTGTCTCTCAACGGCCAAACCGCCGGGCTAGGGCCCGGTCCGGTGCGCCCGGGAGACTGCCTGCTGGTGCGGACGCTCCATACCAACCCCGGCTACGATCGGCTGGAGCTGGCCGGCGGGGAAATGGTGGTTCTGCGTCCCGGAGACACGCTGGTGGGGGTGGCGGGAACACGCCAGGCGCTGCGCGGCTTCGTGGGAACCGCACCAGAGAGGGTGAAGCGCGGAGATAAGCTCTCTCTCCTGAGCCTGGGGGGTATCGTAGGATCCTTCCAAGGGGGCTTGCTCGATCTCGGTGCGCCCACCACCGTGGAAGTCATCGATCGCTTGGGACAAAACGGTCGGCCCCACAGCCTCACCGAAGGCGCCATTGCGCCGCGAGGAACACTCGATGGCAAGTGTCCGGTGGTGGCGGTGGTGGGAACCTCCATGGGGGCGGGAAAGACCCGAGCCGCCTCGGAGCTCGTTGCCGGGGCCTGGCAAGCCGGTATCCGCGTGGCGGCGGTGAAGCTCACCGGAGTGGCCTGCTTGAAAGACACCCTGGACATGCGAGCGCGAGGCGCCTTCGAAGCCATTTCCTTCCTCGATGCGGGTCTGGCCTCGACGGTAGATCAGCCAAATCTCGTTTCCTATGTGAACGGGCTCTTTCATCACCTCAACGAAACCAACCCCGATCTGATCGTCGCGGAGCTGGGGGACGGCATCATCGGTCCCTACGGGGTCGATCGCCTCCTTCAGGACCCGATCTTCAACCGGGCCATTGGCGCCTTGGTGCTCTCCGCCTCGGATCACGTGGGGGCCTGGGGAGGCGTGGAGCTTCTCCGCCGCTGGGGACTCCGGGTTGACGTCATCACCGGCCCGGTCACCGACAGCACCGCCGCTTGCAAGATGGTCGAGCAGCAGCTGAGCGTGCCCGCGGTCAATGCTTGTTCCGATGGACCTCGTCTCTTCCCCATCGTCCGTTCACGGCTCTTTCCCGAGAAATCATGATCCGGGTGGCTCTCGAAGGCGCCTCCGGATACGTGGGAGGCGAGCTCCTCAGTCTCCTCTTTCATCACCCGGAAGTGGAGGTGGTGGCGGCCACCGCCGGCCAGGCGGCCGGGGAGGAGCTGGCAGCGATCCGACCCCGATTCGGTGCGTGCACCCTGCAACTGCAGACGCATCTCGAGCCGGATCAAATCGACGCGCTCGATCTTCTCTTCCTTGCTCTTCCCCACGGTGAGTCCGCGAGACGGATGGGGACCCTTCCAAGAAAGCTTCCGCTCATCGACCTGGCGGCGGATTTCCGCATCACCGATCGCGTGCGGGCGGAAGCGACCTACGGACCACACCCCGCCTGGGATTTCCAACCGGAGTTCGTTTACGGACTGCCGGAACTGAACCGCCCGCGGCTGCGCGAAGCGCGTCGGGTAGCGGTGCCGGGGTGCTTCGCCACCGCCGCCTGCCTGGCCCTTCTTCCCGCCCTGGAGAAAGGCGTCCTGCGCGGCCCGCCTTGGATCTCGGCAGTGACCGGCTCCTCGGGATCGGGGCATCGACCTCAGTCCAAGACCCATCACCCGGAGCGCGCCCTGAACTTCTTCGGTTATCAACAAAACGGCCACCGTCATCAGCCGGAGATCGAATCGGCCTTGGAGAGCGTGAATCCGTCGAAGTTTCCTCTCCACCTGCAAGTCCATTCGGCGCCCTTGGTGCGGGGCATCTATGCCAGCGCGTTTTTCCCGGTGGATCCGTCCGCGGATCTCTTGGAGATCTATCGCCGCCGTTTCAGCGCCGAGCCCTTTGTCCAGGTTCGAGAGCAGCCCCCCCAGCTCGCCGACGTGGTGGGTACGCCACGCGCCGCAGTCTCCGTCTCGGTGCGCTCGGAAACCGCCACCGTCTTCGTGGCCATCGACAACTTGCTGAAGGGTGCCGCCTCTCAGGCGGTGCAATGCATGAATCTCCTTTTCGGGCTACCCGAAGACGCCGGGCTTCGCTGGCCAACCGGAGTTCTTCCATGAACGCGGTCGAGCTGGAAACCCGTTACCAACTTCCGGCGTACCACCGACTCCCTCTTTCGCTGCAGAGAGGAGAAGGCGTTTACGTTTTCGACGAGGACGGCCGGCGTTTCCTCGACCTCTATGGCGGGCACGCGGTGGCCTCGACCGGGCACAGCCATCCCACCGTGGTGGAGGCGATGGCGAGGCAGGCAGGGGAGCTGCTCTTCTACTCGAACGTCGTCACCAGCCCGGTTCGCGCCCAAGCCGCCTGTCGGCTCGTCCAAACCGCCGGAAAACCCTTTCACCAGGTTTTTTTCGTGAACTCCGGCGCGGAAGCCAACGAGGCGGCCCTGCGCGTCGCCAGACAACTGACCGGTCGAAGAAAGATCGTGGCGCTAACGGGAGCCTTTCATGGGCGGACACTGGGAGCTGCCTCGGTGACATCATCCAAAAAGAACGGTCCTTCCGCACCGGATGTCTCCTTCATTACCGCCAACGAGATCGACGCGGTGGAAGCCGCGATCGACGGGGAGACGGCGGCGGTCATCGTGGAGCCGGTGCAGAGCATGGCCGGCGTGCGGGAGCTGTCGGGCGATTTTCTTCGCAAGCTGCGCCATGTCACGGCGGAACGAGGCGCTCTACTGATCTTCGACGAGGTGCAAACGGGAGCCGGTCGATGCGGACGGTACCTTTACTCGGGACTGCATGACGTGCACGCCGATTTGGTCTCGCTCGCCAAGGGAATCGCCAGCGGGGTGCCCATGGGCGCCCTCCTGGCGATCGAAAAGGTCGCGCAGCAGATCCAACCGGGTGACCTGGGCTCGACCTTCGGAGGCGGCCCCCTGGCGTGTGCCGCCCTCTGCGCGACTCTCGACGTGTTGGAGCGAGAGGGTATCCTGGCACGAGTCAACGAGACTTCCGCCTGGCTTCGCAGAGAGCTTTCGAGGCTTCCCGGCGTCGAGGAGGTGCGGGGACGAGGTCTCCTGATGGGGCTGAAGCTCGGGGAAAAAGCGGCCGACGTTCAGAAGCGACTCTTGGAGCATCACATCATCGTGGGCACCTCGGCCGAGCCCAACGTGCTCCGGCTCCTGCCCCCTCTCATCTTGACCCAGAGCGATGCGGCTCCTCTCTTGGAAGCGCTACCGGAGTGTCTGTCGTGCGCGTAGTCAAGCTGGGCGGTGCCTCGCTCGCCCAAGATCTTCCGCGGATCGCGGCCGCGCTGGCTCGGGCAGCCGAACCACGGGTCATCGTGCACGGGGGCGGGCCGCAGGTGTCCGAGATGGCGGATCGCCTCGGCATTCCCACTCGGAAGGTCGCCGGCCGAAGGATCACCGATGAGGCAACGCTGGAGCTGGTGGTCATGGTGCTGGGAGGCCTGCTTCACAATCGGATGGTGAGTACGCTGGTGGCCGCCGGGGTACCAGCGGTGGGTGTGGCCGGGCCGTCCATCCTCCGAGCGCGGCGACGGCCGCCACTCGATATCGACGGGCAATCGGTGGACTTCGGCCTGGTGGGTGAGATCGATCGCGTGGAGACGGGGCCGTTGCGCGCCATGCTGGCGCAGGGCTTCGTTCCGGTCATTCCCTCGGTCGCCGGTGGGGTCGATGGAGCACTGTTCAACGTCAACGCGGATACTACCGCCGCCCGGGTGGCTGCCGCGCTGGGCGCCGAGGAGCTGATCCAGGTGACGGACAGCGGGGGGGTGTGGGGGATCAAGGACCGGCCTTCTTCGGTCATCGAGGATCTTGACCTGACCGAGACCCGGCGACTGCTCTCGCAGGGCGTCGCCTCGGGGGGAATGCGGCCGAAGCTGGAAACGGCGATTTGGGCACTGGAGTCCGGCGTGCCGCGGGTTCGGATCGTGGGGGCGGAAGGGATTGGACTCCCCGACGGGGGCACGGTGGTGCGGGCCGCCCCGCCGGGCTCCCGATAGGGAGACTTGACTTGCCCGATGCAAATTTATACATTGACTGTGCATAATTATTCAGTCAGCAGAAGAGGGAGAGTTCTGAGATGAATACGACCAAAGTGGTCCTGGCCTACTCGGGAGGGCTCGATACATCGGTAGCCATCCCGTGGCTCAAGGAGAACTACGACTGCGACGTGATCGCCATGTTGGCCGATGTCGGTCAGGGAGAGGATCTGGAGGCGCTCGCCGCCAAGGCGCTGGCCACCGGTGCCTCGCGCGCCCTCATAGAGGATCTGCGGGTCGAGTTCGTGCGGGACTACGTGTTTCATGCCCTGCGGGCGGGAGCCCGTTACGAGGACAAGTATCTGCTGGGGACGTCGCTGGCCCGCCCGGTCATCGCCCGCCGTCAGGTCGAGGTCGCCGAGCGCGAAGGCGCCCAGGCGGTGGCGCACGGGTGTACCGGCAAGGGAAATGACCAGGTCCGTTTCGAGCTGACCTACCTGTCGCTCGCCCCTCACTTGAAAGTGATAGCACCCTGGCGCGAGTGGCACATCCGTTCGCGTGAGGACGCCCTGGAATATGCGGCGGAACGTGGCATTCCGGTCTCCCAAACCAAGGAGAAGCTTTATAGCCGGGACGCCAACCTGATGCATCTCAGTCACGAGGGAGGCATTTTGGAAGATCCATGGGCAGCTCCGCCCGCCGACATGTACCTCATGACGCAGAATCCAGTGGATGCGCCGTCCACGCCCGAAACGGTGGAAATCGGCTTCCATCGCGGATTCTCCGAGTCCGTCAACGGTCATGCGCTCGAGCCGGTCGCCCTGCTGGAAAAACTGAACGAGATCGGTTCCCGACACGGCGTGGGCCGGGTGGACCTCGTGGAGAATCGGCTGGTAGGAATGAAGTCCCGTGGAGTCTATGAGACGCCCGGCGCTAGCATCCTTCAAGAAGCCCATCAAGCGATCGAGACCATGTGCCTCGATCGGGAGACCTCTCATTTCAAGGCAGGCGTGGCGCTTCGCTATTCCGAGCTCGTTTACAACGGTCAGTGGTTCACACCGCTTCGCGAGGCCCTCGATGCCTTCGTGGACGCCACGCAAGAAACGGTGACCGGCCGCGTGAGACTGGAGCTCTACAAAGGATCGATTCGGGTAACCGGCCGACAGTCTCCTTTCAGCCTCTACCGGGAAGAGTTCGCCACCTTCGGCGAAGACGACGTCTATAGCCAGGCGGACGCGGGAGGATTCATTCGGCTTTTCGGACTACCGCAGAGAATCCGTCACCTGGCCACGAAATCCTCGCCTCAGCTTTCGCCCCCTCTCCGGCGCTGGGCGGAGAAACTCAAGAGTGCCGGGACCTCCTCGGGGTCCGGATCCAAACCCACCCCGGTCATCGCCGCGCCACCTTCCTCTTCTGCCGGAGCCGGGTCCAACAAGTGAGTGCTCACAACACGGGATATCTCCATTGAAGCTCTGGGGAGGCCGGTTCCGTAAGAAGACCGCGCCTTCCCTGGAGCGGTTGGGTCGTTCCATCGATTTCGACCAACGACTGGCGGCGGAAGAGATCCGCATCAACCAAGCTTATGCCCGCGGTCTCCGGCAGGCCGGACGGCTCACACCGGACGAGTGTCGCGCCATCGAGCAAGGATTGGAGCAAGTGGGGCGCCGGTTGAACGAGGCGCCCACTCCCTTCGCCGAATCCGACGAGGACATTCATACCGCGGTCGAGCGCCTGCTGGGCGAAGCCGTCGGTCCGGAGCTGGCGGGAAAGCTTCCGGCCGGCCGTAGCCGCAACGATCTCGCGGTGACCGGCTTCCGTCTCCATCTGGCGGCGAGCGTTCTATCTCTGCAAGAGCAGATCCGCAGCCTAAAGAGAACCTTGCTGGACCGAGCCGAAGAGACGCGTGAGGTTCTACTCCCCGGATACACCCACCTTCGGCGGGGCCAGCCGGTAGTCTTCGCTCAGTATTTGCTCTCATACTTCTGGGCCATGGACAGAGACCACCAACGGCTGGGGCAGGCCCGCACGCGCATTCTTCAGCTCCCGCTCGGTGCGGGAGCGCTGGCTGGCAACTCCATGGGCGTGGACCGCGAAGCTCTGGCCGACGAGCTCGGCTTTCTCTCGATCCTCGAAAATAGCATCGACGCCGTCTCCTCTCGGGACTTCGCTCTGGAGTTCTTGGCCGCGGCGTCCATCCTGGCAACCCATCTCTCCCGAATGGCCGAAGATCTCATTCTCTGGTCGACGGCCGAGTTCGGATTTCTCGAGATCGACGAAGCCTATGCCACCGGAAGCAGCCTGATGCCGCAGAAGCGAAACCCCGATGGACTGGAGCTGGTACGAGGCAAGTGCGGCCGGGTGGTGGGAGACCTGATGGCGCTCCTTACCACCGTCAAAGGGCTTCCCACCGGATACCAGCGGGATCTCCAGGAAGACAAGGAGCCTGTCTTCGACGCCATCGACACGCTGACCGCCACGCTTCCCGTCGTTCGCGAGACGATCGCATCCGTCACCGTTCGCGCCGAAGCGATGCAGGCCGCTCTTTCCTCCGATCTCTTGGCCACCGAGCTCGCCGACTATCTGGTCGACCGGGGAGTCGATTTTCGTCAGGCACACCGCCTGGTGGGGGAGATCCTGGCAAGCGCCGCCGAAAAGGGAGTGGATCCCGCGACGCTCGATCTGAAATCGCTTCGCGGCTTCTCCGATGCCTTCGACGAAAGCGTGGCCCGGGTATGGGATTTTCGAGCCTCGGTGGAAAGGAAGACCTCCCGCGGGGGAGTCGCTTCTCAGCCTCTCGCCGAGCAGATCGAGCGAGCCCGCCGAGCGCTCGATTCTAAATAGGCTAAATAGACCGAGCCGGCCCAGCAGGGGTCATCTCCGATCTGGACGTTTAAACGTTTAGACGTTAAGATGTCGATATGAGCGAAGAACCGAAACGCGCCACCGTCTATTTCGATCCCGAGATCCACCGGGCTCTGAGGCTAAAGGCCGCCGAGACGGACCGCCCGATATCCGATTTGGTGAACGAGGCGGTGAAGCTCGCCCTGGCCGAGGATGCCGAAGATCTCGAGGCCTTCCAGGACCGAGCCGGCGAGCCCAACCTTCCCTTCGAGGACGTCGTGAAGGATCTCAAGAGACGTGGGAAGATATAGGATTTTGATCAAGGCCTCGGCGCGCAAGGAAATCGAAACCATCGACCGAAAAGGCGACCGACAGCGTATCGTGCGCCGCATCCGCAGCCTGGCAGCCAATCCCCGACCTCCGGGTTGCGAAAAGCTGTCCGGCCAGCAGAGGTATCGAGTTCGTCAAGGGATGTATCGGATTGTTTACTCCGTAGAGGATGAGAATCTCGTCGTCTACGTCGTTAAGGTCGGGCATCGGAAGGACGTATACCGTTAAACGATCGGCATTCTCGCCGCGGCGCCGTTTTCCCCTCCCCAGAGCCGCTCTGTTAACCGTCGGTTTCCTGCGAGATCTTGTACTGTTCGAGCTTCTTGTAGAGATTGCTTCGGGGGGTGCCGATGACCTGTGCGGTCTGCGAGATGTTCCAGTCGTTCTCCCTGAGCTTGGCGACCAGGAAGGCCCTCTCGCTCACTTCCTTGAACTCCTTCAGTGTGCCCGCCGTCAGATGGTCCGGCGAGACCGCCTCATTGGCGTAGCGTATGTTGTCCGGGAGAACGTCGACGCCGATGACCTCACCGCTGGTCATGATGAGGAGCCGCTCCACGGTATTCCGCAGCTCGCGGATGTTGCCCTTCCAAGAGTATTTCTGCAGACGCTCCATAGCCTGGGGAGAGAATCTCTTCTTCCTCAGGTGATCCTCTTGCGAGAACTGCTCGATGAAGTGAGAAACGAGCGCCGGGATGTCCTCGCTTCGCTCCCGCAGCGGTGACATCTCGACCGGTATGACCGAAAGTCTGAAGTAGAGATCCTCCCGAAACCTTCCGGCCGCGATCTCGTCCTCCAAGCGCTTGTTGGTTGCCGCGATCACCCGCACGTCGACCTTGTTGGTGGTCGCCGAGCCGACCCTCTCTACTTCACCCTCTTGTAAGACCCGCAGCACCTTCGCCTGGGTGCGAGCGCTCATGTCCCCGACTTCGTCGAGGAAGATGGTGCCGCGGTGTGCCTGCTCGAATTTGCCGATTTGCTTGGCGGTGGCGCCGGTGAAGGAGCCCTTTTCGTGTCCGAATAGCTCGCTCTCGATCAGGTCTTCGGGAATCGCGGCACAGTTGACCTGAATGAAGGGTCCGCGGGCTCGATTACTATTGGCGTGGATGGCACGCGCCACCAGCTCCTTGCCGGTGCCGGACTCGCCGATAATGAGGACGGTGGCATTGGTCGGCGCCGAGCGGCGGATCGATTCTTGGACCCTCTCCATGGCCGGACCGGAGCCCACCATCCGGTATTGGCGCTTGAACTGTCGCCGCAGCTGGCCTACTTCCTCTTCCAGCTCTTTCCGCGCCGCGGCGTTCCGTACCGCCAGCAAGACGCGCTCCGTCTCCAAGGGCTTTTCGATGAAGTCGAAAGCCCCCAGCTTGGTGGCTTGCACCGCCGTCTGCACGTTTCCGTGTCCGCTGATGATGATGACCTGGGTGGCCGGCGACTTCTCCTTGAGCTGTCCCAGCACTTCCAGTCCATCGACGCCCGGCATCTTGATGTCCAAGAAGACTAGATCGGGAACATCGGCCTCCACCGCCTGAATGGCCTCCGCACCGGAGGCGGCTTCCGACACCTCGAATCCCTCGTACTCGAGGGTCATGCGCATCGTTTTTCGGATGGATTCTTCGTCGTCCACCACGAGTATGCGAGGTTTCACGGCCCTGGCCTACTTCTATTCGAGGATTGTCTCGGCATCGTCGCTGCTATCGGCGTAGGGATCGAGCGGAGCCGCGGAGCGAGACTCTGTTACTCGAGCCGAACCTTGGCAATGAACGAGATTTCTGGACTTCTCACGACGTAGAGTAGGAGCACGTCGCCCGGTCTCGCACCCGCTATCGCTTGCAGGTAGCCGTTCAGATTGGCGACGGCTCGCCGGTTGATCTCGGAGATGACGTCTCCACGTCGTATGCCTTCGTCGTCCGCGGAACTGAGCGGCTTGACCCGGGCCACCATGACTCCCTCCAGCTCTTCGGGAAAGCCGTAGCGCCGGATGGCACTCTCGGTCAGTGGCTGCACGGTGAGGCCGAGCTTATCGACCGGATCGGGTTGACGGGTGGGGATCTCCGGATCGGATTTCTCCTCGTGTGAGAACCGCTGGTCGAGAGTCGCCGCGAGCTCCAGCCGCTTCCCGTCCCGGTAGACACTCAGCTGAACGGGCGTGGTGGGCTCCGAAGAGCTTATGGCCTTTACCAGATCGGCTCCGGTCTCGGCCGCGTTACCGTCCACCGCCACGATCACATCGTACCGCTTGACGCCCGCCTTGTCCGCTGGCGAGCCGGGAGTAACCCGCGTCACCACCGCGCCTCGCTGTTCAGGAAGTCCGAGCTGCTTCTGGTATTCCTCGTCCACATCGTCCAGACTGACTCCCAAGTGCCCGCGCGCCACTCCACCGCGCTCGCGGAGCTGCGACAGTATCTCTTTCGCGGTGTTGATGGGTATGGCGAAACCAATTCCCTGTCCTTGCTGGCTTACCGCCGTATTGATCCCCACCACCTCGCCCTGGGAGTTGAGCAACGGCCCACCCGAGTTACCGAAGTTGATGGCGGCATCCGTTTGAATGTAGTTGTCGAAGCTCGGGTTGAACAGCACCCTCCCTTTGTAGCTCACCACACCGACGGTGACGGTATGATCGTAGAGCCGGAGGGGGTTGCCGATGGCGCACACCCACTCTCCCACCCGCAGGGTGTCCGAGTCCCCGAGAGCAATGGCCGGGTATTCGCCCGGCCCTTCGGCTTTCAGGAGCGCCAGATCGGTCTCCGGGTCACTTCCCACCACCTTAGCGGGGACGGTCCGCGAATCGATGAGCGTCACGTCCACGCGCTCGGCACCGTCGATGACATGATGATTGGTCAGCAGGTAACCTTCCGTGTCGATGAAGAAACCGGAGCCGGAGCCCCGTCTTGGCAACTGCAATCCCTCTTGGGGATCGCCAAAGAAATCGAAAGGATTCCCCGTCGAGCTGCCGCTCGGCAAACCCACCTCGTCGGTGCCGCTAGCGGTGATGTTCACCACTGCCGGATTGACTCTCTCCACCATGTCCGAGAAATCGACGAGTCCGGAGAGTGCGTTCGACCTCGGTACCGGGGTGGGTCCGGGATCGGGAAAGGACGCCCGGTTTTGAGGAGAGGATAGGGAGGCGTGGGGTGCAACGGCACCCGCCAGGACCAAACCGAGCATGAAGGCGACGGCCGCGGCAACTGCCGCAGCAATCAAGAGCTCCTGCTTTTTCATGAACAAGCGGAGTATAGCATAGAGCCTTGCGGCCCCGAAGTGCGCCTGGTCCCAACGTTCCGCGTGCCCGCCCCGCCGCGGACGGATCTCCCTTCCCGCAACGCTAAGCAAGCTCGACGAATGGAGGGGCGACGTCTTGGCGTGCCTGGGAAACCATGAAGACCTCGACGGCGTCGGCAATTGCACCGACGCCCACACCCATGTAGGTGGTTTCCGGCTCCTGGCTGGTCCCCCCGAGCTCTTGACACACGGCGCGCAGCTTGGCGACGCCTTTCGATGCCAAGCGTCTGGCGCCGCTCGCCCGGCCGGCCCGATGTTGCACCAAAGCAGCGGCGACCTGGATGAGACCTTGTAGAAAGAGGGCCGCCACGTCGCTTGGCCGCGTCGTCTGCCAAAGACTTTCCCAAGCGGCGTGAGCCTCCCACCAGTAACCAAGATTGAAGAGATCGACACCGTAAAGATAGAGCTCATTGTCTCTCCACCGGTCGGAGCTCCAGGTTTCCGGCACGACCTCCCTCCGCCCGAACATGTGACCGGCGGGATCGCGCTCCGGATGCGGGGTCTGACCGGGGATGTGCCGATAGGGGGGCAGGGAACGCTTGGAATAACGAGGGGGATGGGAAGGGGGCCGGCCGGGCGTCTTCAAGAGAGCCGGCCCCGACAGGAACGCATATCCGAACGTTCTTCCACGCCGCACCCTCAAGGGGGCGCGGCTAGAGATTGCGCTCGATGACGTAGTCGGCCAGGGCCAGCAAAGATTCCTTGAGAGGTGAATCGGGCAAGGGGGCCAGGGTCTGCTTCGCCTGGCGAGAGTACTCCTCCGCCACACCGCGAGCCTTGTCGAGCACCCGATGACGGCGGACCAATTCGAGAATCTCTTTCCCGCTCACTTCGTCGGTGGCCTTCCTGTCGATGACCGCCTGGATGGTGGGTACGGCGCGGGGCTCGGCCTGCAAGGCATAGAGCACGGGCAGGGTGACGTGGCCCTCCTTGAGGTCGGAGAGAACCGGCTTGCCCAATTCTTTCTCATCCGCCGTAAAGTCCAACATGTCATCGACGACCTGGAAGGCCATGCCCACGTTGAGCCCGTACTCGGCCAGGATCCGTTCGTGCTCGTCTCCGCCCTCCGCCAACAGCGCGCCGATCCTTGCACACCCACTGAAGAGGTAAGCCGTCTTGAGCTTCAGTATCTCGAGATGCTCCTCTTCGCTGATCTTGATGTCACCCCTCCGATTCAACTCCAGGATCATTCCCTCGATCATCCGGAGGGTGACGTCACAGATCACCTGAAGTATCTTCAGGTTACCCAATTCAATGGCCAGGCCCATGGATCGGATGTAAAGATAGTCTCCTAACAACACCGTCACGTCGTTACCGAGCAGCGTGTTCACCGAGGTCTGCCCGCGCCTGAGGGTCGCCTCATCGATGATGTCGTCGTGGATCAGCGTGGCGGTGTGGATGAACTCCATTACCGCCGCGTAGTAGTGGGCCTTTCCGCCCTGGTATCCGCAAAGCTTGGCGGCGAGGAGGAGAAGCGCCGGACGGATCCGCTTGCCGCCGCTCTTATAAATGTACCGGGTGCTCGACTGGATCAGGTCGACGTTGCTGTGGATCTTTTCTTCGATGAAACGATCCACCGCGGTCAGCTCTTCTTGGACCTCGGCGAAGATCTCGTCGAGACCAACGGGAGGCCAAGCGGGTCGGCTGGGTTCGGGAGCCTGCATGAGTCGTCCTATCGGTAGTTCGTGAACTCCATGTGAATGTCCAGGTCGGTATCGCGCAAGAGCTGAATGATTTTCTGCAGATCGTCCTTGTTCTTGCCAGTCACCCTCAATTGATCTCCTTGAATCGAAGCCTGCACCTTGAGCTTGGTGTTCTTGATCAGCTTGACGATCTCTCGCCCCTTCTCGATGGGGATGCCGTTTTGAAGCTCGATCCGCTGTCGCGCCGTGCCGCCCAGCGCGGACTCGACGTTCCCCGGTCGCAGTGCCTTGAGGGAGACTTGCCGCTTGACTAACTTGCTCTTCAGAATGTCCAGGGCGCTCTTCAATTTGAACTCGTCGATGGATGACAGTTCGAGCGCCCCCTCGCTCAGCTGGATCTCGGTGTGGCTTCCCTTGAGGTCGAAACGGGTTTGAATCTCCTTCATCGCCTGCTGCAGAGCGTTCTTGACCTCCTGGAGGTCCACCTCCGAAACAACGTCGAAGGAATGCTCGTCCGCCACAAGGTCCTCATTATTACGGAAATCGTTGGGTCAAGCAATGCTAGGCCATGGGAGGTCAGAGACCGAAAAAGCGCCGGAAATTCTCATCGGTGGCCTCCTCGACCTCCCGCACGGTGGTACCCTTCAAGCCCGCCAGGGTGGCGGCCGTCTCCCGCACGAAGGCCGGCTCGTTCCGCTTCCCCCGGTGCGGCACGGGAGCCAGGTACGGGCAGTCCGTCTCCAGCAGGACTTTGTCCGGCGGGAGCTCCCGGGCCACCTCCCGGAGCGACTCGGCGTTCTTGAAGGTCAGGATGCCGGAGAAGGAGATCAGGAAGCCGCGCTCGATCGCGGCCAGGGCCGTCTCCCGGCCGGCGGTGAAGGAGTGCAGAATACCCCCGACCTCACTCGCCTTCTCCTGGTCGAGAATCTCGATGAGGTCTTTCTCCGCCTCCCTCTGGTGGATGATGAGGGGCAGCCCGAGACTTCTCGCCACCCGGATCTGACGGCGAAACACGTCCCGTTGCGTCTCGGGGGGAGACCAGTTGTAGTGATAGTCCAGCCCCACCTCGCCGATGGCCACCAACCGGGGTCGCTGGCTCAACCGCGCCAGAGTCTTCTCCCCATCGCTTCCAAAGCACTTGGCTTCGTGAGGATGACACCCGATGGCGGTCAGGAGCTCCGGATGGGCGTCCACCACCTCGAAGGCCTTGGCGTAGGAGGCGCCTTCGTCCAGGAGAGCCAAGGAGAGGATGGTCTCGACGCCCGCCATCTTGGCCCGGCGCAAAACGTTCTCGCGATCGCGATCGAAGGCCTCCATCTCCAGATGGGCATGGGAATCGATCATGTTACTTGTCCGGCTCCATTTCGCGCTCGATGTAATGAAGGTAGCCGACGCCGCCCAGATAGCGTCCCAAGTCCTCCGGAACCAGTGCTTCTTCGGGGGGAGGGGCTCCCGCTCGTAGG
>Ga0209002_10000213_pt1 | contig 43665 bp, 36 predicted proteins | sample Rifsed16ft2_FD_184010 | JGI IMG/M metagenome (GOLD analysis project Ga0209002, IMG submission 184010) | Soil microbial communities from Rifle, Colorado, USA - sediment 16ft 2 (version 2) | ecosystem: Environmental > Terrestrial > Deep subsurface > Rock core/Sediment | place: Rifle, Colorado...
GGAGTTGTGAAAGATTGGCAGGCAGTCCATGTAAATGTGAAATAATAACAATACAAGCGAGACCTGTATCCAGCTTGTCCGTGTCCGTAGTTTGTTCCATCGTTCCTGCTATCCTTAATACAGTAGTATATGCCTTTATACTTTGATGCTTGGCTGCACAATTGAATGTACAGCCGCCCCTTGACATTAGGATAGCAACACTTTACGGATATGAGAAGCCAGATATCAGGAAATAATATATCCGGATCACTGGCTGATACGGATTCAGTGGAATATCAATATTTTACTGCATCACTCCATGTCGAAGTCCGTTTTGTCACCGTTTTTGTTATCCACCAGCAGTTCATCCGTGAAAGGGGTTTTACTTCTACTGATCCTGAAGGATGGGACGGTGATATCTTCACAGCTGGGTTGTTTTTCTGACGGCCTGGCTGCTCTGGCAATATCTATCAAGTCATGATGATACTGTTTCAACTCCGCAATAAACTCTTCCCTGATAACAGGTGTAACCGGAATCACGTTCATGCCGAATTTCAGCCGTTGTATCAGGTTAGGCATGACCGGCTCCAGGTTCAGTTTGTCTTTAGCTGAAATCTCTTTGCCTATGCAATTTACAAGATCATCAACCACTTCTACGGCATGTACCCAGGCCTGGGAATCAACACCCACCTTGATGTAGATTTTCAAAAGCAGTTTGCTCCAGTGATTAAAAAGAAAATCCCTGATAAATACCGGCATAGTCGTATCGCCAAGATGTTTCGTGATCTCGTTTCTGATGATGCGATTGGCAACGATAAAATAATTCTTGTCCCTGGTAATGCCGGCATCGTGCCGGGTATGATTTTGCGGGTTTCCGGCTGCATCTGTCAGCATGTAAGTGTTAGAGACAGGCCTGGTCTCCGTGCTGATCTTTTTCTCACACAGTAATGTATCTATGTCCACATAAGCAGTATGCAGGCTTGAGGTTACATATTTCTCAAACAGCTTGAACAGGATCAGTTTTATCTCGATTCCTGACTCAATATTCTGACATGCCTTCTGAAATGCGGTGCAGACTGTTTCCGGCCGGACCGGGTTCAGGCGTTTTTCTACTTTCTCACTGCTGAGTAATTCACACATGCGTTGGTCCAGGGTAAATAATGCCTCGTGGCAATCATGCCGGACCTTTCCAACCGTGGCATTCAATGCGATGGATTCCTCAATATCAATTTCCTTGTCAGCGCTTTTTTCTGATACAGAATCATCACTGTTTATATTCATACTAATAGAATTACTAAACAGGTTTGAAAAATTCTCTTTGAAGTCAGCTTCAATGGATGTCCTTTTCAGGCGTACTTCGCGCATGGCATTGAAATAATAATGATGTTCAGACGGGCCGCTTTTCTGCACCAGATCAAACAGGATATCGTCTGCCATATTCAGCATGACAGACAAACCATGTGACAGGCGATCTGTCATCAAGTCGCGGCATTCATTCAGCAGTTCCAGTGAATCTGTATTCAATTTGTTCATATGGGTTTTGTAACTCGCCATACTGACGATGTTTTCAGGTTTCTTATCGTTCATGAAAATGACATTTCCCTCGATAAAATTATTTCCGCTATTTGCGGGCCGTTTCTTAAGTCTGGATACATTAATAGTGGATACATTCACTATCATCAATGGGGAATACTCTTTACTGCGAGGGAAATCACATACAGATTTCAATTATTTGTGAGTGATTTCACAATTGTGTATCAAGATCCGGGCGGTGGATGCCGGGCGGTGTACCGATACAACACCATCAATGCAGGTAATGGCTTCACTTGTCTTTTTCGTCGTTAAATGCAGACGTCATAACACATATCCGGCATGGCCTGATATTTATAACATATTGATTATTATTGATTATCGAGATAGGTATAAACCTTGCTTGCCATTATCCACCCGTACTAAAGCAAGGAATTACAATGAAAAACACAGAGTTTGACCTTGTCGATATCAAAGACAAGGAAATTGAATTGCAATCACTCGTGAATGATTGTGGCAAACCTGAGCTGGTTCATTGCGTCAGGCTGTTATCCATGTATGTTGCGCTTTATAAAAAGGCATTCGGTGATCTGCCTCCGGCAAGTTTTGAAAAAATACTGGCTTCTGACAATGTTGATGCGGACACCGCAAGAATCTTTGAAAATGGCATGCTGGAAGCAATAACTATTCTGGAGATGGTATTGCAATCACGGGCGCCCGGGCAAAGCTATCAATATGCGGGGATAACAATCAACTAGCGGATTGGTGATCCGTTCAAACGCTGTTTGACAGATCAATCAGGTTTTCTTCGTTCCCTTCCTGTCTGGATTTGGCGCCGTCATTGCGCATCTGATCAATATGGTTCAGATAATCCTGATTGATATCACCCGTGACATATTTTCCGTTGAAACAGGACAAATCAAAATCCTTGATGTCCGGATTACCGGCACTGACTGCTTCTATTAAATCATCAAGGTCCTGGTAGATTAACCAGTCAGCGCCTATCAATTTTGCAACTTCCTCTTCAGTCCTGTTGTGTGCAATCAGTTCGTTGACTGATGGCATGTCTATCCCGTAGACATTCGGATAACATACCGGGGGAGCTGCAGAGGCAAAATATACTTTATTGGCCCCTGCATCTCTTGCCATCTGAATGATCTCGCTTGAAGTATTCCCACGCACGATGGAATCATCGACGAGAAGCACATTCTTGTCCCTGAACTCGAGGTCGATGGCATTCAGTTTCTGCCGTACCGATTTTTTCCGTACTGCCTGGCCGGGCATGATGAAAGTGCGCGGGATATAACGGTTCTTGATAAAACCTTCCCGGTATTTCAGTCCGAGATTAAAGGCCAGTGGCAATGCTGATGTGCGTCCGGTATCGGGAATAGGGATAACAACATCGATATCATGGTCCGGCCGCAGTCTCATTATCTTCCTTGCCAGCGTTTCACCCATGCGCAACCTGGCCTTGTACACCGATATATTGTCAATAATGGAATCCGGTCTGGCCAGATAGACATACTCAAAGATGCAGGGTGAATATCTTGGATGCTCGGCGCATTGCCGGGTGTATAACTTGCCATCAGTCGTGATGAATACCGCCTCGCCTGGTGCAATATCCCTGATTAAATTGAAATCCAGTGCATCAATGGCGACGCTTTCAGAGGCGATAATATATTCCTTGCCCTTATCCGTATCCCGCTCACCGAAGGCAACGGGCCGTATACCGTTGGGATCGCGGAAACCAAGCACACCAAAACCTGTGATCATGGCCACAGCGGCATAGCCGCCACGGCAGCGCTGGTACAGTCTGCTGACGGCGTCAAACACATCATCGACCTCAAGGCGGACCTTGCCGAGACGTTCCAGTTCTCTGGCCAGGACATTCAGCAATACCTCCGAATCGGAATCGGTGTTCAGATGGCGCAGGTCTTCTATGAACAGGTCCTGTTTCAATTCCTCACCATTGGTGAGGTTGCCATTGTGTGCAAGTGTAATGCCGTAAGGAGAATTCACATAGAATGGTTGCGCCTCAGCCGAGGATGAGCAACCGGCGGTGGGATAACGCACATGACCGATGCCCATGTTGCCCTTGAGGTTCAGCATGTGGCGGGTGTGGAAGACATCCCGTACCATACCGTTATCTTTGCGCAGATACAGCCTGCCCTGATCATAAGTCACCATGCCGGCTGCATCCTGGCCACGGTGCTGCAGTACAGTCAAACCATCATAGATGGCCTGGTTGACGTAACTTTTAGCGACTATTCCGATAATCCCGCACATCGCATCACTTATGTATCAGTCTCTGGTTCAGGTTGATAGTCTTCCAATACAGGCTCTATCTTTTCATAACTGTGATATTTTGCCATCGATTCCGGCAGATACTGCTGTGCCCAGACGGAAACCCGCTCAAACGGTTTCAAGAGGAGTGACTTCTCCCATCCTTCTTCCATGGGGATCGCCGTAAACCCCGCCAGGAATACCACGACCAGGACAATTATCGCACCCAGACCCGTACCGAATAACAGACCGAGAATGCGATCGGTGGCGGTAAGCCCGGTCCTGCCCAGTAATTTTACAACAAGAAAACCGATGCCCGTCAGTATCACCAGGCTGATAATAAATAATCCCGTAAAGGCAAGGACAAGCCTGAGTATAGGTGTTTCTATCGAGGCTTCCAGCATGGGTGAGAACCATGGGGTAAATTTGGCCGCAATACCCAGTGCCAGGGCCCAGGCCAGCAGGGAAAAAACAATGTTCAAAAATCCATAGATCACACCGGCCAGGGCCGGTATTGCAATAACAACCAGTATGATTATATCGGCTGTTTGCACGTCTTAATCACCAGTGAGTAAAGATAGATTCAGGGATAGTGGACAATGATACCTTCGATCTGCATGGTGCTCTTCAGCTTTTCCTTGATTATCTGTGCATCAGAACGCCTCAGTTCGGGGCCAACACGCACACGATATGAGGTAGTATTATTCTGCTTGAGTGGTTCCACAAATGATCGGAAACCTGCCTGTTTAAGCTTTTGATTGAGTTCCTGGGCATTTTTTTCACTGGAAAAACTGCCCAGTTGTACTACCCATGCAGACACGCCCACGTTGGTTGCAGGCTCATCATTTTTACCGGCTGCTGCGGCAGATTTTTGTCCGGCGGTTTGTGCAGGTTTTGGTGACGTAGTTTCTTTTTTTTCAGCTGGCGGGACAGCCTCTTCTGTTTTCTGAACAACGGGTTCTTTCACTTCTTCAACGGCAGGTTCTTCCTGCACCGGTATGATGCGCGAACTGAAATTACTGTCCGCCGGTATGATGCGTTCATCTACCGAAGGTGGTAAAGGCATGTTTTCCGGTTTTGGAGGGATATTGGTTTCAGTGATCACAACTTCCTGATCTTCAGTATCATCCAGCAACATAGGGATGAAGATCACCGCAAGTATAACAATGACTGCTGCGCCAACCAGACGTTCTTTCAGACCTTGTTCCATTCGTAATTAATGTTGCAGCTTGAGATGAATGATGGCCGCCCCCACTGTGAGGAACGATCCGGTAATTACTATGCGATCCTGCGGTTCTACAATTTCGCGGATATTGTTCAGGGCATCAGCGGCTGAATTGTAACAGCTTATATTCCGGTTCAAACCCATTCCTGCCAGAACTTCACTCAGCATATGACTATCAGCACCCCGCGGATTGTCCAGGGTGATAATATGCCAGAAATCCGCAATCTCGGACATCTCCCGGAAAATGGCACGATGATCCTTGTCTTTCAGCATGCCAATCAATACATGCGTCTTGCCCTGCAACGGTAACGCCTTCAGGTTCCGCACGAGTAGTGCAGCGGACTGGCAATTATGCGCCACATCCAGTATCAACTGCGCCTTGTCCGGGACAATCTGGAAGCGCCCGGCCAGGTTGAACTCCTGCAACCCTTTCCGGATGGCTTGAATGTCCACGGGAAAGCGGTCCGATAATACTGTTAATGCCGTCAACACACCAGCAGCATTCGCCATCTGCTCAGGATTATACAGAGAAGGCTGCGGCAAGCCGGTATAACTTGTGGAACCCCACTGCCATTGCCAGGTATCACCGGTGACCTTATGCCGGTAATCCCGGCCTGGTATATATAATTTTGTTCCCAGTTGACTGGCATGATCAAATATTGCAGCCGGGGGATTAGGGTCAGAACAAACTGCAGGGGCATGACTGCGCATGATACCCGCCTTTTCCCTGCCGATGGATTCGCGGTCCGGGCCCAGCCAGTTTTGATGGTCAAGGTCGATTGCGGTGATCAATGCCACATCTGCATCTACACAATTAACAGCGTCCAGGCGTCCGCCCAACCCGACTTCCAGTACGGCAATACCAATCCCTGCATGCTTGAAGATATCAAGTGCAGCCAGTGTGCCAAATTCAAAATAAGTCAGTGAAATATCACCACGTGCACGATCGATCCGGTCAAAAGATACACACAGCATCTCATCTGTCACCTCTACACCATTCAGACAGATGCGTTCGTTGTAACGGATAAGGTGTGGGGAGGTATAACTCCCCGTATTATAACCGGCATTCATCAGTATACTCCTCAGCATATTGACACTGGAGCCCTTGCCATTTGTGCCGGCAACACTGATAACAGCATAATCCGGTTGCAGCAATCCCATCCTTTCTGCAACGGCCATGCATCGATCCAGTCCGAGATCAATCGATGTGAAATGCAACCCCTCCTGCCAGGTGAGCCACTCCTGCAAGGTATTAAAACGCATGGTTCCAGCGACGGGGAGAATATTTAGTGTACTGGCTTGCATATTTACAGTTTATTGTGCGGTAACAGGTTCCAGACGGTGTGTCATTTTGGCCAGCAAGGAGGCAATTCGATCACGCATTTCGCGCCGGTCAACAATCATATCAATATCACCATGTTCCAGCAGGAATTCACTGCGCTGAAACCCTTCAGGCAAGGTCTCCCTGACTGTCTGTTCAATCACACGTGGTCCGGCAAAACCTATCAGGGCACCTGGTTCAGCAAGATTGATATCACCCAGAGTGGCCAGGCTCGCCGAGACGCCGCCCATGGTCGGATCAGTCATGACAGATATATAAGGTATGTTCCTTTCACTCAATAACCCCAGTGCCGCACTGGTCTTGGCCATCTGCATCAGTGACAGGATGGCTTCCTGCATCCTGGCACCACCACTCGCAGAAAAACATACAAGTGGAATATGATGCTCGATGGCAGCCTCTACTGCGCGGACAAAACGTTCGCCAACCACGGAACCCATGGATCCGCCCATGAATTCAAATTCAAAGGCACAGGCCACCAGCGGGATGTCCTTCAACTGCCCCATCATGACTATCAATGCATCCTGTTCGCCTGTTTTTTTCTGGGCCTGACTCAACCGGTCTTTGTATTTTTTTGAGTCACGGAATTTCAGCTTGTCTACCGGTGTGATCCCTGCGCCTATTTCAACACGTGGTTCCGGATCAAGAAAACATTCCAGCCTGGTACGCGCACGTATACGCATGTGATGCGAGCATTTTGGGCAGACTTCCAGATTACGGTCGAGTTCTGCCCGGTACAGTACGGCATTACATTTATCACATTTGCTCCACACACCCTCAGGCACTGTCCTCTTCGAGGTAGTGGTCGTCTTAATGCGGGACGGGATGAGCTTTCTGAACCAACTCATAGTATCAATTCTGTTATTTATTCCTGATAATTAGGCCTGATGATCAGGGCGCATCAATCGCTGTACGTAATTCAGTTAGATAGACAGTGACATCCTCAATCAGTCTGTCCTTGTGTTCGCCCAATTGCGCAATACGCTCCACCAGAGCACTGCCCACAATAACAGCATCGCTGAAACCGGCCACCGCCCTGGCAGTGGCTGCATCCTTGATCCCGAAGCCCACACCAATGGGGAGACCCGTTTTACTCCGTATATGTGAGATTTTTTTGGCAACATCATCAACATTCAAACGGTTGCTGCCAGTGACCCCTTTGAGTGAGACATAATACAGGAAACCACTCGCTTTGGAGCAGATCAATGCCAGCCGTTCATCACTGGTAGTCGGTGACAACAGAAAAACCTGGTTGAGATCATAACGATTCAATGCCAATTGCAATTCATCTGACTCTTCGGGCGGCAAATCAACCAACAGAACTCCGTCTACACCAGCCTCACTTGCGCGTTTGGCAAACTCCTGATAACCCATCACCTCTACCGGATTGAGATAACCCATCAGGACAACCGGCGTTTTTTGATTTTCTTTTCGAAAGTTTGCAACGATACGCAGTACATCATTCAGACTGGTAGCATGTTTCAAGGCACGTTCACTGGATCGTTGAATTACCGGACCATCCGCCATCGGATCAGAAAACGGGACACCCAGCTCTATGATATCCGCGCCGCCCCTGACCAGAGCTTGCATCAATGGCAGGGTTATTTCCGGATCCGGATCACCGGCAGTGATAAAAGGAACCAGTGCCTTGCCACCGCACTTATGCAGATTGTCAAAACAATCTTTTATTCGACTCATAAATGTTTTATCTGTCGCTCCAACGATAAAGAAAATATTAAAAGGAATACCAGGGATCAGATAACCGGATGATTTCTTAAGATAGATGTTAAGTTTTCCTACGCCGGCGGTATTTGCCTGAGTTTTATTTCAAGCAATTCAATCGCCATATCGGGTATCTCTTCATGACTTTTTGATTCATTCGATGTCAGCCAATGGTCTACCGTATCACGTTTGACCCTGATCAGTTCGGCGACCTGTCTGCGATCCAGTTTATAGTCTGCTATCAACTCTATTAATCTTTCCCGGTTATTCATGTCAGCTCCTCACAAACTGATTCCTTCACGAACTGCAACGGTCTGTATGTCCTTGTCACCACGTCCGGACAGGTTGACTACAATAATCTCGTCTCTGGACATTTGCGGCGCAAGTTTTTCTGTATAGGCCAGGGCATGACTGGATTCCAGCGCCGGCATGATACCTTCGGTACGGGTCAGGTTATGAAAAGCGGCCAGCGCTTCATCATCATTTATCGCTACATACCGGGCACGGCCGGTATCCTTCAGCCAGGCATGTTCGGGGCCCACACCGGGATAATCCAGCCCTGCGGATATCGAGTGTGTATCTATAATTTGACCATTTTTATCTTCCATCAGGTAAGTCCGGTTACCATGTAATACCCCAGGACTCCCGGCATTCAATGGGGCAGCATGACGGCCGGTTTCTATACCGTCACCACCTGCCTCAACCCCGTACATCCGGACATTGCTGTCTTTTATAAAAGGATAAAAAAGTCCGATGGCATTGGACCCGCCGCCCACACAGGCCACCAGCGCATCAGGCAGATGGCCAGTCATATCGAGGCATTGCTGCCTGGTCTCACGTCCTATAACCACCTGGAAATCACGCACCATCGCCGGGTAGGGGTGTGGACCGGCAACAGTACCGATAATATAAAATGTATCATCTACATTCGTGACCCAGTCACGCATGGCTTCATTCAAGGCATCTTTCAGGGTTTTCGATCCGGCCTCGACTGCAACAACTCTCGCGCCCAGCAATTTCATCCTGAACACATTGACGGATTGCCGTTTGATGTCTTCTGAACCCATGTAAACAACACATTCAAGTCCCAGTTTGGCCGCAACAGTGGCACTGGCAACACCATGCTGGCCAGCGCCAGTCTCTGCAATGATCCGGGTTTTGCCCATACGGTGTGCCAGCAGGGCCTGACCCACAGTGTTGTTTATCTTGTGCGCACCGGTATGATTAAGGTCCTCACGTTTAAGATAGATCTGCGCGCCACCCAGTCTTTCCGACCAGCGTTTCGCATGATAAAGAGGTGAAGGCCGGCCAACGTAGTGTTTTAATTCGCTGTCCAGTTCGGCAAGAAATTCCGGATCCTTGAGATAACGTTCATATGCACGGGTCAATTCTTCAAGCGGGCCCATTAATGTCTCTGCGACAAACCGTCCACCATAGGGTCCAAAATGGCCTCTGGCATCAGGCAGTTTCATTTCTTCATTCGCCGTGACTTCCACGGCTTTAACCGGACCGGATTTTTGCATTTCTGACCTCTCGAATAAATTCCGCGATTTTTCCTGCGTCCTTGATACCTTTGGCTGATTCTACACCACCGCTGACATCCACCGCATACGGTTTGGTCTGCTCAATTGCGACAGCAACATTTGCCGGAGTAAGGCCACCTGCCAGAATCAACGGTTTGCCGGTATGTGCCGGTATTCTGGACCAGTCAAATGCATGGCCGGTCCCGCCGTGCAAACCTTCAACATAGGTATCCAGCAATAATGCAGAGGCATCAGCATAACGGATTGCGGCAGCATTCAGATTCACATTATCCTGCATTCTGACTGCCTTGATAAATGGTTTCGAGTGATATGAGCATAGCTCCGGTTCCTCATCTCCATGGAACTGGAGGACATCCAGAGCAACGGTTTCCAGTACCCTGGTGATTTCATCAGGTGCTGCATTAACGAATAAACCCACCTTGCATACAAACGGGGGTAAAACATCAACAATTGCGCAAGCTGCCTGGATAGTGACAGCCCGTGGACTTGCCGGATAAAACACCAGACCGACGGCATCAACCCCCAGACATGCGGCTGCCAGGGCATCCTGCGGACGGGTAATACCGCAGATCTTCACCCTTACCCTTGCATATTCAGGACTTTCAGATAACTTCTTCACCGGATAAACCTGTTGAATCAAAAAATAATTTTACCAGATTTGATGCGATTACTGTGTAACCGCCAAAAGGTTAAATTCCGCCAGTACGGGAATATTGAATTTTTCCGGATAGGTTACATTCATAAGATATAAACCGTCCGGTGCTGCTGTGACGCCCCCCACCGTCCTGTCCCTGGCATCCAATACCTGCTGCGACCATTCTACGGGCGCCTTGCCCATGCCGATTTCCATCAGAACGCCCGCAATATTCCTGACCATATGATGCAGAAAGGCATTGGCCTCTATATTAATAATCACTGTGTCACCTGTTCTGTTCACATCCAGCCGCCGCACTCTTCGCACTGGACTATTGGACTGACAATCAACCGCGCGGTATGAGGTGAAATCATGTTCCCCTACAAGACAATCCGCACTCTGCTGCATTTTGTGTTCATCCAGCGACCGGCACTCCCAGGTCACTCTGTGATTGTATATGCCCGGCCGCGCAGATCGGTTCAGAATAATATAACGATAGCTGCGGCCCGTAGCCGAGTAGCGGGCATGAAAATCATCAGCGGCGGGTCTCACCCACAGGATGCTGATATCCTGCGGAAGGTTCACATTACCACCCAGCACCCAGGAACGCATTTCACGTACCGCATCCGTTTCAAAGTGTGCAACCTGATGCAGGGCGTGCACACCGGTGTCCGTGCGTCCGGCGCATTGGACTTTCACGGTCTGATCCGCAACCCGGGACAATGCATCTTCAACATATTGTTGAATTGATCTGGCATGTTTCTGCCGTTGCCAGCCTGAATATTGTGTACCAGAGTATTCCAGACCCAGGACAATTTTCATATATGAACACCCGACAGAATGAAAACACCTTTGCGTAACCCGCTGGTGATGGTTGAAAAATGATGTTGAGCTTTGTTATCGATGTAACAAGATGTGGATATTGACAGAATTATATCTGACCCAGTAACTCCTGGGCTTGCTGACGTTGTTCATCATTGCCAACAGCTATGATTTCATTCAGTATGGTCTTTGCATTATCTGAATCTCCAAGTTCAACATAGGCCTTGGCCAAATCCAGTTGACTGGCAATTTCATCTTCTTCTGATTGCTGGGCAGTACCGGCAGAACGTGGAACCATAATAGTATGATCAGCGTCATCTTCTTCTTCGTCTATCACGAGTTCAAATCCATCCCCTGATGGTGCTTCGTCCTCTATCTCTATATCTGTATCCAGCGCAGCACGCTTTGGTAACTGCATGGTACCTTCCATATCGATATCAGGCTGTGCATCGGGCGCTTCAGCAGATTCAGTTTCTTTATCAAAATTAAAATCAATCCCGAGGTCAGAGCTATCATCACCTGACGTAATATCAATACCTGCAAAGGTCAGATCTTGCTCATTCACATCATTCTCACCGCCATCATCCGGTGACAACTCAAAATCAAGCAGATTATCATCTGCTTCTCTTACTGCACCGGCTTTGGTATTATCGAGCAACTCATCCGCATCCATACTGTCACCCGCTGCAGCGGTTACATCAAGAAGATCTGCATCACTATCCGGCTCAAAGTTCCTGGTCTTTGTCACATCAAGCAAATCATCGCCGGACTGCTCTTTTGTACCGGTTTCAATCTTCGGGGATTCATCTCCATTATCAAAACTGATGCCTGAAGTGACATCAAGAAGATCGACCTTTCCGGTTTTTTCATCATCAGTGACATTAAATGACGTATCCAGAACATCGGGTGCAGCTTCATGCTTCTTTTCGTCTTGCTCCAGGTCAAACGAGAAATCCAGTGCGTTGTCATCGGCCGCTGCAACTTCACCTTCTGCCTGCGACACATCCTGTGAGATGTCCAGCGCGTCCGCAGCGGGTTCTTCCGGCTTTTTGTCTTCTTCCAGGTCAAATGAGAAATCGAGCGAGTTATCATCTGCGGATTTGGATTCTGCCGGGGCTACGCCATCCCCGGCACTTTCAATATCTGCCGCTTCAGTCACATCAAGTACTTCTTCTTCGTCCATATCGATTGCAGCAGTTACATCCAGTATGTCTCCATCTTCACTTTCATCCGCTGCAACCATATCCGGAACTTCTTCAGCACCGGAGGTCATATCCAGATCGAAATCCAGACCTGAGTCGGGGGCACTTTCATCACCGGTAATATTGACTATGCCTCCGCCACTGGTCACTGTAGCCTTGTCTTCTTCATCACCTGCTGATGCCGCAAATAATGCGCGGTTTGGAGAAATTTCCTGCCACATGGCTACCGCCATACTCCAGTAGTCCCCCTTCCCATGAACCTTGTCGTGCAGAACACGTGCAGCCTGCTCATATCCCTTTTTGTTATTGGCTGCATAATATACTTCGAGTAACTTGGTATGATTTTCAAGATTATCAGGATCTTTTGCGATGACTTTCCTGACCAGTTCTTCGGCCTGATCATATTGCTCATAAGCCAGGAAATAATTGACCTCAGTAATTGGATCTTCTTCCTCTTCAGGTGCTGGGGCTGGGGCTGGGACTGGCATCTTTTTTTCTACCGGCGGTGATACAATCTGCGTAGCATCCTGTTTTTCAAATTCCAGCTCACTTGTTTCATCTTCTGAACCGGGCAGTATGGTAATGGCCTCGGAATCAACCAGTGCCGTGCCGAGATCGGTTGCATCTTCCGCATGGAAATCCTTTGGCTGATCTGCAAGATCATCGAAATCAGGGAAAGCACTTTGCGGGATCTCTATTGCAGTCTCACTCTGACGGCGTTTGACAACAACCATACCCAGGATAACCAGTAGCAATCCTCCCAGAACCGCACCCACATAGGTGAGATTGCTCCTGATAATGTCGATAATTCCCGCCAGGGCATGAGGGATAAATGAAGTGGCAGCGGTATCTACCGCAGTTTCAACGGCCTCTCCAGCAACAGCTGTCTCCTCTTCCTGCTCTTCCACAGGTGCTTCTTCAACTTCTGCTACTTGCACAGGTTCTTCCGGTTCTGGTGCCTTTGCCACTGCTGCTTGTTCCTCTGCAGCAGCAGCTTTCGCTGCTTCTTCAGCCGCTATCTGTTGTTGCAGGGCCGCCAGTTCACTTTCCTTGAGTACAATCAGACGCTTCAGGTCATCAATGATGGCCTCTGTTTCGGAAAGTTTGTCCTTGAGTTCGGCGTTTTCCAGTGTCAGCGCTTCAAGCGATTCACTCACCAGCGCCAGATCGTTTGCGAGTTGTTCACTACTGGGCTCAGTCACTCCTGCTATACCTTCACCTGCTTCAGCCGGAGCGACCAGGCGCAGTTCCGGTTCTCCTTCCGGAGGAACAACAACCGGGGCAATTTCAGGAGTGACCGTGGTTTCCGGAATTGCAGGCTCCTCGCTGATCACCGTTTCTGGTCTGGGTGTGACAGCTGTTGCCAGGGCTCCACGTGCCTCTTCCCATAATCTGTTTTGCTGTTGGGCTTGTGCAAATGCCTCATCCCTTGTGAGTGAACGTAGCTCGGATGAGTCCGGTAAATTCAGGATATGTCCACGTTTTAGTCCATTGATATTGCCATTAATAAAGGCCTCGGGGTTTGCCCGCAGCAGGGCAAACATCATCTGCTGCACACTCACAGAGCTGTCCGGACGCATTGCGCTGGCAATAGACCAAAGGGTATCTCCGGTCACAGCGGGGCCATAATCCCCACCACCGTAGGCGATGGGCCTGGATACTGTCGGCGCGGCAGACGGAACACTTCTGCCTGGTTTATATTCAGGTGCATAAACTACCTGATTGTCTTCAATATCCCTGACAATAGCGCCGGTTGTGCTTTCTACCGGAGCAGACGGTGCCAGTCTTTTCTGTTTTTCGGGGCTGGCATAGATAGGTGGATCCAGTAACACGGTATATTCACGGTACAGGCGGCCGTTAGACCAACTCACTTCCAGCAGGAAATTCAGGAAGGGTTCACGAATGGGCTCATTACTGTAGATACGGATAACATCAGCGCCTGATTCCGTCTCTTTTACAACAAAATTCAGAACTCTGAGGATATTTAATCTGGGGATACCGGCACGACTGAATGCAGCCTCATCAGCCAGTCTTACATTCAGGCTGTCAAGTTCTTCTATTGTGGGTGAAAGCAGTTCAATCCGGGCATCAAAGGGTTCATTAAGGGCAGAGTCAAGATCCAGCTTACCCAGACCCAAAGCGTGTACCAGCGCAGGTGCAAATGTAATCAGTAAAAATAACTGCAGTCTCAATCTCATTCCTTAAATCCCCGGCCGAAACGTCTACTCTTATAACTGCGGATTAATTAACAAAGAATATTCACGCTTTATGTGGCCTGTAGCCCATTTCAGTTCCAGTAAAAAATTCAGAACAGGTTCACGGACTGAATCCTTGCTGGTTAACTTCAGATAGCTTTTACCGTCTTCTACACGCACAAGTTCGATCTTTAACTCTGGCCAGTGATACATACCAGCAGTCTGTCCGGACAATCTGGATACGGAAACATTCAAACTATTCAACTCCTCAAGCGTGGCAGAGAGGATATCGACTGTTGCATCAAGTGATTGATTTAACGACGAATTAAGCTTTATTTCTGAAACACCCAAGGCATAGGCTGCCGGGTGGACAGCAAATAAAAGCATCCCAAAAATTATAATCAACAGTTTTTTATTCATGTTGCATCCGTAAAACTTTAATTTTCAATTAGTTAGAAATTGCACCACTATAAATATTGCTTCAGGTATATCCCGACTCAATTGATGGCCATGCATTAAAGTTCGGCCAGTTTTGGGCCAAACCACACCATTCGGGTTATATTAAAAACCTGCGAATGTTCTTTACAATATCTCTTTAACTATAGTTTATAAGTAGTCTTTTACCAAAATTTCAGCGATTTGAACACTATTTAATGCGGCCCCTTTACGGACATTATCGGACACCACCCACAGGTTAAGGCCCCTGGGATGAGAGATATCTTCACGGATCCGGCCAACAAAGACCGGATCCTGTCCCGCGGCCTCGGTCACTGCTGTCGGATATCCACCATTGTCACGCTCGTCAACTACAGTCACCCCGCTGGCCTTTTCAAGCAATTTTCTGGCCTGATCAGCGCCCAGTTTGTCCCTGGTTTCGATGTGCACGGCCTCCGAATGGCCATAGAACACCGGAACCCTCACCGCCGTAGGGTTGACCAGAATAGTATCGTCTTCAAGGATCTTGCGTGTCTCCCACACCATTTTCATCTCTTCCTTGGTATAACCATTATCCTGAAAAGCATCAATGTGGGGCAAAACATTAAAGGCGATCTGTTTAGGATAAACCTTTATCTCAACCGGTTTGCCATTCAGCAGTGCCTCTGTCTGCCGGGCCAGTTCGTCGATGGCCTTCATACCGGTGCCGGACACGGCCTGATAAGTACAAACATTAATACGCTCTATGCCCACCGCATCGTAAATCGGTTTTAATGCCACAACCAACTGCATGGTGGAACAGTTCGGATTGGCGATAATGCCTCTGTTTTTGTATTGCGCGATTGCATGTGGATTGACCTCGGACACGACCAGCGGGATATCAGCGTCATAACGGAAACGTGAAGTATTGTCGACCACAATACAACCGGCCGCTGCAGCACGCGGGGCATGAATATCAGACACCGAGGCGCCGGCCGAAAACAGGCCAATATGGACATCCTTGAAATCAAAGGATTCAAGTTCTTCGACAACGATCTCCTTGTTACCAAATTGTACGGTCTTGCCCACAGACCGGCTGCTGGCCAGGGCATAGATTTTGTCTACAGGAAATTCCCGTTGCGCCAGTATGGATAACATGGTTTTACCCACGGCACCGGTGGCGCCAGCCACTGCTACATTGAATTTTTTACTCATTAACTCCTCACCACTCTGTTAAATAATTCCAAATAAATGTGATTGGTGAATAGTGATAGTTTGGTTTTACTAATCACCAATCACCAGTCACCAGTCACTAATCGAGTGCAGATAGAACCGCATCACCCATCCCGGAGGTCGAGACACTGCGCATCCCTGGTGTAGCGATATCTGCTGTTCTTACGCCGTCTGCCAATACCCGTTTCACCGCAGTTTCAATACGTGCCGCTTGTTCCGGCTGATCGAGCGAATAACGCAACATCATCGCTGCAGACAAAATAGTAGCAAGCGGGTTGGCCTTGTTCTGTCCGGTAATATCCGGGGCAGAACCATGTATGGGTTCATAGATCCCCTGGCCAGTCTCATTGATCGAGGCAGAAGGTAACATGCCTATTGAACCGGTCAGCATGGAGGCCAGATCAGACAGAATATCGCCAAACATGTTCGTGGTAACAATGACATCAAACTGCTTCGGCTGCCGCACCAGTTGCATCGCGGCGTTATCTACGTACATGTGCTGAAGTGAGACATTCGGGTAATCTGCAGCCACTTTTGTCACTACTTCCCGCCAGAGTTCCGTCGCTTCAAGCACGTTCGCTTTGTCGACAGAACACACCTTGCGGTCGCGTTTTTGAGCAATAGTAAATGCTACACGTGCAATCCGTTCAATCTCGGATTCAGAGTAGACCAGTGTGTTAAATCCTTCTCTCTGACCATCTTCCCTTACTCTGATCCCGCGTGGTTGACCAAAATAAATACCCCCAATCAGTTCACGTACGATCATAATGTCCAGATTGGAGACAATCTCCGGTTTTAATGTCGAAGCATCTGCCAGTTCCTGGTAAAGCAATGCAGGCCGGAGATTCGCATACAAACCCAAAGCGGAGCGGATTGCAAGTAAGCCACGTTCAGGCCTGAGGGCCCGTTCAATGTTTTCCCATTTCGGGCCACCGACTGCGCCGAGTAGTATTGCATCACTGACTTTTGCTTTTTCCAAAGTTTCAGCAGGCAAAGGCGAACCCGCAGCATCCACAGCACTGCCACCAATCAGACCATGTTCGATTTCGATCTCGAGATCATGTCTTTGAGATAACGCATTCAGTATCTTTTCAGCTTCGGTAACGATCTCGGGACCGATACCATCACCGGGCAGTATCAGAATTTTCTTTTTCACCGGGTATTTCCACTTTCAGAAAAACAATTAATCAATCGCCGCTCGACAACTTGTTCCTGACGTTGTCTCGGTCTCTAGTTCCAGACTCGACTCTACCGATTCCTTCCATGGAATCGTACCACCTACTTCCCTGTAGGCGTCTCGCGCAGTCGCTATCAGCATCGTGCTTCACGCGACACTAATACATCCCTGTATGTCGTCTTGCGCCTGCGGCCACGACCGCCACGGAGGCGGAAATATCGAAATAGACACAACTTTCGACCAGTACATCCTGTACATCGCCGCTCGAAAACCTGTTCCTGACGTTTTCTACCGCCTACATCCATGTAGGCGTCCTGCGCATCCATGCGCCCGCGGCATACCGTACTTCCTGTACATAAAAAGGCTGCACAGCATACCTCAACTTCAGGACTTCTTCGAGGAAACAACCGGCTGCAAGGTTTCCATCGCCGTTATCCATGCTGCCAGCACCACCAGCAACCCACCTGCCCATTCCTTGAGTGTCACAATTTCGTTCGTCAATAAGGCCGCTGATACGGCACCGACCACAATTTCAAACAAAAATATAACCGCTGATCGATGCACCGGGAGATGCGTTACACCATATTGGGCAGTATAAGTCATGGCAAGCATGCCGATACATCCGACACCCATGGCAAAACCCAGTGTCGCAGAGGTCAACACGGGAGGAGGCGGTTGCATGACAAGAATTCCGATAGCCGCCAGGAACAGTACGCCCAGGCAGGCCGGACCCATTTTCAGCACGATCGGTATATCGCCGGTCTTGCGGACCATGACATTCATAAAGGCAAAGGCAAAACCGGCAGTAATAGCCAGGATATCAGCTGCATTGGTCGGAAGCAGAATGCCGGTGTCAGGCTGCCACAGCATAATAACGGCCCCACACATCGCCATCATAATCGAGAGCCATGCCAGGATTGATAAGTGTTCTTTTAACAGGAGTTTACCCAGCAGCACGGTCCAGATGGGTGAGAGATAAAACAGCAAGAGCACCCGGACGACATTGCCCTCAAGCAGGGCCAGTATAAACCCGAGATTCGCCCAGCCGGCCGTAATACCAATCAGGAGCAGGGCCAGCGGTCGCTGCATGATTCCGGAACGGTTTATCCAGAGCACTGGTAACAGGGGTATTAACGTTGCAGTGTATATCAACACAGAGGCCCAGAGACCCGATACGCCCATCTCTTCCATGAGCCGCAAGGGATACCAGAGCAGGCCCCATAAGGTAGCTGCAATCAGACAACTGATAACTGGAAAAAACGCATGCGGTTTTTTGGTTGGCATAAGCAGATGGCCTATACTAGCGGTTTCACTGAAAAAATATTTAAAAAGATGAATCCCGGTCTTGCCTCTTTACAACCATACCCGTTTGAAAAGCTGGCCCGGCTCAAACAGGGTTTATCACCTCCGGCAAATAAATCAGCCATAGACCTATCCATCGGTGAACCCAAACACAAAACGCCGGATTTCATACTGGATGAAATCAAGGCGCATTTGCCATCAACGGCTGCATACCCGAAAACCCGTGGCCAGGAAAAATTGCGGGAGGCCATAACCAGGTGGTTGTGTAAACGCTTCAGACTGACTGAAAACAGCATACATCCGGACAAACATATTCTACCGGTGAATGGCACCCGCGAGGCCTTGTTCGCCTTTGCCCAATGCATTGTTGATCATAGAAAATCCAGGCCGGTTGTGATTTCACCCAATCCGTTTTATCAGATCTATGAAGGCGCTGCCCTCCTCGCCGGGGCACATCCTGTTTTTGTAAATTGTACTGCTGAAAATAATTTCATCCCGGATTTTTCCTCTGTCACAGCGGATACCTGGAACGATTGTCAGTTGATATATATCTGCACACCGGGTAATCCTACAGGCGCCGTGCTGGATCATGTGACACTTGCAAAACTGATGGATCTTGCGGACAAATATGATTTTATCATCGCCTCGGATGAATGTTATTCCGAGATATACCTTGATGAAGACCATCCTCCAATCGGATTGCTTCAGGCTGCTGCTGAAGCAGGCCGCGATGATTACCGCCGTTGTATCGTATTTCACAGCCTGTCCAAACGTTCCAATGTCCCCGGATTGCGTTCCGGTTTTGTTGCCGGTGATCAGGAGTTGATTGAGTCTTTTTTCAAATACCGTACTTATCACGGTTGCGTGATGCCGGGTTTTACACAAGCGGCGAGCATTGCCGCCTGGCAGGATGAAATCCACGTCATCCAGAACAGAAAATTATACCGTGAGAAATTTGCTGCAGTGCTTGAGATTCTTGCCCCGGTGATGAACGTATATCGCCCCGAAGCCGGGTTTTATCTGTGGCCTGAGGTCCCAATCTCTGATCAGACGTTTACACAACAACTGTTTTCCAAGCAAAATATCACCGTACTGCCGGGCAGTTTTCTCTCACGCACGGCCAATGGTATAAACCCGGGGAATAACAGACTGCGGATTGCCCTGGTAGCCTCCCCGGAGGAATGTGTTGAGGCAGCTGTCAGGATTCGTGATCAAATACATACTCTATCAACAGGAAATTAATAATGAACAAGTTTGAAGCCATCATTAATGAGGGATATGAAAACATCAGAAATCTGACCCTGGCGGCTGCCAGTTGGGAATTAAAAGATGCCGTACAACAGGTATTAACCGGCCTGGATCTGGGCAAGGTGCGTGTTGCGGAAAAGATTGATGGTAAATGGGTTGTGCATCAATGGTTGAAAAAGGCAGTATTGCTTTCTTTTGTACTGGAACAAAACAAGGTAATAGATGGTGGCTACACTAATTATTTCGACAAAGTGCCAAGCAAGTATTCCGGGCGCGGTAAAGTAGATTTTGAAAAATTCGGCGTCCGCGTTGTACCACCTGCCACTGCCAGACGTGGCAGTTATATCGCACCTAATGTGGTATTGATGCCAAGTTTTGTAAATATTGGTGCGTATGTCGACTCAGGCACCATGGTGGATACCTGGGTGACTGTCGGTTCCTGCGCGCAGATCGGGAAAAATGTCCACCTTTCCGGTGGCGTGGGTATTGGTGGTGTTCTTGAGCCACTGCAGGCCAGCCCGACCATTATTGAAGATAATTGTTTTATTGGTGCCCGCTCGGAAGTTGTCGAGGGTGTGATCGTCGGTGAAGGCTCCGTGATTTCCATGGGCGTGTATATCGGCCAGAGTACACGCATCTATAACCGCGAAACCGGGGAGATCAGTTTTGGAAAAATCCCGCCCGGTTCTGTCGTTGTGTCCGGTAACCTGCCCTCCAGTGACGGTAAATACAGTCTTTACTGCGCGGTCATTGTCAAACAGGTTGACGAAAAAACCCGCAGCAAGGTCGGAATCAATGAGCTTTTGCGTGATCTCTAGGTCTTCTGTATTCTGCTATCTGGATATAACGTGATAAAAATAAAAAACATTCTTTTAGGCAATCCCTGATGAATATATTCGGGAAAATCGATGTTGCCGGCCAGATGGATGTCGAGCACGTTGAACTCAAGGGTTTTTCGCGCAGTGTCGCGGAACTGGAATGGTTATTGCTGATTCTGGTCATACTCTATACCGTTGTCCCCGGTAATTTCACAGTCGATCAATGGCTGATTATCAAATCCTGCCTGTTCTTTGCCGGGTTTGTACTGGCCTTCCGTTACCTGAATTTTTATAAGCGGGAAACCCGCTGGAAACTGGCCATTGAAATCTGGGTAATGATAACGTTTATCACATGGATACTCTGGCACACGGGAAAGATAGACAGCCCATTATTGAATCTTTATCTCCTGGTCATCATTACCAGTGGCCTCACCATGGGCAAGCTCACGACCCTGTTGGTCCTTGTGCTGATCACATCCGTATATATTTATATGGGCCATCCGGTGTATGCGGACATAACTTTTTCATTACAGAACTTCGGGCGCCTGATGACGTTATTCTCTCCGTACCTGCTGGTAGCCTATCTCACAACCATGCTGTCAGCAGACTTGCAATATGCAAGAAGAATGCTCAAACATCTTTCCGAAACAGATGATCTGACCGGCCTTGATAATATCAGGTCATTCAATAATATCCTGGCGCTGGAGATAAAAAAATCGATCCGCTATCAACGTGTGTTTTCCATGCTGATGATAGATGCGGATAATCTGAAGGAGATAAATGACAAGTACGGTCATGAAGCAGGCGATCGGCTGATCAAGGCCATGGCAACTGCTATCCAGGAATGTATGAGAGAGTCAGATACCCTGGCCAGATATGGGGGTGATGAATTTATCGCCTTGTTAACTGAAACTGATCAGCAACATGCAATCGAAGCTGCCGAACGCATAAGACGGGCCGTGGAAAATACCGCGTTTGATAAGGACGGTCAGCAAATCAGGTCAACCGTCAGTATCGGCATTGCCAGCTTCCCGCAACAGGCCGGAAATACGATAGATCTGCTGCGCAAAACTGATCAGGCACTGTATGCGAGCAAAAATGCAGGACGTAACAGGGTCACGATCTTTGATGGAGTTTGATAATATATCAGGTTATCCGGATTTTATTCAGGCAGCCCTAGCCACAGCAGTTTCTATCTCATCAGCAAGCTGTCTGACTATCTGACTGACCTGTACTTCATCCGGGCCTTCAACCATGACCCGGATGACAGGTTCAGTCCCGGAAGACCTGATCAGGACACGCCCATGCTCACCGAGTTGGTGCTCGGCACTCTCAATCACATCCGGAATCCCGTCCAGTTGCAATGGATCAATAGGCCTGTGCATTTTCACGTTAATCATCTTCTGCGGGTATTTCATCAAACCGGCTTTGAGTTCATGCAGCTTTTTACTACTTCTGATCATCGCTTCAAGCACCTGGAGCGCTGAGACTATCCCGTCACCGGTCGTGGTCTTGTGCAAATTAATAATATGCCCTGAGGTTTCTCCGCCCAGGATGAGATTATCCTGATAGAGTTTTTCCATAACGTACCGGTCACCCACACTGGTACGCAGAAATTCCAGGTTTAATGCGTGTACGGCTTCTTCAAGTCCGAGGTTGCTCATGACTGTTCCGACTATTGCACCATTGAGTGCAGTCGGTTTTACGCTGGCAATGATAAAGAGTATTTCATCACCATCGATGATCTCGCCTTTATGGTCCACCATAATCAGCCTGTCACCATCACCATCGAAGGCTATGCCGGCATCTGCCCCTGTGTTTACGACCTGTTGCCTTAATTTTTCCGGGTGGGTTGCACCTACTTCATGATTGATATTAAACCCGTCAGGATTGATACCAATAGTGCTGATATTTGCCCCAAGTTCTTCAAAAACATTCGGTGCGATATGGTAGGTTGCTCCGTGAGCACAATCGATAACCAGTTTGAGTCCACCGAGATTTAACCGTGATTCAATGCGAGTCTTGCAGAATTCAATATAACGCCGGGGAGCATCGTTCATGCGCCTGACCTTGCCTAGTTGATCAGAGTTGACCACCTTGAACGGTTGATCGAGTTCTTTTTCAATCGCAAGCTCAATTTCATCGGCCAGTTTTTTACCGTCACCTGAAAAAAACTTTATGCCATTATCCTGATAGGGGTTATGTGATGCGCTGATGACTATACCCGCTTGGGCGCGGGTATTCTGTGCAAGAAAGGCGATGCCCGGTGTGGGCATGGGGCCCAGTAAACGAATATCCACACCGGCAGCAGAAAGACCGGCTTCCAGTGCAGATTCAAACATATAACCGGAGATACGGGTGTCCTTGCCGATCAGTACCGGGCCTTTGCCCATACCGGCCAGGGTGCGGCCTGCGGCCCAACCCAGCTTCATGACAAAATCGGGTGTAATCGGTGGATCACCAACACAACCTCGAATACCGTCAGTGCCGAAGTATTTGCGTTGAGTGGTCATGATTGGTGATGACGTGCATGGATGCACTAATGCCGCGAGGTCAGGATGACCAGGAGCGGCGGGTGATTGGTGATTGGCAAAGATTTTGACAATATGATTTACCAGTTACAACCCACCAATAGCTAATTACTATTCACTAATCACCAGTTATGCCGGTTTTGCCGGTGGTTCGCCCCGTGGGGCACCCGCCGCCCGCTTTGCCTTACCGGAATCATTGACCTTGTCCACGGTACCGGAGTCGTCATCATCCCAATCCGCTGGTGGAGACGGTATTTTCCCCTGCATGATTTCATTGATCTGATCAGCATTGATGGTCTCATACTTGATCAACGCCTCTGCCATCATGTGCAATTTATCCAGATTGTCCTTTAATAATTTCTCGGCACGCTTGTAGTTGCGATCAATGATGTGCTTGATCTCCTCATCGATCATATGGGCAGTCTCATCCGAAACGGCCTTGTGCTTGGTCACCGAATGACCGAGGAAAACCTCGCCCTGCTCTTCACTGTAAGTGAGCGGTCCGAGTTTTTCTGACAGGCCCCAGCGTGTGACCATATTACGTGCAATCAGGGTCGCACGTTCAATATCATTACTGGCACCGGTAGTGACATTTTCCTTACCGAAAATCAATTGCTCCGCGATACGCCCGCCAAACATGGACGAAATCATACTCTCCAGCTGTTCTTTACTCTGACTGTAACGATCTTCTTCAGGCAGGTACATGGTGACACCCAATGACCGGCCACGCGGAATAATCGTCACCTTGTAGACCGGATCGTGAGACGGAACCAGACGCCCGATAATCGCATGGCCAGCCTCGTGATAAGCGGTCAGCTTTTTCTCTTTCTCGCTCATGACCATGGAACGGCGTTCAGCACCCATCATGATCTTGTCCTTGGCCCGTTCGAAATCATCCATATCAACATGTTTCTTGTTGCTGCGGGCAGCAAACAGTGCTGCTTCATTCACCAGGTTGGAAAGATCAGCGCCTGAAAAACCCGGGGTACCACGGGCGATAATCGCAGGCTTCACATCATCAGACAGCGGGACCTTGCGCATGTGCACCTTGAGGATCTGCTCACGGCCACGGATGTCCGGTAAGGGCACGACCACCTGACGATCAAAACGGCCCGGCCGTAATAATGCCGGATCCAGCACATCCGGACGGTTGGTTGCGGCAATGATGATGACCCCTTCATTACCTTCAAAGCCATCCATTTCTACCAGCAGCTGATTTAATGTTTGTTCGCGCTCATCATGACCGCCGCCGAGACCGGCGCCGCGATGCCGGCCAACGGCATCAATCTCATCAATGAAGATGATGCAAGGTGCATGTTTCTTGGCCTGCTCGAACATATCACGCACACGGGACGCACCAACACCCACAAACATCTCGACGAAATCAGAACCGGAGATAGTAAAGAACGGGACCTTGGCTTCGCCGGCGATGGCCTTGGCCAGGAGTGTTTTGCCGGTACCGGGCGCACCCACCATCAAGACACCACGCGGAATTTTGCCGCCGAGTTTCTGGAACTTGCCCGGGTCACGCAGGAACTCAACGAGTTCGCCGACTTCTTCCTTGGCCTCTTCCACACCGGCGACATCATTGAACGTCACCTTGACCTGATCTTCTCCCATCAGGCGCGCACGGCTCTTGCCGAAAGAAAGTGCACCACGGCCGCTGCCACCGCCCTGCATCTGGCGCATAAAATAGATCCAGATACCGAGCAATAATAAAATGGGGAACCACGAGATGAGCGCATGGGCCCAGAGTGAGTTGCGAGGCTCTGCCCCTTCAATCTCGACCTTATGCTCCAGCAAGGTGCCAATCAGCGCATCATAACTGGTCTCCGGGTTATACGTCTTGAACCGTGAGTCATCGGTGCGTTTTCCGGTGATGGTATTACCCTCCATGGTCACTTTTTTCACGATACCGCTCTTCACTTCACTGATGAACGTTGAATAGGTGACGGAGCTTACCATGGGCGTGGACATGTTCTTGAACACCAGCATTAATACCAGTGTTATGACCACCATCAGAATCAGGGTTCTTGCTGTTTCGTTCAATTCAAATTCCTCGTCTGAAATTGCATACTCATTATATCCACTATAGCACTATCTCTTGTTGTCTAGCACCTGAAGGTACGTGCCAGAATGTAAAATTCACGTGAACTGTCACGGGAGGCCCTGGGTTTTCGAGTCAGTATCTGCCGGAAATGTTCCTTCAGACCTTGCCGGAATTCAGTAACACCCTCGCCTTCAAAAATCTTGATCAGTACATCACCACCGGGTCTGAGCACCTGGCAGGCAAGATCCCTGGCTGTTTCGGCGAGATGCATGCTGCGCGCCTGATCGCTGGACTTGATACCGGATATATTGGGGGCCATATCGGAGATTACAAGGTCTGCATTTTGCCCATCCAGACTATACAGGCACTGTTTATAAATTGCCTGCTCAGTGAAATCTCCCTTGATAAACAATACGTTATCTATACTATCCAGAGGCAGGATATCGATCGCAATCACTTTCCCCTGTGGTCCCACTTGCCGGGCAACATATTGTGACCAACTCCCGGGTGCTGCACCCAGATCAATGACAGTCTGGCCTTTGCGGAACAGGTGGTCTTTTTCATCGATCTCCTTAAGCTTGTAAACGGCACGGGAGCGGTATTCAGACTGTTGTGCCTGCTTGACGTAGGGATCTTTCTTTTGGCGCTGGAGCCAACGTGTGCTGCTTGGGCGTTTACTCATTGGAAGTATGCAGAAGTCAGAAGACAGGAGTCAGAATAATAACCCCTGATTGCAATTTTCATGGTTTGGATTCTGAATTCTGTATTCTGAATTCCAGATCATTCATAGCGTACTTCCAGTATCTCATATTCTACCGTGCCACCCGGCGCCTTGACTTCAACCACATCACCTTCCAGTTTGCCAATGAGTGCTCGCGCAATTGGAGAACTAATGGAGATCAGCATTTTTTCAATATCTGCTTCCATTTCACCAACAATCTGATAGGTCACTTCCTCATCATTGGCGAGATTCATCAGGCCTATAGTGGCACCGAATACCACCTTGCCATCAGTATTCAGTGAGGTGACATCGATAATCTGGGCATCAGCCAGTGCGGTTTCTATCGCTGCAATTCGGCCTTCGAGAAAACTCTGTTGTTCACGTGCTGCATGGTATTCGGCGTTTTCACTCAGATCACCATGGGCCCGGGCCTCGGCAATCGCACGTGTAATACGCGGACGATCAACGGTCTTCAGTTCCTTCAGTTGTTCACGCAAACGCTGTGCGCCCCTGGCTGTAATGGGTGGTTTGCTCATGGTATTTCCCCGTGTAAATCCTGTAACCGGTTAACTTCTCCGGAATCTTTCTGTTTCAGGGCCAGTATCGTCGCAGTCGCGCCGGCCATGGTAGTAGTATAAAACACCTTGTGTTGCAGGGCCGTGCGCCGGATGGAATAGGAATCCGCAATCGCCTGTTTGTCTTCTGTCGTATTCACTATGAGATCAATTTCATCATTTTTCAACATATCAACAATATGCGGTTGACCTTCCCGCACCTTGTTTACCCTCTGACATTCCAGACCTGCTGCCCGTATGGTCTTCGTTGTACCATCTGTCGCACACAACAAAAATCCCAACCGCAATAACTCACGTGCAATATTTTTCGCCTGTTCCTTGTCTTCATCACGCACACTGATAAAGGCCAGTCCGGAACGCGGAATGATCTCGCCGGCGCCAAACTGTGCCTTGGCAAAGGCCTCGGCGAAGCTGCGCCCTACTCCCATCACTTCTCCAGTGGATTTCATCTCCGGTCCCAGCAAGGAATCAACACCCGGAAACTTGATAAAAGGAAACACAGATTCCTTGACTGAGAAATAAGATGGAACCCTTACAGTGGTTATACACTGCTCAGCCAGACTCCGGCCCACCATACAGTTTGCAGCTACCCATGCCAGTGAAATACCAGTGGCCTTGGACACAAAGGGGACTGTCCTCGAGGCGCGCGGATTTACCTCCAGCACATAGATATCATTACCCTGAATGGCGAACTGTGTATTCATCAGACCTATGACGTTCAGTTTCCTTGCCATGGCGCGTACCTGATCGGTAATACGCCGCTGGGTGTCTATACTGAGACTGTAAGGTGGTAAAGAGCAGGCGGAATCACCCGAGTGCACCCCGGCCTGTTCGATATGTTCCATGATGCCGCCAATGACAACATCCGTGCCGTCTGCGATCGCATCGACATCGACTTCAATTGCATCGCGCAGAAAACGATCCAGCAAAACCGGCGATTCATTGGAAACGGCGATGGCATCCCGCATATAGGTGCGCAATTCTTCCTTGTCATAAACGATCTCCATGGCGCGGCCACCCAGCACATAGGATGGCCTCACTACCAAAGGATAACCTATTTCATCTGCAAGCCTCACCGCCTGATCCGGATCGCGCGCAGTACGATTCGGGGGTTGTTTCAGATCCAGTTCCATCAGCAATTTCTGAAAACGTTCGCGGTCCTCAGCCAGATCTATTGAATCCGGCGTAGTTCCTATGATCGGGGCCCCGGCAGCTTCCAGTGGTCGTGCGAGTTTTAATGGTGTCTGCCCGCCATATTGCACAATCACGCCAAAAGGTTTTTCGAGATCGATGATCTCCAGTACATCTTCCAGTGTGAGTGGTTCAAAATACAGACGATCAGAAGTATCGTAATCCGTAGAGACGGTTTCCGGATTACAGTTGACCATGATGGTTTCATAACCTGCGGCACGCATGGCAAGTGCCGCCTGCACACAACAATAATCAAACTCAATACCCTGGCCAATCCGGTTGGGACCGCCGCCCAATACCATAATTTTCTTTTTATCGGTAGGTTTTGCCTCACATTCCTCTTCATAAGTGGAATACATATAGGCGGTGGTCGCAGCAAACTCGGCAGCACAGGAATCCACCCGCTTGTACACCGGGCGGATTTTGAGTTTATGCCGGAGCTGGCGGATATCTTTTTCAGATGTTCCAACCAGGGTTGCCAGCCTGCTGTCGGAAAATCCCTTGCGCTTGAGGTCACGCAACCGATCATGTGTCAATGCAGATGAACCCTGCTGCCTGACAAGTTTCTCTTCATCCACGAGATTTGCAATCTGTGCGAGAAACCACGGATCGATATGTGAATACTGATGCACTTCACCGATACTCATACCGTAACGAAAGGCTTCGGCCAAATACCATAGCCGGTCTGCACGTGGCACACGCAGTTCACGCTGGATCAATTCAACAGCATCTTCGTGACTCATACCGGCCGGTATACATTCATTCAAACCATCACGCCCGATCTCAAGCCCGCGTACCGCCTTCTGCATGGATTCCTGGAAGGTGCGGCCGATGGCCATCACCTCACCGACCGATTTCATCTGTGTGGTCAGACGATCGTCGGCCCTGGGAAATTTCTCAAAGGTAAATCTTGGAATTTTGGTGACGATATAATCAATCGTCGGTTCGAACGATGCCGGTGTGGCTCCGCCAGTGATCTCATTTGCAAGTTCATCCAGTGTGTAACCCACAGCGAGTTTGGCCGCCACTTTTGCAATCGGAAAACCTGTCGCTTTGGAGGCAAGGGCGGAAGAACGGGATACGCGCGGATTCATCTCGATAATGAACAATTCACCATTGTCCGGGTTAACGGCAAACTGCACATTGGAACCACCAGTATCCACACCGATCTCGCGCAATACGGCGATCGAGGCATTGCGCATGATCTGGTATTCCTTGTCAGTCAACGTCAATGCGGGCGCAATAGTAATGGAATCCCCGGTATGCACGCCCATCGGATCAAAATTCTCAATCGAACAGATAATGATGCAGTTATCGTTATGATCACGCACCACTTCCATTTCATATTCCTTCCAGCCGAGTACCGATTGCTCCAGCAATATCTCACTGGTCGGTGAGGCATCGAATCCGCGTTCACAGATCTCCAGAAATTCTTCGCGGTTATAGGCAATACCGCCACCACTTCCACCGAGTGTAAATGATGGCCGGATAATGATCGGGAAGACGATCTCTTTCTGGGCTTCTTTCGCCTGTTCCATGTTATGTGCCAGAATAGAATATGGCATCTTGAGTCCGATCTTTTTCATTGCATCGCGGAATCGCTCACGGTCTTCAGCCTTGTCGATGGCATCTACCGAGGCGCCGATCAGTTCGACACCATACTTCTCAAGCACACCTTCACGTGCCAGATCCAACGCACAATTTAATCCGATCTGCCCACCCATGGTCGGCAGGATGGCGTCCGGACGTTCCTTCGCAATAATCTTCTCCACCACCTGCCAGCGCACGGGTTCAATATAAGTGGCATCGGCCATGCCAGGATCGGTCATGATCGTGGCCGGATTGGAATTGACGAGAATAATGCGATAGCCTTCCTCGCGCAGTGCCTTGCAGGCCTGCGCACCGGAATAATCAAACTCACAGGCCTGCCCGATCACGATTGGGCCAGCGCCTATGATCAAGATGGACTCTATGTCGGTTCTTTTGGGCATTTCAATCAGTCAAACATTATCAATTTCAATCAAAAGTAATCCGGATAACAGTTCTGAGGACTGAGTGCTGAGGACTGAGTAAAAATTGATGCATTATACTCAGCACTCAGCACTCGTCACTTTTCACAGTTCACTATTTCCTGCTCACTTCCGTGCATTCATCAATTCAATAAAGTGATTAAACAAAGGTCTCACATCATGCGGGCCGGGACTGGCTTCAGGGTGCCCCTGAAAACTGAATGCGGGAAGATCAGTATGGTGCACACCCTGTAATGTGCCATCGAACAGTGAGCGATGTGTCGCCTTCAGCATTGCCGGTAGTGTACTTTCCTCCACGGCAAAACCATGATTCTGACTGGTGATCATGACCTGCCCTGTTGCGAGGTCCTGCACCGGGTGATTGGCACCATGATGACCGAATTTCATCTTGGTGGTTTTTGCGCCAACAGCCAGTGACAACAACTGATGTCCAAGACAAATACCGAATACGGGTATTTTTGTGGGGAGGATCTCCTGTATAGCTGCTATTGCATAATCACAAGGATCGGGATCGCCAGGACCATTAGAGAGAAAAATTCCGTCCGGTTTTCCCCTGAGTATTTCCTTTGCCGGTGTTTTGGCCGGGACTATTGTCAGCCGGCATCCGCTGTCCGCCAGGATGCGCAGAATATTCTGCTTTATCCCGTAGTCATAGGCAATGACGCGAAAACGCTGTTCAATTCTGGCTGCTGCCTGATCATTGAGTTGCCAGCTTCCTTCTGTCCAGCCGTAACTTTTTGCGGTTGTTACCTCCTGGGCCAGATCGGCCCCTTTCAGACCAGGGAATGCGCGTGCAGCTGCAATAGCAGCATTTTGATCAACCGTATGCCCCGCAACAATACACCCGTTCTGTGCACCCTGGTCCCGCAATAACCGGGTCAGACGCCGCGTATCAATATCGGCAATCGCCACCACCTTGCGGCGCCTGAGATAATCCTGCAAGGGTTCTTTAGCCCGCCAGTTGCTGACTGCAAATGGCAGATCACGGATAACCAGTCCGCTGACATAGGCAGCGGTGGATTCTTCATCTTCAGGATTAACGCCCACATTACCGATATGTGGCTGGGTGAGTGTGACGATTTGTTTGAAATAAGAAGGATCGGTGAGAATTTCCTGGTATCCGGTAATGGCCGTATTAAAAACAACTTCCCCTACCGCCTGACCCGCGATCCCGATAGAACTGCCATGCAATACAGTCCCGTCTTCCAGTGCCAACAACGCCGGTTGTTTCAACAAACTCTCCGAAATGCAGACTACACACGTACAAAACGGGAGTACCGCATGGCTACTCCCGTCAGATTTTCAGTGTGCAAATTTTACTGGCAACTCCCGGCAATGTCTATGCATTATCCATGAACACTGCAAAGATTTCTCAGGCTGCGCGCTTTTGATGCAGTTCACCGCAGGGGATAAGGACTGGTGACTGGCCACGGCTCAATATTATCAGATGGTTGGGCGGCACCGGTTGCCAGCCGGGATCATTCGTCAACCTCTCGGAGCTGACGACCACCTCATCGTATATCTGTTGTTCTTTGCCACCGGTCTCATACAAATCTCCACAAAAATAATAAAGTGACTCCGGAGGGTGTTCTCTGTCATTGTTATAACGTGAAATGACTGCATTTTCCCCATCGGTAACCGCCACATTCAGATAACTGGGCGCGTTATCGCCAAATTGCTCTACTATTACGGCAACCCGTTGAATGGCAGTGTCGAGTGCAGCGGCTAGCCCCAGCGCCCCGTTCCCCTGTTTTTTCAGTAATTCATCGATGATAACCGCAAAAAAGTGCTCTGAATCCGTGCTGCCGAAAACATTACTGAATGCTTCGTCACAAACAGTTTCAAGTAATTTGCGCCGTATTTTCTGGAAATTGCCTACATCACCATTATGCATGCAGAGATATTTACCAAAACGGAAAGGATGGCAGTTGGCTTCATTGACACCACTCCACTGGGTTGCAGCACGGACATGTGCAAGCACACAGGAACTGGCAATGACACGGGACAGGTTATGCAGGTTACGGTTATTCCAGGCCGGCGTAATAGAACGGAACACGGCGGGATCATTGGAAAATTCCGAGGCATACCAGCCAACACCGAAACCATCACCGTTCAAGGGTTCTTCCCTTTCGTGACTATTGGAACTCTGCCGGATCAGGGAATGCGCAGGTTCAAGCAAAAGAGAACTCAATCGTAACGGCGGTCCCAGATAGAGTGTGAATCGACACATAGCAGACTCCTGAATGGCAGAAAGACAAGGCAACCTGTTCGCCCGGACAGCACGATACGATCACACTAAGTATTGTAGGTTTTTCCGGGTTTGCAAATAAAGCCCCAGGCAAACTGGCTCTATTATCAACCTGAAAGTCAGCGTAGTATAATCAATTCATTAAAACTGCAAGCATAAATACTGCCCTGTTACCTGTGAATTCATTTTGCTGATCCGGATTTGCTGATGGACATCGAATTACCCATACCCATCCTGCCCCAACCCGATGATACAACCTGCGGGCCGACCTGTTTGCACGCGGTATATAACTATTATAATGATGCCATTTCACTGGAAGCTGTCATCGCCGATACCACGAAGCTGGAAAACGGTGGCACCCTGGCCGTCTTTCTCGCCTGTTCCGCACTGCGACGGGGATACCAGGCCACGATATATACTTACAACCTGCAGATGTTTGATCCAAGCTGGTTCAGTTCACCTGACATTAATATTGCCGAACGCCTGCAACGTCAGACAAAGGTAAAACAAAATAAAAAACTGGAACATGCTACACAGGGTTATCTGGAGTTTCTGGAACGTGGCGGCAAATTACGTTTTACTGATCTGAATACCCGCCTGTTGCGCAGTATTATCCGTAGAAAAATGCCGATTTTGACGGGACTGAGTTCAACTTATCTTTATCGCAGCGAACGTGAATTTGGGCCAAGAGACGATCCGGATGATATTCGCGGGCTGCCGGGCGGACACTTTGTGATCCTGAGTGGTTACCACAGACAAGACCGTACCATATTGATCACCGATCCCTATCTGAAAAACCCGGTCGCACCGGGCCAGTTGTACCCGGTGAACATCGATCGTGTTATCTGTGCCATTTTACTGGGTGTATTGACTTATGACGCCAACCTGTTGGTGATCCATCCGCGGCGAGAAAAAATTATATGACAATTCTGTTGGTCGTAAACAACCCGAATAGCTGGCCCCTGCATATTCCGGGGGTAGTCGTGACCTCGGCCCGTTCCTACCTGACTGACCCCGCATTCAGTGAGGACCGCTCAACCAAGGTATTCAATCTGTGCCGTTCCTATGCTTATCAAAGCAGCGGTTATTATGTTTCACTGCTGGCGGCCGCCCGGGGACATAAACCGTTGCCGGACATCAACACCATCCAGGACCTGAAATCACAGTACGTAATCCGTGCATTGTCAGAAGAAATGGAAGAACAGATCCAGACCGCATTCAGGCGGTTGCAGTCCAAAAAATTTACATTGAGTATCTACTTTGGCAGGAATACCGCAAAACATTACAACAGCATAAGTTTGCGTTTGTTTGATATTTTCAAGGCCCCGTTACTGCGCGCGCAATTCGTCAAGGACAAAATCTGGCAACTGGACTCCATACGCACGATAACCGTAAGCGATATTCCGGAAAGCCACCGTAAATTTGTAATTGACTGTGCAACGGATTATTTTTCCGGCAGAAAGCGGCGTGTCAGAAAACGGACTACACCAAGATTTGATCTGGCACTTCTGTATAACCCCGAGGAAAAGGAGCCCCCTTCAAACAGCAAGGCAATCAAAAAATTCCAGAAAGCGGCTGAGGCGGTAGGTCTTGATCTTGAATTAATAACGAAAAACGACATGCATCGCCTGGCTGAATTCGATGCGCTTTTTATTCGCGAAACGACTGCGGTCAACCACCATACTTTCCGAATCGCACAACGCGCAGTTGCAGAAGGACTGGTTGTCATGGACGACCCGGACTCCATGCTGAAATGCTCCAACAAGGTGTATCTGGCTGAATTATTTACACGGCATTCCATCCCTATTCCTAAAACCCTGGTTATTCATCGAAACAATATTGATGAAATCCAAAAAAACCTGGGTCTGCCATGCATACTCAAACAGCCCGACAGTGCATTTTCAATGGGAGTTACCAAGGTTGATACTGTGGATGAACTGAACCAGGAAGTCACACGCCTGTTGTCAAAATCCGACCTGATCGTAGCACAGGAATTTCTGCCAACAACTTTCGACTGGCGAATTGGAATTTGTGACAGGCGTCCATTATATGTCTGCCGTTACTATATGGCACGCCGACACTGGCAGGTTTATAAACGTGATGAATCCGGTAATGCGCATAGTGAAGGTGAATCCGACACGATATCAGTCGGCGAGGCACCGGATGAGGTCATTAAAACAGCACTCAAGGCGGCAAATCTGATTGGCGATGGTCTTTATGGCGTGGATTTGAAACAGATCGGAAACAAGTGTTATATCATTGAGGTCAACGATAACCCGAATATTGACACAGGGACTGAAGATGCTGTTTTGAAAGATGCCCTTTACCGGGAGATTATGGGAATCTTTTTAAAACGCATTGAAGCACGTAAACGCGGCCCGTCACTGGTATGATGGAAACCATTGGAACGCTCCCGCTGTTTGCGGGTTATGGTATTGAACTCGAATATATTATTGTTGACCGCGATCAACACAATGTCCTGCCTGTTACCGATCAGTTACTCAAGGCCGCTGCCGGTGACTATGTCAGTGATTATGAAGAAGGATCCATTGCCTGGTCGAATGAACTGGTACTGCATGTCATCGAGTTAAAGACCAACGGCCCGGTCAGTACGCTTACCGGTTTACCGGATCTTTTTTCAGCCAATATCCATCGTATCAACAAAATCCTCGCAAACATGAACGGCAGGCTGATGCCGGCAGCCATGCATCCCTGGATGGATCCTTTTAAAGAAACCCGGTTATGGCCGCATGAGTCTTCCGAGATCTATGATAGTTACAATCGTATATTCAATTGCCAGGGACATGGCTGGTCGAATCTGCAAAGCATGCATATCAATCTGCCGTTTGCAGATGATCATGAGTTTGCACTATTACATGCTGCCATTCGTATCTTGTTACCGATCATGCCGGCACTCGCCGCGAGTTCACCGATCATGGATGGTCAATATAGCGGCTTGCTGGATACGCGGCTGGAAGTCTACCGGCGAAATGCCGAAAAAATCCCCAGCATCACCGGCCTGGTGATCCCGGAACCAGCAGATAATTATCTCGATTATCAAAACATGATCCTGCAGCCCATGTATGCGGCCATTGCCCCGCATGATCCGGAGGGCATTTTGCAATATGAATGGCTCAATTCCAGAGGGGCCATTGCCCGCTTCGACCGTAATGCCATTGAGATACGTGTGTTGGATACACAGGAAACGCCACAGGCCGATATCGCCATTGCCGCCATGATCATTACCATCCTCAAGAAGCTGGCGGCTGCTATATGGTCTGATGTTACTGAACAGAATCAGCTCGACACGGAAGCTCTGGCAGAACTCTTGATGTTGGTCATCAAAGAAGGTGAATTGGCTACAATTGCAAATAAATCCTATCTTGAATTATTTGAATTCCCGGATCGCAAAGGCCAGGTACAGGAACTCTGGCGATACTTGCTTGAATCAATATCAGCAGATGATACGGATTTAATCCCGGAACTCAGAAAGACGATTGAATATATCATTCATTGTGGGCCACTGGCACGGCGCATCAAACAATCGATCGGCAAGGAATGCAAGCGTTCCCATATGGAAGAAACTTATCGCCAACTTTGTGATTGTTTACATGACGGACAACTCTTTGAAGGCATCCGCTAGAAAAATTATTATCTCCTGTGAACATGGTGGAAACCATGTGCCATCGGAATATCATCATTTGTTCAAAGGCAAACAAGCTGTTTTAAATTCTCACCGTGGTCGGGATGCGGGCGCACTGATGATTGCCAGGGAGCTTGCCAAAAAACTGAATACGCCGCTCACTGTTTCTGAAATTACCCGGCTACTTGTCGATCTGAACCGTTCTTCACATCATAGAGCTCTCTTTTCGGAATTCACCAGAAATTGTGATAAAGACACCAGGCATAAAATACTTCGGGAGTATTATTTTCCATACCGGATGCACGTCGAGAATGAAATCACAAAAGCATTGAAAGTGAAAAAATCAGTGGTCCATTTTTCTATCCATTCATTCACACCCAGACTCGGCAGTGAAACACGTAATGCGGATATCGGTTTGTTATATGACCCGGCAAGGAAAGGCGAACGCGATCTCTGCATGAAATTACAGTCGATCCTCCAGGGACAATCGAAAAAGCTGGTGATCCGGCGCAATTATCCCTATCGGGGCAACGCAGATGGTTTTACCACCTACCTGAGGAAAAAATTTGCAGCTACAAAATATATCGGGGTCGAGATTGAAATTAACCAGAAGCATGTCAATCATACTGATCACTGGAAAAGTTTACGCAAGCACATAATTAATTCTGTTATAAGACTAAAACATCTCTCAGGTTATTGAGTGGCTAAATACTTATAAAACATAAACTATGTCTGCAATTTATAATCTTTGCGCACTCAATGATATTCCGGACCAGAAAGCAAGAGGATTTACACTGGAAACTGAAGGAAACAAGCTTGAATTTTTCATCGTGCGTAAAGGTGACCAGGTCTATGGTTACATCAATCGTTGCCCGCACACCGGCGTGAATCTCGATTGGCAGCCGGATCAGTTTCTGGATTTAACCGGTTACCAGATACAATGCTCCACACATGGCGCTTTATTCAGGATCAGGGATGGTCTTTGTGTTTATGGCCCCTGTCAGGGCCAGCATCTGACTTCAGTCAATCTGTTACTGGAAAACAACCGGGTGCAGCTTATAACAGGTTAGCCGATCGATATTCAGAGACAAACTGTTTTATACACCCAAAACATTTTGCTCCGACTTTATCATTTTCATATATTGAGTCAGGTGGTTTATATGAAGCCTATCGATCCGCCACTTTCTGCGCACCTTATACTGGATATCTCTATTACTTAACGATCCTCAAGAGCACGGAGTTCGGTGTCAGTCTGGCGGATATGAAGCGAAACTGCACGTGCAATTCGCGCAAAAACACGCACTCCAAGAACAGCGTCTTTATATACATGCGTATTGAACTCTTTCCTGGAGAGAACATAGAGTTCGCAATCGGTCCTGGCTTCAGCGTCGGCGGAACGGCGGCCACGATCAAGAAATGCCATTTCTCCAAAAAAGTCACCGCGTCCGAAGGTAGCGAGATGGTGACGTTTGCCCCCCTTAAGCGGGAGCAGAATACGCACAATACCACGGCGCACCAGAAAGATTTCATCGCCTTTATCGCCATGTCTGAATACCAGCTCATCGGCCCGCACTGATCGTTCATGCACGCACTGACGTAATTCGTCGAGTACCCTGTCATCAAACTCACGTAACAATTCAATCTGTTTGAGATCCAGGGCATCTTCTTCTGTGCCTTTTACCCAACCCGCCGCTTCAAGGATATGGGTTTCCATCCACTCCAGAGCATCGTCCCTGATTTCAAATATGCGTATACCTCCACCGTCTTCACTGACCAGGCCGACACGCAGCATATAACGGTAGAGGTCCTGGCGGCTGGGCAGGCTGGATGGCATACCACTGAAAAGCAGTCCGCCACCGTGTTCCTTGAGTTGATCGTGTATCTGTGTAAAAAGGTGTGCGGCAGTGTAATCCATTGATTGCACGCGGCGCATGTCGAGGAGCAACCATTTACGTGTCTTCAGATCAGGTTCGATCTCCATGAACAAGTTGTCCGTCGTGCCGAAAAACAGGTTCCCCTGCAACTCATAAACTGCCGCATCATCACCGTTTTCCTGCAGGATCGCACGTTCAGATTCGAGGCGATGGGTCTTGGATGAAATTTCCTTGAGCGTGGCCCGTCTGCGTAACACCGAACCGCGGATCTGGTCGCGGATAAACAGCAGGATGGCAAGCCCTATGCCGGTCGCGGAAGCCGAGATAAGCCCTACTGTTTCAGCGACAATAACAACCGCAGCGATTACGACAAAGTCCAGACGAGTTTCGGCATGTTTCAGTAATCCGAATGCCTGCCAGTCGAACATTCGAAATGCAACCACGAGCAGGATACCGGCCAGGGATCCAATCGGCACCCAGGCAATCAACGGGGCCAGAAACAAGATGGCAAGTATCACGAATATCCCTTCAATAAAGCCTGATTGTGACCTGCGCCCTCCGCTTGTTACATTCACTAGAGTCGGCCCCATGGTGCCGGCACCGGGCATACCACCTGCGCCGAAGGAGGCAAGATTGGCGACGCCCTGCCCGAACAGCTCGCGGTTGGAGTTATGCCTGCTCCTGGTCAGGGCACCGAGCACAACGCAGGTTTTGAGGGTATCGATGGAAAGCAGTACTGACAGGGCCATTGCAGAATAAATGACAAGGCGCAGGTCATCCATTTGTATGTCCAGCATGGAACCGAAACGGTCACTTATCGTTTGCAGGAATGATGCCGTAGATCGAATAGGCCCGATTACGAGCGGGTTGGCTTCAATGGTCAACAATGAAGGATTAAACAGGCCCAGTATCAGGTAACAAAAAATACCTCCCATCAGGCCCAGGATGGCAGCAGGTACTTTGCGTGTTACCCGCTGGGCAAGCAGCATCACGGTAATGGTGACAATACCGACGATAATACCCGGCCACTGCCATAGCTCCGGGGACCGCAGCCCGTGCAGGAGACCGGTGTCCTTTGGCAAACCGAGTAGTTTGGGTAGTTGCCCGAGTGCAATAATCAATCCAACACCGGACAGGTAACCGCTTACCACAGGATACGGTATGTACTTGATAAGTTGGCCACCCTTCAATAACCCATAGAGTACTTGCAGTAATGCCGATAAAAGTGCAGTCAGGGCAAGCAATCCCGGGATACGCTCAAGTTCTACTCCTGCACTTACCAAGGTAATGGCAAGTCCGGACAGGATCGCGGCGGCAGGAGCACAAGGCGCCGTGATCAGTGCCGGTGTTCCGCCAGCAAAGGGGGCAACCAGGCCCAGTGCGGCAGCCCCGATCATTCCTACGAGTGCACCCTGGCCAACCATTTCCGGTGAGATAGCTGAAAATACGAGGACACCAAAGGCTATGGATGAGGGCAAGGCGACAAGCATCGACGCCAGTCCACCCCAGACTTCGTTGGCGAGATTATGACTTAATGTGCCTGCTGTGGGAGATATGTGTACCATTTAATTATATTTTTTCTGGATATAAGAGTACAAAAAACCGATCTGTCGTGGCCATATAGCAACTGAATAAAAATTATGTGCATGGCAAATCCGTAATCCGGGCAAAATGGACGTTTAACGTATCAAAATCATCAATTCTTTTATATAAAACTCATCTGTAGTGATTCATATATTATATATACCCTGAATCCGGTCAAACAGTTATACAATAACAACAACTAATCACGGAATAAACTGCCGGTGGCCATAGGGTTTCCAGGCGGGCGCAATCACATTCGGCATGGACGATCGATTCAATAATTGCGCGGGCGCCAGCGTAAATTCACCGTAGCGCATGTTCACTGCATCCATTACGGCATTGATATGCTGTTGTTTGTTTTCCTTGACCGGATCATCCACAAACATTTCCATCTGTTGTTGCGCAGGCATCGGATCCAGCGCCGTGACCTGCACACCGTGCACACCTTCCCCTTGCCAGTAGTCAGCAATTACCTGTTCACACAGATCGATGATGACATGGCTGTCACTGGTGGGCATTGCACAACTGAAATGATCACCCAGCCAACCGTCGTTAACACGCAATGTTATGGAAAAATGTTTGGCCTGCAGGTGATGCCGTCGGAGCCGCGCCGCGAGTTTCTCACTCATGTGCATCAAGTAAGTGCGGATCACCTCTTCATCGCGGGTATTGGGCGGCATGACCTTGCCGTGGCCCATCGACTTCGGTGCGGCAATACGGGTTTCGACTTTGGCCGGATCCAGACCCTGGCACATGTGCCAGATGCGCCGCCCCGGATCACCAAAACGCTGCGCCAGAATACTGATCGGCAATTTCGCCATATCACCACAGGTACGCACACCGTATTTCGCAAGAAATACACCAATCCCACGGCCAATGCCGCATAACTTTGTTACCGGCACTTCGCACAATGCCTCCCGCGCCTCCCACGGCGGAATCACATTGAAACCATCCGGCTTGACCTGCTTTGCGGCGTACTTGGCCGTGGTCTTGTCACCGCTGAGGCCGGCGGTGCAGGTCACTCCCGCAGCTTCGTATACACGTTCCTTCGCGAGCCGTGCAATATATTCCGGCCCTTTTTTCCAGAACCGCTGGCAATGCGTGACATCAATGAATGCTTCATCAACAGAAAACACCTCCACATCCGGACTGATGTCCTGTAATGCCGTCATGACCGCAGTGGAGACTTCGGCATAACGCTGCGGCCGTGCCGGACGCTGGATGATATCCGGACACAACTTCCGCGCCTCCCTGAGCCGCATGCCGGTGTGTATGCCGTAAACACGCGCCTCGTAGGAAGACGTGATCAGACAGGTGCCTTGTACACCATTGGTGATGCCGACCGGTCTTCCGCGTAATTCAGGATGATCCATCTGTTCAATCGATGCAAAAAAAGCATCCATATCGATAAAAACAATCGCCCGGGGCCAGTGTTGAGTTTGCGGAATCATGATCAAAATATTAAGCCCGGAACGGGCCAACGCGGCACCGGGTTATGTTGCTTATATTCGGCATGGTCTCTGATTTGAACGGCTCAAATATTTTCATCCCTTTCTCGTCCATAAATCTCTTTGCATAATAGTCTTTACACACTGACTTTTTTCTCTCTGCATCTTCCATACGAACACCGCAACAGTACCAGGCAGTATTGGATATTGTGTTCATTCGTGTCAGCTGCTTATCACCAATGAGATAAAACCGGTTTTATTTTCCTTTTTCTTCGATCGGTAATGAGGGCACGACGTTGGTATCGCTGCGGAATTGCAGTACTTCATATTTGATACCGGCATCGGGTGGTCGGTCGGAGATCTGCCATTGTCCGCTGGCATCCCGCCATTTATACATCTGTGTTACTGCGGGCGCGGGTGCCAATGGTGTCCCTTTTACCCATTTGTTCCATATTTCAGGATTCATATAAAGATATACGCCTGCCACAGCCAGAATCACGAGCACAAACAGAATGGTCTTGAGTGCCTTCCATACTGGATGTTGTGCCCTGCCGGTAACAAACGCCATCTGATCACCTCGCTTTGTACGTATTAGCTTAAAATTATTAAATCCGCCTTAACCTGTCAATTTTGGGGAGAAACAGTATTATTTGGGGTTGTTTTCTGTCTCTTTATCAGATATTTATGTCAATTATCTTGTAATTTTTCTAAATAACGTAAAAGATAAGTATATCAGTGGATTACCTTATTTTAGTAAAACTATAAAAAATGGCTATTTCCTTAATTATCTACATGTGCTGATACATGGCAACTGACAAAAAACACAGGCACCTGAATGCACTCAAGCCTGGTCATAAAATACACTGGTACGAGATCAGTGATATTCTGGGGCTGGGTGGTTTCGGCATCACCTACCTTGCCCACGACCTCAACCTGGATCATCAGGTGGCCATCAAGGAATATCTCCCGGTGGATCTTTCAACGCGCGACAACGCGGGGAATGTGCAACCTGTTTCGTCTGAACATGCTGACAGATATCTCTGGGGTCTCAGCCGTTTTCTTGACGAGGCGCGCACCATCGGGCAATTCAAGCACCTGAATATTGTCCGGGTCCGGAATGTATTTGAGGCAAATAATACGGCCTACATGGTGATGGATTATGAGTTGGGGGAAAGCCTGCAGGAGATTCTGAGCCGCCGCAAGACATTAAGCGAGGAAGATATTAAAAGCGTCATTCTGCCTATTATTGATGGTATGCGGCATGTCCATGCAGCCGGGTTTATTCACCGGGATGTCAAGCCGGCAAATCTCTTTATTCGTGTTGATGGTGATCCGGTGCTTCTTGATTTTGGTTCGGCCCGCAAATCCCTGGAAGATTCAAACAAATCACTGACCAGTATTTTTTCACGGGGTTATGCACCTATAGAACAGTACAACACTTCGGAGGATACCCAGGGTCCATGGACCGATATTTATTCACTGGGCGCTACATTGTACCGGGCCATTGCCGGAGTACCACCCACAGATGCCGTTGATCGAAGTGCTGCTATCAGTCATACCTCGCGAGATACCTATGTTCCTGCTGTCGTGATTGGCAAGGACAAATATTCTCTGCCCCTGCTTGAGGCCATCGATCATGCACTGCAATTCAGGCAACAGGAGAGGCCACAATCCATAGCTGACTGGAAACTGGAATTCAGTAGCCCCATGGAAGAAACATCTCTGCCAGCTGAACAATTTGATCTTGATACTACAACAGAAAAGAAAACCGCTTTTCAGCTGGCCAGGGAAGCAGCAGAAAATGGGGATGTTATTGCCATGTCCAATCTGGCTTTCATGTATGCAAAAGGCACCGGGGTAGAAAAAGATGAAAAGCTGGCCATGCAGTGGTATAAAAATGCAGCAGAAAAAGGCCACCTTAATTCTCTGTATAACCTTGGTGTTATTTATGCCAAGGGCCGTGGTGTAACACAGGATTACACCGAATCATTCAGATGGTACAAAATGGCGGCAGAACAAGGTGATGTCTTTGCCCAATCAACAGTGGCAATGATGTTTGCCAAAGGGATCGGCACTGCAAAGAATGAAAAGGAAGCCGTGAACTGGTATCACCGCGCTGCGATGCAGGACCATACCAATGCACAGTATATGCTCGCCAATATGTTTCTGAAGGGACGTGGTGTCCCCCAGGATGAACTGGAAGCCTTTGAATGGTTCCAGAGGGCCGCCGAAAAAAACCATATAAATGCGCAGGTTACTCTGGGATATATGTATGGAAAAGGATCAGGGACGGAGCGTAATGATGTTGAAGCATTTAACTGGTATCTGAAAGCGGCGGAACAGGGGCATCCAAATGCACAATATAACCTTGGGGTCATTTATGCCAAGGGCAGAGGTATAAAACGTGATTTGGATGCGGCAAAAAAATGGTACCGCAAAGCGGCCGATCAGGGCGATGAAAATGCACTCAAATCACTGGAACGTCTTGGGTAAGCGTTCAGCATCATGATAATGCTGTGTATTGAATCTACTGCTTGACTGCATTGGGTCACTGTCTCACCTGCACTGATTGGCCAGGAACGTACGTTGGGTAAAGTACAAAGTAACCCACTGCAGCGATGTCATAACCTAGCGAGGAGGCTCACATGGCTCATGTAAATTTAATGTTGGTGGATCAATTTGTGTCATACCAGCATCACATTCATGGGGTGGACCATCACTATTAAGGGCCATGTAAATAAGACCACCAGCACCTATCCCGAGGACCACCAAGGCAGGATCAATCACAGGTCCACTTCCCTCGCCATTAGCATGTAATACATCATCGTAAACAAGCGCGTTAATACCACCAAACGCAAACCTCGACCAGCGTCGATCTGTCAGATCGAATTGAATATCAAATAATGCTTTCGTGGTCGGATTGTTCAGCAGGGGATTGAAATCATTCACACTACCGAAGATGGTATCTGTTGGGGTCTGTCCAATAGCAAAACCAAACGTAGGTGATGAATGGCCATGATTGCCACCAAACGGGATATTAATATACGCAAGACCACTTAATTCTGAGTCGTAGAGTTCTTCAGCTGAATAAGTACTAGTTGAT
>Ga0209002_10000214_pt1 | contig 43633 bp, 47 predicted proteins | sample Rifsed16ft2_FD_184010 | JGI IMG/M metagenome (GOLD analysis project Ga0209002, IMG submission 184010) | Soil microbial communities from Rifle, Colorado, USA - sediment 16ft 2 (version 2) | ecosystem: Environmental > Terrestrial > Deep subsurface > Rock core/Sediment | place: Rifle, Colorado...
CGGTGATTTCGTTCGAACCGTCGAGCTTCCCGCCTCGGTGGACGCGGCCTCTTCGGGAGCGCACGTCGAGAACGGGATCCTGATCGTCAAGCTCCCCAAGGGCGCAGGTGCCAGGCCGAGACGGATAGAGATTCACACTCAGGAAACAAAGGTCTGAGTCATCCTCGTGGGGGAGAAGGCCGTTGCCCCGCTCGACCACCGGGATCGCTAACCGTCCGTGGACCAGGGAGTCCCTGTGCGCCTACCTGGACTCCCTGGGCTACCGGCGGCCCCACATCCTGCGCGAAGTCGAGCTGACCGGAACCCAAGAGCGAGAGATCAAAGGCTTCGGCTACGGGACGCCGGTGCTCCTGGAGTTCGAGTCTCAGGGTAAGCACTTCCGGTTGGTGGTGCATACCTTGTCTCCCGACGTCTTCGGTCACGATCGAATCTCGGATCGGGCAGAGTCTCTCCTCCTCGCCCACCACACCTTCAACCGACTCCCCCACCACGTCTCCAGCATCGACGTGGGAGCGTTCACCAAGGATGCCGAGATGATCTCCTTGGGAAGCGCCGGAGAGTTCTTCCTTCTCACCGAGTTCGCACCCGGACGTCTCTACGCCTCCGACCTGGAGCGCATTCGGGACTCCGGCCAATGTGACGAGACGGATCGAAGCCGTGCCCGGGAGCTCGCCCTCTATCTGGCCCGAGTCCATGAGAAGAAGCACGTCGATCCCTCGGTTTATCGGCGGCGCCTTCGAGACCTGGTGGGGCACGGTGAAGGGATCATGGGTCTTCTGGACAGCTACCCCTCGAACTTCGCTCCGGCGGACGCGGCGTTTCTCAAGCGCGTGGAGCACGCGGCGGTGGACTGGCGCTGGAGGCTGAAGTCCAAGGTCCATCGCCTATCCCAGGTTCACGGCGACTTCCATCCCTTCAACATCCTCCTGCAGGATGGGGTGGAGTTTCGTCTCCTGGATCGGAGCCGGGGAGAGTGGGGAGAGCCGGCCGACGACGTCACCGCCCTCAGCATCAACTATATTTTCTTCGCGCTCCAATCGGCGCGTCGCTTCGACGGCCCGCTTCGCTCCCTGTTCGAGCTCTTCTGGCAGACCTATCTCCAGCAGACCACGGACACCGAGGTCCTCGAGGCGGCTCCCCCGTTCTTCGCCTGGAGGGGGTTGGTGGTAGCGAGTCCGCTGTGGTATCCGTCCATTGCCGAAGAAGTGCGGATCAGTCTGTTGCGGTTCATCGAGAACGTGATGGCCGACCCGCCCTTCGACCCGGGAGCGGTGGACCGCTACTTGAAGCAGCGATGAAGCACGCCTCTCGCGGCACGGTCTTGTGGCTGACCGGCCTGCCCGCCTCCGGCAAGACGACCCTTGCCGAAGAGCTTCTCCGCCGTCTCGCGGCGCGAGGGCTCGATGTCGAGCTCTTGGACGCCGACTCGCTCCGCAACATCCTGACTCCGCGCCCCACCTACACCGACGAGGAGAGAGATTGGTTCTACGGAGTCCTGGTGTATCTGGCCGATCTGCTGTCCCAGCACGGCGTCACCGTGCTGGTGGCCGCCACCGCCCATCGCCGGATCTATCGCGAGCAGGCGAGGCGCGCGCTGCCGCGCTTCGCGGAGATCTACGTCCAGTGCGATATCGAGACCTGCCGCCGTCGGGATCCCAAAGGTCTCTACGCCGCCGCCCGCCGGGGGGACGTGCAGTCACTTCCCGGAGAACAGGTCCCCTTTGAGGCTCCCGAGTCCCCGGAGGTTCGAGTGGACACCGCGAAGCTGGCACCTCCCGCGGCGGCGGGCGCCGTGGTCGAGCGACTCGAGGAGCTGGCGTTGCTCGCTCGGAACGAGGTGCTGCCGTGATTTTAAAGCACTCTCACCTGCGCTTGCGGCACAGGACGGGGTATGTTGATGTCCGCGAGGGTCTGGGCGACTTCCGCAAAGCTCACTTCCATGTTTTTCGGCTGAGCTTGGGCTTCTTTCGCAGCCTCTCGGGTGATGTCGCTCAGGGATAAGACTCCCTTCAGTTGCCCCTCCCCATCCGTCACCGGGAGCCGACGCACTTGGTGTTCTCTCATCGACGTCTCGGCCTTGGATAGGTCGTCATCCGGCCGACACGACCAAACCTCCTTGCTCATCGCCCTGCGCACTGGGATTTCGGGAAGGGACTTTCCCTGCGTGTAAGCGGCCATGCAAAGATCTCGGTCGGTAACGACGGCGAGCACATGGGAGTGCTCATCCACCACCGGTACGAAGCCGCAGTCTCGCTCCCACATGATTCTGGCGGCGGAGCTTCCGTTGTCATCGGGCCGGCATGCGCCGACACCTGTTTTCATTATTTGCCTGACTTTCACGATAGCCTCCTTCTTTCAAGATCCATGTTCTAACGCGGATGACGAACCGTCGGTTTTGAGTCTCCTCCTCCCGCGCTCCTCAGTGTCTCAGCTCCGCGAAACGACCCCAGTGTGGCTCCACCAGGCTCTCGAAGTCGGAACAGCTCATTTCGATGGTATCGACATGGCTGCCGGCATTGAACACGATAGCCGGATGGGCGTAGAGCGACCTGTCCACCCACACCGTCATGTGATAAAGATTGCCTAGCGGGGGCATGGCACCCACCTCGCAGCCGGGAAAGGCTTTGGCGAACTCCCTCTCTTCCGCCAAACGCACTTTGTTCGCGCCCAGGCACCGCTTCAGCGCATGGATGTCCAACCGATGAGTCGCCGGCAAGACCGCCATGACCAACCGCCCGTCGGCAATCACCATCACCGTCTTGGCCATCTGTTTTCCACTCACGTGCTGGACCTCCGCCGTCTCTTGAGCGGTGTAGGCGGGGTAGTGGATGAGGTGACGATAAGGCACGTGCGTGGAGTCCAGGTACTCTTTGATATGTCTTGGAATCGACATCACTGCCTCCTTTCATGCCAGACTGTCGATAAGTGGTGCACACTTCGTACCAAGTCATTCCTCTTCCCAGGTCCTGGCCTGCTTCCGCTACCGACACAAAACAAGGGACTTGCCACCGAGGCGAAGGATGCGATTGAGAGCGTCCTTTCCCCCTCCCGCCAACATGCGCGAAAACCCTCGATCGTCCCTGGAAGCCTAAAGTGCTACATTGTTCCAGTCCTAACCGGGGGAAAGCATCCATGGCCATCGAGCTTCAAGTCATGCTAGAGAACAAGCCCGGAGAGCTCGCTCGACTCGGGGCCGTATTGGGAGACGCCGAAGTCAACATCGAGGCGATTCACGGGTTTTCTCTGGACGGTAAGGGGATCGTCCAGTTCGTGCCCAATCAACCCGACCCAGCGGAACGGGCGCTAAAGGCCCAGGGGATCGCCTATACCCGGCGCGAGGTGCTGGTGGTGAGAGTCCTGGACGAGCCGGGAATGCTGGGGGACGTGGCTCTCGTCATGTCGGAGGCAGGCATCAACATCGACTCCGTCTACCTCACCACCGCCGGACACGTGGTGCTGGGAGTCGACGACCTCGATGGAGCGATCCAGGTCGCCGGAGGCATGGCGGTCATGATCCCGGAATAGGATCCGGAGCGGAGCGTCCGCCGAGCACCCACTCTCTGGCGAACCGACCGGCTCTCGGCAATACCGTCTCCACGACGTCCTCGACGCTCGGGCCTATCTCGTCGAGACCGACACCGGGCGTCAAGACCAATGTGACGGCCGCCATGTGAGGCTCGACCAGCGGCCTTCCGATCTGGCTCACCAAGTATACGGTGGCCTCCCGCACCTCCGGCAGGGCGGCGATCCGCCCGGCCATCTCGTGAGCCAGGACGTTGTAGATCTTGCCCACGTGAGCCGCCGGATTCTTCCCTGCCGCCGCCTCGTTGCTGTTGGGCCGGCCGGGAGAGAACCAACCGCAGAGCTGATTTCCTCGCCCGACTTGTCCACTGTCGGCTCCCTCCGCCGAGGTCCCGCACACGGTGAGATACACACCCCGTGCTCCGCGTCCCCGCCGGTCGAGAGTGTTGAGATGCACGTCCAATCGATCCAAGCGTTTTGCCTTCCCGCGCAAGTGCTCTTGGAGAGCCTGGCGCATCTCCTCCTTGCGGGCGAAGTACTCCGTTTCACCGGGCACGAATCGATCCACGAAGGCCATGGCCACCGTGACATCCAACTCGCTCCTTCGCCGAACACCGAGGACCTTGACGTCCTCGCCCGACTCGGGAAAGCGATGCTTGAACGAGCGGTCGTTGAGGAATCTCTCGGCTTCCAGGACCAGAGTCTCCGTCTCCGTGGCGGGAGCGAAGCCGACCGCCGCCGAGGTGTCGTTGGCGGAGGGCTCGGCGAGATCGAAGAGCCCGGTGAGCTCCGGCGATCCCGGTCTCACTTCGTTTTGGATCACCAGGTGACGTTCGGAGTCCACGAAGCGCAGGTTCTCCGCGAACCAACGACGCGCGGAGGACTCCAGAATATCGGCCACCGGGACGGTCCGGCCTTGGTGCTGGTAGATCGCTCGATCGCCTAAGACGAGCCGCATGGGCGCTTCCACCGTACCTCCACCGAACCGGGGGGATGTGCTTCCCGCCGCCAAGAGACCCTTGTCGAGATTGAAGTGCTGGATGGAACCGAAAATATCCAGGTAAGCGCGACTGAGCACGCGCGCCGCCTCGTCGGCGATGGCGTCACAGATCGAATCGGGATGCCCGAGACCCTTGCGCTCGACGAGCTCGAACGGACGATCTTGGATAGCTTCGACCGAGAGGGCCTCCAAGATGACCAGCTTCATCTCGCTCCCGCGCCCGATGCTCCTATCCCGTCAATGCTTGCCGTAGCTCAGCTCGGTGCCTTTCCGCTGCGCGTAGATGTAGGCCTCCAGCGCCCGCATGCGCGCGTCATCGGGAGCCAGGCGCTCGCCCCGAACCGGTTGCTCGATGCACCAGTTAATCATGTCCCGGAGCAGAGCCACCCGGCCCATCTGAACCTGGAACTTCGGATAGGTCTCGGGATGGGTGTTGGCGGCATGCGGGTGACACATGTCGCACGAGACGCCCACCGTTCCTTGCAGGGCCGCGGCATCATGAAAGATGCGCGAGCCTTCCACCACCAGTTTTTCCGTCTCGCGCGCCCACAGTAAGAGGTCACGCTCGGTGTACTTGCCGTAGGAGTGCCCTTCGCCCTGTCCGCCCTTCAACACGTCGGTGTTGTCGGCGGGAGGCTGGATGGTATGGCGCTCCTTTTCCTCTGCGACCCAATCGTCCATTCGATCCGGATTCTTCAACTTCCACTGCGCCATGAGGGAATCCGCCAGGGCTTGACCTTCTTCCTTCTCCGTCTCTTGACGGGTCACCGCCTGGACCTCGCCGGCCGGGGTTCGATCGATCGTGACGAAGACAAGCCCGACCAGTACCGCGCCAGCAAGGACGATGACCGCTTTTCTTTTATTAGAGCTCACCGGAGTCCTCCTTTAAGTCTTCATCTCAATAGCTGGGACGGTTCGGTTGGGGCGGTATCCCTTCCTTGCCCCAGCTCGCCGTATAGTTCCTGGCCACCGTCACGGGATTGCGGTTCCAGAAGTTGTAGACCTTGTCCACCAGACCGTCGGGGTGGACCAGCGCATCGCCGTCGCCACAACCGTCTTGAGGATTGAAGGGATCCGGCCTTGCCATCTCGATGGTCAGCTCCGGCAGTCCCTGGGGTGCGTAGGGCCACGGCCAGGCGGTGGCCAGGAACCCGTGAAAGTGGATGTTTCCGATGCGGTTGGTGAGCATCTGATGGGTATGGCCGTGCAAGACGACCACGTTCTGGAACCGCTTCAGAAGCGCCTGCACTTCCTCCGCGTCATCGGTCCAGAAGTTCCACGGCCGATAGAGCTTGTAGAGGGGCGAGTGAGAGAAAACCACGACGGGCGTGTCATCGGGATACTTCGCCAGGTCGTTCCTCAGCCACTCCCTTTGCGCCTCTCCGACCGAGAACGGGCTCTGCACCGAGTTGTCCAATCCCGCCACCGTCTTCATCCTCTCCATAGGAGTCATACCCCGCGCCGTCCAGAAGTCCTTCTCCACCACGCTCAGCAGCGTGACGAAATGAATGCCCTTGTGGTCCCAGGAGTAGGTCGGCTCGCCGAAAAGCGCTCGCCACTTTTCACCCATGTCCAGAAACCAGTCGTGCTCCCCCACCATGATCTTGAGCGGCGCCTTGAGATTCTTGAGGATTCCGGCGCCGAGCTCGAGCTCCTTGGGCTGTCCGAGCTGAGCCAGATCGCCTCCATAGAAAACAAAGTCGGGTTGGGGGTCGAGAGCATTCACATCGTCCACCGCCCGCATGAGGGCGCGGACGAAGCGATCGTTGACATCCTTCTCGTAGAGATGGGAATCGGAAATGTAGGCGATGCGGAAGGCGTTCCCCGCCCCCTGCGTCGTTGGGCCGGTGGCCAGCGTGACGGGCTGAAACGAGTTCGGGGGAACGAGACCTTGAACCGCCACCGCCCCCAGCGCCGCCGTCGACAACTTGATGAAGGAACGGCGATCGAGCTTCCGCAGGGAGCGGAAGAACTCCTCACGCTCTTCCATGTATTTCGTTTCAGTGCTCTTGTGTCTCGGCTTCATGAGCTCGCTCCTTTTCACTGCCGTTTGATGCGGTCCTCGAAGGCGATGGTTTGACGGAAGGCCAAATCGTCGTCGCGGAAGGGTCTGCTTTTCGCGGCCTTGGCCTTTTGCTCGCTCATCTGGCGCTGGTTCTCCTCCGAGAACCGGTCGTCGGTCAAAGTGAAGAGAAAAGCCACGATTTGATCGATCTCTTGGTCGATGAGCCCCAGCGGCTCCATGCCCCCATCGAGGAACGGATTGGGCTCGCCTCCCTTGTTATAGTGATCCATCACGTCCCACAGAGTCTCCAGGGTTCCATCGTGCATGTAGAGAGGCGTGATGCCGATGTTCAAAAGCAAAGAGGTGCGGAAGGCACCGCTGTCGGAGCGATTCTTTGTCACCATGAAGCGGCCCAGCTCGCTCATGTCGGTACCCAGGGCGAGCTCCTCGAGCCTGCGCTCGCTCGGATCCTCTTGCAAAGCCTTCAACCCCGCCCGGGCCAGCCCCTCGAAGTCCTGATGGCGAGCCGAGACGCCAATGTTGTGAAATCGATTGTCGGTGCCCAGGGGGTTGGACAGGTTCATGGGATGGCAGGTGACACAGCGGGCCTTCTCGTTGAAGAGCCGCCATCCCTCCTGGGCGTCGGTAGAGATGGCATCGGCTTCACCTGAGAGGAAGCGGAGAAACGGCGAATCGAGGAAGACGAGCGTGCGCTCGAAGGCACCGATGGCTCGACCCACGTCATCGTAGTTCACGTCGCGACCGTAGGCCGCCTGGAACAATCGTTGGTACTCCGAGTCCCCGGCAATGGCTTGAACGGCGGCCCTTCCATCCGGAAGGCCCATCTCGATGGGGTTGACGATGGGCAGTCGCGCCTGGTGGTCGAGCGTCGGGGCGCGACCATCGAGGAAGAGAGTCTGTAAGAGAGCCACGTTCATGGTGGTGGGCGCGTTACGGCGCCCCAACTGCCCCGCGATCCCTTCCGAGACTCTCCGCTGATCGGTGAAGGCACGAGTCACATCGTGACAAGTGGCGCAGGAAACCGTACCGTCTTTGGACAGACGCTTGTCGAAATAAAGCTTCTTTCCGAGCTCCACCCGTTCCGCCGTCATCTCGTTGCCCTCGGGAATGAAGGCCTCCCATACCACCGGGTCGAGACCGGCGGGCGCCGCCGTCACATCCACCTGGGGTAGAAGTTTTTCGAGCTCGGCAAGCTGATATTCCATGCTGGCCGCTCCGTGCTCCGCCATGGGAACTCGACTGGCCTCCTGGCCATCACTCCGCAGAGTGACCGCCGCCAGGACGAGAACGCCTATGAATGCTGTGGCCGGTTTGTGGGTGCTCACGGTATCACTCTCCTAGAACGTACCCGCGTCAGAGGTTCGATCTTTGGGGAAGTCCGCCCGGAGAGCGAGAACGTCGGCGGTAACGTATCGAGGCGCGAGGAATGCTGAAAGTTCTTCGACGCTCTGCCTAAGGGCGCTTCCTCACAACAGACACTCAGAGGGCTGCAAGCCTCGTGCCACAGAATAGGGTTCACCATCGGATGAAAGAACCCGCGTCCGCGCGGCGGTCGCCCCCTAACCTGGCGACTGCAGGAGGCTTCGCGAGGAGATGCCGGGTACCCCGTCAGGGAGGCGATGCGGAGGGAGGGAGTGCTTCTAGAATTGCGGGAAAGGGCGCGGGTAACTGGGTGTGTTCACTCCCCCCCTTCTGCCGCGTTGTCCCTGTGCTCCTCTCAGGAGCGCGGTGGTGGCGTGGCCTGAGAATTGCTTGCCACTGTTACGGAAAGTTGCGCAGGGACAGTCGATGATTCCCGTACTGAAGAGCGAGCAGGCGGCCGATTTCATCGTGGTGGGAGTCGAGAAAGACGCCCGAGAGGCGATCGAGCCCAGGCGGTTGCGCGCTCTGCTCACCTTCGCTCGCTTCTTCCCTGGGCTGGTGCAGACAAGAGCGGGGAAACGATGACCACGGAAACTCTCACCGTCCCGACCTGGACGCCACCGAAGTGGCTCAACGGGATGATGAAAGTCCTGCTCCGTACGCCGGGACTTCAGAATTGGATCGGCAAGAGCATCGCGCTCATCACCTTTACCGGGCGCAGGAGCGGCAAGTCCTACAGCACACCGGTGACCTACTACCGAGAGGGCGACACGGTCATCGTCCTCAGCAAGAAATTTCGTACCTGGTGGCGCAACTTCCTGGAGGAGCCCCAAGTGGAGCTCCGCCTCAAGGGACGCACGCTCCGGGGCCGCGCCCACGTCGGCATCGGAGACGAAGCGGATCTGCCGGCGCTTGTGACGTTTCTTGAGAACCGGCGGATGGACGCCAAGGCCTATGGAGTGACTTTCACGCCGGAAGGCCGTATCCATCAAGACCAGGCACGTGCGATTCTCCCCCAGATCGTCATCATCCGGATCACGCTCGGCAGTCCCCGCTAGGGTGAGCTGGCCGGCCGCGACTTACCCTCGACCAGATAATCCCAGTGCTCGCCCGCCTGCTGCACGATGCTCGGGAGATCGACGGCCAGTAGATAGCCTTGGTCGATGAGCTCGACGGCCGCCAAGGCCACTTTTCCCAGGTACTCCTCGCGACTCCGATAGCGTTCCTCGATCGACAGGCGTGGGTCGTGGCTCGACTCTCTTTCCGCTCGCGTGCGAGGAAAGACAATGAACGATCCGGTGAACGTGGCGAGCATCTGGGTCGGCCCCGATGCGGCGTTGAAAAGGTTCCAACCGGTGTAGGTGCCGAGAGGCACGGCAATCTCCGGAAGCCGGATGCCGGCCACTTCGTTGCCGTCCTCGTCGACCGCCGGGACCATCATGGGAAAGGCCGAGCCGATCCGCGGCGGCTCTTGGGTGACGATCCCCTCCCTTCTGAACCGGGGACCATAGTCGACGCGATAGGCCTTGTGAATGCCAGAGAAATCAACGTTGACGCCGGGCAGTTCGGGGAACTTCAGATTCTCGGGAGCCACCAGAGTCCCGTCCGCAATGCAGCCATAGCGGCTCGGTGGGGGCGCCGTCCCGTCAGCGACCCAACGATTTAAGGCCGTCAGCAGGGCTCTCACTGCCCGGCGATGGTCCGTGGGGTTGCTCGGCTGTTGCCCCGCCGACTTCTGGGGAGGGAAACTCCCCGACCCGTGCTGCGCGCCGGCGATGTGGTAGATGCGCACCTTGTCCATCAGCGGCGCGTCTTGCCCTCCGTCGATGGTGGTATGGATAAGCGATCCCGCCCGGCCCCAGTACTCATAGGACGAGTTCGTGTAGAAGATCTTGGGGAGAAACTCCGGTGGGATGTGGTCGAGCAGTCCCTCGCTCAAACCGGTTCCCGGATCGGTCTGCGTCACGTCGGTAAACGGAAAGATGTCGGTGGGATGAAAAAAATTGATGTAGGGATGAGCGTCCCGCGAAGCCTGCGCGAAACGATGATTGAAGCTGCCCCGTCCTCCCCCCGCGACATGAGCCAGAACGCCGTCCAGAACCCGCCGGTGTCCCTCGTCTTCGTTGAACCCGTAGTAGAGAAAGGTTCTGAGGAAGCGGCCGCTCTGCGAAATGCCGAAGGCCAGGCTGCGCTCTATCGTCCCTTCCGGAATATCGAGAGCCTGGGGCGAACCGTACTTCAAGTAGGAAAGGATGTCCCGAATCCCCGCCGGCCCGAGACCCACCACCCGCGGTTCTGCCGATACGTAGACGACCTCGTAGATCTTGAAGGGCTCGAACCCATCTTCCAGATAGACCCAAGTGGGATCGTCAACGAGTTTCCCGTCCGCCAGCCGGGCGAATCGCCACTGGGCGCGAGGGATTTCCCTTCGGGGTGCCTCGACGCCGTCGCGGACGGTCAAGACGTTCTCCCGAGCGGCCGGATCGGCCACCGGATAGGCAGGCATGCCGACTCGATCCGCCAGACGGTGATCGTGCACTCTACTGCTGACCACGAAATCGCTCCGCACCAGGCCCCGGAGGGGTTTGCCGCTATCGGTGGCGATGGGAGGATACATCCGCATCAGGTCCTGGTCGGTGGCGACGTCCCACTGCCAGCCGAGCCAAACCAGCGTGTATCCTTCCCGCAGTAAGAAGCCGTCGCCGAACTGGGCCTCGTTCTCCGGCTCCGAGCTCGCTTCCGCGAGATCGAAAAACGACAGCAGGCCCTTGCCGCCTCGGTTTCCCACTTCGAGGAGAACCGCTCCGTTACCGCGCCGGACGTCTTTCGGCTTGAGCAGATAGAAGTCAGCCGACCACTCGACCTTGCCCTGCGCGTTGCGGGGAGCCTTGTCGATGTCGGTAATAATCCGGTTGGCCGGATTCGCCGGGTCGACAACAAAGTAGACCTTCCCCGAGACTTTCTGGTAAGAACCCGCCAGGCCGAACTCGCGTCCGGACAAAACGTCCTCGCGGTGCGTCACTTCGATTCGGGTGACTTCGGAGAAAGCGGGGCCGGTGCAAGCAGAGACCACGAGGAAAGCGAGAATCTTTTCGCGCATAATGCGGGCATTCTTGACCAGTTGCTGCGCCGGGTCAAGACCACCGAGATGGAGGAGTGAGGCGTCATATTCCCCACTTGCCCCGGTACCTCCCGGCGCGATACCTTTTACAGCTGTGCGGTTTGCCTACCATGGCGCCTTCTGGCACGCCTTTGGCAACACCGGGTTGGCGAGGTGGGAATCCTACGCCGGTGAGACGAGAGATGGCCCTGGTCGCCTGCCTGACCCTTGCTTGGGGTGCTGGCTGTTCGGTCAAGAAATACGCCATCAACCAGATCGGCGACATCCTCTCGTCCGGCGACTCGATCTATGAAACGGAAGAAGACATCACGCTGGTGGGCGAGGCCCTGCCGTTCAGCTTGAAGTTGGTGGAGAGCCTCTTGCAAGAATCGCCCGATCACCGCGGCCTGCTGCTGGCGGCCAGTCGCGGATTCGTTCTCTACTCCTATGCCTGGAGCGGCCGTTGAAGGGAGGTCTCATGTCCGATAAGAAAACCATCGACTCACTCAATAGAATGCTGGCTCAGGAGCACGCCTGTGCCATTCGCTACGCCACGCACGCCGCAGTGGTGAGTGGACCCTGGGCGGAAGCGGTAGCGACACGGCTCAAGGAGATCGCGACCGACGAGCAACTGCATGCGGAAAAGCTGCGCGATCGCATCGTCGGGCTCGGCGGTACGCCCACCATGGACGTGCGGAAAGAGGACCTCAAGCCGGCTTCCACTCTGGCCGAGATCATCGACGTCAACGTGGAAGAAGAAAAAGACGCCATCCGACACTATACCGAGATCTTGGAAGGCCTTTCGCCGGCGAACGTGATTCTCTTCCAGACGGTGCAGGAGATACTCCGGGACGAGCAGGAGCATCTGGAGGAGCTCGAGGCGCTCAGGGTTTCGGAGTAGGATCGAAGGCCGTCTTCGGCAGGAAGCGCGGCTTCGGGACGTAGTCTTCCTCGGAGAGCGGCGTCTCGAAGCCCGCTGCCCGAGCGTGCCCGCCGTTCCCGAAGGACTTGGCAATCTCGGAAACGTCGAAGTCCTCTCGGGAACGGAGCGACCACTGACGCTGGCCGTCCAGTCGGTCGAAGTACGATGCCGCGAACGGCGATTCCGGGAATCGCTTCAGGAGCTCTTCTCCGACCTCCGACACCAGAGTAGCGGTGTTGACGACCGGCACGCGGTAGCCGGCGATGGTCACCAGCCTGGCCTGGTCGCAGACGGTTCTGGCCACTTCTCGCTGGTAACGAAGAATCGGCTCACCCTCCACCGCCAGCTTCGAAGCCTCCAGGCGATCCCAGACCAGGAAGTCCATCGGATAGGAGTTGAGCGCGGCGAAGACCTCGCGGCTCTCGGTCAACCGAAAGCGCCAGAGATCGCGATCCATCACATACTGGAGGAGCTCGGGAACGGTGGTACCGGGGTGGAAGTACTCCCAGGAGAGAACCGCGGCGCTCTTCGCACTATCGAATATCAAGCACTGCAGGCCCTCGAGCTCTTCCGCCGCCGTTTGATGATGTTCGATGACGATGAGCTTCGCGTAGAGAGCCTGCATTTTCTCGATGACTTCCCTGGGGAACGAGAAGTCGAGGATGTACACCTGGCTCTCAGGGTCCAGCTGCGGCGGTCTCGTTCCGTAGTCGACCGGCAAGTAGGTGCCGGCTTCACCAAAACGCTTCCACGCCGACCAGGCGGCACCGAATCCATCGGAGCAGTTGGCGTGGTAGAGCACCACGGATTTCACCGTTTGCCTCCGCTTGGTCGCTGACCCCGCTCGGCCGACTCGGCGACGGCCGTGCTGCGGCGTGCCTCGGCCTCTACGAAGACCCGCTGGACGGAAGGAAAGGCCTCTTTGATGGCACGGTCGAGCGCCGCGACCTCCTTTTCCAAAGCGCCGGCGGAGATGGAGTCCCGGAAGTTCACACTCAGGTTGACCAGAATGAAATCGGGTCCCATGTGCATGGTGAGCACTTCGTTGACGTGCTCGACGGAATCCCGGCGCTCGGCCAGCTCTCGGATCGTCTTTACCACCTCTCGGTTGGCGGCCTCACCGATGAGCAAACCCTTGGTCTCGTAGGCCAGCCAGATCGCCGTCCCTCCCAAGATGCAGCCGATGACGACGGACGCCGCGCCATCGAATCGTGGATCACCCAGGACCTGCCCGAGAAAGATTCCCAGAAAGGCGGCGACCAAGCCCAACATGGCCGCCGAGTCCTCGAACAGCACCACGAACAGCGAGGGGTCCTTCCCTCTTTGCACCGCCTCCACGTACCCCCATCCGCCCTTCACCTGGCTGAACTCCTTGAAGGCGAAATACCAGGCTCCCCCTTCGAAGATCATGGCGATGCCGAGAACGATGTAGCTGATCTCGGGACGCTCGAGCGAGTGCGGCGAGATCAGATGCTGCACGCCTTCGTAGAGGGAGACGCCCGCCCCTATCCCGAAAATGACAATCGCCACCACAAAGCTCCAGAAGTAGATCTCCTTCCCGTGGCCGAAGGGATAGTCCTCGTCGGGCGGCTTCCGAGAACGCGCCAGGCCGTGGAGCAGGAGCACTTGGTTCCCGGTGTCCACGAGGGAATGGATGCCCTCAGAAAGCATCGCGGAGCTGCCGGTGATCGCCGCGGCGATGAACTTGGTGACGGCGATCAGGCTGTTCCCCACCAGCGCCGCGACGATGACTTTCCTGGACGAAGAAGCCATAGGGCAGCGTCAGGAAGCGCCGCCCGCTAGCCTCGGGGCGCTTTTCTTTTCTCTAGGGCGCAGCGGGAACCTCCGGAGGGGGAAGAATGACGCCTCCTTCCATCAGCAGCTCGGTTGCCTTTCTGGCGGAGGAGATCGTGCGCCACGCCTTGTCGTAGAGCTCTTCGGCGGTCGCCGACGAGCGGGCGACTCCTTGTTCCTGCGCTTTCTGGGCGGTCGCCACTGCCAGTCGAGGGTAGACCTCCCATTCGTCCATGCTCGGAAGGAGCCGTTCCTCGCCGATTCCGTGCTCTTCCGCGAAGCGCGCCAGCTCCCGTGCGGCGGCGATGGCCATCTCATCCGTTATGGTACGCGCCCGGACGTCCAGAACGCCACGAAAAATACCGGGGAACCCAAGGGAGTTGTTCACCTGGTTTGGAAAATCACTTCTTCCGGTGGCCACGATCCTGGCCCCCGCCTCCCGGGCTTCCCAGGGCCAGATCTCGGGAATCGGGTTGGCACAGGCGAAGATGGCCGAGTCCTTCGCCATCTCGTGGACCCATTTCGGCTCGATGATGCCCGGACCCGGCTCGGAAAAGGCAATGCACACGTCGGCGCCCTCCAGAGCTTCCGCGATGCCGCCTTCGATCGCTCGGGGATTGGTCTCCGTACACACCCGCCACTTGTCTCCGAAGATGGCTTGTGATCGCTCGATGTCCGCTCGTCGGCGGTGAAGCGTGCCCTTGCGATCGCAGGCGATGACACGCTGCGGGTCGATACCGACCGCCTTGAGAAAGCGATAGGTCGCCACGTTGGCCGCACCCATGCCGACCATGCCGATCCGAATGCCTCCAGGCGCTTTGCCGACCACCCGCATGGCGTTCAGGAGGCCCGCCACCAGAACCGTGGCGGAGCCCTGCTGGTCATCGTGCCATACCGGGATGGACATCTCGGCCCTCAGCGTATCCAGGACGCGAAAGCACTTGGGCTGCTCGATGTCCTCCAGGTTGATCCCACCGAAAGAAGGCTCGAGCAGCTTCACCACGCGGACGATCTCTTCCGGATCGCGCGTTTTCAAGCAAATGGGAACGGCATCCACGCCGCCCAGATACTTGAACAGAAGCGCCTTGCCTTCCATGACCGGAAGCCCCGCCTCCGGACCGATGTCACCCAAGCCGAGAACGCGCGTGCCATCGGTGACAATGGCGATGGTGTTGGCCTTGTTCGTGTACTCGTAGACGAGCTCGGGCTCTCGGCGGATGGCCTGGCAAGGAGCCGCCACACCCGGCGTGTACCACAGGCTGAAGTCTTGATACCCGCGAATCGAGCACTTGGGCATCATCTGTATCTTGCCCTTGTAGAACGGATGAAGCCGCATCGACTCTTCGGCCGGCTTCTTCGCCTTCGCCAGGAGCTCCTCTTTCGTCAACATCGACTTGCCTCACTATCTCGCACTGACCCCGAGGGGCGTCGCAGTCCTTCTTGATCTTCCAAAGCAATTCCCATGCTCATTCCGGTGCTCGTCTCCCCGGTATAGTATCGTAGTTCCCCAGGTGGTTGGCTCTATCTGCTGAATCCCGATCAATCTCGCGCCGCATAGGTGAGCGGGAAACGATGAACGAATCCGCCCGAGACACGGATCACGCTGGGAGATCTCCTTCTTCTTTCTCAGTCGACTTCCCGGCGGTTGGCTGGGGACAAGGCTGCCTCATGCCCCGCCCCTGTTGCGTCCTTGGATCGGATCGGCTTTAATGCCTTAGACCGGTATCGCGGTGGGGACGTCGCTGGTGGCCGCTATCGCGTCGACCGTTCTTTTCGAGATCCTCGGAGCGGTGACGACGCGTCGGGCGCCCGTCGCCTCGGGAGACCCGCACCGCGCCGAAGAAGAGACGCCGACCGCATTCTGGTAACGGCGGTCAAGATAAGGAGGAATCATGCGCAAGATCCTCATCGTCTGTGTGGCGGCCTTGCTATCCGTAAGCCCTTCCCTCTTTGCCCAGAGCGGTTCGGTGAGCGTGAGCGAACCCTTCAAGTTGGGCACTTTCGACCGCGAAGGGAACGAGTTTCTCGGTCTCGTGCTCCGAGACGCTTACGTGGTCGACCTCGACCGGGCCAACCGGGACTATCAGCGCAGCCCGCTCCAAGTGAAGCTGCCCATGGCAAAGGACATGAAGGAGCTGACCGGCCGTTACAACTTGGACCTCAAGATGCGCATCTACGGCATCGTGAACCAGCTTCTCAGCGAAAATCGGCTGACCGGTTCCAACCGTCCGAGCTACGTTTACGCTTTGAGCGACGTCAGGACGCTCGCCCCCATCATCTACCCCAACAAGATCCTGGCGGCGGCCGGAAACTACTTGCAGCACCTCGGGGAAATGGGCACCGAGGCCCCCAAGAAGGGAGAGATGGCTTACGTTTTCCAGAAGCCACCCACTACCAGCGTCATCGGTAACGGGGATTTCATCATGATGCCCAAGGGTCGCGAGAAGATGGACTGGGAGTGCGAGCTGGCTGCCGTCATCGGCCAACCGGCCAAGGACATTCCGTTGGAAGACGCCAAGAACCACATCTTCGGCTATACCATCATGGTGGACGTCTCCGACCGGGGAGGCCGCCCCGAGACTCAGTTCGGAGTCGACTGGCTACTGGGCAAAGGTCACGACACCTACGCGCCCATGGGACCGTTCATCCTGCCGGCGGAGTTCGTGGATGATCCCCACGACCTGGGCTTAAAGCTGACCGTCAACGGAGAGATCATGCAGGACTCCAAGGGCAAGTACCTCTCTACAGTCATGTTCACTATCTATGAGCTAGTAACGCACGGCGCTTCGCTCTTGACGTTGGAGCCAGGGGACGTCGTGACTGCGGGAAGCCCGGCGGGCGTGGGAGCCGGCCGCAACCCCCAGGTCTTCCTCAAGAGAGGCGACGTGGTGGTCGCTTCCATCGAGAAGATCGGCTCACTCACGAACACGGTGAAATAGTCGAAGCTAGGGGTAGAGCTCCCACTCGTCCGTACGCGGAAGGAGTTTCTCCGCACTCATTCCGTGCTCTTCGGTAAAGCACGCCGGCTCCCGGGCGGCGGCAACGACCATCTCATCGGTGTTATGGGTACGGGGCCGCATGTCCAGAACGCCACGAAAAGGCCTGGAAAGCCCGGAGAGTTGTTCACCTGGTTTTGTGAATCTCCTTTCGATTGCGAAATCGGCCAGCTCAAGAGCGGTTCTCGGCGGCGACGGGCCCAGGCAGCCCGACCAACCCGATGCGTCCCACAAACCCTCGCCTAGGTCTACGCGGATGGGCGAAGCGCCGAGTCCCTCGCCACTGGGGCTTTTGACCCGGGGGACGTCGGGAATTTGCCGTGGTCGTCCGAAACAGCCGCCCGGGCGAACCCCCTGGTACGGTAACTAGTAACGGCTCACCGCGTCAGATTATTGCTTCGAGAATAGGAGGAGCCATTTCGCGAACGACGGCTAACGCTTTGACAGAGTGATCAACCTGGCACGGAACCTGCACGACGCCGAGGTAGGAGAGTCGTCGATGACTAGGGACGAAAGAGTGAAGAGGCTGGTGGCTGCCTTCGAGCGCGAGCCACGCATCAATATCCACCGCCACCCCATACGAGTGGAGCTCGTCGAGGACGCCCTTATCGTGGAAGGTGAAGTCGAGACCATCGCGGTGAAAAAACTCGCTCTCGAGCTGGCCGCGCAGGTGCCTGGCGTTCCCGGCATCGTGGACCGGCTGCGAATAGCGCGCACCACCACCATGGGTGACGGCGAGATCCGCGCCCATCTTCGCGATGCCTTGCTGCAAGAGCCTGCCTTCACAAACGTGTCGATTCAGATTCAAACCGACGGGGAAACGGAGACCATCAGACGAGTCGACGGCGATTCTTACATCCTCGCATCCGTCCAGCAAGGCGTGGTCACCCTGAATGGCGAAGTCATAAGCCTCACCCACAAACGGTTGGCGGGCGTTCTGGCGTGGTGGATCCCCGGTACGCGAGACGTGGTTAACGGCATGGAAGTCCTTCCAGACCAGGTCGATAATGACTCCGAGATTGTGGACGCGGTGCGCCTTGTTCTCGAAAAAGATCCGCTCGTCGAGGCCGGGCGAGTGTCGGTCCGGGCCGAAAACCGAGCCGTGACGCTGGAAGGGACCGTGCCGAACGAAATGATCAGGGAGGCGGCCGAGCTCGATGCGTGGTCTGTTTTTGGCGTCGACAACGTCGATAACAAACTCGAAGTGCGGGCATGAGGGCCGATCTTGCACCATGATGCAAGTGCGGAACTGAAAGGCCCGGCCATGCGGGGTTGGCTGGTTCCGCCACCGAGGCAACCAACCAAGAGCCGTGAGGAGCTCCGCAGAGAAAGGGAGAAGAAAGTAAGACAGCTCGTCGCCCAAAGCATGCTGCGATCGCCGCGCATCCGGGCCGCCATGCTCAAGGTCCCGCGAGAGGACTTCATCCCGACGGCGTACCGGGATTATGCGTACCTCGAGGTACCTCTACCGCTTCCCGGTGAGAAAAGCACCGTATCCTGCCCCCACAGCTATCCGCTGTTCTACGAACCGTTGGGCCTTGACGAAGGGCAGTGCTTTCTCGAAGTCGGCCTCGGCTCGGGTTATGGTGCTGCCCTCGCTCGAGAGGTCGTAGGATCTCGCGGGCTCGTGGTCTCGATTGAGATTGATGCAAAGACGTTCGCCTTCGCCAAGAAGAACCTGAGCCGAACCGGCTATGACGACATCGTCCTCGTGAAGGGAGACGGGGGATTGGGTTATCCAGAGAGGGCGCCTTACGATCGAATCTGCATCACCGCGGCGTGTCGAGTGTTCCCAGAGCCGCTAGTAGATCAACTCAGCGTTGGGGGAAGGCTGATAGGGCCTATTGAAGAAGGCGGCGTGCAAACGCTCGTCCTGTTGACAAAAGACAAGACCGGAGTCAAGCGCAAAGAGCTCTGCGAGGTGCTCTACGTATCGCTGAGGGGGAAGTACGGCGTGGGTGGGCAATGACGCCTAGGGCGCGCCATTGTTGCGCACCATAAGATCGAGGTGGATTTCGCCAGGCAGGAAGCTCTCCACTTCGGAGCGCGCAGAAAGCTACCGGCCCGGCAAGGGTTGATCAGACTGCCCCTTCCCCCTCTTGCTCGAAAATACCCAATAGAGTCCACGAACATCGGACTTCCATGTTGGCGACAAACAGAGCAGGAGGATTTCCTCGGCGTACGCGAGCGCGCTGAGGGCGATCATTGCGTAAAAGAGCCACTCGAAATAACCGAGAAAGAAAAGACCCACTACAAAAACTCCCTGCGCCTGACCGGCAGCGCGGGGCAGGGCGCTCAGGCGGGCTGGCGTCAGCGCGCTTTCGATGCGCCAACCTGGAGAAGCGAACGAATCTCCTTTCTTGATGAGGAGCCAATCCTTCCCCTCGACTCGTTTCAATTGGACCAGAGTAAATGCACCGCGAAGCTTCTTACCGTGCTACGCCCACATCGGCCGAGAGCCCAGCAAACGGCAGCTCGAAGATGAGAAGTTGAAAGTGCACATCCGCGCGATCCACACGCAAAGCCGCGGTACCTACGGACGGCCGCGGATGCGTGAGCAGCTGCGCCACGTGATTCCTATAAAGCCGAACGATGGTGCGGGGGGCATGGCAACGTTTTCCAGCGGAGCCCTCGCGAAGTTGATACACTGGGCGCCCAGAATAGCAGGAGTTGCATCATGCGCCTTTATCTCGTGAACCCGTCCAATCCGCTAGTGAGCCTCACCAGGGTCAAGGACAACCACTGGAATCAGTATCGCGTTTGGAAGCCGCTGAGCCTCCTCGTCATTGCCGGCCTGACTCCGCTCGACTGGGACATCACGGTCGTGGATGAGAACCTCGGCAAGCCTAGCTACTCCACGATGCCGCTGCCCGACTTGGTGGGTATTACCGCTTTCACCTCGCAGGCCGACCGCGCATACCGGGTTGCGGCTTGGTTCCGTAGCCGCGGGGTACCGGTCGTTATTGGCGGCATCCATGCCACCATGCGCCTGGAGGAGGCAATGGAACGGGTGGATGCGGTCGTCACCGGTGAAGCCGAGAACGTGTGGCGCGAAGTTCTGGAAGACGTCTTGCGAGGTGACTTGAAGCGCGTTTATCACGGTTCCTTTGTGGACATGAGCAAGGTCCGGCCGGCCCGTCACGATCTCCTGCGGAACGGCTATCGCTTCGGGTCGATCCAAACGACGCGCGGGTGTCCACTGAATTGTAGCTTTTGTAGCGTCACCGCATTCAACGGGAGGCGCTACCGTCACAGACCCGTCGAGCACGTGGTGGAGGAATTCAAGGCGATCCCTGAGAACAACGTGCTCGTCGTGGATGACAACCTCATCGGGACCCGCAAGGACCACATCGCACGCTCCAAGGGGCTGTTCCAGGCAATGATAAAGGCAGATCTGCGGAAGAGGTGGATTGCGCAGGCAACCATCAACATGGCCGACGACGAAGAGCTGCTCGGTCTGGCTGCGAAGGCCGGTTGCCTTGGGGTCTTCATCGGCTTCGAGTCGCCAACCGTAGAAGGGCTGGTGGAAATTCACAAGAAGTTCAACATCCAAGAAGGCCGCAACTTCAGGGCCTCCGTCAGGCGAATGCAGCGCCATGGGATCATGGTGGTGGGCGCGTTCATCATGGGGCTGGACAGCGACAAGAGGGGCATCGGCCGTCAGATCGCCGACGCCGCCAACCATTACGAAGTGGACTTCCTCAACGTGTTGTTCATGACGCCGCTTCCGGGCACTGAGCTGTGGGCGAAGATGGAATCCGAGAGACGCATCGTGGCTGACACCTTCCCCGAAGACTGGAAGTACTACACTTTGGGCCACCCCGTAGCGACCTACAAGCACTTATCGTGGAGCGCCATGCTCGACGAGGTCACCACTTGCTATCGGAACTTCTACGCCTACCGGCGGATGTTGGGGCGGACGGTGCGCACCCTGCTGCGCACCCGAAAGCCCATTACCGCGCTCGCATCACTAGCTGCCAACTTCTCCTACGGTCGCAACTTGCGGCTCGACTTCCAGAACTACAACGCACTCGATCTGGCCCGGGGTGACGCCCTGGACTCGATCCGTCCTCGTGGACACCGAATCCTATCTCGCGTGGAAGGAGGAGGAGTCATCGACCGTGAGTATCGCAACACCGCTCCGGGTACGAGCTCGGGAAAAACGAAGGACGCAGAGACACCGAGCTCCTAGGGATCTTTTTGCGGCCGCCCAGGGTTTTGCCGAGTTTCCTCCGTTGCGATCGAAGCGACAGGGTACGGAAGCCAAAAAATGAAAATGTTGTTCTGCACGCTGGCCTCGATGCCCTCCTTCTTGATTCCGGGGGTCTCGGCATCGATGACGATGTTATCGCCTTGAGCAGTGCGGTCTTGCCGGAGCCCGTTCGCCCCGAACAAGACGTGGGTCTCGCCGGGCTCGATGCGCAAGTTGACATTCTGTAAAAGGACGCGGTCATCGATACTCAACGTCAGTTCTTCGACACGCAGGAGATCCATCGGATCCCGCAGGTTGCAAACTCTCGCCCGTCTCGGAGGAGAGTCTGTACCACGACTGGTGAAGTAACTTCTGCGCTAGAAGGGACGCAGGCCTTGCTCCGTCACGCGAACCCGTTTGTGGGTCCCCGGGTCCCAGGACTCGAGGAGCTTCTTGATCTCCTCCACCCTGTGCCCAGGCTCCATCATCAGTGGGCGCGTTACTCTCACCTCCAGGAAGTCTCTTTCGCCGTCCAGTCGGAAGCACTGCTCGCCGTCGCCGTGGGTCGTATCCCACCAGTCGGGGGCCAGCCGGTAGTCAGGAAACGCTTCGATGAGATAGTCTCGGATGAGCGTGCTTCGATGCTCTCGCGCAGCGTCTTCTCGGTCGGTCGTCATCCCATCCCTCTCGATGGCCGTGCCATCTTGACGGCTAGGGCTTTCTGAAGGAGCTCGACGACCTCCTCGTCCGTGATCTGGCGAAAGTCCCGGAAGAACTGTCCAACGGCAAAGAAGTCTTCGGGTGTGGCGAGGCAGACGATCTCGTCCGCCTCCGCTTCCATTTTCGAAAGCGTGCGGGGCGGAGCAACGGCCAAGGCGGCGACGAGCTTTTTCGGTTGTTGGGGTCGAACGGCACGCAAAGCCGCTAGCATCGTCCAGCCGGTGGCTATGCCGTTATCCACCACGATGGCCATGCGATCTCTGGCGCTCATGGGCTTGCGTACGGGCGTATAGCGGGCTCGTCGCCGGCGCAGCATTTCGAGCTCCCGTTTCACCTCGGCGTCGATGTACTCCTGCCCGACCCCCAGCTGTTCGACCAAGTCACCCAGATAGACGTCGCCCGCCTCGCTCACAGAACCAATGGCGAGCTCAGGCTGCAAGGGCGCACTGAGTTTGTGAACGAGGACCACATCCAGATCGCCTTCCAAAGCGTCCGCAATCACGCGCCCCATGGGGACCGCCCCCCTGGGGATGGCGAGCACCAGTGGATTCTGTCCGCGGTACGGCTCCAGCCGTTGGGCCAAGAGTTCTGCTGCCTGAATCCGATCGTCGAAAATCATAGGCGAGACACCACTGGGTCGAAAAAGCAGATTGAACGACCGGCCGGCTTCAAGACAAACCATTGCGGCAGTTGATATCGAGACGCGGCAAAGAGTGAGTACGAGATTCTTGTGGCCAGCCAACGGCTATTCGTCCCTTCCCCATGCTGTCTAGGACGATTCTGCATAAATTACTCTCTTGAGCTGCCTTGGATCGACTGGTTTGAATAGGGCACACGTGGCCCCGGCCTTGACGGTAAGAAGCGCCGTATGCCTAAGGCCGTTTTCCACAAGCGTCACCACTGGGATATCGGGATAGGCATTTCGGAAGTAGTAAAGCGTTTTCAGACCATCGACGATCGGGAGCCGCAGGGACATCAGGACGAGATCCGGCGGAGGAAACTGCCAGCGGCCGCCCATTGGCAGGAAGACCGCCGAAAAAGTTTCGACACTCTTCGATGCTCAAGAAGCCTTCGCTTCAGCATGCGTCGAGCGGGGAACGTTTATAGCGCCCAGCGTCTCGGCGACGTCTGTGTAACTCACTTCAATCTGCTTCGGGCGGTCTCGTGCCTCTCTCGCTGCCTCTCTCGCGATGTCGCTCAGCGACAAGATTCCCTTGAGGTCCCCCCTCGCATCGATCACCGGAAGGCGACGAACCTGATGCTCTCTCATCGTCCGCTCTGCATCGGAGAGGTCGTCATCCAGTCGACACGACCATAGTTCCTTGCTCATCGCGGTCCGTACCCTTATGTCTTGAAGAGATTTTCCTTGTGTGTAAGAAGCCATGCAAAGATCTCGATCCGTAACCATTCCAACGACGTAGGAGCTTTCGTCTAGCACGGGCACACAGCCGCAGTCCCGCTCCCACATGATCCTCGCCGCAAGGCTTCCCTTGTCATTGGCGTGGCATGCCCCGACATCACCGTGCATCAATTTTTCGACTTTCATGAACCCCTCCTTCGCCCATTGCTCAGCAATAGCCGTTGAACTGAGTGATCCACTCCGGGAGGAGTGACCAGAAGTACATTTAACCCGATGAGGGAGGAAACAGAACTGGTCAGATCCCTAGCTCACCGAGGAAAAAACCCGGGCGCCTTCGACTATTATGGCCCTGGGGCCCGAGTCACCGGTGCACGTTCAACGGGTCCCAGGCGATGCTGATAAAAGTCACAACCGAGTGGCCCCTAGGCACAAGAACGATAGGGTACAAGTTGGGGCCGGCCTTTCGCAGCCGGGCAGCCCCCAGCCTCAACTCTTCCTCACGACCTCAGCTCCTGACAACGGAGGAAAAATGGGCGCAACCTTCGGAAGGCCATTACGCACCCGCCCCGAACGTGAGACGACAGAGATGACGTCCTCTGGAAGCCTCCAATCCAGGCCTCCTACGCTTGGACCCGTAGCGCCCCCAGCTCCTCGAGATCTAGATGGGAGGGAAGAGCTGTCAAGCACCGGCACCTACATCTGCCGCAAGGACAGCGAGACGCTGATCGATAGCCAGGGACTAGACCCATTTTGAGCCCCAACCGCCTCATCGCTACCGTCATCACTACCGTTATCGGTCTCTTCGCGGGCCTCGCCGTCTTAGCTCATCGCTATTCCTACTTCTACTCCGATCTGCTTCTCGCGCATTGGGTCCAATCGTGGACTCTTCCAGGCTTCCACGAGTTGATGACCGCGGTATCTTGGCTTGGCACTGCCTGGACACCATGGTTTGTTGTGTGCAGTACAGGTATCGCCTTCGTGGCACGCGGCCTTCGGCTCGAAGGCATTCTCTTGATGTCTTGGGTGGGGTTAGGCGGGGCAGTGAATCGATTGCTCAAGACATTAGTCGCGAGGCCGCGGCCGGATGAGGATCTCGTTGATATTCTGGTCCCCTACCCTCACGAGAGCTTTCCCTCCGGCCATACGGTTTTTTTCGTTCAGTACTTTGGGTTTCTCCTGTTTCTCCTGTTCTGGTTCCGGAAAGCGGGACGCCTCCGAACCGCCGCCACTGCCGCGCTGGCCTTCCCTGTCGCCGTCGTTGGCCTGTCGCGTGTGTATGAAGGCGCTCATTGGCCTAGCGACGCCTGGGGGGGGCATCTGGCCGGAAGCTTGTGGCTGGCGTTTATGATTCACGACTACCGGCGGCGGAAAAGGAAGCGGCGAAACTGACCGCATCGGCCTCACCACCATATCGGACTGCCTGCCGTGTTTCTCAACAACCCCGATGATTCAGCGTGTCACCTACTCCCCTTTCGCACCAGGTCACGCCCGTGCTCAATCCGTCGCCGGCTGGACGGTCTCGTACCGGGCGTGCAGGAACGCTACCAGGTCGATGAGCTGTTGCGCGGTGATGATGTCGTTGTAGTTCGCCATGCGAGACGTCCCGTCGGTAGTGATGCGCTCTTCCTCTCCCCCTGGGTACAGCTCGTGAGGGGGATTTACGATCGCGGTGAGCAGCTCGCCGTCGGTCGGCTCACGCACTGCCAGCCCCCCGAGAACCACGTCGACCAGGGGCGAAGCCGACGGCGGAGGCAGCACTTTCTCCAACCCCGCGACCTCGTGGCAGCTGTAGCACTTCAAATCGACGAACGCCTGCTGGCCCCGATCCACGTCGCCTGCCGGCAGGGCCAGTCCGCGTGCTGAGCGCTCTTCCGTCCCCTGACAGGCGACCAACAGAAACGCTAGGAGTCCCGCTGGAAAAAGTCGTTTGATATACATGCTTCACCTCTGCTTTCTTTCGACTTCAGCTTCGGCAACTCCGTAGGCATCAAGTTCCGTGCCACCCCCATGAGTCGGACTGTCATGTGAGACCGCCCGCTATTCATTGAGGGGCTTGCACCTTCAGAAACGGGTCAGGAGTCTCCGGGCATCCGTCGAGCGAAGTGGCCGAAATGGCGCACCATCGGGTCGGATGACCCGATGAAGTTGACACCTCGGCCGGGCGAGCCCGGCCGGTCCCGCAATTTACTGTCAGCGAGCCACTTGGCCTGTGCGATGGGAGGCTCCCTTGGCAGCTGTTTTGCAGCCGGTCTCAGTGGGATTGAAAGCTTGGGCTCATTGCCCGAAGACTGACAGGGAGGTGCAGAGAGGTTAGCGAAGGTTCCGAGAGTCGCCCTTCTTGCCTGCTGCGGCGTAAGACGTCACCCGGTTCAAGGAGGACTTACTGAATCCGCGCTTCGGCGTGGGACAGATCGTGTTAAGCGCCGGTCAGGTCGCCTGAGAGGCGAGACCCACACCGGCCAGGGGGCGGCTGCAGCGAGGGCAAGCTCCTTTCCTCAAGTGGTTCGCGAGAAGACGAAGGTCCGAGCGCTCCAGCAACACCTCGCCACAGTCCGGACAGAGGGTGTCCTCCGGCTCTCCAGGAAGGTTACCGACGTAAACGTGATGAAGTCCCTCTTCTTCACCGATGTCACGGGCCCGGCGGAGCGTCTTCTCCGGAGTCGGCTCTCGGTCGGTGAGACGGTAAGCGGGGAAGAATCGGCTCACGTGCCAAGGAATGTCACGACTGAGTCCGGCGAGGTATCGGGCCACGTCCCTCAACTCTTCGCTCGAGTCGTTCAAACCCGTGACCACCAGAGTCGTCACCTCGACCCACATGCCCTTTCGCAGGCTGCGCTCGATGGAGTCCAGTACCGGCTGCAAGACCGCGCCGCAGATTCTCCGATAGTACGAATCGCGGAAGCTCTTGAGATCGATGTTGACGGCGTCGATGAGGGGCGCCATGGCTTCCAGCGCTTCCGTCGTGTAATAGCCATTGCTCACGAATACGTTGCTCAGGCCCTCTCGAGCCGCCAGCGCCGCCGTTTCGAGCGCATATTCCAGGAAGATGGTCGGTTCGGTGTACGTGTAAGCGATGACCCGGCACTTTTCCTCCCGAGCGGAACGGACGACTTCCTCGGGGAGAAGGCGGAATCCGGGCACGAAATCGCTCTTGTGTATCTGTGAGATCTGCCAATTCTGACAAAACCGGCAATGGAGATTGCAGCCGGCGGTCGCGATGGAATAAGCGCGCGCCCCGGGATGGAAGTGATAGAAAGGTTTTTTCTCGATGGGCTCCACCTCGCAAGCCACCGCCTTGCCGTGAACGAGGGAATAGAGACGGCCCCCCCGGTTCTCCCTCACCCCGCAGATCCCGCGCAACCCGTCATGAATGATGCAATAGTGGGCACAGGCCGTGCAGCGCACCTTCCGTTCCCCGAGCGCCTCGTAAAACGTCGCTTCGCGGATCGGCGACCATTCAAAGAGATCCGGCATGAATGACCTTTCCCAGCGCAAGCAACTCGTTTATCAAACCCCCGCTTGGTTGGGGCATCTCACCCAGGGCGTTGCACAAAGCCGCCCTTACTTCACTGGTAGGCAAGTCCCGTACCAGTTCCGCTGGCATGGCTCCGGATGCCCGTTCATGCTGGCAACGAGACCATGAGCTCGGCTCGGCTTTCGCCCAACGCGTTGCATGTCTTGGAGCGCCGCTACCTCCGGCGCTCGGACCGTGAGAGCGAGTGGGAAACGCCGGACGAGCTCTTCCGGCGTGTCGCCAAGGCGATTTCTTATGCCGAGCTCCTTCACGGTGACAGCAGCCAGGCCGAAAAGTGGGAGGCCGAGTTCTATCAATTGTTGAGCTCCCTCGACTTCCTTCCCAACAGCCCGACTCTGGCAAACGCGGGAAGGCCGCGAGGCCAACTGAGCGCCTGTTTCGTGCTTCCCGTCGAAGATACATTGGAGGACATCTTCGAAGCCGTGAAGCTGATGGCCCTGGTGCAGCGGACCGGCGGGGGAACCGGCTTTTCCTTTTCCAGGCTTCGCCCCAAGGGGGACGTCGTCCGCTCCACTGCCGGAGAAGCCTCGGGGCCCGTGTCCTTCATGAAAGTCTTCGATTGCGCCACCGAGAACATCAAGCAAGGGGGAATGCGACGGGGGGCCAACATGGGGGTGCTGAACGTTCACCACCCCGATATCTTGGAGTTCATCGATGCCAAACGGCGTGAGAGGGCCCTTACTAACTTCAACCTCTCGGTGGGAGCGACGGATAGCTTTCTGGAGGCGGCGCGCCGCGATGACTCGTATGATTTGATTCATCCGGTAACCGCAAAACCAGTGGGGAAGCTCCGCGCCAAGGAAGTGTTCGACCGAATCGCCGAGGCGGCGTGGGCGACGGGAGACCCGGGGCTGGTGTTCCTCGATGCGATTGAGCGAGGCAACCCTACGCCGCGACTCGGTCGGCTGGAGGCAACCAATCCCTGCGGGGAGATTCCGCTCTTGCCCAACGAGTCCTGCAATCTGGGCTCCATCAACTTGTCACATATGTTGAAGGCGCAAGATCGTAGCGTGGACATCGATTGGGAAAAACTCCGAGACTGCGTTCACCAGGCCGTCCGCTTTCTCGACAACGTGATCGAGGTGAGCCACTTCCCCACTCCCGAGATAGCGCGAGCGTCGCGCGGCAACCGTAAGATCGGTTTGGGTGTGATGGGTTTCGCCGAGCTGCTCATCCGTCTTGGAGTCTCTTATGACTCCGATGCGGCCGTCGCCTGGGCGGAGCGCCTCATGCGGTTCGTCTCTGAGGAGGCAGTGAAGGCGTCACGGCGGCTGGCCGACGAGCGGGGGGTTTTTCCCAACTGGGAGGCGAGCGTCTTCCCGTCTCGGGGCATGGAAGTCCGAAACGCGACCCGAACGGCCATCGCTCCGACCGGAACGATCGGCATCATCGCCGGGACGAGCGCCAGCATCGAGCCCCTTTTCGCCCTCGCCTACCGCCGGCAACACGTCCTGGAGGAGGAGACCCTGTTCGAAGTGAATCCCATCTTCCTCGCCTATCTTCAAGAGGCGGGCCTGGACCACCAGGAGATCGTCCGGGAGATTCACGCCAAGGGCCGACTCGGAGAGCTCGCAGAAGCTCCCGAGGATGTGAAGAGGCTTTTCGTCACCGCGCTGGAGATCCCCGCAGAGCGCCACCTCCTCATCCAGGCCGCCTTCCAGAAACACGTGGACAACTCTGTATCGAAGACCATCAACTTACCAGAGGAATCCACCGCCGGCGACGTCGCTCGGGCTTATTGGCGAGCCTGGCAGCTCGACTTGAAGGGCATCGCCGTTTACCGCTACGGCAGCAAGGAAAGCCAGGTGCTCGAGCTCGGTGTGGACGAAGACACCCTCTACCCCGATCACGCCTCCAAGTGCGACCCCGGAGAGTGTCGCGTCTAGCCTAACGTGGATCGGCTGAGATGGGCGGGCAGATCGAGCTCGAACCCCAGGCGGTTCTCTACCGACCCCGAACCGCCTAGCGAACCCTTCGCATGTATTCGTGACACTGAACGCATTTTCTGACCACGGAGGTGTAGGCTTCGGTCGCCGCCGCGATGTCTCTCTCGTGTCCAGCCCGAGCGACGCCCTGCGCTGCTTCGCGAAACTCTTCGGTGTGCCGTGCATACTCGGGGGTAGGCAGCACGAACCAACTCTGGAATTCCGCGAGAGAGTCCAGTTCGCTACCACCTGTTTCGATTCCCTCGAACTCCGCCAGCACCAGAGCCCGCAAGAGCTGCTGCGTCTTATCCAACTTCCGTTGCATGATCTCCGGAGTCGACTGCTGTAGACCGGCCGGCGCGCCACCGGCTGTTACCACGGCGGCTCCAGCCGCGACAAGAATCCATACCATCCTTTTCATCTCGCACCTCTCGAATTCGGCCTCGATTCGTGGCGACGAGCTTCCACCGGGGCGAGATCCGAGGCGCCGAAACGGTGGATCCTGGGAATCAACATACATGGGAAGACTGTCTATTCCTCTGCACGCCATGGTTTTTGCAGCAACCTCCGATCCGGCCCCTCGCCTATCCAAATCTCTGCGGCAGGCACAGACTTCTCGATCCACATGGCAAGGAGCATCTCGATGCCTTCCAGGCTTTGCGCAATTCTCTCCACCTTCATTTTGTCTTCTGGATCTAAGCCCATTAAGAACCTCCCAGAAATGTATGGCGTCGTTCTGTTCATCATGGACAGTCACCGAGGCTTCTGCCCAAGTGGGCCTGCCCGGAGGGTGAGAAAGAACTCAGGCGGAAATCGGTGAGACCGCAACCAGCGGCCAGCTCAACCAAGCCTTGCACAGCCAGCAGTCGACGCAGATCTCTCTGAGCGGCGCTGACGGCGCGGCTAGGCTCGACGGCAGGATTCGCGATTCCTGTGGAAACGGGAGGCGTCCACCCCAGCTACTCGCGTCCTAGGCGCTCCTCACAGCATCCAAGCGGTACTGACGGCCCTGGTACCTCCCGAGCTGGGAACGAAGTCAATGCCGGCCCGGCCGGGAGCTGCGCCTAGAACTTCCTGCCCTCTCGTCGCCGAGCGTACCTTTCGGAGCTGCTTGCTGCCCGGGGCTCACCGACCCTGTCCCGAACCCTCGCTCCAGCTTGTCCCTCTCCTCGTAGACCTTCTCCGCCTCCTTCCATTCGGTGGGCCGCGGCTCCTTGGTCGCCACACCTTTCTCCCGCTCTGCCCTGCACCGAAGACAATAAGCGGCCTCCGGGACGGCCTTCAGTCGCTTTCTCTCGATTCGGCCCCCACAGGACAGGCAGATGCCGTAGACACCGTCACGGATGCGGTGCAACGACTCGTCCAGCGCCGCCGCTCGTTCCAGCAGCCCCCCTAGAATGTCGGCCTTCAGCTCGCGCTCCTCGCCGACCTGAGCCGCTTCGATTTCCTCGCTGAGAGGCGTATTGTCGCCAAAGCTTTCCAGCTCGGCGGCGCGAGGCTCCTTCTTCAGTGCCTCGATCTTCCGATTGCCCTGCGACAGCTCCGTCTCGATGCGGGCCTTCATCTCTTCTTCGAATTTCTTCATGCTCACGGTGCTCCCTACTTGATGGCGATATGCTTCGCCCGAGCTTCCTCCGATTTAGGCATCGTCACGGTCAGAATCCCGTCCTTGTAAGTGGCCTCGATCTTGCTCTCGTCAACCGCCGCAGGTAGGGCCACCGCACGTTGGAATTTTCCGTAGAAGCGCTCCGATTGATAAAACCCGTCGCGCTTGACTTCCTTCGTCTCCTTCTTTTCTCCTCGGAGAGTGAGCATCTGATTTTCCACGGTGACTTCGATATCCTCTTTCTTCAGTCCAGGAATCTCGGCATCGATGATGATGTTGTCACCTTTCTCATAGACATCGATGCGGGGTGCCCAGGCGCCGAGCTCTCCCGGCTCGCGCCAAGTTCGCATCGCGCCTTCCAAGAAACGGTTAAACTCTGACAACTCCCGATTGAATGGTTCCCATCTAATGAGTGCCATGATGGATTCTCCTCCCTTAACGGGTGTGTGTTTTCGGCTGAGCCCGCGCCCTTCGCCTTACTCCGTGACGTTCGCGTCCTCTTCTTCTGAGAATCTTGTCTTTTCATGCTGGATCCACCGCGCCAGTTAGCTGGCGAGGACATATTCCACCGGGAAGGCCGGCTCCTTGCCGATTTGGCGGAGAGTGTGGTCGATCCGCTCTGGCCTTCCCCAATCACTCCAAAGCACTCCCCTCAACTCCATGACCGCCAGCATCTCGGGAACTCGTTGGAGGAGATGCCGCGAGAAATCGCGGACCGGCATGATCCGATAGATGGCGTCTAGCACCTCGAGCTCCTGGGAGGTGCCCAGCGCCGTGGCCAGCGATTGAAAGAGCGCCATGACTCCCGGAACGCAGTGCCTGCCAAGATTCCATAGAGACTTCGCCTTGGCCACCATCACCAGGGTGTTCCAGAGACCCCCTCGCGCCATGGATTCCTTCGCCGTCCCGTTCGCTGGTTTCTCGAGAAAGCGTGTCACGCTTCGGATCCCGTGCCCTCCCACGGTGCCCACGCAAGGCCCGGGCAAAATCCAGCCGTAATCCGGCTCCGGGCTGTCGGGAGCGACGCCCAGCAGGATGGCGGCGTAGGGTGAGGGTTCGAGGGCCGATGCCGCCTCCGCCACTGCCCCCAGGAACACGGCCTCTGGATGGACGAAGTGATCCGAGGGATAAACCACGACGGTCGCCTCGGGGTCTTCTGCGAGAACGTAGGTGAGGGGCAAGAAAACGCCGGCGGCGGTGCCGCGATTCTCGGGCTGAAAGATAACCCGCCCCAGCGCGCGGCCCGCCATTTGTGACCGAACGTCCTCCCGGTGCGATTCGGCCGCCACCAGGACCCTTCGCTTCGGGTGGGCCAGTCTATCCGCGCGGTCGACCGTATGCTGAAAGAGGGAGCGCGTACCGACGAAGGTGCAGTACTGCTTGGGCTTGTGCTGTCCGAGCCAACGCTGGATGAAAGGGCGGGTGCGCTCGCCCTCGCCGCCGGCAAGAAGGATAGACCAGAGAGAGTTCAGCTTCCGCTCCGAACCATTCATGAGCCCCAGCCGATCGAAGAAGATGAATCAATAGAACATTACTGCTGGCGTCGCATCGGGATAATACTGCTGGCGTCCGCATCGGGATAACTGGGTGTATCCCTAGTCGAGGGGCGAAAGATCCCGAGCACTCGGAGTCGTCGCTGAACGCCTAGACGATGTGTTCGATCTTCCACCATCCTCCAGTACGAAACGGGTGCCGTGCCCTGGCTTACTCTCCACTCGGAATCTCAAGCGCAAGGCATCCGCAGCCATTTTGCAAAACGCCAACCCCAAGCCAGAGTCTCCCGAAAGCCCGGCCCTCCGCAGCACTCCCGGCTCATGGAGCCGGTCCTGCAGCTCAAACGGTATTCCCGGGCCGTCATCCGAAACAGAGATGTGGAAGGGTGGGCCCGCCCGCACGCTCACCTCCACGCGCGTCCCTTGCGGGGTGTGTTGGAGGGCGTTCCGAATCAAATTGTAGAGAACTCGACGCAGCAAGCCCTCGTCGGTTCGCGTCTGGAGCGAACGCCCCTCGCTCTGGAACGAAAGGTGCCTTCCGCCGCGCTCCGCCACCTGCCGGAAGGCGGACACCGAACGGTCGGCCAGCTCCGCCAGATCGACGCGTTCGACCTGCAACGGCAGCTCGCCCTTTTCCGCCTGGCTCAGTTGAAGCACGTTCATGATCAGGTGCGATAGGTCCTCGCAACGAGACAAAGCCGCTCTCAAACCGGCCGTTTCGTGATCCGTCAGGCCTTGTTCCCGCTCTCCCAGAATCTGGAGGAAAGCGACGATTCCAGAAAGAGGGTTGCGAAGGTCGTGGACGATCATGTCGGTGAGACGCTGTTTGGCTTCGCCGACCTGCCTGAGCTCGGCATGGGCAGCTTCCAGCGCCGAGGCTCTCTCCGCCAGCTTCGCCTGAGCCGAATAGATGTAGGCGTCGATGGCGAGGCTCATATCCAGCGAGATGACTTTATTCAGCGAGCTCAGCGTCCGGTAGCGATGCGCGGGATCGCTCCCTATGGCAAGCTCGAGAACGTGGGCGGCGATCTCCCGGTACTGGTTGAAGGCACCCAGATACCATTCGGGGGAGACTCCTATGCGCTGATGCGCCAGCCCGACTCTCAGTCGGTCCTCCAGGTAGGCCAGATCATAGCGTCCGGACGTCAAATCCGAGAAATACTGCCTTTGGATCCCTCGGAAGTTTTCTAGACGATCGGGCGTGGCCGTCAAGATCCGACGCGTTTCCTGGTGAGCAAGCAGATAGTCGTAGAAGCGATCGACCATCTCGTCCAGGTGCGGGACAAGGTACTCGTGGACGGCTCGCAGCCGTTCCTCGTCCTCGGGCGTGATCTCGAGGTAACGCTTTCTCTTCTGAAGCTCCCGCTCCGTTAGAACGAGTTCACCAATCCGGAAAGGTTTTCTGCTGGCCATCGTGCCTCTCCGTATAAGAGCGACCTTGCGGTTCACCGCAAGTCGGTCACTAAGGACTTCCCTCGCAATCTGCCATGGCGGACGGCCGGGTCAGAATTCATGTCTTCCTTCTCGGCCGACGATTTCGACGGTGCTCGCCTGCGGGCCCTTCTCCCCTGCCTCCTCAGCGAAACGGACTTCGGTTCCAATCTCGAGCCGATCGAAGGCATCGTTGAGGACGCTATTGCGATGGAAATAAAGATCCCAGCCGTCCTTTGTCTCGAGGAAGCCGTACCCTTCCTCCTTGAAGAGCTCGACGACCCGCCCATGAGGAGGACCCACACGGCCTTTGACCTGGCCCCGCTGTCGGCGCGCATAGTCTTGAACCTGCCGCCTCGCCTCACGAAAGGCATCGTGAATGGCGAGATAGACGTCTTCGTGAGCGGCATGCTGAGATGGATCTCGTCTGACCACGAGCTCCTCGCCGGGCACAGTGAGATCGACGCGGACGTGATAGATCCGCCCCTTGCGGTGATGCTGATGAGGCGACTCCACGACTACCCGGCACCCCATGATCCGTCCGAAAAACCGATCCAACTGCGCCGCCCTGCGGCGGATGCTCGCCTCAATGGCGTCGGACCGATCCAACCCCCGGAACGTGATCTCTAACGGTAGCTCCAACGTCTGCGACTCCCGTGAATCAGGCGCAACGGCGGTTCGGTTCCGACGACTGCAGTGGCTCGTCACCAGGCATGGACACCGACGGTTGCGCTCTCTATCTCATCGGAGTCCATCCTAAGAGGAACTCCACGTAGGGATAACTCGGGAGACCCCTAGGACGGCGGTCGAAAATCCCCAGCGGCTGGGAGGCCAAGGCCGGTGCCCACGTAGGTTCCGCCCGCCATCACATGATGGATGGCCGCCACGACCTCGGCGCGGGCAGAGCTCTTTAGTAAGACCCCGGAGGCCCCCCCCTTCAAAGCCTCTTGGACATAAGCCGGATCGGTGTGCATGGTCAGAACGATGACCTTGATGTTCCCGAGAACCCCCGTTGTGTCGCGAGTCAGATCGGACCCGCTGCTGGTTCTCATCGCAAGGCTCATCAAAACGACGTCGGGCGCGAGCTCTTCGAGAAGCTTCAGAACCGTGGCACCGTCGCACGCCGTGGCCAGCACTTGGCATTCCCCTTCCAACGCTTGTCGGAGGGATCCGAGAAAAACCGCGTTTTCATCCGCCAATACGATTCGAGGACCCACTCATGAGACCTTCCGCCGGCCTTTGCATATTAGGCAATCATGAGAGCAAAGGTAACTGGGGATTGCCCTAGCCCGGCGTGAGCAGACAGCGAGTCATTGGGCGAGAATGGTGTGGGCAGAAACCCATCTCATTCTGCAATGATGCCGTGGGTCAACGCGTACTTGGTAAGCCCGGCGGTCGTTCGGACACCCAGCTCATCCATCAGTCGCTTCTTGTGGAATTCGACCGTCTTGACCGAAATGTCGAGGGTGGCGGCAATCTCCTTCACCGATTGACCCTCGGCGACGAGCTGCAGCACTTCTCTTTGCCTGCCCGTGAGCTTGGAGGCTCTTGGGATGGCCTCCTTGCCGCCCTCACCGCGCAAGAACCCACCGACGACGTCTCTTGCCACCAGCGGCGTGACGTAATAGCGACCCTTGAGCACTTCCTGAAGGGCGAACACGAGCTCCGAGCCCGCGGACTGCTTCAACACGTAGCCGGACGCGCCAGCCCGGAAAGCCTCGCTCACGTAGGCAGGATCCGAATGCATGGTCAAGAAGACGATTTTGGTTTGCGGAACCAAATTGGCGAGCTGACGGGCGGCATCGACGCCATTGAGAAGCGGCATCCCGATATCGATCACCACGGCGTCCGGACGAAGCCTCTGGGCGGCCTCCAGCAGTGCCCGCCCGTCCTCCACCGTCCCCACCAGGTCGAAGTGGGGCTCCAGGATCTTGCTGATCCCTTCCAAGACGATGGTGTGGTCGTCCGCTAATAGGATCTTGTGGCGCTTCATGATCCGTCAGCGTGCAGTGGGAGCCAGACTCGCACGTGCGTTCCCCTTCCCGGGCTGGTTCTCACGTCGAGCCTGCCTCCCTCCAGTCTGGCTCTTTCTTCCATGCTGACTAGGCCAAGCCCGCGACGATGGTCCTTTACTGCCTCCTCATCGAACCCTCGTCCGAAATCCCGAATCATGAGGCTATAACCACCGCGACACGATGCCAAACGGACGGTTATACGGGGGCTCTGCGAGTGCTTGGCGGCGTTGCCGAGACTTTCCTGGGCAATCCTGTAAAGGCATGACGCAATGCCCTTGGGTAGACTCCGCGGCACATTTCTCGAGGTCAGTGCTACCCGAACCCCGGTCCGCCGGGCGAAGTCATCGACGTACGACCTCAGGGCGACCACCAAGCCTAGGTCGTCCAGGATAGCAGGATGAAGCTCATAAGCGAGCCGGCGCACGCTCTCGGAAAGCTCGAGAATCCGGTTCCGACAGGCCCCGAGATCGCGTCGGAGCTCACTGGTAGGAGTCGTCTTCTCCATCAATAGCTCCGCCTCCACCGCCAACATGCCCAAGCTCTGGTTCACGCTGTCATGGAGCTCTCGGCTGAGACGCCGGCGCTCGTCTTCCTCGGCGGCGAGTAGCCGGGCGCTGAGTGAACGAAGCTGCTCGCGGCTTTGCCGGAGCGCCGTTTCTGCCCTCTGCCGCGCCGTGATATCGATGCCCATGGCGACCACGTACTTCAAAGCGCCGTCGCCGTCCCGGATCGCGGTGTTGGACCAAGCGATCCTGCGTCTGGCCCAGTCCTTCGTCATCCAATCATTCTCGAAAGTATTGTGCGACACACCTCCCACAAGGGCTCCGAAAACGGCCTTCACCTCTCGTCTCTGCTCGGGCGGAATGAGCTGCCAGATGCTCTTTTCCTTCACCTCCTCGAAACGATAGCCCGACAGCTCCTCGCAGGCCCGATTGAAACGAACGACATTCCCATCGCCATCCAACACGACAATCAGGGCACTGGAAGTCTGGAAAAGTGTCGAGACGAAGTCCTGCTCTTCCCGCAGCGCGTCCTCCATTTCTCGCCGACGGGTCAAGTCCGTCACCAACGCGTAGAATCCCAGGGCTTCCCCGCGGTCATCCCGGTGAGGTATGTAGTCGATACGGACGTCTCGGAGCCCCGCCCCCTGGTAAGGCAGCCGACCCTCAAAAGTTCTGGGTTGGCCTCGCAGTACTGCTTCGATGTGCCCTCGAACGGACTCGTAGGCTTGCGCCCCGATGACGTCCCGAACGTGACGCCCTTTGAGTGAGTCCTTGGGGATGCCGAACCAGTTTTCATGGGTGGCATTATTGAACTGATATCGCTGCTCGGCGTCGACGAAAGAGATGAGAACCGGTAGAGAGTCGGTCATCAAACTAAGTCGTTCTTCGCTCTCACGGATCTGGCGTTCAGCCCGCCTGCTCTCGGTGACGTCACGCACCATGCCGGTGAAGAAGCGCTTCCCGTCCAACACGAACTCGCTGACCGAGAGTGCCATCGGGAACGTGGACCCGTCCTTGCGTTTCCCGAGCACCTCCCGCCCCATCCCGATGATTCCGGCTTGGCCGGTCGACAGATACCTTGTCAGGTAGCCGTGGTGCTCGCCCGCATAGGGCTCCGGCATCAACCGTGTCACGTTTTGCCCTACGATTTCGTCGAGCGAATAGCCAAACATTCGCTGAGCGGCAAGGTTGAAGGAATCGATGATACCTTCCTCGTTGCTGGTAACGATGCCTTCCACGGCGTTCTCCACCACGGCACGACTTCTCGCCTCGCTCTCCAGCAAAGCCCGCTCCAGGGCTCGAACCTTGCGCGCCGGCCGGACGAGGCCCAATATGCGCCGAACGGCTACTGGCCACCGCATACGTGCTCTTGTCTGCAGGAAGGGCACCTTACACCGTCGTGAGGTTTCATCGCGATGACGCGGCCGCCTGCTAGGAGCGGCCGCGCTCCGACTTAGAAAGGATTTCTACCCCCGAGGCGCGCATCGAGTCAAACGGCCCGGGCGCCGGGCAGCCAGGCGTCTACCGCGTCTTTGACCGTACTTTTTGAAGGGATGCCCTACCGGTGAACGATGAGGCTGTTCAAGGATTGGTCACGGTGGAGGGACCAGATGGCATTCGCCAGGAGCGGTCCGAGACTTACCACTCGCAGCTCGGGCATCCTCTCGGGCTCGTCTTGTAAGATTCGCGCACGCGCCACGCTGTCCGAAACGATCAGCGCGCGGAGTCCAAGCTCGCTCAATCGCTCGACGGCCGAGCCCACCAGCAGACCATGGGTCGCCACCACCGAGATCTCCTTCCGAGAGCTCGCCTCCCGCAAGGCGGTCACCGCTGCTGCAATCGTCCCTCCGGTGCTGATCATGTCGTCCACTACGATGGGCGAGCGATCGAAGACATCGCCGGTGATGCGCCGAACGTGGACCTCCTCGCCGCTCACGCGAACCTTGTGAAGCATGGCGACCGGCAGTTGAAGCGCGGTGGCGTAGCGTTCGGCCAACTTCGTCGCTCCCAGGTCGGGAGCCACGATCACCGCGCGCGCGTCGACCAGCGGCCGAAGCGCATCCACCAGAGTCGGAATGGCGCTCAGATGCTCGAGGGGCAACGAGAAGAATCCTTCCAGCGCGCCGGAATGGAGGTCGACCGCCACCACCCGGTCCAGGCGGACCGCCTCGAGGAGGTCCGCCACCACGCGAGCTCCCACCGCTTCACGCCCGGAGGCGCGGCGGTCCTGACGCGCGTATCCGAAGTAGGGTAGGACCGCCGTTAGCCGGGTCGCTCCCGCCCGCCGGCAAGCATCTGCCAGCAAGACGAGCTCCAGAAGATGGGTCTCCGCGGGGGGCGATGTCGACTGGAGAATGTAGACGTCGTGCCCGCGAAGGCTCTCTTCAATCTGCACGTGGAGCTCACCGTCCGGGAAGGAAAACACTTGCGCGCTGGCAAGCCGTATACCCAGTTCCCCGGCGGTCGCTTTCGCCAGAGCCGGATTCGAGCGACCGGCAAGAAGGGTCAAGTCCATCTAGGTAACTCGATGGGGCCGGCAAGCGCCCCGCCCGATCCCGTCCGGAAACCCGTCCTTTGCCGAGAGGACCTCGTACTCGAAGCTCATGGGATCACTTCGGGATGCAGGTGCTTCTTGAACCAATCGGCTGACAAGCGCGCCACTTCCTCGAGCGCCCCCGGCTCCTCGAATAGATGCGTCGCCCCGTCAACGACCGTGAGCCTCTTCTCCCCTTTCAGTCGCTGGTAGGCCTCGCGGTTCAGCTCGAGGACGGAATGATCACGCTCCCCGACGATGAGCAATGTCGGCGCCCGGACCTCCCCCAGCACCGACCCCACCAGGTCCACCCGACCGCCGCGGCAGACGACGGCGCCGATCTCGGTCCCCAACTCGGCGGCGGCGCGGAGAGCCGCGGCGGCGCCGGTACTTGCTCCGAAGTAGCCGATGGGGACTGACGCTGTCTTGGGATTCCTCCGTAGCCATTCGGTCGCGCCTTTGAGGCGCTCGGTGAGAAGGGCGATGTCGAAGCGGAGCCTGTAATCCGAGTCTTCTGCCTCCGTTAATAAGTCAAACAGAAGTGTCGCCAGACGCTCTTTTCGAAGCTCGGCCGCCACGAACTGATTCCTGGGGCTGAGACGACTGCTTCCGCTCCCATGAGCGAACACCGCCATGCCGGGGGTGTTCGCGGGCACAGCCAGCCCTCCTTCGAGAGCCACGGAGTCCAGCGGAATCCGGACGATCTCCTCGGTAGCCGGGTCCGCTCCCACCTTGGGGAAGGACTTCTTCACATCAGAGGCGCCCCCCACCGCTCTATTGGAAGCCTACGATTTCCCCTCGTCTCTTGAAACAGGGGAAAACCCCGGTTCGCGAGGAAAAAATCCCGAGTGGTGCCAGGCCACTATCCAGGCTCGTCGGTTTGAGGCGCAGCCTCGCTAGATCTGACCCGTGAGTGCTCTCCAGGTTACAGCTCATCCACATCCCCCAGCCGAACCAACATTCGATCTTGTACTACGGTGCCTACGCCCGGCGTGGAACAAAAAATCCTCTCTTTGATCATCGACCACCAGCACCTTCCCCTTCGTCGTGGGTATCGATTTCGCCCCCGGCGGGGGAAAACCTGGAAGAAACTCTACGCACCTAGACACCTTCAGGCGTCTCCGTGCGAGGATGTGTTGCAAGACGAGCTCAGTCTGTTCCTCTTCTTTTCCAGCCTTGCCGAGCTGACCGAACGCGAAATGGATGAACACGACTTCTCTCAGTACGGTTACCGCGTTGAGTGCGTGAGGACCAACGCTCAGGATAACCTGCGGGCCGCGAAGCGGACCGTCAGGTTCATCCTGCTGTTGGGCGGCCACCCTGCGTCTCCAGCACCTCCCGGACCTTACGCCTCAGCTCCGCCGTCGCATAGGGCTTGTGGATGAAGTGCACCGCCTCGTTGAGCACGCCGTGTCGCAGGACGGCGTCGTCGGTATAGCCGGACGTGTAGAGGACCTTCATCTGCGGCCTGATATCCGCAAGCCGTGCTGCCAGATCCCGCCCGCTCATTCCGGGCATGACGACGTCGGTGAGCATCAGATGGACGGGCCCGTCGTGACCCTCCAGCAACAGCAGGGCCTCCCCGCCGTTGCTCGCCGTCAGCACCGTGTAGCCGGCCGTCCGCAAAATGCGCCGGGCCAGATCGCGAAGCGCACCATCGTCCTCGACGACGAGGATGGTTTCGGTGCCTGTGACCATGGTCGCGGGCCGGGCGGCTCGGCCCTGGCGCGCCACCTCCTGGACCCGCGGGAGGTAGATCTTGAAGGTGGTCCCTCTTCCGAGTTCGCTGTACACCCAGATGCTGCCGCCGCTCTGCTTAACGATCCCGTAGACCGTGGACAAACCGAGTCCCGTGCCTTTGCCCTCACCCTTGGTCGTGAAGAACGGCTCGAAAATACGGGTGCGGGTCGCCTCGTCCATTCCAATGCCCGTGTCGCTGATCGCCAGCATTACGTGCGGCCCGGGCTGTACCGACGGGTGCTCCGCGGCATGGACCTCGTCGAGCTCGACGTCCCGCGTCTCCAGTATGAGCCTGCCGCCGTCGGGCATGGCGTCCCGGGCATTGACGGCCAGGTTCACGACCACCTGCTCGATCTGTCCGCGATCCGCCCTGACACTGCCCACATTCTGGCCCGGCACGAACGCGAGCTCGATGTCCTCGCCGATCAGGCGCCGGAGCATGCTCTGCATGTCCGCGATCACCGCGTTCAGGTTCAGCACCTCAGACTTAATGATCTGCCGGCGGCTGAACGCCAGCAGCTGCCGGGTCAGCGACGCAGCCCGCTCTCCGGCCCGGTGAATTTCCTGCAGATCCGCGCGCAGCGGGTCGCCTTCTCTCAGATCCGCCAACGCGAGATCGGCAGTACCGTTGATGACGGTGAGCAGGTTGTTGAAATCGTGCGCGACGCCACCGGCGAGCCGTCCCACAGTCTCCATCTTCTGGGCCTGCAGGAACTGTTGCTGCAGGTGCCTCAACTCGCTGATGTCCACGTGCGAGCCGAGCAGCCGGATTGGCGTGCCGTCGTCGCCCAGGAGCCTCGCGCCACGCGCCAGGATGTGGCGATACGACCCGTCCTTGTGGCGGAAGCGGAATTCAAGCTCGAAGTTGGGCCCGGGCTCGGCGGGAAGGGCCTGGAAGGTCTGGAGGGCGCGGTCGAGATCCTCCGGGTGCAACCGGCTTTGCCATTCGTTGAAGTCATCCGAAATCTCGTCATCCGCGTAACCGATCTGCCTCTTCCACTCCGGCGAGTAATAGACGTGGTTCGTGCGCAGGTCCCAATCCCACAAGCCGACACTGCCCGCGGTGACTGCCTGTTGCAGCCGTCCCTGCGCCTCCCGGAGGTCGATGTCCGCCCGCTTGCGCTCGGTGATGTCGCGAACCACAGCTACGGCGTACTCTCGATCAAGCTGAATATGCGATATGTTGACTTCCACAGGGAATGTTGAACCGTTCTTCCGTCGGTGCATACCTTCCCACAACAGGACGCCTGATTTCCGGAGCTCCTCCGCGGCCCGTGTGAATGAAGATTGGTCGAGCATGGGATCGATATCGACAACGCTCAGAGCCAGCAATTCCTCACGACTGTAGCCAAGGTCCAGGCAACCCTTCTCATTGACATCGAGAAACCGGCCCGTTCCCGGATCGACGACTTCAATGATGTCATTCGACCGATCGATCAGCGTTCGAAACAGTTTGAGCGCCGCCCCCGCCTGTTTGCGGTCGGTGATGTTGTCAAATACGGCAATAAAGTGCTCCTTTCCCGGACTGTATACAGCAACAGATAACCAAATGCCCAAAGACTCTATATAGGTCTCAAATCTCTCCGGCTTACCGGTCAACGCCACTCTTCCGTAAATCTCGAACAACTCTGGATTTGACTCTTTTATGCCTGGGATTACCTCTCTGACCGTTTTCCCGACAACATTCTTCAGTCCTGTTAATTGTTCAAATGAGTTGTTAACATCGATGTAGAGGAAGTCTTGTGGTTCGTCGTGATCAAAAAGCATCTTACAATAGGCATATCCTTCAAGCATGTTCTCGAATAATGAGCGATAGCGCTTTTCGCTCTCACGCAGCGCCGCCTCCGCTCGCTTGCGCTCGGTAAGGTCGAGAACAGTGCTCATCACGGCGGGGCGGCCTTCAAATGAAACGCGCGAGCCAAACACCTCCAGGTCGAGCAAGGCCCCGTCCTTCCTTCGGACACGGAAAGAGTAGTTGACGCTGTGAGACTCCCCTTCTTCGCGACGACGCAGTTGTTCTCGTACCATGACGCGGTCGTCTTCCAGTACGAATTCCAAGACCGTGGGTGCCGCAAGCAGCTCTGCTCGCGAGTAACCCATCATCCTGATCAAGGCGGGATTGACGTATTTGAACTGACCTGCCTCTATGATGACCACCCCTACCAACCATTGCTCAGCCAACGAGCGAAACTGGGTCTCGCTCTCGCGGAACGCCGCCGCCGCCCGCTTGCACTCGGTCAGTTCGGTCTGCAATTGCTCGTTGAGCCGCTTGAGCCGGTCATGTGCGATGGTCAATGACTTGTCCTTCATTTCAACCTCCTCGTCACATCACCGTCGATCGTGGATGCGGGGCCGCCCAACCAGGGCCGTTCAGCGGCGAGCGGTGCCAACCCCATACTGTTTATCCGATAATGCCGGCGCCGATCGTCCGCTGCGACGGCGTGTTATGCCGCCCCCGGGTACAAACCGGGTACATAGGTTACAGGTGTCCGGGCACATGGGTGACACTCGCTCCGACCCTTACGGGAGGAGGATGGATGCCCCGGCTGGAGACCAACCCTGTGCTCGAACGACGTCACTTTATCCACGATTTTGACAGCGGACACTGGACGATGACGGAGCTGTGCCTGCGCTACGGTATCAGCCGGAATACCGGCTACAAGTGGCTCAATCGATACCGGCAGAGCGGAGCCAGCGGCCTCCATCGACCGTTCGTCCTTTCTGCACGTCTCCAAGACGTCATCAATATCCGCGGTCGCAAGGATCGTGTAACCAGCCTTCTCCAGCACCCTCACGATGAGACGCCGGACCACGTCCTCGTTCTCCACGACGAGAATGGTCTCGGTTCCCCTGGCGAGAGGAGGCTTCTCTTCTAGGAATTCGGCGGGGGGTGATCGCCTTCATTGGCGCGCGGCAGGTAAATCTTGAAGCTGGTCCCTTGCCGACCTCGCTATACACCCAGATGAGTCCGTCGCTTTGCTTGACGATGCCGTACACGGCCGACAGCCCGAGCCCCGTTCCCTTGCCTGGACCCTTCGTGGTGAAAAACGGCTCGAAGATTCGCCCGCGCGTGACCTCGTCCATGCCCACGCCGGTGTCGCTCATCGCCAGCATGACGTAGGGCCATGGCTGCACGGCAACGCCGTGCTGGCGGGCGTACTGCTCGTCGATCTCGACGTTCCGCGTCTCGATGGCAGCTTGCCGCCTTGGCGTCTCGAGTATTCACGGCCCTGGGCAGCGTCAAGGCGGACTCTGGGCAGATCGAGCAGGTGATCGCCAAAGGCTGTCCTCCAAGTGCAGCACTCGAATAGGTAATGTCGTGTCTGCCATGTCGTTCTTCCGGTTTTGGGTGGCTCAGGCTCCGGCGCCGCCGAGCTGGCGCCGACTCCCCGGCGGCGGCTCGTTGATGATGGCCCAGAACCCGCCCACTTGCTTCACCGCGTCGATGAAATCATGAAACTTCACCGGCTTGACCACATAGGCATTGACCCCGAGATCATAGCTCTTGTCCACATCCTGCTCTTCGCGCGAGGACGTCATGATGACGACGGGAATCATCTTCAGATGGGGATCGCTCTTCATCTGGCGCAGCACCTCGAGCCCGTCCACTTTGGGCATCTTCAGGTCCAGCAGCACGACGGCGGGCTGACCGTTGGACCGGTCCGCAAACTGGCCGCGCCGATACAAGTAGTCAAGCGCGTCGACCCCGTCTCGGACGTGGAAGACTTCGTTGGCCAGGTGGTAGGCTTCGAGCGCTTCGAGCACCAGTTCCGCGTCTCGCGGGCTGTCCTCCACAAGGAGTATCCGTTGCAAAGCGTTCATCGTGTTCCCCTTCTTCCGTCGGGTTCAAGCAGACGG
>Ga0209002_10000215_pt1 | contig 43596 bp, 44 predicted proteins | sample Rifsed16ft2_FD_184010 | JGI IMG/M metagenome (GOLD analysis project Ga0209002, IMG submission 184010) | Soil microbial communities from Rifle, Colorado, USA - sediment 16ft 2 (version 2) | ecosystem: Environmental > Terrestrial > Deep subsurface > Rock core/Sediment | place: Rifle, Colorado...
ACTCCTCTACCTAATTCAAAAACATACATTTACGACGATCCTGGCGTCGCTCAAAAAGGAGCTGGCCGGTGTCCCCGATGCGGAAAAGAAGCTCCGTTTGCTCATTCGGAATCATTTGCGCTATTTCCTCGAACACCAAAAGGAGATGAAGGTTCTCTCGCACGAGTCCGACGTCCTCACCGGCGGCTATGCCCGCGAGGTGGGCGAGATCAAGCGGCGCTACTACAAGATTTGCCTGGGGATCGTCGAGGAGTTGCACGCTGCCGGACGCCTGCGCCGGCTGAACCCGCGCCTGGCTGTCCTGAGTCTCTTCGGCATGATGAACTGGATCTACACCTGGTACAACCCGCGCGTCGATCCGGACGTCGAGACCCTGGCTGAAACGATGGCCGAGCTTTTCTTGAGAGGCGCGTTGCTTCCAGGCCAGCCGACCGGCGCCGTTCCGCCCGCGCCAGCGGCCGCGGTCAAAGAAGCCGTTTTGACCACCTGAAAGGTGATGGGTGGTCGTTGGCGGTGGCGAGCATAAGTTCAACCGCGGTGCGACGCCCTCGTGGGTGCTTTTTCGGAAAGGAGAATAGATGCCGCGCATTTCCACATTTGATGATTGGGTGGATCTCTTCCGCGAATGGATTCAGGACATCGGGGTGGATTATCCCGAGGTTCGCAACTACCACTTCGAGAGCAAGTTCGGCCAGCTCAAAACGAATGAAATTGAGTTCGGCGACTTTGCCGGCGGGCGGAAGTGGGAAAAGGTGCTGGCGATTCCGGACCAGCGCATGCGCGACGGCCTGCAAAACTTGATCATCTACCAGGGCGACACGGAGTTCGCTTCGGTCGAGCAGCAGCGCAAGCTCTTTGAGAATGCGCCCTCCGAGCACGACCGGATGTCGCTGGTGCGGGTGATGACGGAGGAGATGCGGCACGGCTGGCAGATGTGCCACCTGCTGATCGAATATTTTGGCCACTCGGGCCGCATCGAAGCCCTGAAGCAGCTCGAACGCCGCGCCTTTGAGCACAAGCGACTGCTTGGCGCTTTTAACGAAAGCGTGGACAACTGGCTCGATTTCTTCACCTATACCGACTTTGTGGATCGCGACGGGAAGTTTCAGCTCACCATGCTGAGCTACTCGGCGTTCGCCCCGCTGGCGCGCTCGACCGTGGCCATGCTCAAGGAGGAATCGTTCCATCTTGGAACCGGCCACGACGGTTTGAAGCGCATCCTGAAAGCGGGAAAAATTCCCGTGCCGATCCTGCAAAAGTTCATCAACAAGTGGGTCACGACCGCGTATGATCTCTTCGGGGTGGATCATTCCTCCTCGGCGCATTGGGCCTATGTGTGGGGTCTAAAGGGCCGCTACGACGAGCACCAGGCGCAAGGCGAAGCCAACAAGGAGCAATTGAACGAGCACAGCCGGAACCTGTATCACCTCGAGGTCAAGAACCTGATGGAGCAGCTCAACCGCAACCTCCCGGAGGATCAGCCAAAGCTTATCGCGCCCGATCTCAAGTTCAACCGCAAGATTGGCGACTACGCTCAAGCCACCTACAATGCCGCCGGCGAGTTGATCAGCCGGGAAAAGTTTGACGAATATGTGAAGGATGCTCTTCCTTCGGCCGCCGACTACTCGTTTCTCAAAGAGATATTTGCCGAGGGCGGGTGGATTGCTCCCAAGATGCCCGGGGGGCAGTAGGGCGGGGGAAGTATCCAGGCACTCGACGGGTTCACTGCTGGATCGAGCAAGAGGTTTTGCCGCTTAGGCGCACCGGCGAGACACCAGCAGGAGCGTCTCATGCCATTCCGCAGCATCCAATTCGTTCACGAAGCGAACGTGGCCAGGATCACCTTGAACCGGCCGCCGCTCAATATCCTGGACATCGGCATGATGGAGGAGATCGGCGCCGCGATCGAAGCTGCCCGCGATGCAGCCGTTCTTGTTTTTCGCGGTGCCGGCCCCAAGGCCTTTTCAGCCGGTGCGGCGGTGAGCGACCACACCCCCGAACGAGTGGGCACGATGCTCGAGCGGTTTCACGCTGTCTTCCGCCAGCTCCACCGCTTCCCGGGAATCACCGTGGCAGCGGTGCATGGCCATTGCCTGGGCGGTGGTTGCGAATTGGCTGCTTTTTGTGATTTTGTAATTGCCTCGGAAACAGCAAAGTTTGGCCAGCCGGAGATCACCCTGGCCTGCTTCCCGCCGGTTGCGGCGGTGATCTTCCCTCCGGTTATCGGATTTCGCCGGGCGAAGGATTTGATTCTTACCGGCCGAACCATCTCCGCGCGCGAGGCGGAGCATTGGGGTTTGGTGAACCGGGTGGTGGCCGAGGGGGATCTGGACAGGGCGCTCGAGGAATTCCTGGCTGGCGTGGGCAAACTCTCCCGGCCAGTCATCGGCCTGACCAAGCGCGCCATGCTGGCGGCCGCGGGAGTCGATTTTGAGAAGGCGCTGGGCGAGGTGGAGCGCATTTATCTCGAAGAACTCATGAAGACAGAAGATGCGCGGGAGGGGATTGCGGCGTTTCTCGAAAAACGCTACCCGGTTTGGAAGGGAAGATAGTTTGTGAGTCGTTATTTTTCCCTTTGAACTTTGGCTGGGGTCTGCGGAAGCAAAGGCCACCGGAGAAAGCCATGGACGAAGCCAAGCTTGATGATTTACAGATCACGCCTCAGGCAGTGAAAGAAAAGATGGAGGCGAAGGACAAGTTCCTCCTGTTGGACGTCCGCGAAAAATGGGAGGCCAAGATGGCGCAGATTCCCGGGTCCATGCTGGTTCCGATGCAGGAGATTCCGGAGAATCTGGGCGTCATCGAGGGAGCGCAGGAGGTCATCGTCTATTGCCACCTCGGAATCCGCAGCCTGGATGTTACGGTTTGGCTGCGGCAGCAGGGAATTGAAAACTCCAGAAGCATCGCCGGCGGCATCGACCGGTGGTCGCGCGAAATTGACGCATCTATCCCGCGTTACGACTGAGGTAAACATGGCCAAGCTGCGTTTCTTTCTCAAATCAACTTGAACCACCTGCCGCAAAGCGAGAGGTCTCTTGCTCAAGAAGAAGGCGGACATGGAGGAACGCGACCTCGCCAAGCAGCCTTTGAGCGCGGCCGAGCTCGAGGCGCTGATCGGCGAGCGCGACTACCGGGAATTCCTCAATCCGAAGAACGAGCTGTATCGAACCATGAACATGAAGACAAATCGGCCATCGCGCGCCAGGGCCATCGAGATGATGATGAAGGAGCCGAATTTGATCCGGCGGCCGATTTTGGTCCGCGGCAAAGAAGTCGTGCTCGGTTTTGATGAGAAGCGCTATTCGGAATTGGCCAAGTAGCGGACGCCCGCCGCGGGCAGGCCCCCGGCCAATCGTTTTCAAGGACACAGCGCCGTGAACAAGCAAGTCATCCGGCTGCGCATTAACGGCCAAGCCCATGACCTGGCAATCTGTCCCAATCGCTCTCTGCTTGAGGTGCTTCGGGAGGAGCTCAGCCTCACCGGGACGAAGTGCGGCTGCGATGATTCAAGCTGCGGCTGCTGCACCGTCCTGGTCAACGGCATGCCGATGCTCTCCTGCGTGATGCTGGCGGCCAGCTACCAGGAGGCCGAGATCACGACGATTGAAGGCGTCGCGCGAGAGGGGCAGCTCGACCCGCTTCAGCGCGGTTTCTGCGAAGCCGGCGGAGCGCAGTGCGGATTTTGCACCCCGGGCATGATCATTACCGCGCGAGCCCTCCTTGAAGCGAACCCGAATCCCAGCCATGAGGAAATCAACCAGGCACTCGGCGGCAACCTTTGCCGCTGTACGGGCTACACACAGATCCTCGAATCCATCGATCGAGCCATCCAATTGATGCGCATCCATCGGGAAGCGGCGGTAGGGAGGTAAGCGTGGCGGAGTTCACTACTATCGGCAAACGCCTCGCCATGCTTGACGCGCCCGCGAAAGTCACCGGCGCCGGCCTGTATGCCGATGACCTCAAGCTGCCCGGCATGCTGGTCGGCAAAATTCTACATAGCCCGCACCCGCATGCCCACATTCGCGCCATCCACACCGAAAAGGCTGAGGCGCTCCCCGGGGTCCATGCCGTCGCCACCGGGCAAGATGTGCCCCGGCCCTATGGCATCCTGCCCATTGGCCATGATGAGTGCGTCTTCACGCCTGACAAAGCGCGCTACATCGGCGACAACGTTGCCGGGGTCGCCGCGGTGGACGCAGCCACGGCCGAGCGAGCCCTGGAATTGATCGAAGTGGACTATGAATCGCTGCCGGCCTTTTTCGATCCCATCGAGTCCATGAAAGCCGCCGAGCACCGGCTGCACGCCGACAAGCCCAACAATATCGAAAAGGAATATCACCATGTCTTTGGCGACCCGGAAGAGGGTTTTCTTGAGGCCGCCTGCGTCCGTGAGGATCACTTTTACTGCAGCGAGGTAACCCACGCCGCCATGGAGCCCCACGCGACGCTCGCCGCCTTTGATGCGGATGGCCGGCTCACGGTGTGGTCTTCGACCCAGGTTCCCTATTACCTGCAGCGGACGCTTTCCGAAGTTCTCGAACTCCCCATGAGCCAGATTCGCGTCATCAAGCCGCTGATTGGCGGCGGCTTTGGTGGAAAGAGCGAGGTCATTTCCGTCGAAGTTGCCGCGGCGGTGCTGGCGCGCAAGGCGCAGAGGCCGGTGAAGATATGCTACACGCGCGAGGAGGTTTTCTACGCCCATCGCGGCCGGCCGATCACCATCATTGACTTGAAAACAGGAGTGAGTCGAGAGGGCAAAATCACCGCCGTGGAAGCGCGGGTGGTTCAAGACGGCGGCGCCTATTGCGGCTACGGCCCGGTAACGATTCTCTATTCCGGCGCGCTCTTGAACGCGATGTATCACATTCCGAACGTCCGCTATGACGGCTATCGCGTTCTGACGAACAAGCCGGCTTGTGGGGCCATGCGCGGCCACGGCACGGTGAACGTGCGCTTTGCCTTCGAGTCGCAATTGGACATGCTGGCGCAGGAGATCGGGATAGACGCGGCGGAAATTCGACGGCGCAATTTCCTGCAAGCGCCCTGCATGACGGTGAACGGCCTGCGGGTGACCAGCTATGGTTATCCGGAATGCGTGGAAAAAGTGGTGGAGCGCTCCGGCTGGCGTGAGAAGAAAGGCAAGTTGCCCTTCGGCAAAGGCATGGGCCTGGCCGGGAGCCATTACGTCAGCGGGGCGGCGAACCCCATCATTCGCTCGAACATGCCGCACACCACCGTCAACATCAAGGTGGATCGCGACGCCACGGTCACTCTCTTCAGCGGCGCTTCCGAGATTGGCCAGGGGTCGGACACGATTCAGGTTCAGCTCGTAGCCGAAGAATTGGGGGTGAGCGTCGAGCGGGTCAAACTGGTTGCGGCGGACACCGATTTGACGCCGGTGGACCTGGGCAGCTATTCGAGCCGGGTGACGTTTATGGCCGGGAATGCTTGTCTCGAAGCCGCCCGCGAGATGAAGCGCCAAATCCTGGAAGTGGTGGGCAAGCGGTTCGCCTGTCCGGCCGAGCGCATCCTTTTCCGCGATGAGCGAGTCTTTTGCCCTGACGATCCTGAGAGGGCGATGAGCTTTGAACAGGCAGTCCTCGCCGCCCTGGACGCTCCCGGCGCGCCCGATGCGCGCGCTCTGGTAGCGAAAGGAACTTATACGCCGCCGGCGGAGGCACAAGGGGGAAAATTCAAGGGCGCGGGTGTGGGGCCATCGCCGGCCTATAGCTACAGCGCGCAGGTTGCCGAGGTCACGGTCGATCCGGAAACAGGCCAGGTGACCGTTGACCGGATCATCGCCGCCCATGATTGCGGTCGTGCCTTGAACCCGCTCAGCGTCGAGGGACAGGTACAAGGCTCCGTCTGGATGGGCCTCGGGCAAGCCCTGCAGGAAGAGTTGATCTGGGAAAAGGGGCGGCTCATGAATCCTTCCATGCTCGAGTATCGCACGGCATCCACGCTCGAATCGCCGCCGATTGAGACCATCCTTGTCGAGTCAGTGGACCCCGAGGGCCCGATGGGTGCCAAGGAAGCCGGGGAAGGATCGCTAGCGGCCGCGCTCCCGGCGGTGGCCAATGCCATCTACGACGCGGTCGGCGTGCGCATCAAGAGCTTGCCGATCACGCCGGAGAAGATTCTGAAAGCGCTTCGGGAAAAAGAGAAGCAGTCGAAAGGCACTCAAAAAGATGAGCCTGCCGGAATTTGAGCTGGTTCGTCCGGAAACACTGGAAGAAGCCTTGCGCTTCCTGGCCGATCACGGCCGGGACACCATGGTGATCGCCGGCGGGACGGATGCGATTCCGAATTTGCGCATGAAGCTTTTTTCGCCACGATTCGTGCTGGACATCAAGGGCCTACCAGGACTTTCCGGCATCAGCTCTTCGGCCAGCCCCGATCTAATGGGGGCCAGCGACGGCCTGCGCATCGGCGCGTTGACCACCATCACCGAGGTTGCTGAAGCGAAAGCGGTGCGGGCCGCTTACCCGGTGTTGTCGGAAGCCGCCGCCACCATTGCCAGCCCGTTGCTGCGCAACATGGGCACGATTGGCGGCAACCTGTGCCTGGAGACGCGCTGCCGGTGGTATAACCAGTCCTTTTTCTGGCGCCATGCGTGCGGCTTCTGCCTCAAGAAGGATGGCTCCATCTGCCACGTGGCGCCGGGGGGGCAGCGCTGCTGGGCCGTCTGGTCGGGTGACACCGCTCCGGCGCTGCTCACCCTCGATGGCGAGGCCGAAATCGCGAGCGTGGGTGGCCGGCGCCGCGTTCGCCTGGATGAGTTCTACAGGAACGACGGGATGGATCGCATCCATCTGGAGCAGGAGGAGTTGCTGACAGCCGTCTATCTTCCGGCTCGCATGGCCGGCTACCGCGGCTGCTACAAGAAGTTTCGCATTCGTAATTCGATTGACTATCCGCTGGTGGGCGTGGCCGCCGCCATGAAGACGGACCGGGGTGGAACGTGCCGGGATGCGCGAGTGGCGCTCACTGCGGTCAACCCGGCGCCGTTACTCATCCGGGAGGTCGGCAGCCTGCTTGCCGGCAAGCGAATCAGCCATGAACTGCTTGAGGAAGCATCCCGCATGGCAGCCCGCACGGGCAAGCCGCTGACGACTTCAGCTTCCACTCCGGAGTACCGCCGCGAGATCTTGAAAGTGTACACGCGCCGCGCCCTGGAAGCGGTCTGGCGCGATGGCCCTCGGGCCTGACTTGGACCTTACATGTCGTATCGTGTCATCGATCTGCACGTTCACGTGCAGCCGCTCGAGATGTTCAAGCCGGAGGCGCTGGAACTGATCCGGCGCGGGCGAAAGGATTTTGACCAATTGGTCGAATGGTTCCGGAGCCCGGCCAAGTTTGTCGCTTTGCTCGACTCTATCGAAGTGGAGCGAGCGGCGTTGATCAACTACGTCAGCCCCGACGTGATCGGTTTCACGCCTGAAGTCAACGACTGGGTGGCCAAGTACGCGGCGCCATTTCCCAAGAGACTGATCGCCGTGGGCTCCGTTCATCCCCGGTATGTTTCTGACGCGGCTGGCGAGGTGGATCGCCTGGTCACTCTGGGCATTCGCATGCTCAAGGTCCACCCGCCGCACCAGCTTCTCTACCCCAATGAATACCGGCAGGGGCTGGGCACTCAGGCGGCGATCTACGAGCGAGCGCAACACCATAACCTGCCGGTGATGTTTCACACCGGCACGTCCGTCTTCCCCGGGGCGCGGAACATCTATGCCGATCCCCTCTTTGTGGACGACGTCGCCGTGGATTTTCCGCGTCTCCGAATCATTCTTGCTCATGGCGGCCGGCCCCTCTGGATGAACAACGCTTTCTTTATCGTCCGCCGTCATCCGAATGTCTGGATGGACATTTCCAGCATTCCGCCGCACCGGCTGCTCGAGTATTTCCCGCGACTGGAAGAGATCGCCCGGAAGGTTCTCTATGGTTCGGACTGGCCCGGGCCATCGGTGGCGAGCATGCCGGCCAACATGGATGCCATTTGCCGGCTGAATCTTTCAGACAAGGCCAAGAGCATGATTTTCTATGACAATGCCGCAGCCCTCTTTCCTCTGTAGTCCCGTTCGAACCTGCTTCCCCTGGTATTCAGTTGGCTGCTCAGGCGGCCCGAGCGGCGTCCTCACCGGCACTCCTGCGTCCATGAGCAGCGATTCTGCTATCATAACGATAAATCGTCGAGCCAGAGATAGTCACGATGCTCAAGGAGAGAATCATCCTGATGCAGGGCGACCTGACGGAAATGCAGGTGGAGGCGATTGTCAACGCCGCGAACAATGACCTCCAACTCGCCGGCGGGGTGGCCGGGGTGATTCGGCGCAAGGGTGGCGACCGGATTCAGAAGGAGTGCGACCAGATCGGCACGATTTCCATAGGCGAGGCAGCGGTTACCTCGGGGGGCAATTTGAAAGCCAGCTACGTGATTCACGCGGCCAGCATGCGGCTGGGAGGGCTGACGACGCGCGAATCTTTGCGCGCCTCCACCAGCAACAGCTTGAGGCGCGCCAAGGAAAATCAAATTCACACCATCGCCTTCCCCGCGATTGGCACCGGAATCGCCGGCTTTCCGCTGCGCGAATGCGCTGAAATTATGCTGGAAGAGGTTGCGAGACATTTTGAATCGCCAACGCCTGTGGAGCGAATTTATTTTGTTCTCTTCGACTCCGACGCCCTCAAGACATTTGAAGAAGTATGGCACGAGCTGCGGCCGAAGTTTGAGAAACGATGACCCCCGATCGCGCCCGAACCGTTCGCATCGCATTTGTCTGCACCGCCAATTCCGCTCGCAGCCAAATGGCGGAGGGCCTGGCTCGCGCCATCCTGCCGGAACATATGGAAGTTTCGAGCGCCGGAACGTTTGCATCGCGCGTTCACCCCTTGGCGATGGAGGTGATGGCGGAGCGCGGCATTGATATCCGCCACCAGCATTCCAAATCGGTGGAGGAGCTTGCGGGTGAATTCGACTACGTGATTACGCTGTGCGATTCGGCGGCAACTGCCTGCCCGAACCTTCGCGGCAAGCGGGCCCGGCTCCATTGGCCTTTTCCCGATCCGGTGGAGTTTGACCTGGAGAACCAAGCCGAAGCCTTCCGGCGGGTGCGGGACCGTATCGAAGAGCGAATCCGGGACTGGGCCGGGCAGACCTTCCCGGCCGAGGCGGCACCGTGAACCAGCGCCGTTCCAACTTGAGAGGGCTAAGAAGGAAGGAAGACGGCAGCTTCCCACCAGCATCGCGACAGAATGGAACTCATAGGAGCAAATAGTTGGAACGGCACGAGCTGGTCGAGAAGGTGCGAAGGGAATTGGAGCGCTACGAGCATCCTCTCTTTGCTTTCAGCGCCGAGCCGGCAGGCGAGCGCATCGAAGTCGAGATTCGGTTCAAGCCGCCTGGAGTGGAGGTGCACCGCTACCGGTTTCAACTCCTGCCCCGCGAGATTGAAAGCTCGCAGTTCCCCTGGAATTTTCAGCGCCAGCTCTACGACTGTCTTCACGATTACGTCGTTGAGATGTTCAACCGGAATCCTCAGATGAAAGAGTATTAGCGGCGATGGTTCAAACGCGTCTGCGAACGCCGCTCGAAGCCGAAATCATCGAGAAGATTCGCCGCTCCGGGCCGATCACCTACTGCGAGTTTATCGAGGCCTGCCTTTATCACCGGCAGCACGGGTACTACATGAAACAGAGGGAAGAGGCAGCCGATTTCTACACCAGCGCGGAGTTGCACCCGGTGTTTGGGCGGCTGATGGCCAGCCAGCTTGCCGAGATGTGGACCATCCTGGGTTCGCCCGACCCTTTTTCGATCATGGAGGCGGGTTCGGGGAACGGCCGGCTGGCAGAGGCCATTCTGGCGTGGCTCTCGCGGAAGCGCCCCGAAATCTATCGTGTCGCGCGCTATGTTTCGGTGGAGCCTTCCCCGGCGGCTCGAGCAGAGCAGGAGAAGCAGTTGGGCGAACATCTTGCCGCCGGCCGAATGGTGATGGAATCGCGGATGCCGGCGGGGCCGGTCGCGGGTTGTGTTCTGTCGAACGAATTGGTGGACTCGTTTCCCGTGCACGTGGTGGCGCAGGAAGCTGGCCGGATGCAGGAGGTTTTTGTTTCGACGCGAGATGGCGAACTGGCGGAGACTGTCTCCGAGCCATCGAGTTCGGCTCTCGGGGAATATTTCTCTCGTTTCGGGATTCAACTTGCCGAAGGGCAACGTGCCGAGGCGGATCTTTGCGCACTGGCATGGATGGCGGACGTCGGGCAACGACTGGAGCGCGGTTTTGTGCTGACGATTGACTACGGATACCTCGCCAACCAACTTTTCGACGAGCGCCACTTCTCGGGAACTCTCATGGCTTACCGGCAGCATCGGGCGCACGGGCGCCTTCTGGAGTCTCCCGGCGAGCAGGACCTGACCCACCACGTCAATTTCACTGCCCTCATCGAGGCGGGGAGAGAAAACGGTCTTGAGCTGGCCGGCCTTGCGAGCCAGATGCAATTCCTGATGGCGTTGGGGCGTGGCAACGAGTTCGCCGATCTGTACGACGAGGGCCAGTCCGAAACCGATCGCTATCGAGCGCGGCTCCAGCTCAAAACGCTGATCTACCCGGAAGGAATGGGCGAAACCTTTCGCGTGCTGATCCAACAAAAGGGCCTGGTGCCGCAAAGTCTCAGCGGATTGGCAGGGATTTGATGGGAAACGCAGGCCGGGCGGAAGCTCGATGCGGGCGGGAAGCGCCGTTCCTACTTGTTGGAACGAGATGCACGGGAAATAGCTCGAACCAGTTGGAACGGGCTAGCCGATTTTTACGGCTTTGTAAGGTTCGTTCAGCCAGCGTTGGGCTTCGTTTTGCGCCCCTTGGGTATTGTCATTGGTGTCGAGGGCTTTCTGGTATTCACGCAGCGCCCGTTCGCGCGAGCCGGTGAGATCGTAGATCTTTCCAAGATAAATGTGGGACCAGACTTCCGTCCACTTGGGGGTAAGGTCTCCGTTGAGGGCTTCGCGGAAGGCGTTGGCCGAAGCCTGGTAGTTGTTCATGGCAAAAAAGGCTTCGCCGATGCGGAAGTTGGCAAGCGAACTGTTCCGATTGACATCGAGCGCTTTCTGATACTCGCGGACCGCTTCGTAGGGTTGGCTCTGCTCGACCAGCTCCTCACCCCGCGCCACCGCCACCCGCACTTGCAACCCCGGATTCCATTTCAGGATGTTGTTGTTCGGATCGAGGGTAATGGTCTTCGGGCGACCGAATGTCTCGATGATATAGTCGGAACTGGTGCCGATCACTTCCACCTTTCTTGTCTCGGGGTTGCCCTCCGTTTCGATCTTGACTTCAATGGGCATGCGGAATATATCCAGATCCTGGTTGATCTTTCCGACCACCTTGAACCCCTTTTGAGTACGATAGATGACATAGTCGGTGGACAAATTGGGAATGCCGGTTGAGTAGAGCCACTCGGCGAAGAAATAATTCAGGTCCTGGCCGGTGGCACGGTTGACGATCTCCTGAAAATCTTTGGTGGTGGCGGAGCGGTTGGCAAAGTTGCTGAAGAAAGTGCGGAGCACGTCAAGAAACATCGGGTCGCCCAATACACCACGAAGCATGTGAAAGATCATCGCGCCCTTGTTCACGATCACCGACCGGTATTCAGGAGTGAATTCCTTGAGACGCCCGGAAGCCACCGGAGCGGCGTCTTCGTGCAGGAGCGCGCCGATGATGAAATCATCCAGCATTTGGGAGAGCGCCATGTCGCCGGCGAGGTGTTGCACGTAGAGAGCTTCCGCATAGCGAGCCAGGCCGTCGCCCAGCCAAGCATCGGCTGGCGTCGCCGGGCGGACGAGCCCGCCCCACCACTGCGCCGCCACCTCCCTTGCCAGCAGCTTGTAGTTCACCTTCGGGTCCCAACTCCGCTCGGCAAATAGCACCAGCCCGGGGGCGTTGAAACTGGGCAAGGAGCCGTCTGGAATTTCGATAATCGAAAGATGGCGCCAGGGAAGGGGGCCAAAGCGGTCAGAAAAGAAGCTGAATATCTTGCCCGCCGCCTCACCGTAGGGTGCCGCCAAAGCGGCGTGCTCGGGTTTCAAATAGAACGTGGCCGCCAGTCCCTCGGCCTGAACGGGGGTTGGCTGATAGACGCCGGCAACCAACGTGCCGGGTTGGGCGGCGATGTCGTAGCGATACGCAAAGATGGACTTGCCTACGGCCGCTCCCGGGTTTGGGATGACATCGCCCGGGGCAACGGCGGTCATTCCGGCGGGAACGCTGATGCGGAACTCTGCCTTGAAACGATTGGCGGACCAATCGGTGACCGGAAACCATCGGGCCGCATAGAGCAGATAGGAACCCTCGGGACCGATGTAAGCCAGTTTGGGCGCGCGATTCGCTCTCTCGCCGGAAAAAGTTCCGGAGTACTCCACGTAAATGGTTCCCCGTTGTCCGGCAGCCAGCGGCTGCCCGAGTTGCACGCTAAAGGTATCCTCGGCAAGGCGCTCATCCACCAGCGACTTCCCGGCAGCGTCGGTGACCCGGCTCACCTTGAGATTCGGGTGGAGTTGGAAGACTGCGGTGGAGGCGGTTTCGCTTGCCAGCAGGTCCACCCGCGCGCGCGAGGTCAATTCGTGGCGCTCAGGCACGAGCTCAGCTTCGATCACGTAGGATTCGGCCAGAACCGCCGGCTTGCGCGCCGGAGCTTGCGTTTGGGCCTGCGCCGACCAAACGCCCGCTGCAGCGATTCCGATGATTGCCAGGAAAGCTCTGCGAAAACGTTTCATCCTCGACCTCGATTCCAAAACCCCATTGTATGACACAAAATCAGCGGCTTCGAGTTGCTCTTGCTTTCTCCCGGCTTGAGGAGTTTGTGTGAAAACCCATCCATGCCGAGCCCGGTGGCGCCCGCCACCGGGTTCGTTCTTCGTCCCCCAGGCAGGTGCCTGGGGGCTCGGCGCTTGGGGTCGAGTGCCTGGGCTGGGTACCTTCCTCTTCTTGCGCCCTGCCCTGACGAGACACGCGAGTTTTCACGCGGACTCTTGAGGCCCGGAAGCGCACTAGGGCCGAGTCTCCGCCGGAGCAAAAAGGGTCGTAATCACCGCTGCGGCCCGCTCCATCGCCCCGGCCGAACCCAGCTTGCGCGCCACCTCAGCCAGGTTGGACTGCATGAATTTTCGAGCCTCAGGCGAATCGAGCAGGGCAGCCGTCTCCCGCACTACTGCGTCAGCCGTGAACTTTTCCTGGATGAGCTCGGGCACGACCGCCCGGCCGGCGATCAAGTTCACCATACTGTAGTGGGGCGTTCGGACCAACCGGCGAAGAACCGCTGCGCTTGCCCGGGAAACGCGATAAATGACAATCATCGGTGTTCGGAGGAGCGCCGCTTCCACGGTGGCGGTGCCGCTCGAAACAATGGCCAAGTCGGCCGAGCCCAAACAATTATAGATGTCGTCTTCGACGATTCGGATGCGATCCCCCACCGGATGGGCGCGGAGGAAGGGAACCAGGGCGCCGGCCTCGACCGTGCTTGCCCGAGGGAGAAGGAATTGAACGCGGTGGGTTGCTTCGAGTTGCGCGGCCGCCTCCAGCAGGATGGGGAGATGATGTCGGATCTCTCGAAGACGGCTGCCCGGGAGCATGGCAACCACCGGCCGCGATAGCTTGAGATCCTGCCGGCTTAAAAATTCTTCACGGCTTTTCGTTTGCCGGGCGATGTCCACCAGTGGATGACCGACGTAGGACACCGGCACACCGGCATCGCGATAAAGCGGCTCTTCAAACGGGAAAATACAAAGCATGTGACTGATGGTCTGCTTCAAGGCACGGATGCGCCCGGGGCGCCACGCCCAGAGTTGCGGGCTTACAAAGTAAACCACCGGCACGCCGCGATTTTTCAACCGCCGCGCCAGACGAAGATTGAAGTCCGGGAAGTCGATCAGTACGGCGAAGCGCGGTCGGAGCCGATCCACCTGTCGCAGGATCTGCCGGAAGACACGAAAGAACTTGGGCAGGCCGGCTATCGCCTCGCTCAGGCCGACGACGGCAAGCTCCCGGGCATGGACAAGCAGTTCGACCCCCGCCGCTTGCATTTCGTCGCCACCCAGGCCGAACCAATCCAGCGACAAACGCTGGCGAAGCATGCGCACCAGCATGCCGCCGTAGCGTTCGCCGGAGGCCTCGCCGGAAACAATGAGCGCCGAAGGATTCATACCAGGGTGCCGCGGGACGCCGGCCCCGCTCCCATCGGGGCAGGCAGAAACATATCTCAATCGGCCGGGTATGCCCAGCCCTCGGATGACAGGGACGCGCGTCTCTAATCGTCCCCGACAGGAATCTCCTGATCCTTGTATTGCAGTTGATACAGGCGATAGTAGATGCCGCGCTGGGCGAGCAACTCCTGGTGGGTGCCCGTCTCGCGCAACCGGCCCTTGTGCAGGACCAGGATTTTGTCGGCGCGCTGAATGGTCGAGAGCCGGTGGGCAATGATGATCGAAGTCCGGTCCTCGATGAGCCGCGCGAGCGCCTCGCGGATCTGCATCTCCGTTCCGGTATCCACGCTTGAGGTGGCTTCGTCGAGAATCAGGATGTGGGGATCGTGGGCGAGGGCGCGGGCAAAGGAAAGCAATTGGCGCTGCCCGACAGAGAGAGTTGCCCCGCGCTCCTTCACTTCTTCCTGAAAGCGGCCGGGCAGCGTTTCAATAAAGTCGCCGAGCCGAACCTCTTCCGCCGCCTGAGCCACATCTTCCTCGGTCACCCACCCGGTTCCCAGGCGGATGTTGCTTTCGATGGTGCCCGAAAAAAGAAAAGGGTCCTGAAGCACGATTCCGAAATTTTCCCGCAGCGCCCGCAGATCCGCCTCCTGCACGTTCACGCCGTCCAGCAGAATCTCGCCCCGCTGGGCGTCATAGAAGCGCAGGAGAAGCTGAATGATGGTGGTCTTTCCGGCGCCGGTGTGCCCGACAAGCGCCAGCGTCTCCCCCGGTTCGGCGACAAAGCTGATGTCCTTCAGCACCCAGTCCGGCTCCCCGGTCGCCGGATGGTCGCGATAGGCGAACCAGACATTGCGAAACTCCACCCGCCCGCCGGTCAGGCTGAGCGCTTGTGGCGCGCGTGGAGAAGCGATCTTCACCGGAGTGTCCAGGAGCGTGAACACGCGCTCCGAACTGGCCATGGCTGATTGCAAAATGTTGTACTTCTCGCTCAGGTCCTGAATCGGCTGGAAAAAGCGGCGGGCATATTGGGTGAAGGCGATAATGATGCCGAGCGAGACCGCGTCTGGATTCTTCAGGCTCGCCACGCCGCCAAACCACAAGATCATCGCAATCGCCAGTGTTCCCAGGAACTCGACCGCCGGATAGAAAAGGGAGTGCGCCAGGATCGTGTCCTTGAAGGCTTTCAGGTGTGTGCGATTGATCCGGTCAAATTGCCGCGCTGCCCGCTCTTCCCGGTTGAAAAGCTGCACGACGACCATGCCGCTGATGTGCTCTTGAAGAAAGGCGTTGATGCGCGCCACCGCCGTGCGCACCCGCCGGAAGGCATCCCGCACGTATCGCCGGAATACCATCGTCACCGCAAAGATGAGCGGCACCACCGCGAACGTGACCAGCGCCAATCGCCAGTCAATGGCCAGCATCACGCTCACGATAAAAGCAAGAGTAAAGATATCGCCGAAAATCGCCACCACTCCCGAAGCAAATAACTCGTTGAGGACATCCACGTCGGTGGTGACGCGCGTCAGCAAGCGCCCGACCGGATGGCGATCGTAAAAGGCGAGATCGAGCCTCTGCAAATGACCGAAAATCTCGCTTCGCATGTCAAACATCGCCCGCTGGCCAACCATCTGCATGACGTAGGTCTGGGCATACTCGAAGGAGAAGGCCAGGAACAGGGTCAGGAGCAACAAACCGGCGACCTGGCTTAAGCCCACCCAGGGATCTGCGCTCAGAAAGTGTTGGGCCTGGTCGCGGAGGAAAACGGCGAAGGGGTCGAGGCGCGGAGCACCGGTGCTGCCGCCGAGGTAGCGGTCAATGACGATCATCGTCAGCAAGGGTGGAATCACCTGGAGCGCCGAATCCACGATAATGACTGCCAGGGCAAAAGCAACCTGCCACCGGTAAGGCCGCAGGTAGCGCAGCAGCCGGCGCATCAGGCGATGGTCGTAGGCTTTGCCGAGCGCCTCTTCTTCGTGATAGTTTCCGTGCTCTGCCATCACCCTGCCTCAGGCGGATTCCAGTTCCTCTTCGAGCAATTGCTTCTGGTCGAGGTCGTAGTAGTAGCCGCCGCGCTCAATCAATTCTTCATGCGTGCCACGCTCGGCAATTTCGCCATGGCGCAGAACCACGATCTGGTCGGCGTGGCGCACCGTGGATACGCGGTGGGAAATCAGGATCGTCGTCCGCAGGCGCAAGATTTCTGCCAGGCGGCGAAGAATCTTTTCTTCGGTTTGGGTGTCCACGCTGGAAAGAGCGTCGTCGAGGATCAAGATCTTGGGGTCGCGCAAGATGGCGCGAGCCAGAGCCGTCCGCTGTTTTTGTCCGCCGGAGAGCGTAATGCCGCGTTCGCCGACCATGGTGTCGAATTTTCGGGGAAAGTCCTCGACGTCGCCGTGGATGCTGGCGATCTCGGCCGCTTTCTCGACCGCCTCCGGAGAGACATCGGGGAGGCCAAAGGCGATGTTCTCGCCCACCGTCTCGCTAAAAAGAAATGTCTCTTGCGGCACAAAGCCGATCGCGCGCCGCAGTTCCCCGATGGGATAGTCGGTGATGGGGCGGCCGTCGAGCCAGAGCGCCCCTTCCGGGGCGTCGTAGAGGCGGGCGATGAGGCTGACCAGCGTGGATTTGCCACAGCCGGTCGGGCCAACGATGGCCACCGTTTCCCCGGCAGCGATCTTCAGGCTAATATTTTTCAAAATCGGAACCGCGTTGTAAGAAAAACTGAGCTTGCGAAACTCGATTTCGCCACGAATCGGTTCGGCGGCCGGCGCCCCGGCTGGTCGGGGCCGGTCGGCAATTTCCGGCTCGGACTCGAGAATGTACTGGATCCGGCCCATCGCGGCTGAGCCGCGCTCGAGCAGATTGACCACCCAACCGAGGGCGATCATCGGCCAGCTCAGCATGAAGAGGTATCCGGTAAAGGCGGTAAACATGCCGATCGTGAGCCGCCCGGCAAGCACTTGCCGGCCGCCGTACCACAGCACCATCAGGTAGGTCACGCCGATGAGGATCATCAGAGCCGGATAAAACATGCTCTGGACGCGTATCAGGCGGCGATTGCGCTCGATGTATTCGCGGTTCAAGTTCTGAAACGATTCCAGCTCAGCTTCTTCCTGGCAGAAAGCGCGCACCACTCGCACCCCGGCAAGGTTTTCCTGGACGCGGGCGCTGATGGCGGCCAAGGAAGCCTGAATCTCAGCAAAGCGGTCGTGGATGGCGCGGCCGAAGTGGCGCACCGCCAGGGAGACAAGTGGGATCGGAATCAAAAGGAAGAGCGTCAGCCGCCAGGAAAGGTGAAGCATCAGGGGAATGGCGGCGGCGAAGGCAACGACAGTGTTGGCCGAATACATGATCCCCGGGCCGAGCAGCATGCGCACGGCGCTCAAGTCGTTGGTGCAACGCGACATCAACTCCCCGGTGCGGTTTTGCACGTAGAAACGCGGCGTCAATTTTTCCAGGTGGGCGAAGAGATCGTTGCGCAGGTCATATTCGATGTCGCGCGAGACCCCGATCAAAATCCAGCGCATCCAGAAAAGGAAAAACCCTTTGCCGACGGTTAGCGCGATGAGCAAAAGGGCATAATGAGCCAGCGCTTCACGGGTAAGTTGCTGCTTGATGACATCGATGGCGCGGCCCAGAACCAGCGGAAAAGCCACGTCAAAGCCGCGGTAGCAAAGCAGCATAAGGAAGCCGACGATCACCCCGCGGCGGTAGCGCCGGAGGTAAACGCCGAGCGGGCGGAGCAGCTTCCAGCGCGAAGCCTTGGCTGACTGTGGGATGTTTTGATTCGAGGACATAGATCTCTACTGCTTGCCCCGGCGCAAATCCATTTTAACGGCGGCGAGCGCGGCCCGGTCGGCGAGAAACATTTTGCCGGCCGCGTCCAGCGCCTGGTAGCGTCTTACGGCTGGATTCCATCGTACCGGAATCGGCTTGCGGTCCAACCTGCCTGCCAACAGCGGCGTGAAAAGGAGCGTCGTTCCGCCGGAGCCGCGCTCCAAGCGCAGTGTCCATGCAGCGGCGCCTTCAGCCGGGGTCGCCCCCAGGTAGCCGCGTCCGTTTTTTAGATGTTGGTCAGCGCGCAAGAGTTCCTGCCAGCGGTCAGCGCGCTTTTCCAGCAGCGCTGCTCGCCAGATCTTGCGCTCCGCCCCTGAACTGCCCATCGGTTCGCCCTGGATGGCCAGGATCTGAACCGTGCCGTTCCCGGCGAGGTCGCCCGCTGCCAGAATCTCACTCGGCAGGCCGAGTGCGGCTTCGCTCGCCGCTTGATATTCGAGCATGGGGTTGGGTTCGGCCGGTTGCAGCGGCTTCAAGCGTGGCGGGTCACTTTGGCAGGCGGCCAGCGCCGCGAGCAAACCCATCAACAGGAACGACATTTCTCGTGAATGCTTGTGCATATCGAATTATAGCCTACGCCGGCGCCTGCCGGACGTCTCATCCCGCCGCGGCAAGGATGGATTCGATGCGCTCGCGGAAATCTTCCTCGCCTTCCGACCACAGGAGCATGCGCTCTACCGGCAGGGAGCGCTCGACCTTTCGCGCCCAACCGAGCAGCCGGCGAATGTTCTCCTGCGTTTTGGTCAAGTATTCGCGGCGGTGAGCCTCATCGCTCATGTAACTCACCAACCGCGTCTCCTCTTCGAGGGCAAGCCCTGAAGGCCTGCCCTGAAGGGAGTGGAGGGAAGAAGCGCCGGCATGGGCCGGAAGCAGCCCGGCCCGCCCGACAAACAGGTGCTCCGGGCCGGCGACGAGGTGGAAGTATCCCAGCTCTTGATAAACCCCATCATCGTAGGCGGGGCCATGGCAGACGAGCTCGACGGGTTGCGCCTCCAGCCGCCATTGCCACGTTTCAGCGGTGCGGGAAAGCGTCCAAAGATCCCAGAAGGCCGTCGTCTCGTAGGAGCTATCGTCGTGGAGAAATTCTTGAGCCACTTCCAGCCATTCGTCCGGCCGCATGGGTTCGAGGCCATAGTCGCGCTGGAGGAGCGCGGTCTGCGCGGCATCCACCGCCCGGATGGTCAGGGAGTGCAACCCGGGCCGCGCCGGCGAACTCGGGAAGAGCTCGAGAAATTTGCGAAAGTCCTCCAGCATGTTGGCTTCACTCAAACCGCGCAGCCAGAATCCGGCGTAGGCATAATTCGACATGGCAGAGCATTATAGCGGAGCTTGCCGGGCGGGGCGAAGGTTGACGGGCGGGGATCAGATCTCCCGGCGACCTTCGATGGCCTTGAGCATGGTGACTTCATCAGCGAAATCAATGTCGGAGCCGACGGGAATGCCCATGGCAATGCGGGTAACGCGGACGCCGAGCGGCTTGAGGAGCTTAGAGAGATAGACAGCAGTCGTTTCGCCCTCGGCCGTCGGATTGGTGGCGACGATGATCTCCTGCACTGTGCCGCCCTTCAATCGTTCGAGCAGGCTCTTGATCTTGAGTTGCTCGGGCCCTACCCCCTGCAGCGGGGCAATGGCGCCGCCCAGGACGTGATAGAGCCCGTTGAACTGCCGCGTTTTTTCGATGGAAAGGATATTGGGCGGCTCTTCCACCACGCAGATGACATTTCGCGCCCGCGAGACGCCGGAGCAGTAGAGGCACGGATCCACATCAGTGATGTTGTTGCAGACGGAGCAATAGCGGATTCTCTCTTTGGCTTCGCGAATGGCGTCGGCGAGCGCGCCGGCCTCCGCATCGGGAGTCCGCAGGATGTGGAAGGCAATGCGTTGCGCGGATTTCTGCCCAATGCCGGGCAGGCGCTTGAGCGCGTCAATCAATCGCGCAATCGGTTCGGCGTAGTCAGGCATGGACGGAGCTGGACGACAAGCGCTTGGGCGGCGTGGCGGAAGGCGTTAGCTTTCCATCCTTGCCATGTCTCTCATTTCTGTCAATGTGTTCGAGGTAACCCAAGTTGGAACGGCCTTAGAAAAGTCCCGGTATCTTGAGGCCGGCCAGACCGCCCAGACCGCCAGTCAGGTTGCCCATGCGGCTGGAGAGCTCTTCGTCCACCTTTCGGCTGGCTTCGTTGACCGCGGCGAGAACAAGGTCTTGCAACATTTCCAGGTCAGGCGTTTTCATCAGTTCGGGATCAATGCGGACGGTGCGAAGCTGTTTTTGTCCGTTCATCTTGACCACCACCATCCCACCGCCGGACGAAGCTTCCACTTCCAGCTCGTCAATTTGCTTCTGCATCTGCTCCTGCATCTTTTTCACTTGCATGAGCATTTGCTGCAAGTTGCGCGTTTCCATTTCTCTATTCCTCGGTGGGGTCGTGGTTTTCGGTGACTTCCGAGATCCGTCCGCCAAAACTTTTGAGCATGATTCGGACGACCGGGTTTTGCTCGACGCGAGCCGCCAGCTCGCCTTGAAGCGGGTTCACTCCTGCTCTCTCCCCGGCCTCCAGTCTAACACAAATCCTCTGAGGCTCTCCCAAAACTTGGCCGGCGATCTGACGTAATGTTTCCACGTGTTCACGGCCTTGAAGCATTTGGGCAAGGGCGTGTTTTTCCTTGGCATAGAAAAGTCGAAGCTCGCCTGCATCCATCTCCCAGCGGCGCGCTTGCTCGAGGATGGCGCCGAGAAATTTTGATCGCGAGTAAGCCAACCGCTGAATTTCCTTGACCGGCGACGCCCGGTCGAGCGCCGCAGCCGTCCCGAAGCCTTCGCCCCCATACATCGGGGCAAGGGCCGCTTCCGGGATGGGTGCCGGGGCAGGGGCGGCAGCAGCGGCGCCGCCGGACATCACCGGTACCGCCGATACGGCTTCCTGACCCGCTGCCCGGCCGGCTTCGATGGCCGGAGCAGACTTGAGCGAAGCCGGCGGGCCCGTGGGCGTCGCGCTTGCTTTGCCCCGGCCCGGCTCGCCCGCATCGGGCTCGCGGCCGGAAGAGGGGGCTTTTGCTGAAGCGGTCCTTGCCGGTTCCCCGCGAAGCTCAGCCAGCGCTTCTTCGAGCGACTTGAGCCGCCCGCTCTGCACCATTCGCAAAAGAGCCAATTCAAGATGGAGTTGCGGCTCGGGCGACCCCCGAAGATCGTAGTGCGTCCGCATCAAGAGTTGGAAGAAACGCGCCAGGTCCTCCTCGGAAAAGCTTTCCGCCTGCTCGGCGAGCCGAGGACGCCCATCCGGCGGCGCCTGGATCAACTCACTCTCGCTGCCGCAAACCTTCACCAGCAACAGATTGCGGACGTGTCGAATGGCCTCACGAACAAAGTGCTCCAGGTTCTGCCCCTCTCGCACCAGCCGATCCACCAGCTCGAGCGCCACCTCGTTCGATTGACTGCGGGTGGCCTCAATGAGCTGGTCGAGCACTTCCTCCTCGACCACGCCGAGCAGTTGGCGCACCTCCGCCTCGGTGACCTCGCCGGCGCAGTAGGCGATGGCCTGGTCGAGGAGGGAAAGGCCGTCGCGCATCGATCCCTCGGCAGAGCGCGCAATCACGGCCAGCGCGCCGGGCGCGATGGGAATCTTTTCCTTCCCGGCAATGTCGGCCATGAGCTCCAGGATTTCGCCATAGGCAAGCGCACGGAAGTGGAAATGCTGGCAACGCGATTGAATTGTTCGCGGCAAGTTGTCCGGCTTGGTGGTCGCCAGGATGAAAAGGACGTGCGGAGGCGGTTCCTCGAGCGTCTTCAAGAGCGCGTTGAAGGCGTCTTCGGTGAGCTGGTGGGCTTCATCGAGAATGAAAACCTTGTAGCGGTCGCGGGCGGGCAAGTAGCGAACGTTTTCTCTCAGCTCGCGGATCTGATCAATGCCGCGATTGGAGGCGGCGTCAATCTCAAGGACATCCACGGCGTTGCCGGCGGCAATTTCGCGGCAAGACGGGCACTGGCCGCAGGGGCTGATGTTCGGGCCGTTCACGCAGTTGACCGCTTTGGCCAGGATGCGGGCAGTGGTGGTCTTGCCCACGCCGCGCACGCCGGAAAAGATGTAGGCATGAGCCAGGCGGTTTTGGAGGATGGCGTTCTTGAGCGTTCGCGTGACGTGGCCCTGGCCGATGACTTCGTCAAAAGTCTGCGGCCGCCATTTTCTGGCGATCACCTGATAGCTCATGGGTCAGGCCCGAATGCGGGCAAGGAATGAGTCCGGAGGGCGGTTGAAGACTTCGGGTCCTCTGCGGCACACGGAAGGACCCGCTACCGTTGCTTCCTTCCGGACCTGGCGGGTTTCACGGGGTTCCGTTGCACAGAGCCCGAAGTCTCGCCGCCGTGCAAGCCGAAACTCGCACGTCCGGCATGCTATCACGCACCTATGGGGTGCGCAAGAGAACCGGCATAAAGCAAAGAGACAAAGACACGGAGGGGCAGGAGGAGAGAGCATCGGCGATCGTGCCGCTTACCAGCGCGGCATGAGAAAGAGGGCATTGGTGCCGCCGCAGGCCTCGCACTCGCGGGCAAAATTGGAATTGGCCGAAATCCAATAGGCCTGGCACTCACGGCAGGCACTCGCCGATCTTCTTTCACATTCGAGGCAAATTTCATCGGCGGGGACAAGGTGCTCCCCGAGGTAATCGTCCAGCGGTACGGTCTTGTGGCAGCGACGGCATTCGATGGCGGCGAGCATAAATTCCTCCCCTGGCAACCGTTGTCCCTAGCTGTCTCACCGGGTCATGAAGGCTTGACTCCCGCTCTGACTTTCTGGTCGTAAAGCGACTTCGCCTTGGCGGCAATGTGTTCTCCGGTGAGGCCAAAGGTTTGCACCAGCTCCCAGGGTTTTCCGGAGACGCCGAACCTGTCCTGGACGCCGACCATGTCAAACAAGAGCGGGCTTGAGAATTTTCGGCGCGACCTGAGAATGGCTCCGGCGATGATGTTTCCAAAGCCTCCCACCTGGTGCTCCTCGGCGGTCACCACCACTTGCGTCTCTTCGGCGGCCCGCACCGCCGCCTCGGTGTCCAACGGCTTCACGGTGTGCATATTCACGATGCGGGTTTCGATCGCGAAGTTTTCTTTGAGGATCCAAGCCGCCCGCATGGCTTCCGGCACCATCGGCCCGCAAGCGATGATGCTCACGTCTTCCTCCTCGCTCGGATAGCCGGAGGCGAGGCAGGTCTCAAATGCCTCCAGGAATCGCGGCTTTTCCCCTCGATACCGAAGGATGTTGGCGACGCCAAACAGGTAGGGTGTATCCCTGGTAGTGACGATGGGCGTGGCTTCCCGGGCAAAGCGGATGTAGGCCGGCCCCACGATGTCCAGGAGACACGCGATGGTTGTCCTCTCCGTCTCGATGGAATCGCACGGTACGGCAACGTGCATGTTCGGCAGGATGGTCATCAGGGAGATTTCTTCGAGCGACTGGTGCGTGGCTCCGTCCGGTCCAACCGAGATGCCGCCATGGGCGCCGGCAATCTTGACGTTCAGGTTGGAATAGCAGACGGTGGTTCGCAGTTGGTCCCAGCATCGCCCGGAAGCAAAGACGCCATACGTGCCGGTGACCGGAATCAATCCCTCCTTGGCCAAGCCGGCAGCCACTCCCGTCATGTTCTGCTCGGCGATGCCCACGCTGAAGACGCGCTTCTTCCGCTCCGGGTGTTTGGCTTCAAAATCGGTGATCCGGATGGAGCCGGAAATATCGGCATGAATGGTCACCCCCCGCTCGTCGGCGCCGGCGATCTCCAGGCCCCTGCCGAAACCCATGCGCGTCGAGTCCATCTCCACCTTCATGTTCGCTTGTGCGTTCCACCAGTAATCGCGGCTGAACTTGGGGATGGAATCTTTTGCCCGGCGAGCCACCTGGCTGGCGTTTCTGGCCGCCTTCTCGAGCAGAGCGTCAATGCGTTCGCGCGGCAAGGCGGGGACGCTGTATTCGGAAATCGCCTTCTCAAACTGCTCCTTGTTGGGCGCCAGCCCGTGCCAGCCGGCTTCGTTTTCCATGAAGGAAACGCCCTTGCCTTTGACCGTATGGGCGATGATCACAGTCGGTTTGCCGACGAGCGTCTTGGCCTTCTCGAGCGCCGCTACGATCTCCTCCATGTTGTGGCCGTCTATCTCCAGCACGTGCCAGTTGAAGGCTCGATACTTTTCAGCGATGGGATCAATGTTCATCACGTCGCGAACCCAACCGTCAATCTGCAACTCGTTCTTGTCCACGATGCCGGTAAGATTGTCGAGTTGGTAATGGCCGGCGGCCATCGCCGCCTCCCAGATGTTTCCTTCCTGCTGCTCGCCGTCTCCCATGATGCAATAGACGCGATAGGAGCGGCCGAGGAGCTTCCCGGCCAGGGCATTCCCCACAGCAATCCCGAGTCCTTGACCGAGCGAGCCGCTGGACACCTCGACGCCGGGCACCTTCAGCCAGTTGGGATGACCTTCAAAGCCGGAGCCGAGCTGCCGCAACAGGACGGTATCTTCGAGAGGGAAATATCCCGACTTGGCAAGACCGATATAGAGCGCGGGCGCCTTGTGGCCGGCCGAGAAAAATACCCGGTCGCGATCCGGCCAGAGCGGGTCACGGGGATTGTGGTTGAGAACATTGAGATAGAGTGCCGCAACGACGTCCATGATCGAAAGCGTGCCCCCGGGATGACCCGATCCAGCGGCAAAGATGTCAATCAGATCAAATGCCCGCATCTCATAAGCCGCCTCTCGGAGTTCGTCGAGGCTCAATTTGGGACCAAGCGTTTTGTTCGCGCCGGTGACTTTCATGGTCTTGTGTCCTCCTGAGAACAAATCACCTGAAAACAAAGCAATCGTCCCCGCAGGCTCGTGAGCCATCCGGGCATGTGCGAGCCATGCTGAAAATGGGGCGGCTTTGTCCTGCTTGTGCGGGCGACGACCTCGCCGTACAGGCGAGGAGGAACCGGTGGGCAAACCGGCCGATACCGGCCAGCCTGATTATGTTCGCATACTCGCACCGGGCTGCCAAGTGGTTAACCCGAAATGGCTGTGCCCTTCAGGGAGAATGCTCCAACGTCTGGCCAGCGAGTTTCCACCTGCCTAGCAACCTCACCTCGACCATGAGCATCTATTCAATGAGTTCAGCCCATCCCTTGAGGAGGAAGAAGAATGCGAAACAAATTTGTGGTGGCGGTTCTATCAGCGGTCATCTCGCTGCCTTTTGCCGCCAGCCTGGCGGCGCAGGGACATGGCGGTGGTCAGGGCGGAGGTCAGGGCAAGCCGGGCGGGCATCCGATGGGAGGTCCCGGCGGAAGGCCGGAAATGGGGCGGCCAGGCTCGCCAATGGACCGGCCATCACACAGGGAGATGACCCAACAGCCGCTCAGGGATTCTCAGATCAATGGCGGCGCTTTCCGCATGCTTGAAAAGACCACCAGCCTCAATTCCCAGCAGCTTCAAGAGCTCTACCAGTCGAGTGGCGCCAAGAACTTCGGTCAGTTCACCTCAGCCATTGTTGTCTCAAAAAACCTGAACCTGGATCGCGCGGCAGTGCTGGAAGGGCTCAAAACCATGAGCCTCGGTGAAACCCTGCAATCGCTTGGCGTGAACAAGGAGAAGGCCAGGGAGGCTATCTCCGAGGCCAAGCACCAGGTGAGAGAAGCCGAGAAGAACCGCGGGTGACGCGGAGATCATTGGCGACCGGAGGTTCACGGCAAGACCGCGTCTGTGTCCGCCTGACCGTGGCCTCCGTCATTATTCCTACGGCACCCAGGCCATGCCGTCCGGCTCGGTTCCCGGCGAAAAAGTAGCGACAACCTTCCCGGTACTGAGGTCAATCACGGAGATGTGATTGGACATCGTATTGGCGACAAATGCTCGCTGGCCGTCGGGGGTGACGAGGATCCCGACCGGTGTCGAGCCGGCTTCGATTTCCTGAATCGGTTTGCGGGTGGCAACGTCGAAGAGCATGACCTTGTTCGATCGGGCAAGAGAAACCAGCACCGCCTTGCCATCGGGCTGGAACTTGACCCGGATGGGCATCAGACCGCCCGAGGGAAATGACGCGGTGACCGCGTCGTTGGCTGCGTCGATGACGGAGAGGGTATTTGCCTCGCGGTTCGTCACCCAGACCCAGCGCCCGTCAGGGGACAGGTCAATGCCCTCGGCGCCCTTGCCGGTGACAAGGTTCTTGACCACCTTGGTTTTCCTGTCCACCACGCTGACCGTGCCTGAGCCGATGTTGGCAACGTAGAGTTTGTTTTCATCGGCCGAGGGCACCACCATGTGGCTCACCTCCTGGCCGGTCAAGAAACTTTCCACGACCTTGCCGGTCGCCGTGTCCACGCCGATGACCGACTGGTTGGCTTCGCAGGTTACCCAGACGAGCTTCCCGTCCCGGCTGACGTGAATGCCGTGCGGCCGGCGAAATTCCCCCAGGTCAATGGTGCGGAGAACGCTTCTCGCGCGGATATCAATCACCGTGAGCGTATGCCCCGGGTTATCGCGCGTGCCGTAGTTGGCCACGTAGGCCAGGCGGCCGTCGGGTGAAACCGCAACCTCGTGCGGCCCGGCGCCCGTCGGCAACTTCGCGCCCACCTCGTAAGTCCTGGCATCGACAAAAACAGCGGTGTTGTCGGTTTTGTTGAGCACCAGCAGCGATGACCCCGCCAGGAGCGGCAAGGGAAGCAGCAAGACAAAAACCGCAAACCATTCCTTTGCCAGCATCATGTTTTCTTCTCCTCTTCTTGCGATGGGCATCTTACCATCCGGCTTGCCGGGCTGAGTCTCTTTTGTTATCGTCGGGGGAAGCGGAGAGGTGCGTGAGCGGCTTAAACGGCACGCCTGGAGAGCGTGTGTAGGTTCACGCCTACCGTGGGTTCGAATCCCACCCTCTCCGCCATGAACCGTATGGCTCATGGCTCCGGCACTGGGGAAGGGCTCGCCCTCCGATTCAGGTTCACAACCGGATCTTCAATCTTTAAACCTTTGGGAGGAGGTAACTGGACGATGGGCAGAAGCATTCTCTCCGTGATTGTGGGATACCTGGTGATGGCAATCGCCATCATGGCTCTCTTCGCGATCTGGTTCCGAGGAAAGGTGACGCCACCGAGTGATGGGTTCATGCTGTTTAGTCTCGGTTACGGCTTCGTCTTCGCCGTCGTCGGAGGATATGTAACCGCCATGATCGCCAAGCATTCCGAGATGAAGCACGCAATGGCCCTAGCCGTCTTTTCGGTGTTGATGGGCATCGTTTCGATGGTTGCTTCGGCGGGGCAGGAGCCCTTCTGGTATCAGATCGCAAACATGGTGGTGATGGTGTCCGCTGTGGTGCTGGGAGGCTACTTGAGGGTCCGTCAGGTGAGGAAGGCGAGGGGGCCAGGCGGCCTGGGCACTACCGCCTAAGCTAAGAACAGTTGATCCCTGGGAAAAGCAATCTTCAGGCTAGAAGGCCGCGAACATGAATGGAACAAAGGAATTTCTTGAAGCGGTAAAAGCAGGCGATCTGCCCGTCGTGAGGAATCGGATCGAGAGCGACTCCTCCCTTGTCAACGCCAGGAGCGAGACGGGTGCCTCAGCCATCCTCCTTGCGACCTACTATGGCCGCAAGGAGGTGGCGGAACTCCTGATTGCCCGGGGGGCTCGATTGGATATCTTTGAAGCGTCGGCTGTGGGCGAAAAGGCGCGTGTGACGGCGCTTTTGGAAGGAGACCCCGGTTCTGTCAATTCATACTCCCACGATGGCTTCACACCGCTGGGCCTCGCGGCGTTCTTCGGCCGCCGGGACGTCGTGGACGTGCTGCTGGCGCGCGGAGCGGACGTGAACGCCGTCTCGCGCAACGCCACCGGATATACCGCGCTGACCGGAGCGGTCGCACATGGTGACAGGGAGATCGCCGCTGCGCTGCTGGCCGCCGGGGCGAACGTCAATCACCGATACGGACAGGGCTACTCACCCCTGCACGAGGCAGCGGCGAACGGCGATCCTCGGATGGTAAAGCTCTTGCTCGATCGCGGCGGCGACCCGAACGCCCGGATGGACGACGGCAGGACGCCGCTTGCGCTCGCCCTCGAAAAGCAGCGCAGTGAGGCATCCAACCTCCTCCGCCAGCACGGCGCGACAGAATAGAGCCGCCTTGACAGTGTTTCAGGTGGGATCGCGCTTTTTTTGGAAAAACGCCTGGACGGCCCTGGCACAATCTTCCGCCAGCACTCCCCGCGTGACTTCCATGCGGTGATTCAATTTCGGATGGTCGGCCATTTCAAAGCAGGAGACGATCGCGCCGCCTTTCGGGTCCTCGCATCCATAGACGAGCCGCGCAACCCTTGCCTGGATCATTGCCCCGGCGCACATCGCGCACGGTTCGATGGTTACATAGAGGGTCGCGCCGGTGAGGCGATAGTTGGCCAGTTTTTGCGCCGCCTGGCGCAGGGCGATCACTTCAGCGTGGGCGGTGGGGTCGCAGTCGTCCATGGTCCGGTTGTGGCCGCGGGCCACCATCTTTCCGTCGAGCACAATCACCGCTCCCACCGGCACCTCGCCCGCTGCCTCGGCCGCCTCCGCCTCTTTGAGCGCCAACATCATGAAGTGGCTGTCTTCTTCGTGCACCGAGCTATCTCCGCGCAAGGGTCTCAGCCCGGCGAGGGCGGGGCAAGCAGCGGCTGAGCCGCTACCGCGGCCGCCGGGGAGTCCCGCCCACCTGCTGTAACAAGTCCAGAATCAAACTCTTGTAAGGCGTATCGAGCGCGGCCACTTCATTGAGCACGGTGCGGGCTTCGGCAAGGCGTCTGAGCTTGCCCAGGGCAAAACCGAGCCGGTACTGATTTCGCGCGTAGCTGACCGGCTCCCTTTTGAGCAGCGGCGTACCCAGTTTGAGTTCCGCGATGGCATCCGACATTTTCTGCTGCCGGATGAGGAGCTGGCCAAGGATTGAATGCGCGAGCCCTTCCTGGACGCTGATCTGATTGCTCCAGGCCTCGTCCGGCACATTGGCTGGTTTTTGCGCCTTGGGCAAAAGCACAAGAACTTCTCTTGCATTCTTTTCGGCCTGGTCCAGCTTTTCGCCGCTTTCGCTCCAGCTATCGGCGGTCAACAGCAACATGCTGATACTGTGGGGGTTCAGAGCGAGAGCCTTTTGCGCCAGTTCCACGAGCTTGGCGGGATCGTTCACTTGCTGAGCGGTCGCAGCGGCCGTCTCATAGGCGTAGCCGGTGTAGGCCGAATCGGGGAAAGCCGCAGCAAAACGTTCGAGCAGGGCGATTCTTTGAGCGAGATTTGGCTCACTGGCCGCCCGGCTGTAGAAGGTGTAGGCGACGTAGTTATAGTCATCGGCGATGCTGTTCAAGTCCGACTGCCGGCGCGAAGCCCATTCCTCCGGAGAGATCCCGGTTGGAGGCGGGGAAGACTTGAACGTTTTGACCATGGCGCCCGCTCTCTCTCCGAAGGCAAAGATTGTTTGAGCGTCGTTCATCTGTTCGGCTGCTCGAACCATGCTCGTGATGACGTTGAAATCGAGCGGGTCCAGGGCCAGCGCTCGCTCTCCCGTCTCCCATACCTTCGGATAGTCCTGCGCCTTCAGGTAGTCCGCTTGAAGCATCTCCAGCGCCACCACCACCGCATCGGAGCCGGCGAATTTTTGAATAAAATCTTCAAACATGGCAACTTTTTTCTGCGGGTCGCTTTCGGCGGAGATGGCGCTGAGCGCTTTGTCTTCCGGGCTGTTCGCCGCAATCAGAACGCGTTTGCCAATCTGTGCGCCGGCAGAGCTTGCCGTCGCAACCAGGAGGAATAACAGGCACCATCGCTTCATGGCAACCTCCCGTCCCGAAGCCTCGGGACCGTCCCGCTCCGCCGGATCATCTCCCAATTTTTCGGGGCAGGAACCGAGGCACGCGGCGAGCATACTCCTCGTAAGCGGCGCCGAACCTTTTCCGCAACTCTCTTTCTTCCAATTGGACGATAGCCAGCACCATGGCCAGCCACGCCGCGAGCACGGCGGCAAGCGCCGGCGTTCCGGCCAACAACCACGCCCCCGTTACCGACAGAATCATGCCGGCATACCGCGGATGTCGCATGCTTCCGTAGATTCCCCGGTCGGAAAGCGCTTGCTTCCCGGCTCCCAGGGCATCGGGACGGGACGGGCTGAGTTCGGCCAGGCCAACCAGCCGCCGCCATCCCAGGTCGGATTCCACTCGACGCATCAACCAAAGGTCCAACCCGATCAACAGAAAACCGAGCAACACTCTCGAGAGGGCTACCGGTTCCGGGACAAAAAGGAGCCCGCGAAAACGCAGAACACCTGCCGCGCAAAGGCCCCACACCGGAACGCCAACCAAGGCGTAGGCAAAACGCGCCCGGCCTCTCCAGAAATCCGTAAAGGGATGGACAAAAACCCAGAAAACCGGGATCGGCAATTGGGCCAGGAGAATCACATAGACTACTACCCTCAGGCCATCTTCCCAGCCCATACCTGCTCCGCCTGCCGGTTCGTTACTTTTTCATGCTCAGACCGAGCATCGCGCACCCCGGTCAATACCCGACCGCTCCTTCAATGACCGTCACAATGCCGGCAACGCCGAGCGCAATGCGAACCCAGGAATCCGGCGCGGTCGTCCAAAACCATCCGCCGGCAACGAAAGCGATTCCGATCACGATGTAGCTGATTTTTGTGAGAGGCCCCAGATTGGGTGTGAATTTCATCGCTCCTCCTCCACCCTGTCCCCGCTCGCGTTTTCATCTTAGGGCAGGCGCGATAGTCTGTAAATAGATTTCGGCCCGGGCGAGACGAGCAGCCTCCATCCGCACAAAAGAGCCGCGAAGGAGGAGCTTCCGTCCCTTCTATGAAAAAACCGTGCCGGGTTCAATGCGGGAACTTGAGCGGAAAATGCTCGTGCGTGCCTTGCTCCCGGCGCAACGGGTAGTTGAAGATTTCGCCCTGTGGAGCAAAAGGATTCTTTTCGTTGTGACACTTCAGACAGACCTCTTCGCTCGGGAGGATCAATCCGGCAGCGAGCAGATCAGCTCGTTTGTACGATTTGTTTTGGAGGCTCATCAAATGGGGCGTCAGGTAGCCTTCACCGGCGCCGTGACAGACTTCGCACTGCACCCCGGCCATCTTTGGAGTTTCTTCCAGGCTGACGAAGCCGCCCGGCTCTCCGAATCCGGTTGTGTGACAGGGCAGGCAGGTTGGGTCACGCGAGTAGTCTATGTCCGGATCGAATCCGCGGGCGCGTTTTGCTCCCGAACGCACGCCGGGCGTCAACAATTCAAAGGCGCGAGCCATCTTGGTTTGCTCCCACGACTTTGCTTGCGGCAAATGGCAAACGCGGCAACGACTGACGCCAACGTATTTGTTCGCGGGTCTTGCTGGAGGCGCTGCCAAGCCCAGCGCTGACAGGATGAGAGCAGAAATCAGAAAAGAGAAATCAGAAAAGAGGCCGGTTCTCTGTTTTCCATTGATGGAGACGACCACTCGCAACACCAGGCCACCCCGTGGCACGCGTGAGAGATCCAACTGAGGTCGTGCTCCCGGCCGGTCGAGTATAGCACCAGCGCACTCGACAAAGCCTCCGGCAACATTTTCGCCGGGATGCCCGTCACCTCCGGTGTTGCCCGCGGCAAATTTCAGTTGCAAACCCGGCCCGGCTCGGCCAAAAGCCCCATTTTATTGGGGGACAAAAATGAAAGTGGTGGATTGGGCGCATGTGGAAGTTGTCCGGATGAATGAAAAGATCACCCGGCAGTTGATTGCCGGCGAGCAGGCCATGCTGGCGCGATTTTTCATGGCGAAAGGAGCTGTGGTCCCCGAGCATCAACACGAAAGCGAGCAATTCAGCCAGATCCTCTCGGGCCAACTCAAATTTGTCTTTCGCGACTGCGAAATTGTAGTGCGGGGCGGGGAAGTGCTTTACATTCCTTCAGGCGTCCCTCATGCTGCCGAAGCCCTCTCAGACACGGTGGCGATGGACGTCTTTTCGCCGATCCGCAAGGATTGGCTGGCCGGGGAGGATGCCTACCTTCGCGGCCAGGCATAGGAGGCAGCATGGACTTGGGGCTGAAAGGCCGGGTGGCGATTGTGGCGGCGGCCAGCAAAGGCCTGGGAAAAGCGGTGGCTGCGGGCCTGGCGCGCGAGGGCGCGCAGGTGAGCATTTGCGCCCGCACCGGGGCTGACCTCCATATCGCTGCGAGCGAAATCGAGGCACAGACAGGCCAGAAGGTTTTCTGGAAAGCGGTGGACGTCACAAAGCCGGACCAGGTTCGCAGCTTTGTCGAAGACGTTGCCCATCGCTTCGGCGGCGTGGACATCTGCGTGACAAACACCGGCGGGCCGCCCGCCAAGAATTTTCTTTCGATCAGCCTTGAGGAATGGCATCAGGCGGTGGATCTGGTCTTGCTGAGCGCCGTATATTTCGCCCGCGAAGTTTTGCCCCGGATGCTCGAGCGCCATTGGGGGAGATTGATTTTCATGGCTTCAATGTCCGTCAAGCAGCCGATTGACGGCCTGCTTCTCTCAAACTCTCTCCGCGCCGGCGTTGCCGGCCTTGCCAAGACGCTGGCCAACGAATTCGGCAAGGACAACATCTTGGTGAACACCGTTTGTCCCGGCTACACGCTCACCGAGCGGCTGGGAGAGCTGGCGGGAGCGCAGGCGCGCGCTGCCGGAGTTTCCGCCGAGGAAATCTATCGTCGCTGGGCTGCCAGTGTGCCTCTTCAGCGCCTTGGCAAGCCGGAAGAACTGGCTGCCCTGGTCGTTTTCCTTGCCTCCGAAAAGGCAAGCTATCTGAGCGGGACAACAATTGCGGTGGATGGCGGCTACGTCAAGGGGCTGCTGTAGCCCGCCCGGGCGGGCTCAAAAAAAATCGTGCGGCAAGCCTTCTGGCCTGGCCCGCCGCCGCTGGCCGGCCGGAGAGATCTTCAGGGACTAATCTTCCTCTACCCTTACAAAGTCTTCTCTGGGTCCCTTGCAATGTGGGCAGCTTGCGGGCGGGTCTTGGCCGCGGGCGATATAGCCGCAGCGAAGGCATTTCCAAATCAGTTCCATGAAGAAGCCGAGGGGTGTGGATTCCTCTCCCATCCCGCACCTCAAACCTAGTCTATCAAGATAATGTGCACCCGCGCCGGGCCATGGGCGCCGATTACCAGGGTCTGCTCGATATCGGCAGTGCGCGAGGGACCGGTGATGAAAGTGATGCCACTCGAATCGGCGGTGGCCTGCTTCAGATCCAAAACGGCGAAGAGATGGGCCAGGTCAGCAACAAGACGCCCGACAGGGAGCACAGCGATATGCACCGGCGGCAACAACGACACCGCTCGCGGATGGCCCGGGCGCGAGAGGATCACCAGTGTGCCGGTGTCGGCGAGGGCGAAATCAGCGTCGGTAAGGCCAAGGCCGGCCGATTGCGCGCGTTCGGCAAAAGGATCGAGCTCCGTGGCCATGAAAACTTCCATTCCCTGCGCTGCCAGCGACGCATCCACGAGCATTTCGTCGAAGAGGGGCGATTCGGAGCGCAGCACCACTCGGACGTGATTCTCGCGCGCCACTTCCACGATTCGGTTGCGGGCTTGCTCGAGCGACGCCACCCGTTCGGCCGAAGCGCCTACCTTGCTCGCTTCCACCACGAATCGCTCGATCATCCCAGCCGGGGCGGCGCGCTCGCCCGAATTGGGCTCGATCGTTTCCGGCGCGGGCACAAGCAAGGGGTCAAGCCGGACAGCGCCGGCTTTCGTGATGGCCTCAAGGATCTCTTCCCGCTCTCCCCGTTTTAACTCGATGGCCCTGCCTCCTTTTGCTTCTTCAGCTTCGCCCACCGCTGCCGGAACGGCGAGGCGGCAGGAGCGGGGAAGTCGCGCTCCTTCGTCCAACCGGCAAGCGCTCCCGAGAGGGATGAAATATATTCGCCGGTAGCTTTCCACCGCCCGACGCGCCGGGCAATGGCGGTGAAGAACCGGTAGCTTCGGGCGCTCCGATTCACCCGGAGCCACCAGCGCATCGCTCGCCTCTCGGCCGCGTCCACCGGCTTGCCCTCTTTTTGTCCGCCGGTTTCGATTGCTTCTCGCCGGAGATCGAGCAAGAGACGGGGCAGCGGGATTTTCACCGGGCAAGCGTCTTCGCAGGCGCCGCAGAGCGAGGAGGCGTACGGCAACTCGCCCGCTTCCCTCATGCCCTGATATTGCGGGCTCAGCACCGCCCCAATCGGACCGGAATAGACCCAGCCGTAGGCGTGGCCGCCAATTTTCTGATAGACGGGGCAAACGTTCAGGCAGGCGCCGCAGCGAATGCAGTAGAGCGACTCCCGGCGCAACGGGTCCCGAAGGATGCGCGACCGGCCGTTGTCCAGCAGGATGAGGAAAAATTCTTCCGGCCCGTCCTTCTCGCCAGGCCGCCGCGGGCCGGTCAAAAAAGAAACATAGCTCGGGAGCTTCTGCCCGGTGGCTGCCCGGCCCAGAAGGGCCAGAAACACCAGCAGGTCGTTCATGCGCGGAATCACCTTCTCGATCCCCATGAGCGCGACGTGAAGGCGGGGAGCGGCGGTGCAAAATCGGGCGTTGCCTTCGTTTTCAAAGATGACAATCGTGCCCGTCTCGGCGACGGCAAAGTTCACGCCGCTGATTCCCATCCCGGCTTGGAGAAATTTCTGCCGCAAGGTTTTTCGCGCCACGCCGGCCAGTTGCTCGATCTCGTTGTAATGCTCGCTGCGGAGTTTCCTGACAAACAGCTCGGCGACCTCTTCCCGGCTCTTGTGCACCGCCGGGGCAATGATGTGCGAGGGGCGCTCGCCGGCAAGTTGCACGATGAATTCCCCCAGATCGGTTTCCACCGCTTCCACGCCGCCCTTTTCGAGCGCCTCGTTGAGAGCGATCTCCTCGGCGGTCATGGACTTGCTCTTGACCGCCGTTTTGATGCGGCGCTCGCGGGCGATCCGGAGCACAAAGTCGCAGGCCGCCCGGGCGTCCTTGGCCCACAGAACCCGGCCGCCGCGGTCCGTTACGCGCCTTTCCAGCTCTTCCAGGTAATCGCCGAGGTGGTCGAGAGTATGCTTCTTGATGTCATGGGCGAGCTGGCGGTACCGTTCCCAGTCGGGAAATTGCGCCATGGCCTGGAGACGCGCCCCGGCAAAGCGCCGGGCCATCTGCGTCAGCGATTTTTGCAGCCGCGCATTTTCAAGCGCCTTCCGCGCTCTTTCCTCGAAAAGGGGAAGCGTTTCCGCCATCAGTCCCGCCTGGCCAGCAATTCGGCAAGGTGCATGGTTTCAATGGGAACTTTCTGCCGGTGGAGCAAGCCAGCGATCTGCATCAGGCAACTCGAATCCAGGCCGATGACATAGCGGGCGCCGGTCCGGCGAATGGTCTCGATCTTGTCGCGCAACATCGCCACCGAGATTTCCGCCATCTTCACGGAAAAGGTTCCGCCAAAGCCGCAACAGCGATCCGAAGCTTCGAGCTCGGCAAGCTCCAGGCCGCGCACGGCGCGGAGCAGCCGCCGCGGCTCGTCCACAATCCCCAACCCGCGGAGGCCATGGCAACTGTCATGGTAGGTCACCCGTCCGCTGAACCGCGCCCCAACATCTTCTTTCTTCAAGACGTGAATCAGGAATTGGGAAAGCTCGTAGGTCTTGGCGCCGAGCGATGCTGCCTTCTGGCGTTTCTGCTCATCGGCTTGGAACAGGTCGGCGTAGAAGTGCTTCACCATGGCCACGCAGGAGCCCGAGGGCGCCACCACATAGTCGTACGGCTCAAAGACGGTGAGCATGCGCCCGGCCACCTCGCGGGCCTCGTTCCAGTAGCCGGTGTTAAACGCCGGCTGCCCGCAACAGGTCTGCTCCTCGGGAAAATCCACCTCCACCCCGAGCCGGCGCAGGACCTGGACCGTGGCTTCTCCAACGGAAGGAAAAAATTGATCGACGAGGCAGGTGACGAAAAGCGCGACGCGCATAATGGGAAGAAGATTCTACGCTGGGCGAGCGCTCGAAACAAGGAAGCCTCTCGAAAGGCTTGGCACTCGTAGCGGCGGCTTCAGGCCGGCACATGAGTTTCCTTCGTCCTAGCAGGGAATGCCTGCCCCGTACCGGATCGGTACGGGGCTCGTCTGAAGGCGGCCTCTACGCGGAAAGAATCAAACGCAGATCGCGAAGATTATTCCCTGTGGGGCCCGTTTCAATCGTCTCGCCCAGGGCGCGAAAGAAGGAATGGGAATCGCTCCTGGCAAAATAAGCGGCCGGGTCGAGGCCCAGGGCCCGCGCCTGGCCGAGACTCGTGCCGTCGGCTACCGCCCCTGCCGCCGGGCTATTGCCGTCCACGCCGTCGCTTCCTGCGCTGAGCACAGCTATGGATCGGTCAGCAATGCGCTCGAGCATGCGCAGGACAAATGCCTGGTTGCGGCCGCCCACCCCGGGACCCGTAACCGGACAAGTCAGTTCACCGGTTGAAACCAGACCCACCGGCCGGCCGCCACAGAGCTTTCGGCATTCGCCAAAACGCTCCCAGAGATAGTCGGCGGCCTTCTCGAGCGGCCAATCGTCGCAGCCATTGTCCACGTCGGTGCAGAATCCCGCCGCCTCAGCGGCTCGATGGGCCGAGTGAGCCAGATCGCGCGAGGATGCCAGGACAAAATGGCGCGATTGCTTGAACGCGGCGTCGCCCGGCTTGGGAGTTTCTTCAAGCTGTTTCTCGGTGAACAGTTTGCGAATCGTGCCGGGCATTCGCTCCAAAAGCCGGTAGCGTTCGGCAATCCGGTAGCAGTCAGCCACCGTGGAAGGATCCGGCAGGGTCGGCCCGGAGGCGATCGTCGAAGTCCTTCCTTCGGGAACATCGCTGACCAAAAGCGTCCATTGGGTCGGCCCTCGGCCAAGCCAGGCCAGGCGTCCGCCTTTGACCGCCGAAAGATGCTTCCGGAGGACATTGATTTCTTCAATCGTCGCGCCGCAGCCGACCAGCAAAGCGTTCCAGGCCTGAAGTTCAGCGAGCGAAATGGAGGAGATGATGGGCCGTTCGAGCAGCGCCGAACCGCCTCCGGAAATCAAGAACATCACCAGTGCGGAAGCGGGTGCTCCAGCAAGAAATTCTTCCACCGCTCGTGCGGCATCCAGGCTTCCCTGATTCGGGATGGGATGCCCGGCGGTGAGAAGCCGGAAGCCGGCGGGCACCGGCGCCGCGGCCGGGGCAACGACCACGCCGCTTGCCCGATAGTCCGGTAATAGAAGATCAGCAACGGCTCTTGCCATCGGCGCAGCCGCCTTGCCGAAGGCGATGATGCGAATCTCACCGAAGCCATCCAGCTTTTGCTGGTGCGGGCCTATCCGGAGCGTGGAACCCTCCCGACAAACTTTGGGCGGGAGAAGCCGGTCGAGCTCCACGCCAGCAAGCGCGGTCAAAAAAATCCGGCGGGCGATTTGCTTGAGATCCTTCATCGGGTGCGGACAGCGCGGTTCGAGCTCAGGTGACGCGCGGCTTCAAATCACGTGAGGCATTTTACAAACCTCAGGTGAATGGGCATCAAGCGAATTCATCTGAGCTCAAAAAATCTTCGCTTACTTCCCGAGGGCGGCGAGGCCAGCGCGAGCGACTTCCACGTCCTGTTCTTCCGTGCCGGAACTGACGCCGATTCCGCCAACCACTTCCCCCTCGAGCACGATCGGGATTCCGCCCCGAATCGGCGTAATGCGGCCTTCGGTCGCCATCGGCAACCCAAGGGAGAGGGTCAGGCTGATTTCACCGCCGCTCGAGCTGGGCCCGGTTTCAGTGCGACGGATGGCGGCCGAGACCGCTTTGGTGATGGCGACTTGCACCGAAGACAGTTTTGCTCCATCCATGCGCGCGAAAGCGAGCAAATAGCCGCCTTCGTCCACCACGGCGATACACTGCGGCACACCCATGTCGGCTGCCTTCTTTTCCGCCGCAGCCAGGATGGCTCGCGCTCCCTCCAATGTGAGTTTGACAGCCGGTCGCGTTTTCATGAGGTGCCTCGCCAGATGCAGCAGGCCGGTCGGGGCGGGCCGGACTGCGAAGCGGAGGTGCTACCCGAGAACCTCGGGATTGACGATGTTCGCCGGCCTCCTGCCGTTCAGCACGGCGATGACGTTTTCCACCGCCATCACCGCCATTTTTTGCCGTGTTTCGACGGAAGCGCTGCCGATATGCGGCACGAGCACCACGTTCTCGAGCTTGAGCAGAGTGGGGTGCACGGCCGGCTCGTTTTCAAAGACGTCCAGGGCGGCGCCGCGAATCCGCCCGGCAGCCAGCGCCTCCGCCAACGCTGCCTCGTCCACCACCGGACCGCGCGAGTTGTTAATCAGGCAGGCGGTGGGCTTCATCAACGCCAGTTGCCGGGTGCTGATCAGGTGCCGCGTCCCGGGCAGCAGGGGCACGTGCAACGAAACAAAGTCTGACTCGCGCAACAAGGTCTCCAGACCCACGCGCGAGGCATTCAGCGACTTTTCCATTTCTTCCGGAGCGCGAAATTCGTCCGCATAGAGGACGCGCATCGAAAAACCCTGCGCCCGCTTGGCAACCGCCCGGCCGATGCGACCGAAGCCCACGATCCCCAGCGTTTTTTGGTACACGTCCACACCCAGCATGAGATCAAGATCCCAGCCCTTGTACCGGCCGGCGCGGAGGAACCGCTCGGCTTCGCCGAGCCTGCGCGCGATCGCCAGCAGCAGGGCGAACGCCAGGTCAGCGGTGGTTTCATCGAGTACTCCGGGGGTATTCGTAACCACAATCTTGCGTCGAGTCGCCGCTGCCACATCAATATTATTGAATCCGACGGCGATGTTGGCGACGATCTTGAGTTCTTGCGCCGCGTTCAAGACTTCCTCGTCAATGGGCTCGGTCAGCAGGCAGATGAGCGCATGCTTCTGCGGCAAACGGCGAATGATTTCGGCCTTGGGAATGAAATCCTTCGCCGTCCACCATTCCACGTCGCCGCATTCCGCCAGCATGCGAGCGGCCGGCTCCGGAAGGGTTCGAGTGACCAGGATTTTCGGTTTTTCCGGCATGGATTCCACTTGCCCGGGATCCGCTCAGAACTGCTTTACCGCGGGACCCAATAGAGTAGCTGACGATAATTCCACCTGCCAAGAAAAACAAGCCGGGGCGCTAGGCCGGCAAATCTTTGCCCCTCGTCTCCGGCGCAAACGGCAACAGGAGCAAGCCGAGCAGGTAGATCATCCCCACCGCCGTCACCGCCCGGCTGAAGGAACCAAACAGCCCCGTGAGAGCGCCCGTCAGGAACGGCCCGGTGGATGCGAAGACGCGGGCAAAATTGAAGCAGAAGCCCGCCCCGGTGGTCCGCAACCGCGTCGGATAGAGCTCCGGGAAATAGATGGCAAAGCCGGTGAAGATGCCGTTCGTAAAAAACCCCAACAGCGGCAGCAGCCACAACATCTGGTCGTACCGCCTCGCCGTGTGAAATAATGTCGGCACCATCACGAGCGCCCCCAGAAAAAAGATAAAGAACGCCCACCTTCTCCCAATCCGGATCGTCAACGGCGCGAAGGCCAGATACCCAACAAGCGCCCCCACGTTCAAGATCATCACGCCCACGCTGACCCGGTGCACGGTCGCCCCCTCAGCGATCAGCGCCGCATCCGGGGCGTGGCGAATCAGGAGCGGCGTCCAATAGGTGACTCCCCAAAGGCCGAAGACCGCCACGAACGCCATCAGGGAACCAACCAGCGTCGCCCGGAGCAGGCCCGGCCGGAAGAGTTCTCGCATGCGCCCGACCGAAAACTCAGGACTGTCCGTCGCGCGCAAGCGGTTGACCGCCGCGTGCCACATTTCTGGCTCGCGGACATTCCGCCTCACCACCAGGGCCACCAGCGCCGGCGCGACCCCTACCACAAACACCGCGCGCCAACTATACGGCCCGATGAAATAGTTCACCGCGCCGGCAAAAAAGACACCCACCGCCCAGGCGGAATGCAACACTCCCCCGGCCATCGTCCGCGCCCGCAGCGGCCAGACCTCCGCCACCAGCGCCGCGCCAGCCGCCCACTCGCCTCCGACACCGATAGCCGTCAAAAAACGAAAAATGGCCAGATGCCACCAGGTCTGGGAAAAGGCCGCCAGGCCGGTGAAGACCGCATAGATCAAAATCGTCCAGATCAAGGCTCGCGTGCGTCCCAGGCGATCGGCGAACACGCCAAAGAGCACTCCGCCAATGGCCCAGCCAATCAAGAAAAACGCAAGAATGAGCCCGCCGCGCGCAGCAATGGCGGCGTCGGTCGCGGCCGGGCCAAGCAAGGTTTTCAGCGCCGGCGTCAGCACCACCACGTAGAGAGTGGCATCCATGGAGTCAAACACCCAGCCCATCCACGCTACCAGGAGCACGAGCCACTGGTAGCGTGTGATCCCGCGCCACCAGCCGTAGGCTTCCATCATGGAGCGCTGCATCTTTTGCCTGTCCTGGCGGCCTCTGTGCCTCTGCGGTGGATCTGGCTTTATATCCGCCGCCGGAGAATTTGAAGAAATTTGCCCAGAGTTGCAACTATTATGTTCGAGGCACGGAGTCGTACCACAAACCCGGGGCAGGATGCTGCGTTGACACCGCCACCCACGCCGCATATAGTCGAAAAAAGGCATGCTCGACAAGAAAATTATTCGTGAGCTCAAGCGGATTGTGGGGGAGGATGGCGTCCTGGACAGACGCGAAGACCTTCTCCTCTATGAATATGACGGTTCGGTCGAGCGTTCGCTTCCCGATGCGGTTGTCTTTCCCCGAAGCACCGAGCAGGTGGCGGGCATCGTTCGTCTGACCGCGCGCGGAAAAATTCCCCTGGTGGGCCGTGGAGCGGGAACGGGTCTTTCCGGCGGGGCCTTGGCCGCCGCCGGCGGGATCGTCATCGGCTTCTCGCGCATGAACAAGATTCTGGAAATCGATCTGGAAAATCTCCGGGCCAGGGTTCAGCCCGGGGTGGTAAATCTCGACCTGACGCGCGCCGTCGAAGCGAGCGGCTACTTCTTTGCCCCCGACCCCTCCAGCCAGAAGGCCTGCACCATCGGCGGCAATGTGGCGGAAAACGCCGGCGGGCCGCACACCCTCGCTTATGGCGTAACCGTCAACCATGTTGTCGGCCTCGAAGTTGTCCTGGCGAACGGTGAGGTGGTGGAACTCGGTGGCTCGGTCAGCGGCAGCTCGCCGGACTCCCCCGGCTATGATTTGACCGGCGTGATGGTGGGCTCGGAAGGGACATTGGCCATCATCACCGCCATTACCGTGCGCCTCATGCGCGCTTCGGAGGCGGTCAAGACGCTGCTAGGAATTTTTGAAAGTGTGAACGACGCCAGCGAGACGGTGGCGGATATCACTGCCCGCGCGATTACCCCGGCGGCGTGCGAGATGCTGGACGGATTGAGCCTCAAGGCAGTCGAGGCCGCCACCCACGCCGGCTACCCGCTCGATGCCGGCGCCGTCTTGCTGGTTGAGGTGGAAGGGTTGCGTGAAGCCGTCGAGGTGCAGGCCGGGCAGATTGACGAAGTCTGCCGCGCCCACCACGCGCGAGAAGTCCGCGTCGCCCGAGATGCCCGCGAGCGCGAGCTCCTCTGGACCGGGCGCAAAAACGCCTTCGGGGCCATCGGCCGCCTGGCCCCGAGCTACTACGCGCAAGACGGCGTGATTCCTCGCTCGAAGTTGCCCTTCGTTCTCCGCAAAATTGATGAAATCGGCCGGCGGCACGGCTTTCAAATCGGCAACGTCTTCCACGCCGGCGATGGCAACCTCCATCCGCTGATTCTTTTTGATGAACGCGACCAGGAGCAGTTCCGCCGGGTGGTTGCCGCCGCCAGCGAAATCATGCGGCTCTGCGTCGAACAAGGCGGCTCGCTCACCGGCGAACACGGCGTGGGAATGGAAAAACGCGAGATGATGCCTTTGCTCTTCTCTGACGATGATTTTGCCGCCATGGAAAAGGTCAAGCGCGTCTTCAATCCGGACGGCCGGATCAATCCCGAAAAGGTGATTCCACTGTCGAAAACGTGCAAGGAGATGACGGTGCGGCCGGTGGTGATGCGCCGCGGCGATTGAGAGAGAGCAGCATGCCGGCAGCGACCTCGCTTCTCGAACAGCTTTCCGGCATCGTAGGGGCAACCGAGGTGATCGTCGCGCCGGAAGAGCTGCGGCGATTCTCGGTGGACGGGAAGGTTCCGGGCGCGGTCGCCCGGCCAGGCTCGGCCGATGAAGTGGTCGAGATCGTTCGCCTGGCCCGAAGCGATCGGCTGGCGCTCATGCCGGCTGGGGGTTTCTCCGACGCCCAACTCGGGAACATTCCGCGGCAGCTCGATGTCGTCGTCTCGCTCGCCCGCATGAACCAGGTGCTGGCCTATGACCCGGCCGATTTGACGGTTTCCGTCGAAGCGGGAGCAACGCTGGCGGCGCTCGAAGAAACTCTGGAAGCGCATCAGCAGTTCTTGCCGGTTGATTCTCCTTCGAGCGCGGCGACGGTGGGGGGAATTCTGGCGACGCACGCGGGCGGCCCCTTGCGCTACGGCTACGGCACCGTTCGCGACTTCACCATCGGGATGCAGTTCGTCACCGGGGAAGGGAAAATCGTCAAGACCGGCGGGCGCGTGGTGAAAAATGTGGCCGGCTACGACCTTGCCAAGTTGATGATCGGTTCCCTCGGCACGCTGGGCATCATCACCTCAGCCAATTTTCGAACGTTTCCCGTCCCGCCGCGGACGGCCACGCTGGCGGCCGGCTTTGCCTCGCTGGAATCTGCCTTGGAGATGCGAAGGAAAATTGTCCACTCCGTGCTCCAGCCCCGCGCCCTCGATCTGCTCGACCGCGAGGCAGCCCGGACTCTCCGCGGAGATACACCCGAGGTGGAGCAAACCGCCTGGTGGCTACTGGTCGGCGTAGGCGGCGTGGAAGCCTTGGTTGCCCGGCATGCCACCGAAGCGGAAAAACTGGCGAAGGAGTCGAGCGCGAGCAGTTTTCTCGAGCTTGCTGCCGAGCCGGAAAGGCAAATGTGGGAGGGGGTGCGCGCCTTCCGCGAGCGCCTGGCCGCTCGCTACCCGGCGATGATCGTGGTGCGCGCCTCTTTGCCCCTGACCCAACTCGGGGCGTGGCTCAAGAAGGCGCAAGAGGTGGCCGCCCGGTCTGGTCTCCTTCTTGCCGTGGTGGCGAGAGCCGGCACGGCCGTTGGCTACGCTTGTCTGCTGGCAAAGGAAGCTGGCCGGGCAACGATTGGCAAAATGGCACAGGCTTCGACCGAACTGACCCATAGCGCCATGAGTCTTGGCGGACGAGCGGTGATTGAGTTCGTCGCGGCGGACGTCATCGAAGTCAAGCAACAATGCCACGTCTGGGGACCCACTCGCCAAGATTTTCTGCTGATGCAAAAGCTAAAGCGAGAATTCGATCCTGATGGCGTGCTCAATCCCGGACGATATGTCGGGGGAATTTGAAAATGATAATGGGCAATGGGAAATGACCGGTTGCCGGCGGCGAAGAAGGAAACAGGGAAGCAAGGAGGCAGAGAAGCAGGGAAGCAGAGTGAACCCACTTATCGTCAGCGGGGATAACCGATCAGGTTGAACCCCCTTCCATGAACAGCCGACAGACAGAAATCGAAATCCAAC
>Ga0209002_10000216_pt1 | contig 43570 bp, 42 predicted proteins | sample Rifsed16ft2_FD_184010 | JGI IMG/M metagenome (GOLD analysis project Ga0209002, IMG submission 184010) | Soil microbial communities from Rifle, Colorado, USA - sediment 16ft 2 (version 2) | ecosystem: Environmental > Terrestrial > Deep subsurface > Rock core/Sediment | place: Rifle, Colorado...
GTCCTGCATGAAACCGTACCGGGCCGTGAGCCAATAGAAGCCGTGGCCTAAGTCCTTGACGTGAACCCGCTCCTGGGGCCGCACGAGCGGTATTTCTTCCGTGAGGATGCTCAGGAAGATCACCTGCTCGTGCAGCACCTTGTTGTGCGCGAGGTTATGGACCAGCGCGGGCGGAGTGGCCCCCACGTTGGGGGTCATGAACACCGCGGTGCCGGGTACGCGTTGGGGCGGCTCCGCCTCGATGTCCGCGAGCAGGATGTCGAGCGGCACCGCACGCTCGCGCAGGCGGGCGTAGAGCAGCTGGCGCCCGCGTTTCCACGTTGTGAGTAGCGCGAAGACCACGGCGCTGGCTGCGAGCGGGAACCACCCCCCGTGCGGGATCTTCAGTGAATTGGCACCCAGGAACGTGACGTCAACGGCGAGGAATAACCCCACGACGAATACGGAGCGGACGAAGCTCCAATGCCAGATCTCACGGCTTACGACGTAGAACATGAGGGTCGTGATGACCATCTCCATGTTCAGCGCCACACCGTATGCCCCCGCGAGGTTGCTGGAGCTGCCGAAGCCGACGACGAGACTGGCCGTGGCTAGCATCAGCGCCCAATTGACGGCGGGGACGTAGATCTGGCCGATCTCCCGTGAAGACGTGTGCTCGATCTTCACTCGAGGGCTGTAGCCCAGCTGTACCGCTTGGCGGGTGAGCGAGAAGGCTCCCGAGATCACGGCCTGGGAGGCGATGATCGTGGCCGCAGTGGCCAGCAGGATCAGCGGGTAGAGCGCCGCCTGAGGCGCGAGGTGATAGAACGGGCTTTCGGCGGCCAAGGGATCGCGGAGCAGCAGGGCACCCTGGCCGAAGTAGTTGAGCAGCAGCGCCGGCAGGGCGGCGGCGAACCACGCAAGCTGAATGGCGTGGCGGCCGAAGTGGCCCAGATCCGCGTAGAGAGCTTCACCCCCGGTGACCGCCAGGTAGACCGCCCCCAGCACCAAGAAGCCCCGGCGGGGGTTCTCGCCGAAGAACCGGATGGCGTGCTGTGGCAGCACGGCGGTCAGCACCGTCGGCTCCCGGAGGATCGCACTCACGCCCAGCGCCGCGAGCGTGGCGAACCACAGGAGCACCACCGGGCCGAAGACCGCGCCGATGCCCGCCGTGCCCCGTTTCTGAAACAAGAACAGACCGACGAGAATCGCGAGCGTCAGCGGGATTACCCAGTCCGCCAACGCGGGCGCCGCAATCTGGAGGCCTTCGACCGCGCTGAGGACCGAGATCGCGGGGGTCAGGGCGCCGTCGGCGTACATGAAGGCGGTGCCGAAGACGCCCAGCAGGAGGAAGACGCGGTGCGGGGCGAGCGCGCCCTCCAGGCGGCCGTGTTGCACCAACGCCATCAGAGCGAGGATCCCGCCCTCACCCTTGTTGTCGGCGCGCAAGATGACGGTGATGTACTTGAGGGTGACAACGATGACCAGTGCCCAGAAGATCAGCGACAGCACGCCCAGCACGTTGCCCGGCGTCACCGCGATCGCGTGCTGCCCGTAGAAGGCCACCCGCATGGCGTACAGGGGGCTGGTCCCGATGTCGCCGTACACCACGCCCAGCGCGCCGAGGGAGAGCGTGAGCAGGTACCGCCCGCGCGGGCCGTTACCGTTGGCCGAGTTGGGCACGGCTCAGCCCTTGACTACGGCGAGGGGCGTGAGCTTTGCCACTTTGCGGCCGATGCCGGCGGCGTGCACCACGTCCACCACGCGGGCCACGTCCTTATACGCCTCGGGGATCTCTTCATCCACGGTGGCGCGGCTCGCGGCCCGCACCAGGATGCCCCGCTCCTCCAGCTCGCGCGGGATGTTGCGCGGGCGGGCCAGCTTCTTGGCCTGGTGCCGGCTCATGCGGCGGCCGGCGCCGTGGCAGGTCGAGCCGAAGGTCTCGGCGAAGGCTCCGGGGGTTCCCACGAGCACAAACGAATAACGCCCCATGTCGCCCGGAATCAAGACCGGCTGCCCGATGTCTCGGAATCGCTGGTGCAGCTCGGCGTGGCCCGGGGGGAACGCGCGGGTGGCGCCCTTGCGGTGCACGCAGAGGCGCCGCGGGCTGCCGGCCACGGTGTGGGTCTCGAACTTGGCGATGTTGTGACAAACGTCGTACACCAGGTCGGTGGCCGCGGCCACGTCCGCCCCGAATACGTCGGCCAGCGAGCGGCGCACGTAGTGGCTCATCAGCTGCCGGTTTGCGAAGGCGTAGTTGGCGGCTGCGTTCATGGCGCCCAGGTACTCGCGCGCCTCGGGGCTGCCGAGGGGCGCGCAGCAGAGCTGCTGGTCCGGGAGCGTGATGCCGTACTTGTCCGCGGCGCGCACCATGCGATCCAGGTAGTCGTCGCACACCTGGTAGCCCAGGCCGCGGGAGCCCGAGTGGATAAATACGGTGACGGTGCCGGGCGCGAGCCCTAGCCGGGTCGCGACGGCGGAATCATACACGTCGGTCACGTGACCCACTTCCACGAAGTGATTCCCGCTGCCCACCGTGCCCAGCTGGTTTCGCCCGCGCTGCTTGGCGTGCTGGCTCACCTGCGCCGGCTCGCCGGGCAGCGTGCCGCCGGCCTCCATGCACTCCAGGTCCCGCGGCGTGCCGTACCCCTCATGCACCGCCCACTCCGCCCCGCGCTCCAGCACCTGGTCCAGCTCCTTGGGCGAGAGCTTGAGGTCCGACCGGGACGCGCCGACGCCAGAAGGGATCTGCCGGTACAGCGTGTCCGCCAGCTGGCGCAACCTGGGCCGAACCTGGTCCAGCGTGAGGGGGGTCCGGAGGAGCCGCACGCCACAGTTGATGTCGTAGCCCACGCCGCCCGGGGAGACCACACCCTCGTGCTCGTCAAACGCGGCCACGCCGCCGATGGGGAACCCGTACCCCCAGTGGATGTCCGGCATCGCGATCGACGGTCCCACGATGCCAGGCAAGTGGGCCACGTTGATCACCTGCTGGATGCACTGATCCCCCTCGAGGTCGTGCATCAGCTCGGCATCCGCGAAGATCAGCCCGTCGGTTCTCATCCCGCCGGTGCGCGGTACTCGCCACCGGAAAGCATCAATCTGTTCGACGGTGACCTGCGTTTGACTCATCAGACGAAAGTTAGCACCAGCGATCGTGGGTGATCATGGCGAAGGGGCGATCAGAGGCGGCCCAGGTTACACGTCAAACAGTAGCGCTGCGCGCCACCCTTCAGTCGTTGGTTCCGCCACCAGTCCGTGGCGCGTTACCGCCTTGATCTCCGGTTGCGTCTCGTGGCGAGCGGGATCGAACTGCTCCCCTAACACGCGGCCCCGCAGTGAGGGCGGCTCTGGCGGCTGGGTGAGGGTGTCGATCTCCAGGCGGGCCGGGACGAACCCGTCCAGCTGGAAGGCGTCGAGGATCTCTCGGGAGAGCGCGAGCAGCAGCTCCGGAGGATCGGGTGCCTGGACGGCGATCACGCGGGCGGTGTGTGGCTGGACCGGCCGATCACCGGCGACCAGTTCCCGCAGCACCTGAACCAAGTCCTCCAGCAGCCGGCGGAAGGTAGGGGCCTCGATGCTGGCCCGGATGTCGGCGGTGTGCGGCACGAACCGGTACGTCACTTTTTGGCACCTGAGCGCAGTGGTCCGGTACGCGATTGGGTTCCGGCGGGCGCTACGATGGGGGCGTGAGCCCCCTGGTCTCCCTTGCCCCCGCTCCGGAAGCGCTCCGGGCCGCCGCGGTGGAGGAGCTGCGCGGTATGCTCGAGGCCATCCGCTGCAGCGTGCGGCTGGCGGCCCGGGGGCCGATCGGCGAGCGGGAGCGCCGCCTGCTCGTGGCGATCGAGATCGCCGCGGAGCGAGCCGAGCGTGCCGTGCAGCGGCTGGTGCGCTAGGCTCACCCTTCCCCCTTTCCCCTTCCCCCTTCCCCGTCAGTCAGTCCCCAGTCGCTCGTGCCCCGGTAGAGCCGCCGGTAATCCAACCGGCGTTGGGGCGTGGAGAACATCCCTTGCGGGAAGTTCTCCGCGTTCCGCAGCGCGTCGGCGAGGCTCGCGGTCTTGGCGCTGGCGTTGTCGGCCCAATGGAGGACTTCGGCTTCCAGCGTGAGCGGTGACACCGGGCTCCCCCACTCCATGCGGCCATGGTGCGCCAGGATGAGGTGCAGCAGGATCTCCCGCTCGGCTTCGGTGCAGGGGGGCTCCGGCTCCTCGCGCAGCCGGCGGTCGAACATCAAGGCGCCCAGTACCACGTGGCCCACCAGCGACCCAACGTGGGTGTACTCGAACAGACCACGCCAGGAGTAGCTCTCCAGCTTCCCGATGTCGTGCAGCAGCACCCCGGCCAGCACCAGTTCCTGATCCGCCCCAGAGGCGCGCGCGATGGTGCGGGCGATGGCCGCGACCTCCGTGGTGTGTTTGAGCAGTCCGCCGATGGCTGCGTGGTGCCTGCGCAGGGAGGCGGGGCACTGCTCGTAGCGACGCCGGAAGTCGTCGTCGTCGTAGAACAGGCTCACCACCTTGGCCAGGCGCGGCTTCCGGAGGTCTCGCCGCCACCCGTCGAGCGTTTCCCAGTACCGATCCACGGCGCCCACCGAGGGGAGCAGGCTGGCGGGATCCACCAGGCTGTCGGGAAGGAGGCGTACCGAGACGGTCTTCAATTGCGGCCGATCCCGATACGTCGAGACCTCTCCGATCACCTGCACCACATGCCCCCGCCGGATGCCCGCCACGGCGTCCTGCCGTTCGATCCAAAAGGGCTCCGTGGAGATCTGACCGGTGCTGTTCCCCAGTACCAGCACCGTGTAGGGGTTGCCGTCGGCGGTGGTGCGGGCCTCCACGTCGAGGACCAGGAACGCCTCCTGGATCCTGCTGCCGGTGGTCAGGCTCGGGATATCGACAGGTTCTGGCATTGCTCCCAGAAGCTACGCCATATGATGGGACGGCGGCACAGCACCGCGACGTTCACCGCAGAGAACGCAGAGGGCGCAGAGGTGATGCTGGTGGGGTCGCAAGTCCATTCACGTCCCCCTCTGCGTTCTCTCCGTTTCTCTCTGCGCCCTCTGCGGTGAACGCTCTCCGGCAAGGGGTTCGACCACGTTATCTGGCCCCCCGCAATCGTGGCAGGCTGGTGTCCGGATCGAGCATTGGGTGTCCGCCGCTTGGCCGGGGTGACGGCAACAGATGTGCGACCGAGTTGGCGTAATACTCCAGCAGCGGCCGTTGCCGCGGCAGGATCAGGAACGCCTCCCCTTCCGCGACCACCAGCCGGCGCAGGTCGAGCGATTTCTTGGCTCGTTCCAGAAGGCCTAAGACGCCCTCGTCAGCGTGTACCAGTTTCGCGGCGGTCGCCATCAAATGATCGCGGTACTCGTCCAGCCGCTCGAGGAGGTCATCCTGCCGCACCAGGTCCCGCCCGAACGACAGCAGCGCCGCGGCCACCAGGGGTACCGGTGTGACCGGCATGATGCCCGCGATGCGATCCATCACCTCACGCGCCAGCCCCTCGAGTCGCGGCAGGCGTTCCCGGCGCGGCAGGTCCAAGATGTCCGGATGGTCGGCGACCCAGCGGCGGAGCGACAGGGGCGTACCGAAGTTCACCGCCACGCGGCCGTAGCGGCGGAGGTTCCCGGCGAGCAGTCGCGCCAGGTTCAGCGTCAGGAACCGGGTGACGCCGGCGAGCTGGCGCCAGCGGGGCGGTCGAGCGCCGTCCTCCAGCAGCTCCTGGATGAGCGAGCGGTCTTCCAGCACGCGGTCGTAGTTGAGTGCTGTGGGCACTAGCCAGACGTCGCGATCGAACATCGGATCCCGGAGCGTGCGGGCGATGTAGTCCAGCAGACCGAGCTTGGGCGGGCCCAGCCCGCCGTCCCGGGAGAGCCGCCCCTCCAGGAAGATGCCCTGGGTCACGCCGTTCCGGGTGATGAGCTGAACGTACCGCTCGAGGACCGTGTGGTAGAGGGGCTCGCGGTAGCGCCGCCGCACGAAGTAGGCGCCGAACGACTTGAACACGTATTCCAGCGGCCAGACCCGCGCCCACTCGCCCACGGCGTAGCTGATGCTGACGGCCCGGGCCAGGACGAACGCCACCACCACGTAATCGGCGTTGGAACGGTGGTTCATGAGGTAGATCACCACGTCTCCCCGCGGAATGGCATTGAGCGCCTGGCGATCCTGGTACTCCGAGCTGACGCGGTACAAGAGGCGGAGCAGCGCCCGGGCCAGGTTGTAGCCGACGCGGTAATACGACAGCACGTTGAAGAACGGCACGATCTCTTCGACGTACTGCTCGACCCGCACCCGCGCTTCCAGTTGGCTGATGTCGTGGGTACGGCAGTGCTGTTCCAGGGCCTCCTCGATCGCCGAGTCGCGCAGCAGCTCGCCCCGGATCACGCTACGGCGCATCAGCTTGTAGCGATCGAGACGAGCGCCGAACTGGTGGATCGTGCGCCGCGCGGCGTCGCGGATTAGGCGGCTTGCGATCGGGACCCGCATGGGTCAGAAGCTACGGCAGAGACGGCAGAACGGCAGGACGGCAGGACGGCAGAAGCGTAGCTCTCACCGACCAGGCCGCCCTTCGCAGCTGGGCGCCGACGACATGGAGTTCTTCCCGGGGAAGAAATCGAGTTAGGTCGTAGACCGCCTGCACGAGCGCCCTGGCCTTGTGCCAGACCGGGAGACGACGGTGGCCGGTCATAGCTCCAGGATGGGTGGATGCCGTCTCTTCGGTGGCACCCAATGAACGCGAGCGGGTACGTTTTCCTGCCGTTCTGCGGTTTCTGCCGTCCTGCCGTCTCTGCCGTCCTGCCGTTGTCTTAGACGGCCTCCGGAATGACGCCGGTCTTCTCGTACTGGTATGCCATGGCCTTGAGCCGCGCGATGCGCACGGCCATGGGGGGATGGGTGCCGAAGATGTCCGCGACCAAGCCCTGCTTGGCGTTGATGCGGCGTCCCAGCGGGTCGGCGATGCAGAGGTGCGCGCTCCCCCGCTGAATGGCCTGGGTTGGCGCCGCCGCGTCCTCGATCTTGCGCAGCGCGGATGCCAGGGCGGCCGGGTTGCGGGTAAACTGCGCGCCGGAGGCGTCGGCCAGGAACTCGCGCTTGCGGCTGACGGCCAGCGCCAGGAGCCGCGACACGATGGGCGCCAGCAGTACGCTGATGAGCCAGAGCGCGAGCAGGATGACTACCAGACCGCCCCCGCCCTTGCGGCCGCCCCCTCCGGACCGCCGGCCCACCACCCGGGCGCCGCCCCGGCCCAAGAAGCGGCGGGTGCCGTCCGAGATCAATGCTAGGACGCCGACCAGCGCGGCCAGGAGCGTCATGAGCTTCACGTCGTAGTTCTTGATGTGCGCCAGCTCGTGGGCCACCACCGCCTGGAGTTCGTCCCGGTTCAGCGCCGTGAGGAGCCCTTCCGTGGCCGCGATGTGGGCATGACCCTCGTCGGTGCCGGTGGCGAACGCGTTGGGGTCTTGGTCGGGGACGATCCAGACGGTGGGCTTGGGGAGCCCGGAGGCGATGGCCATCTCCTCCACCACGTTGACCAGCTGCTGCTCCTCCGGCTTGGTGGGCTGGACCAACTCCCAGGCCCCGCTGGCCCACAGGACCTGCTTGGGGCCGTTCCGCCAGCCGTACCAGGCCATGCCGATCCCGAGCAGCGTGGCGCCGATGCCGAACCAGGGGAACGTGTGGTGGTAGGTGGGGCCGGACCCGCGGCTCAGGCCGGGGGTTGGGTCAGGCATCGTGGAGAGGTAGAAGACATAGTCCCCGCCGAAGCCAATCCAGGCGAAAAACAGCAGGAAGATGGCAACCAGCAGCGCCGACCGGCGCCGGTTCCTGCGCTGCTGTTCGAAGAGGTTCGTGTCGCTCACGCCTTCGGTTTACCGGACAGGTCGACCTTCGGGACGGCGCGTTCTTGTTCGTCCGTGATCTCCCAGAGCTCGACGATTTCCGCCCGGGCCATACCGGCGATCAGGCTCCAGGGGAACTGCTGCTGTCGCACGTTGTAGGTGGTGCCCGTGTCGTTGTAGAGCTGGCGCGCGAAGGCCACGCGATTCTCGGTGGAGGTCAGCTCCTCTTGCAGCTGGCCGATGTTTCCGGTCGCCTTGAGCTGGGGGTACTGCTCCACCACCACGCTGAGGCGTGACAACGCGGCGCCCAACGTTGCCTCAGCGGCCGCCAGCTTCTTGACCCCGCCCGTGGGCAGCGCCTCGGCCTGGATCTTGACTGCCTGGTTGCGGGCCTGGATCACGGCTTCGAGGGTCTCCCGCTCGAAGTCCATGGCTCCCTTCACGGCGTTGACCAGGTTGGGGATCAGATCGTGGCGGCGCTTGAGCTGCACGTCGATCTGCTTCCAGGCGTTCAGCGTGTCGCCCTTGAGCTGGATCAGTCCGTTGTATGCGGAGATGCCCCAGACCACGGTGGCGACGATGAGAATCAGCAGGATCCACGACATGACGCGCTCCTCGGTGGGAGTACGAAAGGCAGCGGCGCTACGGCTGGAAGGTGCGGCCGGAATGGCCGGTGGACAAGGGAGCCGGGTGGACGCAGCTACACCTCAGCGAGTTCGCGCCCGTAGCCGACAGGCCCCGCGCCGGGCTACCGCCAGCGCGCTGCCACACCGATCCTCAGGTCGAGGTCGCCGGGGCTTTGGAGCTGCACCTCGAAGAACGGCCCGAGCTTGCCGGTGTGGGTTTGAATGCCCGTAAGGAACGGTCCTTCGGTCCCGAAGCGCTGGTCGATGGCGAGCGCCAGTTGCGCTCCTCCACGCCAGCCCTGCCCGTCGGATAGCTGGGCCACGTCGGCTCCGAGGTGTGCGCCTACATCGAAGTTGCTCGACTGCCCGAACGCGGGGGCCGCAACAAGGGTTGCCAGTGCGACCGCTGCGGCGAGGGATCGCATAAGACCCCCCTACGACTCTTGTCTCAGGTGGGCTGGAGCTGGTCCTTCTCCGCCGGTGCCGGCGGCTGACGCTCCGCCTCGCCCAGCAGCCGGGCGGCGACCAGCCGGATCGCGTCGGCCACGTCCTTGTGGGGCACGCCGCGGCGGATCAAGGGGTGTTCCTCGTGGACGTGCAGCTCCAGGCCCCGGGCCACGGGCAACCGGTGCCAGGGCCCCCCAGCCATCTGCTGGGGCTCGGGTTCGGCTTGGGCGAGGAGCGAGCGCAGGGCGCGTCCCGCCCGGCCTCGTGGGGCGGCGTCGTGGCCGATCAGGGGCAGGCGGGCCGGTGCCGGGACGCCGGGGCCGAGCGAGGACGCGACCCGCCGCTCCAGCACGTCGCCGGTCAACTCGGCCAGCTCCTTGGTGATGGTGGCGAGGGTGGCGCCTTCCATCTGCCGGAGCTTGATGGCCAGCACCTGCAGCAGGTGGCGATACGAGTAGGTGGCGGCGGTGCCCCGGCCGTCGGGTGGGGTCACCAGACCCCGGGTGACGTAGAACCGGATGGTCCGCTCGTTGGGGTGGGCGCAGGCCGCGGCGTTGATGGGGCGGATGCCCGACGCGTCGAGGATGGCGCCGGCCACGGTCGCCAGGTCGCGGAGCCCCCACGGGGCGAGCTGCCGGTATTCCCGGAGGACGAGCAGGGGATCGCTGCCTGCCACAGCGCTCATGTCGCGCGGCCGCCGATCAGCCCTGCGAGCGGCGTCGTTCCTCCTCGGCCGCCACCGCGCGGAGGAGCAGCTCGAGCTGAGCCAGCTCGAACGGCTTCATCAGCATGGGTAGATCGTGGTGGCGCAGCCAGTCGTGGTGGTCCTCGGCTTCGGGATCGCCGGTCATCAAGATGACCCGGTTCACGAGATGGGGCCACCGGGCGGCGATGCTGTGGAACAGGGTCTGGCCGGACATGCCTGGCATACGCAGGTCCATCACCACGAGGTCCACGGGGTACCCCCCCAGGATCTCGCAGGCGGCCTCGCCGGAGGTCGCCAAGTGGACGGTGTACCCCCACCGCTTGAGGGCTCGCTCGAGTGCGCGGCGGATGGCGGGCTCGTCATCCACCACCAGGACGGCGAGTGGCTCGGTCATGATGCCTTCACCAAACGCAGCTGCCGCCGGCTGAAATACCGCTCCCGCATGATCGCCAGCGCCTCTTCGGGACTGAGCGAGAGGCGAATCTCGCCGGGGGTCCGGCCCAGCACCTCTCGCACGTTTTGGGTAAACGATCGCGTCTGGGCGTAGCCGAGCTTGGTGGCCACGTCTTCGATGGTGTAGCCGGGGTCCTGCAGCAGACGGTGGGCGTAGACCACCCGCAGGGCCGTCAGCGTGACGCTGGGCGGCGGGAGTTGGGCCTTGGCAAACCACCGGAGGCAGGTGCGGCGGTCCATCTTGGCTCGGTCGGCCAGGGCCTTGACCGACTGTACGGCGGCCGGCTCCCGGAGCGTGGTTTCGATGGCCCAGCGCAAGTCGCCCGGAAACCCTGCCAACAAGTCCTTGATCGCGTCAATCAGGCAGTGCGAGACAGCGTGCTCAGCCTCGGTTACCAGGAGGTCCCCCAGGCGCTGGGGGTGGTCGTCGTGCCGGACGATCACCACCTGCCGGATGTCGGTGTGCCCCAACAGCAGCAGCACGCGGGCCACTTCGGGTGTGAGCGCCGTGTACAGGATGAGGGGCAGGGAGGGGAACAGCGCCCGCAGGCGCTGGATGCCTTGGGCCCGGGGCTCCCCTTCCAGGTTGGGGTCCACCACGCCGATCTCGATGGGGCGCCGGAGCACCGCCTGGACCGCCTCGTCCCAGGATGGGACGGGGAGGAACTGGAAGCGGTGCCCGGCCGCGTGGCGGAGCCGAGCCAGCATGGAAGGTCGTACGGCAGCTAAAACCAGCACAAATGTCCCCAAAACGCCCTATGAGTGTCCCCAAAACGCACTAACGCGCCAGGCCGAAGGTGGGCAGTTTGGGGCGGTGTCCGGCGTCCCATAGCCAACTTCGGTTCTCGGAGGCTCCTTATGTCGCGTCGCATCCGCTTTGCCATGATCGTCCTGCTCACGTCGTTCGCCCTCGGCGCCACCGCCTGCGCGGATATCGCGGGTCCGCGAGCGGATTGCTCGGGTTCGCAGGGTTCGAATACCTGCCACTAGTGAGCGACTAGCTCGCCATCCTCAGGGCGCGCAGCTTGCCGGCTACCTCGGCAAGGGCGCTCTCGTCGTCCGCCCGACACGGCAGCCGTTGCGGGGCTCCGTGTGGGGCGGCTTCTTGTTTGATGGCGTCCAGCTCTGCTTGAGCGCGGATCGCATACTCGTTCAAGCGATGCCGTTCGGATAGGGCGACCGCCTGCCTGAGCGAGCGCTCGGCTTGCTTGAATTGGCCGAACGCCGCGTGTCCCCGCCCCAGCTGTAAATGGAAATCCGCCAGCCGCTCGGCGGGAAGCTCGTCAACGATTGCCCCGATCTCTCTTTTCCAGCGCCCGAAGCTCAGGCGTTCATCCATGAGGGCACTGAGCTCGAGGAGAGCGATCATGGTCACGGCGCGGGTCTGTTTGGTCCCGCCCGCCTTGAGAGCGATCAGGAACGCATCCCTGGCGGCTTCATGACGCCCCTCACGCTTCAGGGCCTCGCCAACGTCTGACAATGCGCGCAGGCGGTTTGCCGTGTCCGGGTATAGCTCAAACGCTCGGTACAAGTGACCGATCGCCTCGCGGCCTTCGCCTTTGTTATTGTGAACCGCGCCGAGGTCGTGATGAGCGCGTGCCATGACATCTCGGTCACCCCGTTCCTCAGCGTCCGCCAAGATCTGGCGCAACGCCTGCTCCGACCCACGCAGATTGCCGAGCTGCCGCATCACGATGGCGTCACCGATTCTCCCCAGCAGAGCCGAATGAGCGTCGCCCGCAGCCTCTGCTCTTGCACGCCCCGCTTCGTACGATGCCCGTGCCTCCTCCAGCCGACCCAAGTGTCGGAGCACTCTTCCACGCTGCAGCAGCGCGGAAACTCCCTCCGTGGGAGCGCTCCCGTCGCTGAGCCCCAGCGCGGTTTCCACGACGTCGAGGGCCTGGTCCAGCTTCAGCTCCTGCTCCAGCCAATGCGCGTACGCCAGGAGCGGCGGCTCCAGCATCGACCGCACACCGCCCTCCTGCACCCCCTCGGCCAGACGGACGACCTCGAGGAGGTGTGCCGCCTCCGGGTTCTGCGGGTGGAGGTCCAGCAGGTAGTCACGCGTGGCGCGGATCTGATAGGCCAGCGCCAGCGGATGCGACGGCTCTTCCTCGGGCCGGAACCGGTCCGCCAGGCGCAGGGTGAGAAACGCGCCTAGCGCGTGCCGGCCCAGCTCCGCGCCAGGTTCCGCCGCGCGGGCCAGGAACGGCTCATGGAGCCAGGAGCCGAACTGCTGTGGTTGCAGGGATGAAGACGCCATCAGAAACCCTCACGCCTCGCTCGCCAAGGGGTATGGACAGGGCTGGCGAAGTATGAGGCGCGCGCCCGCTACTCGGCAAGTGCGGTCGTCACGGTCGGCGAGGTGGCCGCGGGCACAACCCGTGCCACAAAGGCTGGGTGGCGGGGGTGCGGGAATGCGATACGGCCCGCGTCATTGCGGTTGCGTGATCTGGCTCACCGGGGTGCATCCTGGCGCCATGCGACGGGGCGTCACGTTGCCGGAGCTGGCCATGGTGTTGGCGATCGTGGGGGTACTCTCTGCCCTGACGTTCCCTCGGACCGCCGGCTGGCTGGACCGCATGGCCGTCAGCCGGGCCGGCGGGGAGATCGCGGCGTTCTACCAGACCGCCAGGTTCGCGGCGATCTTCCGCTCTCAGCGGGTCCGCCTGGAGTTGGGCCAGGACTCGCTGCGCGCCGTGCTGGAGGGGCCGTCTGATTCCGTGTTTCTCCAATGGGCGGGACCGGCGCGGCACGGGGTCAGCCTGACCGCGACGCGCGCGCTCATCCGGATTCAATCCAACGGTCTGGGGCTCGGCGCGGCCAACACCAAGCTGGTCTTGAAGAAGGGGATGGCCGCCGAGTCACTCACGACTTCCCGGCTGGGGCGGTTGAAGAGGTGGCGGTGACTGCTAACGCCCTGTTGCCCGGCCGCTCATCCAGCGCATGCGCGAGTCTCGCTGACCCGGCCACACGTACACGGCGCGCGCGCCGGGGCCCAGCCCCGCGCGCCTCAGCTCGGCGCCGGTTTGGGTGTCGATCTCCAGCAGGGTCCCCCATGCGCCGTCCCGCCCAGCTGTCACGACGAAGGCAACCCGGCCGCTGGTGCTCAGGCCCACGTCCACGGGATTGGGCGGGGCGGCCACCGCGGCGACGAGCATCTTGCTCCGTAGGTTGACCAAGACCACGCGATCTGAGTCCGGGAGCAGGATCACGGCAACGGCGCCGGGCGTCACCGCCGTGACCGCCGCACCCACCCCGACCGACACCGAATCCCAGGGTTTCAACGTCGCGCGATCCAGATAGAGCAGTTGGCCGGTGTTGGCGCACGGGACGTAGAGCAGCGTCCCATTGGCCGACAGGTCGCCTCGACCCGCGCCACAGGGCCGCCCGGAGGCCCCACCCACCCACCCGGTCCGCACCACCATCAGGAGCTTGGTGTCCACCTCCGCCACGGTGCCCGACCGGCAGATCACGTAGGCCCGGTCTCCCTCCCGCGTAAAGGAGAGCGAGGCTGGCTCGGGGCAGATGGGGATCGCGCGCTCCTCGGTGAGGTGGTCCGCTCGGAGGACGGTGAGCCCGCCCGCCGCGCCCCCCTCCAGCACGAACACCCGGCGCCCCTCGCGATCCAGCGAGAGGCCCCGGACCGGTCCGCCGAGCCGCTGCTGGACCAGCGGTGCCCCGTCAGCGCGCCGGAGCCAGCCGATGGCCCCGGAGTGGGTTCCCACTTCCGCGCCGATCAGCATTGCGGAACCGTCTCCGGTGCTCTCGAGAGCGGTAGGCTGGGCGGCGAGAAACCAGGCGTTGGTGAACAGGACCTGGCCATCGAACAGGGTGAGCCCGCGGCCTCCCGTCGCTACGGCGATCCAGCGCGGCTCAGGGGAACAGGAAACGAGGGCGAGGAGGAGGAGCGGTAGTGCAGCGGGCCGGCGGGACACGGCGAACGGTCAGTGGCCCGGGCCCGTGTCTTCGTCCAGGAGCACCAGGGTTTGGCGCTTGCCCACGGCCGCCGCGATCGCATTCAGCACCTCGGGATCCACCACGCTGCCCGCCAGTCGCCGCATGCGCTCCACGGCTTGCTCGGGCGTCATCATGGGCTGGTAGGGGCGCGCCGTGGTGAGCGCGTCGTAGATCTCGGCCGCGCAGATGATCCTGGCCCCGAGCGGGATGTCCTGGCCGCGGAGCCGGTCGGGATACCCCGAGCCGTCGAAGTGCTCGTGGTGGCCGCGGACGAACGCCACGATGGGGCCCAGGTGGACCAGAGGCGCCAGGATCTGGGAGCCGATGACCACGTGCTCCTTGACGTGCTCGTACTCCTCGGGGCTGAGCGGGCCCTCTTTGTTCAGCACGCTTTCCCGGACGCCGATCTTGCCCAGGTCGTGGAGCCGGCCGGCCATGCGGACCTGCTCGATCTCGTCGTCGGACATCCCGAGCTGCTGCGCCACGGTGGCCGCGAAGGCGGCCACCCGCGCCGAGTGTCCGCTCAAGTATCGGTCCTTGGCCTCGAGCGCGTTGATCAGCGCTTCCAGGGTCGCGACGTTCAGCTGCTCGAGCTTGCGCTGCTGCCGCTCCAGCTCCCGGGCCCGGTGCTCGAGCTCCTCCTTGAGCCAGGTGGAAATGTTGCGCTCCTCGAGCAGGGTATCCCGCCGCCGCAGGGCGCGCGCGATGGCGCCGGCCAAGTCGGTCAACTCGATGGGCTTGGTGAGGTAGTCCAGGGCCCCGCGCTGCATGCAGATGGCCGCGCTGGTGGCGTCCGTGACACCCGACAGCATCACGATGGCCAGGTCGGGATTGACTTGGAGTGCCTCGGGGACCACGTCCATGCCGCTCATGCCTGGCATGCGCACGTCCAGCAGCATGAGGGAGGTGCCGCCGTACTGGAGCTGCTCCAGTGCCTCTTCGCCGCTCTTCGCGATGCGGACCTGGTACCCGCGCTTGACCAGAAACCGCGCCAGCGCGCCGCGGATGGCGTCCTCGTCATCCACCACGAGGATGCCGGCCACCGCCGGCGAGGGCTGGGTTTGCCCTTTCGTAGTCATCTGCGGCGTATAGAATAACCCTGGGCCCGGCCTTAGCAACGCGCCGGACTGGATATTCCGTCCTGGTCCGCGAAGCTGACGCGCACCCGCGGTACCAGGCCCGCCCGGGCGCCGTGGTCCAGCAACGTCTCCACCGCTCTTCGGCCACGTTCGCCGTAGTCGAGCGTGAACTGGTTCACGTACATGCCGACGAACCGATCGGTGGTGGCCCGGTCCAGCCCGCGGGCAAACCGCAAGGCGTAACCCAGCGCGTCCTCTCTGTGCTGGAGACCGTAGGCGATGCTGGCCCGGAGGTCGCGCGAGACCGCACCCACCAGCTCAGGACCCAAGGCGCGGCGAATCACGTTGCCGCCCAGTGGCAGCGGCAGGCCGGTTTCACCAAACCACCACTCGCCGAGGTCCACCCAGAGGTGGAGGCCTTGGGTCTCGTACGTGAGCTGCCCCTCGTGGATCAGGAGCCCCAAGTCCACCGAGCCCGCCAGCACGGCGTCTTCGATCCGATCGAACGGCATCAGGACCGGTTCGAAATCCGGCTGGTAGAGGCGCAGAGCCAGGAACGCAGTGGTGAGCTTGCCCGGCACGGCGATCCGGCGCGCGCGCGCCGAGGCCCTGGGATCGGTGGGAGCCGGTATCCGCGCCACCAGGCGTGGACCGTACCGGTCGCCTATCGAGGCCCCGTGCGGAAGCAGGGCGTACCGGTCCGCGAGGTAGGCATAGGCGTGGAACGAGACCGCCGTGACGTCCAGCTCGCCCCGCAGCGCGCGCTGGTTCAGCGTTTCGATGTCGGCCAGCTGGTGGACGTAGGTGCGGTCGCCGGTGGGAATCTTGCCGTGGGCGAGCGCGTAGAACATGAACGCGTCGTCCGAATCGGGGCTGTGGGCGAGGTGAATCGTGGGCATTCAGCGGGAGGTGGCGCCCAGCGCGCCGCGCGCCTCGTCGCGGAAGGCTTGGAGCCGCGTGCGGTGCATCTCGTACTCGTTCTTGCCGCTGGCCGTTTCCGCGTCGTAGGTGTCCAGGAACTGGCGGTACACTCGGCGCAGGGCGGCCGTGTCCCCGCGGCGGTTCGCGACCTCCCAGCGGATCAGCGGGACGAAGAGGTGGCGAGGGAACTCTTTCGCGAGACTGTCAGCCTGGGCGGTTGCCCCGGTGTCGTTGGCCAACGCCGCCTCGATCAGCCCCACGTGGAATCGGGCGTCGGCATCGAGCTGGCCGATCATGCCGTAGGCCTGAAGTGCCATGGGCCCAAAGAAGGTGACTTCTCCCGCATTCCCGCCTTCGGAGGCGGTCATGACGCGATCGAAGAGCCGGTCCGCCTGCTCTCGGGGGGTCATGCTGCTGAGGTCCGTCGTGGCGGTGCCGCCCGGCATCCCGGCAGGCGCCGCGCCGGCACGCTGCGCCGCCCCGGGGCCGCCGGACCGGGCCACGAAGACCACCACCAGGAGCGCCACCGCGACACCGGAGACGATCCAGGGAATCACCTGGTTCCTGCCGGCGCTGCGCCGCGAAGCGCCCAGCGGCGTGCCGCAGACGTGGCAGAAGCGGGCGCCGGCGGTGAGTGGGGCGGCACAGACCGAGCAACTCGCGCCCGCCAGGGCGGCGCCGCAACTGCTGCAGAACTTGCCGGACGTCTCGTTGCCGCAATTGGGACACTTCATGCAGGGCTCTTGGTGGTAGTGAGAATCCAAAAGTAGCGGCAGAGGTGGCAGGGGCGGCAGAGGGCCGTCGGTGAAGCGCCAGTCCGCTGCCGCTTCTGCCACCGGGGGTGGTGCGGGGCGCGGGCGGACGTTAGAGTAGCGCCCATGACCGGCAGCGGCTCCGGCGCGCCGAAGCAGACGCGGTTCGATCCTCCGCTCAGCGACATCAAAGCCCGCCACATGGGTGAGCTGGCACGCGGGGAGAGCCGTTGGGACGTCCTCTTGGAAACCGTTCGCGACGGCAATGTGGAGGCGGTGCGCGGGCGCATCCACTTCGTGTCGGGCAATACTCACCGGATCTCCGGCTGGATCTTCCTCGAGTGGAGGGAGCCAGAAGTCCAGGAGCGCTTCGGCGAGTTCTCGGCCCAAGAACTGTGGAATCTCCTCGACTCGCTGGGGCAGTGAGCGGTGCTGAGAAGCGTAAGGGGTAAGGGGTGAGGGGTGGCCCCCTTACCCCTCACCCCTTACGCATTCTCACCCGTCTCATCGCTTATGTTTCCTCCGGCAATCTCGCCAAAGGAGCTTCCCCGTGCCATCCCGTAAGCCCATCACCGCGCCCGTTGGGGAGAAGCCCCTGGTGCGCGGCCATGCGATCGACACTAAGGGCGCCTCGAAGGCCGACGTTCTGACGTTGACCAAGCGCTTCCAGGTGGACTTTCTGCGACTCCAGTTCACCGACATCACCGGGATCAACAAGAACGTCGAGGTGCCGGAGAGCCAGTTCGACAAGGCGCTGTCCGGCGACATCATGTTCGACGGGTCCTCGATCGAAGGGTTCGTGCGGATCGAGGAGAGCGACATGATGCTCAAGCCGGATTTGGACACCTTCAAGATCTTCCCGTACCAGGACGAGGGCGGACGGGTTGGCCGGCTGATCTGCGACATCTACAACCCGGACGGCTCGCCCTTCCCGGGATGCCCGCGGCAGACGCTGAAGCGGCAGATCACCCGCGCCAAGAAGATGGGCTACGAGATGATGGCCGGGTGCGAGGCGGAGTTCTTCATTTTTCACCTGGACGAGCGCGGCCAGCCGTCGCTGATGACGCACGACCAGGGCGGGTACTTCGACATGACGCCGGTGGACAAAGCGGAAGTGATTCGCCGGCTGATCATCGAGGACCTCGAGCACATGGGTTTCGAGGTTGAGGCCGGCCACCACGAGGTCGCCCCGGGCCAACACGAGGTGGACTTCCGTTACGCCGACGCCCTCACCACGGCCGACAACCTGGCGACCTTCCGGTTCGTGGTGCGGAACGTGGCGCACCGGCACGGCTTCCTCGCGACGTTCATGCCCAAGCCGGTGCGGGGTCAGAACGGCTCCGGCATGCACACGCACCAGTCGCTGTTCAAGGACGGCAAGAACGCGTTCTACGATCCCAAGGGGCAGTGGGAGATCTCCAAAGTCGGGCTGTCGTACATCGCCGGGCTGCTCAAGCACGCGCGCGGGTTCGCCGCCGTCACCAATCCGCTGATCAACAGCTACAAGCGCCTGGTGCCCGGCTACGAGGCGCCGGTCAACGTGGCGTGGAGCATGCGTAACCGCTCGCCCCTGGTCCGGATACCCGACCGGCGCGGCCAGGGCACGCGCTGCGAGCTGCGCATGCCGGACCCCTCCGCCAACCCGTACCTGGCGCTCACCGTCCAGCTGGCCGCCGGCCTCGATGGCGTGGAGCAGCGGCTCACGCCGCCCGATCCGGTGAACAAGAACATCTTCACCATGAGCCACCGCGAGCGGCGGAAATACCGGATTGACGAGCTACCGCGCGACTTGCACGAGGCGCTGGACTGCCTGGAAAAAGACCCGGTGGTGCGGGAGGCGCTGGGCGAGCACAACTACGACCGGCTCCTGGAGGCCGGGCGGCAGGAGTGGCTGGAGTACTCGGCGGTGGTGACCAGCTGGGAGATCGAGCAGTACTTGGGGAAGTACTGAGAGCGGCAGAGGCGGCAAAAGGGTGAGGGTACGTCTCTTCGCGCGCTGCAGTTTCGCACGCGCCGCAGACGATGAGAGTTTCATGGCGCGTGCTTCACTGACGCGCGCTCCGAAACGCACCCTCACCCTTTTGCCACCTCTGCCGTTTCCGCGGCCCCTGCCGCTAACATCAAGCCCATGCCTGGGCCCGCCGCTCTCCTGCTCGACCTCGACGGCACGGTGTACACGGACGCTGGTCCCATTCCCGGCGCGGTGGAGGCGATCGCTGAGCTGCGACGGCGCGGCACTCCGTTCCGCTTCGTGACCAACACCACACGCCGCTCTCGGCGTGGTCTGGTGGAACGGCTTCGCGGCTACGGCTTCGAGGTCGATCCCGCCGAGGTGTTCACGTCGGTGATGGCTGGAGTGCGGGTGCTCCGCCAGCGAGGCGTCGCCAGAGTGGCGCCGTTCGTCGCACCGGATACGCTGGAGGACCTCGCGGAGTTCGACTTGGTCGGGGGCGTGTGTGATGCCCCTGCCGCCGCTGCCGCCCCTGCCGCTGCTCCGTCCGCCGTCGTTATCGGTGATCTGGGTGACCAGTGGACTCCCGCGCTGCTCAACCAGGCCTTCCGCTATGTCCTCGATGGGGCGCTGCTCGTCGCCCTGCAGAAGGATCGGTACTGGCTGGGACGAACGGGGCTCGAGCTGGATGCCGGCCCGTACGTGGCGGCGATCGAGTACGCGACGGGACAACAGGCGATTGTCTGCGGCAAGCCGGAGGCGGCGTTCTACCGGGCGGCCTTGCCGTCCACTGCCGCTTCTGCCGCCACTGCTGCCCCTCCCGCTATGGTCGGCGACGACCTCTGGGCCGATATCGCCGGCGCGCAGCGCGCCGGGCTTCAGGGTTGGCTGGTCAGAACCGGCAAGTTCCGCGAAGACGTGCTAGCAGGGAGCGGCGTCCAGCCGGACCGAATCTCGAGCTCGATTGTCGAAGTCGTGGAGGCTGTATGAACGGCGTTCCGCTGCGCTGTCATGCCGCCGCCTCCGCGCTGTTGGGTTTTACGCTCCTGACCGCCCCGGCGCTCCGCGCTCAGGCGCCGACCATCGATACGGTCATCGTCATCACCCACGACGTGTTCGACGCGGCGGAAGCCAGCCGAAACACGGCCTTCGCGATCGCCAACGCCATCCGGTTCAAGACCCGGCCCGAGATCGTGCGCCGCGAGCTGCTGTTCCGCGCGGGCCAACCGTACGATTCGGCCCGCGTCGCCGAGACTGAGCGGAACCTGCGGCGGCTGGGGCTGTTCCGCGAGGTCACCATCGACACGACGCGAATCGCCGGCGGGCTCGCGGCCGTGGTGGAAACGCGCGATGGCTGGACCACGGAGCTGCAGCTCAACGCCCGGTCCACCGGAGGTGAGTTCACCTGGTCCGTCGGCCTGGAGGAGCGGAACTTCGCGGGTGTGGCGGCCGCCGTGGGCGCGCAGTATCGCCGCGACGCCGATCGCACCGCGTGGACCTTCCTCGCGGGCTGGAACCGGGTGCTCGGGAGCCCGCTGCTGCTCGCGGGGGCCTACGACGATCGGAGCGACGGGCGGCTCGGTGTGTGGGCCGTGGGATTCCCGTTCCGCGCGTTGGGTGACAAGACTGGGCTGGAGTGGACCGGCGAGGCCGGGCGCTATCGGGTGCTCCAGTTCCGGGACGGTGACGCGATAGACACGCTTCAGCGGCGGGCCCTGCGTCTCCGGATGGGCGGCGCCGTGGCGCCGTACACCGCCGACGATGGATACGTGCGGACCGGCCTGGTGGCCCAGGTCAAGCGCGAGGCCTACGTCGCCTGGGCGGACACGTCGTCGCCGGTGCCGGATTCGGTGAGCGGCGTGGTGGGCCTGCAGCTCGACTGGCGCCGGGCCCGCTTTGAGGTGGTCACGCACTACAACGGCTTCGCGCGGGAGGAGGACCTCGATCTGAGCACCCGCATTCGGCTAGCAGCCTGGGTTGCTCCGGCCGCGTTCGGGTACCGGCGGAGCGGCGTCGGCCCGGAGCTCGAAGCCCAGACGGGTGTGGCGTGGGGAAGGGCCTTCGTGCGGTTGGAGGTGCAGGCCAACGGGCTGTTCACGACCGACGGGCTGGACTCCGCGCGGGTGTGGTCCGGGCTCACGGTGGCGTCGCGCATCGCGTCACGCCACGCCACGGTACTGCACCTCGAAGCCGGGGTGCGGCGCGGGCTCCCGCCGGGCGCCGAGTTCGACTTGGGGCATGGCCTGGGCCCCCGGGCGTTCGATTCCCACGCGTTCACCGGCACGCGCTCGGTGTGGGGGACGCTGGAGCACCGCTGGTTCGCAGTGGACGAGGTACTCCATCTCATGGGGATCGGGGTGGCGGGATTCCTCGACTTCGGCGGCGCTTGGTACGCCGACCAGCCCGCGCGGGCCGGCGGCGACGTGGGGATTGGCCTCCGGCTAGGGGCGACCCGTGCCACCGGGGCGAACGTCGGGCGGTTCGACCTGGCGTACCGCTTCGGCGACGAGTGGAGCGTCGCCGACGGGGGAAGCGGCCACCGGTGGGTGCTGAGCTTCGGGCGCAGCTACACGTTCTAGTGTGGCGGGTTAGCAGTTCGCTCAATGACATGCGCTGGTGGTTCCAGAGGGCGCGTCGGTGCGGGGTGGTCACGGCGCGCAGGGCGCGGCGATCAATCACCGCGCTCTCATCGCATACCCATCGCGCCCCAACGTCGAGTCCACCCCGCACCGAGCGCCCGACGGGACCCACCGGCGCGTGTCACGGGGCGAACTTCAGACGCGCAGCGCCGCGCGCGACTCACCACGCTACCCGCACGGCCGTCCCGCTGGCGGTGACCATGAGCGCGTTGCCCCCTCGCCCGAACGAGATCGCTTCGTAGTCCAGGCTTACCCCGACGACCGCATCGGCGCCCTGCTGCTGGGCGTCCCAGGCCAGTTCGTCCAGGGCGAGCTGGCGGGCTTCCCGCAGCTCCTTCTCATACGCGGCCGCCCGGCCGCCCACGATGTCGCGGATCCCGGCGAACAGGTCCTTGAAGATATTCGCGCCCAGGATCGCTTCCCCGGTCACGATCCCGAAGTACTCGGCGATCTCGGCGCCCTGGATGGTGGGGGTGGTGGTGAGCAGCATGGCGGTCCCTTTCTGGGTTGAGGGGCTCAACGGGCGGCGAGGGCGCGCGCCACGCTGTGCTTCAAGGCGTCATCGGCGTCACAGTCGTCGAGGCGATCCACCGCGCACCATTGCACGTCGCGCCCCCACTCAGGGGCGATCTGGTCGTCACCGTCGGCCAGGAACCGGAACACGATGTCGTGGTGGGAATGCGGTGGCTCGTCGGCCCGGGCCGGAATCTGGTGCACGTCCACCCCGATCAACACCGGTGGCACCCGCAGGTCCAGCCCGACCCCGGTTTCCTCCAGCACCTCGCGGCTGGCGGCGCTCGGAAGGTCGGGATCCTCGGGTTCCACGTGACCGCCCGGCTGGAGCCAGCGCAGCAACCGGCGATGGAACACCAGCAGGATGCGGTCGCGTTCCGGCGCCAGCACGACCCCGCTGGCCGTGATGTGTCCGGGATCGAAGTTGGAGCGGGAGAATGGAGCCCGCGATCGTTCCAGTAGCGTCCGGGTGCGCTTGAGGCTCCGGGCGGCCCGCCGGTCGGAGCCGGGATCGAAGGCGCTCAGCAATGCCAGCACGTCGGAGCGTCGGAGCACCCGCTATTATAGGATGCGCCGGTTGCTTGAACAACGCGCTGGCCGCCTCCAACTTGGAGTCCCGCTTCTGAGGAGGCCTCATGCTCGCCCCCGTGCTGTCACTGTCCGTCGTCGCCGCGCTGGCACCGTTCGCAGGAACGGGGCTGGCGGTCCAGGGCTCGCCGGTAGACACCGTGCGGTTCACACCCACCGTGGGGTATCCCACGTTCGCGGTGCGCGAGCCGGTGCTCCGGGTGAAGCCCGGCACCGTGCTGGTCTCCAACACCATGCACGGGCCGTACTATACGCCCGAGGGCGGCGCGTTCCCCGGCGAGGTGGGCCCGATCTACATCGAGGGTGCCACCACCAACGACGTGCTGGTGGTCAAGGTGATCCGGGTGCGCCCCAACACCGATCTCGCGGCCGCGCAGCTGTACTCGGACTTTGGCGGCCTCGCGACGGACTCCCGCGTGCGCTTGCTCAACGATCCCATTCCCCCGCGCCGGTACCTCTGGCGGATGGATCGCCGGCGGATGACCGCCACCACCGAGCTGCCGGACAGCCGGATGCGCAGCATCGAGATCGAATTGCGGCCGATGTTGGGCCGGGTGGCCGTGGCGCCGGCGGGCCAGGAGGCGTTCGCCGGGCTGTGGCCGGGCAACTACGGCGGCAACATGGACGCGCAGGAGGTGCGAGAGGGCACCACCGTCATGCTGCCCATCTTCCACGCCGGGGCGTATTTCTATTTCGGCGACGGACACGCGCGTCAGGGCGAAGGTGAGGTGGCGGGCACCGGGCTGGAAACGTCCATGGACGTAACGCTCCAGCTCGACCTGATCAAGAACAAGCGGATCGATTGGCCCCGCCTGGAGGACGCCGACTACATCATGGTGGCCGGCAGCGGGCGGCCGCTCATTGATGCGTTTCGGCTGGCCCACGTCGAGCTGATCGAATGGATGGTCGAGTACGGCTTCGGGAAGTGGGATGCGTACGCATTGCTGAGTCAGCTGGCCGAGAGCAGCGTGGCCAACATCGTGGACCCGAACTACACCGTCGTGGCCAAGTTTCCCAAGCGCCACCTCCCTAGGTGATGACGCCGCTCCGCTCCCGCGGCGCCACGGACCCCAGAGTCAAGCAGTGGCGCCGTGATACGCCGGGATGCCGCCAGCGAGTGCACCTCAACAACGCGGGGGCGGCGCTCATGCCGGCTTCGGTGTTGGACACCGTGGTAGCGCATCTTGAACGAGAGTCGACGCTGGGCGGCTACGAGGCGGCGGACGCGGCGTCCGAACCGGTGGCGCGGACCTACGTCTCGGTCGCCGAGCTGATCGGGGCGCGCCCAAGGAACGTGGCGGTAGTGGAGAACGCCACGGTCGCCTTCGCGTCAGCGCTCTCCGCCTTCGATTTCCGGCGAGGCGACGTGATTCTCACGTCGCGGAACGACTACGTCTCCAACCAGATCATGTACCTGTCGCTGGCCCGGCGGCTGGGCGTCGAGATGGTGCGCGCGGAGGATCTGCCGGAAGGTGGCGTGGATCCCGCATCGGTGCGTGCGTTGATCCAGCGCCGCCGGCCCCGCCTGGTCGCCGTGACGCACGTGCCGACCAACTCGGGGCTGGTGCAGCCGGTGGAGGCGATCGGCGAGATCTGCGAGGCCGCCGGCGTACCGTACCTGATCGATGCGTGCCAGTCCGTGGGCCAGATCCGGCTGGATGTGCCGCGGCTGAAGTGCGACTTCCTGTCGGCCACGGCGCGGAAGTTCCTCCGGGGTCCGCGGGGGGTGGGGTTCCTGTACGTGTCCGACCGGATGCTGGCCACCGGGGCTCACCCCCTGCTGGTGGACATGCGGGGGGCCGAGTGGACCGCGGCGGACGAGTACACACTGGTGGATGGCGCCAGGCGCTTCGAGAACTGGGAATTCGCCTACGCGCTGCACCTGGGACTGGGGGAGGCGGCGCGCTACGCGCTGGGAGTGGATATCGGGGAGGGGGGCCGTCGCGCCGCGGAGCTGGCGGCCTACGCGCGCGAGCGGCTGCACGCGGTGGACGGCGTGCGGGTGCTGGATCGGGGTCCGTCGCTTTGCGCCATCGTGACGGCGGAAGTGGCGAAATGCGATGCGCGGGCCGTGGTGGCGAGGTTGCGGGAGCGGGGGATCAACGCCAACGCCAGCTTGCGCGGGTATGCCGTGTTGGACATGGATGCGAAGCACGCGGCGTCCGCCGTCCGCCTCTCGCCCCACTACTACAATACGACCGAGGAGATCGACACCGCCGTGGACGCGATCGCCGAGATCGCCCGCGCGGGGTGTGCCGGCTAGCGGGTTGCTTGGCCTCCGGGTCGGGCGACCTATCGCCAGTCGGCCGGCATCTGGACCAAGAAGAACTGGTTGCCGTCCGGGTCTTCGAAGTTAGCGAGCGTTCCGCCCCACTGCTCCTTGCGCGGGGCGAGGTGGAACTTCACGGCCTTCTTCTTCAGGGCCTGGTACGTGGCCTGGATGTCGTCCACGAAGAAGCTGATGCCGGTCTTGGCGCCTACCAGCTTCTTCGAGCGCCGGTTCCACGGAACCGTGAGGGAGAGCGTGGCGCGCCCGCAGTCGAAGGTCAGCCACTTGTGTTTGCGATTGTAGAAGATCATCCGCAGGCCGAGCTTGTCGCGGTAGAACCGCTGGGCGCGTGCGAGGTTGCTGACGATCACGGTGACGAGGCCGAGTTGGGTGATCACGGGTAGCCTCCTGGTGGGTGGCCCACCACCGGAAGGCTAGGGGACCTCCCACGAAGGCGGTGTGACGCTCGCGTGAAACGCGCTTTACCGCCGTGGGCGCGATGGCGGAGATGGCGCGCGGGGGTGTTGCGACTAGCGCGTCAGGCAGGCCAGGCCCGGAGGCCGGGGAGGGTGTCGGGCGGCAGGCCACGCTCGGTCAGGCGGAACAGCTGCCCCAGATGCGAGCGGTCTTGGGCGAGGCGATCCACTTCGTGGAGGGCCTGTCTCAGCCGGTCGATGGCAGCGAGGATGGTGTCTCGCTCCATCGAATCGCCGTCGCGCTCGCTTTCGTCCAGCGCGCTTTCCAGTACTTGAATGGCGTTGCGGATGTGGCCGCTGGCCGATTCTCGGCGGCCGACGGGCCGGCGCCGGTCAGCGCCGAGCCGGCGCTCCGCCTCGACGCCGACCAGCTCGAGCCGGCGCTCGCCGAGGCGGCGGTCGGCCGGACGACGGCGTTCGCCGGTAGGCCAGGGGACGTAATCCAGTTGTGCGGATGTCTGGGACATCGCCGTCCCTGGAGAGACGCCACAAGCTGCGCAGCCGGCGCCGATCCGTCAATAAGGTGTACCGGCTCGTGACGGCCGAGTATGAAGAGGCAAAGTGGGCCAGGCAGGGTTGAGAAAGTGGTGAGGCCCGGCGAAGTTACAGGCCCCCAAGGCGCCGTAGCCAAGTGGTAAGGCAGAGGTCTGCAAAACCTCTATTCGGCGGTTCGAATCCGCCCGGCGCCTCTCTTCTGCACGTCCTCCCTAGCCAATGGGCCCCGTGGACGCTTAGCTTGAGCCGAGATGTGCCGCGCGCGTGAACTCCGGTCCGTTGCCGCCGCCGTAGGGCTGCTGGTTTCCAGCGCCGCCCCCGGCTCGGCGCTGGCGCACGCCATCGATCACGCGCACGCCGGCGACCACGCCGCGCACCACGTCGCCTGGCTCGATCGCCCGGACGGAGGGTCGGAGGTCTCGCCTCAGCGAACCGGCGCCAGCCACGAACACGTCCAGCTGGATGGCATCCCTTCGTCCCGGGACCCATCGAAGTTCCCAGCCGTGCTGGTGCCCGTGCCAGTGTCCCACTGTGGGGCACGGCCGGCCGTCAGCGCACCTGCAGCGTTCGCGCGGGCCTGGCTGCACCGAAGCCACCTGTCGCACGACCCTCCGAACCCGCGATCGCCTCCGCTCCTTTGATCCAGGTGGCCGGCCTGTAGCTCGGCCGCGACCTGGCTCGCGCCACAACCCGAATTCGTAAAGCGCCCTGCGCTCCGATGGAGCGGCAGGGTCGCACCCTCATGATTCGTTGCCACCCTCCAAACGGTGGTGGCAGGAGACGGGCCATTGAAGACCATTCTTCGCCTTGCTCTCGTGGCACTGAGCTGCGCACCAGGCGTACACCTTGCTGCGCAGGAAGCGCCGGGAGCGGTCACCCTGGCCCAGGCGCGCGCTCGGGCTCGGCAAGTGAGCCCCGCGCTGGAGGCTGCCCGGCAAATCGTGGCCGCGGCGCGCGGTTCAGAACGACAGGCCGGTGCATTCACCAACCCAACGCTCTCCTACGGCTACGAATCTGTGGGCCAGAACGGCACGCTGAACTCGCAATCCATCGCGGTGCTGGAGCAGCCCATCGAGCTGACCGGCGTGCGGGGAGCGCGGCGCGAAGCGGCGGGCCTGGCGCGGGAGGCCACCGAGGCCCGCCTGCTTGCTGCTCAGGCCGAGCTGGACTTCCAGGTCACGCGGGCATACGCCGGGGCCGTGGCGGCCGAGCGGCGGGCCGCGCTCGCCGAACGGGCGGCGGGGGCGTTCCAGCGAGCCCAGCGGCAGAGCGCTGAGCGGCTTGCCGCGGGCGACGTGTCGGGCTACGAGGCGCGCCGGATCGCGCTCGAAGCGGCACGGTATGCCGGCGTGCGCGCCGAGGCGGTGCTCGAGCGCGGCCGTGCGAGGCTGATCCTGGGCGAACTGGTCGCCGTTCTGGCAGACTCGCTGGTTCTCGCCGGACTCCCTGGCGCGCTGCCGGCGGTCGAATCCGTGCTCTCGGCTGATTCCCTTGCAGAGCTGGCCTTGCGGGCGCGACCTGAGGTCGTTGCCGCTGAACTCGAAGCCGCGGCGGCCCAGGCGGCCGCCCGGGCGGCGCGCCGGGAGCGCATCCCCGTGCCGGTGGCCTCCGTGGGCTTCAAGAGAGAGCGCGTGGCGGGTGGCGGCGGGCTCGACGGGCTGGTGGCGGGCGTGGCCCTGCCTCTTCCGCTTTGGGACCGCCGCAGTGGTGCCTCGGCGGCGGCGGTGGCCGACGCCCGAGAGCGCGATGCGCTGCTCGACGCAGAGCGTCGCCGCGCCGTCCGTGAAGCCGCGGATTCGTACGGTGCCCTCCGGGCGGCCGAAACCCAGCTGGCGGCGCTCCAGCCCGCGGTTGGTGCCGAAGCCGCGGCCGCGCTCCGTGCTGCGGAGACCGCCTACGCCGAAGGTGCGATCACGCTGGTGGAATGGCTCGACGCGGTGCGGGCCTACCAGGAAGCGGAGGCGAGCTACGCCGCACTTCAAGCCGAAGCGATCGTCCGGCGCGCCGCTTTGGAGCGGGCGACCGGCGTTGCTTTGCTGCCGTAACACGAAGGAGACGGAACGTGAAGACACGCGTGTGGATCCTCCTCGCTCTGACCGGCTGCGCGTTGGGTGCCGAGAACGATGGCGCCTTCGATGACGAGCTGCCGGGCGGGGCCGTCACGCAGTGGACGGATTCGACCGAGCTATTCATGGAACACCCGGCGCTCATCGTGGGGCGACCGGCGAAGCTAGCCGTGCACCTCACGGACCTGACCGACTTCGCGCCGCTCCGGTCGGGCACGGTCACCTTCCGGTTCCAGCCGCGTGACGGTGATGAGCCGGTGGTGGTGGTGCAGAATGGGCCGCGCTTGCCCGGGATCTACGGCCCCACGGCGGAGTTCGGGCGGCCCGGCGACTACGATCTGGTGATCCTGGTCGAGAGCCCGCAGGCTCGGGACAGCATCCTGGTCGAGGGGCTCCGCGTGTTCGACGCCGCGGGCGAGGTGCCCGCAGCCGCCGAGGCCCCAGGTGGGGAGATCGGGTTCCTCAAGGAGCAGCAGTGGAAAACGCCAGGCTTTCGCACGGCGTTCGCGCTGCCCGGTCGGCTGGCGGGCAGGTTCGAGGCGACGGGCGTGATCAGCCCCGGGGCCGGGCGGCTGGCGCAAGTGGTCGCCCCGGTCGGTGGTCTGGTGGATCTGGACGCGGCGACCCGGGCGCCGCCGGTCGGTCGGTGGGTGGAACGCGGCGCGGTTCTCGCCGTGATCACGCCGGCGCTCGGCGAGAGCGGCAGCGCCGTGGCCCAGGCGCGCGCGGAGCTGCGCAACGCGGAGGACGAGTACCAACGAGCGATGCGGCTTTATGCCGCGGAGGCGATCTCCCAGCGCCGGCTGCGCGAGGCCGAGATCCGACTGCAGGCGGCGCGCGAGGCCATGGCGGGGCTCGCGGGCGGCGGCGGAACCAGTGGGGGCCGCCTGGAGCTCCAGGCCCCCATCGCCGGCGTGATCGGCGAGCGGCAACTCGTCGCCGGAAGCCGCGTCGAAGCGGGGACCGTGCTGTTCACCGTGGTCAACCCGTCGCTGGTCTGGCTCAAGGTCAACGTGCCGGTGGAGGCCGCACCACGAGTGGATCGCTCGGCGCCGGCCACGTTTCGGCTGGAGGGTTCCGAACGCCTGTTCCGCGCGGCGCGCGTGGTCTCCGTCGGCAGCGTGATGGACCCGCTCACGCGCACGGTGCCGGTGCTCTACGAGGTTGCCAACGCCGATCGCGCCATTCCCATCGGGGCCAACGCCCGGGTCAGCGTCCCGACCGGCGAGCGGGCCGACGGCGTGCTCATTCCGGCCTCGGCCGTGCTGGATGAGGACGGCCGGCCCATCGCCTACGTGCAGACGGCCGGCGAAGCGTTCGAGAAGCGCACCCTGACTGTCGGGGCGAGTGATGGGGAGCGCGTTCTGGTAGTCGCGGGCCTGGCCCCGGGGGAGCGGGTAGTGACCGGAGCGGTCTATCAGGTCCGCCTGGCCTCGCTCTCGACCAGCGTGCCCGCGGAAGGCCACGAGCACTAGGGGGATTCCACGATGCTCGACCGATTGATCGCCTGGGCGCTGCGGAACCGGTTCCTGGTGCTGGCGGCCGCCACCCTGTCGCTTGCCGCGGGGTCGTGGATCGCCGCGCGCATGCCAGTGGACGTGTTTCCGGACCTCACCGCCCCGACCGTGACCGTGCTCACCGAGGCGCACGGGATGGCCCCCGAGGAGGTCGAGGCGCTGGTCACCTTTCCCATCGAAACCGCCGTGAACGGCGCCACCGGCGTCCGGCGGGTGCGCTCGTCTACGGCGCAGGGCATTTCCGTAGTCTGGGTGGAGTTCGAGTGGGGCACCGACATCTTCCGCGATCGCCAGATCGTGTCGGAGAAGCTCCAGACCGTGGCAGCGGCGCTGCCGGCCGGGGTCTCGCCACCGGTGCTCGCCCCGGTGTCCTCCATCATGGGGGAGATCATGATGATCGGGCTCACCGGCCCCCAGTCGCCCATGGACCTGCGCACCGTAGCCGACTGGACCATCCGCCGCCGGCTGCTCGCGGTGCCGGGCGTGGCGCAGGTGATCCCGATCGGCGGCGAGGTGCGGCAGTACCAGGTACTGGCCGATCCCGCACGCATGCTCGCGACCGGCGTGACGCTCGGAGAGGTGCTCGCCGCGGCCGAGGGTTCGAACGCGAACGCGGCCGGCGGCGTGTACATGGATCGAGGACAGGAGTACGTGATCCGCGGCATCGGGCGGATCCAGAGCGCCGGCGACGTGGCGCGGACGGTGGTCGCGGTACGAGGCGGCGTGCCGGTGCTGCTCGGGCAAGTAGCGGACGTGGCGGTCGGTCCCGCGCCGAAGTACGGCGATGGGTCGGTTGACGGAGAGCCCGGCGTCGTGCTCGCCGTGCTGAAGCAGCCCGGCGCGAACACGCTCGAGCTGACCCGCCGCATCGAGCGGGAGCTCGCCGATGTCCAGCGCACGTTGCCGGCGGATATGGAGATCCACGCCGACCTGTTCCGCCAGGCGAGCTTCATCCGGGTGGCGATTGACAACGTGCTGGCTGCCTTGCGCGACGGCGCCGTCCTCGTCGTCGTCATCATCTTCCTGTTTCTCTGGAACGTCCGGGCGACTGCGATCTCGGTGCTCGCGATTCCACTCTCGCTGGTCGTGGCGATCTTCGGCATGGGCCTGCTCGGCATCACCATCAACACCATGACGTTGGGAGGGATGGCGATCGCGATCGGCGCGCTGGTGGACGACGCCATCATCTACGTGGAGAACGCGTTCCGGCGGCTGAAGGAGAACCACCATCGCCCGGAGCCGGACCGCCGCCTGGCGCTCCGCGTGATCTACGACGCCTCGCGCGAGATCCGGGCGCCGATCGTGAACGCCACACTGATCATCATCGTGGTGTTCCTGCCACTTTTCTTTCTGAGCGGGGTGGAAGGGCGGCTGCTCCGCCCCCTCGGCTTCGCGTACGTCGTGTCCATCCTGGCGTCCCTGCTGGTGGCGCTGACGGTCACCCCGGCGCTGTGCGCCTACCTCTTGCCGCAGGCGCGGGCGGTGATCGAGGAGCGCGAGAGCGCGCTAGTCCGGTGGCTCAAGGCCCGCTACGCGCGGACGCTCGACACCGTGCTCGCACGCCCCAAGCTGGTTCTCGGGGCCGCCGGCCTCGCCCTGGGGCTGACGCTGGCCGCGGTGCCGTTCCTCGGGACCGCCTTCCTGCCCGAGTTCAATGAAGGGGCGTTGACCGTGTCGGTGGTGACGGTCCCCGGCACCTCGCTGGACGAGGCGAACCGGATCGGCAACCGCGTGGAGGAGATGCTGCTGGCCAAGCCGGGCGTGCGGAACACGGACCGGCGGCAGGGTCGCGCGGAGCTGGACGAACACGCCCAGGGAGTGAACGCGGCCGAGATCGATGTCACGCTAGGCGACGGGGTGGACAAGGAGCGGCTGCTCGAGGAGTTGCGGCGGGAAGTGGCTGCCATCCCGGGCACCAGCGTGACCCTCGGGCAGCCGATCGGCCACCGCATCGATCACATGCTCTCGGGGACGCGGGCCAACATCGCCGTGAAGATCTTCGGCCCCGACCTCTACCGCCTGCGCCAGCTCGGCGCCGAGGTGCGGGATGCCATCGCCGGCGTCGCGGGCGTCGCGGACCTGCAAGTCGAGCAGCAGATGGACGTGCCGCAACTCCGCATCCGGGCCGACCGGGAGGCGATGGCCCGCTACGGCCTGACTGCCGGCGGGCTCGCCGAGGCCATCGACGTTGGTTTCAACGGCGAAGTCGTCTCGCAGGTGCTGGAGGAAGGCAAGAGCTTCGACCTGGTCGTGCGGTTCCCGCCGGCGCTGCGCTCCAGCGCGGAGGGGATCGCCAACGTGTCGTTCAACACGCCGACCGGCGCGCGCGTGCCGCTTCAGCAGCTCGCGCGAGTGACGGTCGAGCGGGGCCCGAACACGATCTCGCGGGAGAACGTCCAGCGAAAGATCGTGGTGCAGGCCAACGTCGCCGGGCGGGATCTCGGAGGCACGGTGGCGGACATCCAGCGCCGCGTCCGCGAGGCCGTCACGCTGCCTGCGGGGTACTACGTGGAGTACGGCGGCCAGTTCGAAAGTCAGGCGGAGGCCACGCGGACGATCGCCTTGCTGTCCCTGCTCTCGATCGCCGCGATCTTCCTCATTCTCTTTGCGGATTTCCGCTCGGCGCGCGTGGCGATCCTGATCATGGCGAACCTGCCGCTCGCGTTGATCGGCGGCGTGCTGGCCGTCCTGTTGACCTCGCGCATCGTGAGCATCGCCTCGCTGGTGGGCTTCGTGACGCTCTTCGGCATCGCCGTGCGCAACGGCATCCTGCTCATCGCGCACTACCGGCATCTCTTGGTCGACGGAGTGCCGTTCCGCGAAGCCATCGTCCGGGGGTCGCTCGAACGACTGTCGCCGATCTTCATGACGGCGCTGTGCGCCGGTCTCGCGCTCATCCCGCTGGCACTGGGCGGTGGCGAGCCGGGCAAAGAGCTGCAAACGCCGATGGCGATCGTGATCCTGGGTGGGCTGCTGTCGTCGCTCGCGCTCAACATGGTGGTGCTGCCGGCGCTCTACTGGCTGTTCGGGGAACGCGAGATCCGGGTCGGGATTGGCGACGAAGCCGCGCTCGAGGACCTCGCGGTGTGAGGCGTCACCGCGAGCGTGTTGGCACAAGCTCTCTGATCACGGGCGAGGTAAGCCGCCGTAGGCCGCGTCATAGGACCGCGGTGGCTTTGAGAAAGAGCGTGTTCCCTTGTGCGGGTCGTCCGCCGAACCCCGCGGTCCCCTTCTGAAACGCCAGTTGGAGCGTGCCGAACGGCGGCAGGTACCGCCACACGAGGACGGCCTGCACGCTCTCCCGATCGAGGACGCTGTTGGTCTGGAAGAACACCCGAATAAAGAGGTCGGGCGTGAAGAACTGATTGGCCCGGACGATGTGGATCCAGGTGCTCTCGCCATCCGGGTCCGGATCGAGGGTGAGTCGCTCCAGTTCATATTCCACGGAGAGCTGGGGGGTGGGCTTGTACGCCGCCTCCGCGGTCCACAGTCGGAGCGCGGAGCCGAAGTTGCGCCCGAAGCGGTAGCCGAACGAGACGGATTCATACTCGCGAGTGTTGTAGCCGACGGTCACCTCGGTCGCCCGGTTGCGGAAGTCCTGTTCGAACCGCTGGAAGTCTTCCACGTGGCCCAGCTCGAGGCTGAACCGGTTGCGAAGCTCCAGTTCCAGTCCCTGCACGATCTCCCAGCTCCGCAGCAGTCCGGCCTGACTCCAGAAGATGTTGTAGTTGGAGCTGTAATCGAGCTGCTGCAGGATGCCGGCTCGGATGCTGAGCAGCTTGGAAATCGCGGAATCGAACTCGCGGCGGTCGTCGTCGCGGATGAAGCCCACGGCGTCCCCGTTGTCGGCCAGGTTCTCGCCCAGATGGCTGTAGCGTAGGTGGAAGTGGCCGGTGGGCGCGTCGTAGGATGGACGTAGGAAAAACGCACGGGTGCCCTGGTCGAAGGGTCCAAAGGTCTCGACCCACTGGCCCGTGAACCCGAGCGTCTTGGTGAAGAACAAGGTGGCGTCGGCGCTGGCCGCTCCCTGGTGCAGCCGGTCTCGAAGGCGATCCGCGACCATCAGCGCGACGTTGGAGCGTCCCGAGACGCTGCGTTGCAGTCGAGCCACGGCGAAATTGGCGGCCGGCATCCCCACGGGCGGATTCTGGTTCGCCCAGATGAGGGCGGCGGTCCAGGGGCCCTGCTTGGCATTGAGCTTCGCGCCCCCGCGGATATCGGCGATCCGACGTGAGTAGAACGTGCGGATTCGCTGCCGGAAGAGCTCGCTCCCTTCGAGGAAGAAGGGCCGCTTTTCCGGAAGCGACAGCTCGTAGCGGGTAAGGTTGATTTGTTCGCGGTCCGCCTCGATGGTGGCGAAGTCGGGGTTCACCGTCCCCTGAAGCAGCACGTCCGGCCGAACGGCGTACCGCGCGTCGATGCCCGCATCCCAGGTGTCCGCCGCCCCCTCCTCGAGGCGCGAGAGTCCATAGGCGATGACCTGGTGCCGGCGAGTCGGCGCGGGGATGACCAAACCGTTGAGAGTGCCTGCCTGCGAGACGCGGTACTGGTGGTCCAGCGGCCCGGCCCAGAAGCTTCGCTCGAGGGCGCTGCGCCGGCTCCGCCCGAAGTTGATTCCCCATCGGACCTTCGCGCCGCGGCGGAATGACAGCGAGGCAAAGGGGATCGCGAGCTCGGCGGACCAACCATATTCCGTGCGCCGAGCAGCGGCATGCCAGGCCCCGTCCCAGCTCCCGTCCACGGTGCGGCCGTCATCGGCGATACGCCCATCCGCCTGCGTGCCCAGAAGGTTGGTGACGAAGTAATACGCCGACTGCCGGTCTCCATGGGTGTCGAGGACCACCACCACGGCGTCGTCTTCCAGCAGGTCCGCATCCCGCCGGGTGAGCTGAGCCGTCGGGTCGCGGTCGTCGAAGATCCGGAAGGCGACGTAGAGCGTCTTGTCGTCATAGGCCAGGAGCACTTCGGTTGGCTGGCTCGCCGGCTCGCCTCTTTGGGGGAGATACTGGAGGAAGCCCGTCGCAACCGATGCGCCTCGCCATTCTCCGTCGTTCACGGTCCCGTCGGTCACCGGCGGGGAGGCGATCTTGTGCGCCTCGATCGCGAAGACGGAATCCTGCTGCACGGCGATCAGGGCTGCCAGCGCGAGGGCGCTTAGCATGAGGCCGCTCGCCCCAGTGGAAGACCGTGGATTAGTACAAGGGACGTCACCTCAACGGCTCCTCACACATCCGTAAGGGATGGCAGTATGAAACTACAATTCGTTGGCCCGCTGGGTATGGTGCTGCTTGGCTCCTTTCCGTTCAACGCTCAGGCGCAGGCGGGCACCGCTGCGGCGTGGGACTCGGTAGGCCGGATCCTCGAAGCCCCCGGCGTCGAGACGGGCGGCTATCACCGATACAACCTTCCACGCCGAGACATCACGCTCAAGGTTGGAGATGTCACCGTCGCGCCAGCGCTGGCGCTCGGCGCCTGGGCGGGCTTCAGCGGCGAACCCGCCAACGCCACGATGATGGGAGACCTGGTGCTAACCGCCGCCGAGCTGCGCCCGGTGCTGGCGGAGCTGGCGAATCAGCGGATCGACGTCACCGCCATTCACAATCACCTCGCCGGCGAAGAACCGCAGATCACCTACGTGCATTTCCACGCGCAGGGCGGCGCCATAGATCTCGGCACGCGTCTGGAGCGCGCGCTCGCCCTCACCGGTACGCCGCGCCCTGTGGCGGCCGGGCCGCCACAGCCGGTTACCATCGATACGGCCGGGGTGTTCCGCAGGCTCGGTCTCTCGGGGCGGGCGCAGGGCAACGTGGCCCAGGTCTCCACCGTCCTCGTGCCGGGCGTCGTCACGATGCACGGTCGGGCGCTCACACCGGCGCTGGCCTACGGGAGTCCGATCAATATTCAGGTGGTTGGGCCGGCGCTCGCCGTGGCCACCGGGGACCTTGCGGTGTTGGGTCCGAAGGTCGATCCCGTACTGGACGCGTTTGCCACGCATGGCATCACCGCGACGGCAGTGCACAGCCACCTGATCGGAGAGTCCCCCGCGATCTATTACATCCACTTCTGGGCCGAAGGGACCCTGGCCGAGGTGACTGGCGGGCTGCGCGCCGCCCTCGATGCTGGCCGCTAGGTGCCGTTTGAATCCTGGGATGTCCTAGTCTAGCGGACCCCGAACCGCAGCAAGCGCTGCGAGAACTTGAACTCGCCCAGCCAGAGATAGCTGCCGTCGAACGCCGCCGCGCCCGGCCAGAACAGCGTCGCGTCGCCGATCTGCGGCGCCTTCCCAGGACCGGCATTGGTGCCCAGGATCGCGCCCGCCGGCCGGCTCGCCATCGCATCCTCGGCATTCCGCCAGACGTGAAGGCCATTGAACGAGGTGTTGGCCACGAAGAGAGCGCCGGCGGCGACCGTGGCCCCCTGCGGAAGGTTGAACACGCCGACACCGCCGACCCGTGAGCCCGCGGCGTTCGCCGACAACTCGGCGACTCGAAACACGCGCACCGCGTGATCGAAGGTCTGGGTGACGGCCAGGTAGGTACCGTCGCTCGACAACCGGCTCGGTCCGTTTACGCTCAACGTGAAAGCAGGCTCGGCACCGGCCGACGGCAGTCCGCGCCAGACGTACACCACGTTGGCCGGCTCGTCCGCGAGGTAGAAGTAGCGATCGTCCAGCGCTACCCCGCGGAGGTCCCGGAAGCGCACCGAGCCGATCTGATCGCGGTAGACGAGGTCGGGCAGCTCCGCGTTCAGGGGGAGCCGGCTCCAGACCGCAACCAGCTGCCCGCCGGCGAGCGCCAGCTTGGTGCTGGAGACCTCGTTGTCCCAGGGGCTGAACTTGAGGTCGTAGACCAGGTCCGGCCTGGCCCCGCTGGCATCGGGGATGGAGGTCCACACCAGCAGCCGGCGGTCGAAATCGGAAGACACGAACAGGCTCTTGCCGTCGGTCGCAGGCACCGGGTTGGTCACGACGTAATTGGTGAGCAGGGTATTCGTATTGGGGTCGGGGCTGCCGATGGCGAAGTCGGGGCGCTGGTCGGCGCGGGTGGGAATCCCCTGGTACGCTACGACCATATTGGCGTTGTACATCACGATGTAGGTGCGGCCCCCGGCGAAGACGACTCCCCCACCGTCCCCGCCCCGGAAGTTGTACCCGTTCACGATGAGCTGTGGCCGTACTGTGGAATCGGCTGGGACCCCGGCCCAGATGTTCAGGTAGCGTCCCAGCATGACCAGCTTCCCGTCAGCCGTGACGTCGCCCTGCATCCAGGCGGCGCGTGAGTCGCTGGGATCAGACGCGAAGAAATCGGGTGCCCGACTGGTGGTCGGAAATGCTCTCCAGAAGAAGTTCCCGACCCGGTCGGTGAAGGCGTTGTGATCCCCCACCACCAGGAAGGTGCCGTCGCTAGTGATGGTGCGCGGCGTGCCGATGCCATTCCCCGAGAGGACCAAGTCGGGCGCCTGATCGCCGCGCGTGGGGAAAGAGAGCCAGACGAGAATCGCGCCCCCTCCCGTGGCCGAGGCCACTAGACGCGTGCCGTCAGTCCACGCACCCCACGGCCACTTGAGGCTGCCGTTTCGGATTTCAAAATCGGCCGGTTGGGCGTTCCGGGTGGGAAACGTGTTCCAGACCAGCAGGCGCTCGTTGTACGTGTCCGCCAGCACTACGCGTCCGTCACGCGTGACGCTCACCTGCCCCGGCCAGTTGAGCTGGTTGAGTCCGGTCCCCGGGTTGTTGGTGGTGAAGTCAGGCTGGCCGATCACCAGATCCGGGGACGAATTCCCGGCGGGGAGTTGATTCCAGATCAGGACGCGGTTGTTGTTGCCGTCGGAGAGGAGGAGGTGCGTGCCGTCACTGGCCAGGCCACGCGGGTGGTTGAAGAGCAGCGCGCCGCCCGTGGCATTGAACCCGTAGCCCGACAACATCAGGTCCGCGCGTTGGCCGGGGCTGAACCAGCCGCTGAGGCCGCCGGGCGCTTTGGGGTACTGCGACGGGAGTCGCGTGACGCCCGCGACCGCGTCGCCGGGGTCCCCAATGGGACCCACCGGCTCGGCGGCCTGGTCGGAGCAAGTCAGGAAGACAAGCCACCAGCCTGCGGCCAGCGCCCGGCGTCTCCTCATGGTTTCCGCCTGCCGCTTGTCAGCGTACCACCTGCGGCCGGTCCCGCACTCGATCCACCACGCACAGGAACCCCAGCGGCTCGCTTCCCGTCGCCCGAAACTGATGCTTCGTCCCCGGCGCCACGTACACGCAGTCGTGCGGCCCGATCCCGTGCGTCTGGTCGTCCAGCACGACGTGTCCGGCGCCGCGCAGAATGAGCACGACGTGAGGATGCTGGTGCAGCTCGAGCGTGGAGTAGCCGCCGGGTTGGACCTCGAAATAGCGAGTGATGAACCGGAGCGCCTCTTCGCCCGAGCCTTCGCCCAACAAGGTCTGGCGGGTCACATCTTTGTAGGTCGCCTGCTCCGCTTTATAGGCCTTGAGCGCCACGCCCTCCCAGCGGTAGTGGCGGCACGTGATGACCTTCGACGCATTACCCATCGCTAGACCGCCTGATCGAATCCACCAGCCGAGCCGTCGCGGCGCGGAGATCACGCTGGGCGTACAGGCTCGAACCCACCAAAAACATCGTGTCGTTTCCGTATTGTCTGATCCAATAGGGCACCCGCTCGGCGTCCACGCCACCGCCCGCCACCGGGAACACCGCGCGCAGGCGCCCCAACGGCGCCCGCAACCGTTGATTGATGGCACGGCAGCTCGCGAGCGAGATGGGGAAGCGGCCGCCCGCGTTGGGGTAGATCACCCCGTCGCTGCCGATCACCCGGAACAGCACGCCGAAGAGCACCTCCGGCGCGACGCCGTGCCGGCGCTGGAGCAACGTCCCCGTGAAGCTCGGGTGGCTCAAGATCGCCCAATCGCGGCGCGCGGCGACGGCGCGTACCGTGTCCGGCCCCAAGAGCATGGGACTGAGGAGCACGCCCCGGCAGCCGAGCGAGCGGGCGTACTCCAGGTCCTCCCATAGCTCGCCTGCGCCACGCGACAGGCTGGGGAAATACAGCGCCCTGCCGCCGGTCTGCTGGTTGGCTTCCGCCACCGCTTCCTGACAACGGGCCACCCGTTCGCCGAACGGCGCGGCCTCCTGGCTCGCGAGCCCGTGGTCATCCTTCACCAAGTCCGCGCCGCCGGCGGCGAACTGATAGCAGATCCTGGCCAGCTGAGCCGAAGAGAGGCCAATGGGCTTCGCCGCCGCGCAGACCAGCGGCCGGCCCCGAACGCCGCACAGCTGCCGCAGCCCTTCGATCCCGAACGCCGGCCCCGGAAAGCGGTTGAGTAGCGATTCCGGGAGCTTCACGTCCACCAGCCGGATGCCTTGCTGCATGGAGATGTTGCCGAAGAGCAGGTTGAACAGCTGCGGCACGCTGTCGCCGATGATCGCGGGATCGTAGGAGCAGCTGGCCCGCCAGCGCGATGCCCCGGCGCGCTCCAGTCGCTCGACGGTCCCCACCATCGGCTGGCTGGGCGGTGGCACGCACTGGGCCGGCACTTCGACCGTTTGCTCCACGGTCATGTCGCGGGCCTTGGCCAGCGCCGCGCGCCGGCTCGGCGCCGCCAGGACGTACTCCGCCCAGATTCGGCTTGGGTCGGTCATGGCGTGCAACACGTTGGCGACAATGATGCCGCGTTGTCCAGCACTCGCGCTCGCGCGCTTGCTACCGGCCCCCCGGGCCGTAGCTTCCCAGGCGGTGTCCAACAGGAGCGAGGCCATGACGTTGAGCATCAAGGGGCTGGCGTTGACGGCGGGGATCCTCTGGGGAGCGTGCTACTTCCTGATAGGGCTCGCGAACCTGATCTGGCCGTCGTACGCGGACGCGTTCCTGACGTGGACCGCTTCGTTCTACCCGGGCTACAACGGGCCGACCGGTTTCGGATCGGTCATCGTGGTGACGTTGTACGCCCTGGTGGATGGCCTGGTGGCCGGAGCTGTCTTCGCCTGGTTGTACAACTGGTTGTGCAACAAGCTAGCGGGAGCGAGTCACGCCGCGGCGATGTGACCGCGAGCGCTCCGCGGTAGCGTGACGCGGCGCCGCGCGGCACCGCGAGACGAAGTCGAAGAAGGAATGTCGCGAGCGCCCGCTCGCGGAGCGGGGGCGTCGGGAGGGTTGCTGTATGAACGAGGAAGTGTTCAACCTTGGCGTGCGCAAGTTCCTGAAGAAGTTCGGCGTCACGGCGCAACGCGAGATGGAGAAGGCAGTGGACGATGGCGTCCGCGGCGGGAAGCTCCGAGGGTCCGAGACGCTGAAGGCGCGGGCCACGCTCACCATTGATGGGCTGCCCATGAAGGTGGTCATTGAGGACGAAATCCCGCTGGCCTGAGGAGAGCCACATGCCTCGTTGGTTCCGGGCGCTCATAGCCCTGGTGCTGCTCAGCGCCCCACTGCCGGCACAGCAGGGGGTCACGCGGTACCTCCGCTACGCCCACGAGGGTCGCACCGCGTACGGCACCCTCGAGGGCGAAACCATCCGTGAGCTGGCCGGCAGCATCTTCGAATCGCCCCGCCCCACGGGCCGCACCGTGCGCCTGGCCGAGGTGAAGCTCCTGGCACCGGTCGAGCCCTCCAAGGTGATCGCGGTGGGATTGAACTACCGGAGCCACCTGGGCAACCGTCCGGTGGCCGAGTATCCCGGACTGTTCGCCAAGCTGCCCACGTCCATCGTGGGGCCGGATGCCGAGATCATGATGCCGGCCGACGCCACGGACCTCCACTACGAAGGGGAGCTGGTGATCGTGATCGGCCGGAAGGCGCAGAACGTACCGGTGGCTGATGCGTTGCAATACGTGTTTGGCGTCACGGCGGGGAACGACGTCTCGGAGCGCGCCTGGCAGCGGAACGACCTGCAATGGTTCCGCGCCAAGGCGTCCGACACGTTCGGGCCGCTGGGCCCGGTCATCGCCCGCGGGTTGAACTACGACGACCTGCTGGTGCAAACCCGAGTGAATGGAGAGGTGCGGCAGTCGGAGCGCACCAAGGACCTGATCTTCAACGTGCCGACCATCGTGAGTTACGTGAGCCGGTACGTGACGCTGCTGCCCGGCGACGTGATCTACACCGGCACGCCGCAAAGCACCAAGGCCATGCAGCCGGGGGACGTGGTGGAGGTCGAGGTCGAGGGCGTGGGCGTGCTGCGCAATACCGTGGTTCGTGCCAAGCCATGACACTTCTTTTCAGAGGAGAGACAGGGCATGAGAATTCGGCTCGTGACCGCCGTGCTGGGGTACGTGGGCGCGGTGGCCCTGCTTGCTGCATGCAGCGGAAAGGAGGAGGGCGGTGAGGAACAAGCGGCGAGTCAGGCGGCGCCACCCGTGAGCCCGCTGACCAACCCCTCGGCGCCGGAAATGAACCAGACGGCGCCGGACGTCTACCGCGTGAAGTTCGAGACCAGCGCCGGCGACTTCGAGATCGAGGTCACGCGGGCCTGGGCCCCGCGCGGCGCAGACCGATTCTACAACTTGGTCAAGAACGCGTGGTACGACGAGAACCGGTTCTTCCGCGTGGTGCCCAATTTCATGGTCCAGTTCGGCATCAACGGTGACCCGGCAATCTCCAAATGGTGGAGGAACGCGCGAATCGCCGACGATCCGGTGACCCAAAGCAACAAGCGCGGCATGATCACGTTCGCCACCTCCGGCGTGGACTCCCGCACCACGCAGGTATTCATCAGCTTCAAGGACAACGCGTTTCTGGACCCACAGGGGTTCGCGCCGTTCGGGCGGGTGGTGACCGGCATGGAGGTGGTGGATCGTCTCAATGGCGAGTATGCCGAAGCCCCGAGCAAAGGCCAGGGCCAGATGATGATCCAGACTCAGGGCAATGCATTTCTCCAGGCCAACTTCCCCAACCTGGACTACATCAAGAAGGCGAGCATCGTCCCATGAAAATGCCAGTGCCATTCTTCGCGGCGGTCGCGAGACGCGCAGTGTTCGTTACCATCGTCGCGACGCTTCCGCTCTCGGCCCAGACCGCCACACCAGCGACGGACCGGGTAGACCTCGACGCCCTCTACAAGATCAAGGAAGAGGGTCTCCAGCGATCTCAGGTCATGGAGATCACCAGCTTCCTCACCGACGTCTACGGCCCCCGGCTCACCAACTCACCCAACATCAAGGCGGCCGGCGAGTGGACTCGGCAAAAACTCACCGAGTGGGGCCTGGTCAACGCGCGCCTTGAGCCGTGGGGTCCGTTCGGGCGCGGCTGGAGCAACGAGCGCTTCAGCGCCCAGGTGGTCTCCCCGCGGCCGTTTCCGCTGATCGGCTACCCCGGAGCGTGGACCCCGGGGACCAACGGGCCGGTGACGGCGGAAGCCGTGATGGCGGTGGTGGACAGCGAGCCCGACTTCGCCCGGTTCCGGGGCAAGCTCCGTGGAAAGTTCGTGCTGGCCCAGCGGGTACCCGAGGTGCAGCCGCTCTGGAACGCACCGGCGCAGCGCCTCACGGACCAGGAGTTGGCGGAACTCGCGATGCAGCCTCCCCCTCCGCGTCCGTTCGGCGGCGGCGGGGGCGGCTTCCAGCAGTTCAACCAGAGGCGGATGCGGTTCTACGTGGATGAGGGCGTCGCGGCGGTGATCTACCCCGGCCGCGGCGATGGCGGTACCGTGTTCGGCACCGGCAACGGCCCGCGCGATCCCAGCGCGACCCCGTACCCGCCCACGGTATCTATCACGGTGGAGCACTACGGGCGCATCGCCCGGATGCTGAACCAAGGTGTGCCGGTGACGCTCCTGGTGGACGTCCAGAACCGGTTCTACGACGATGACCGGAACTCGTTCAACCTGGTGGCCGAGATTCCCGGCACCGACAAGGCCGACGAGCTGGTCATGCTCGGCGCCCATTTCGATTCGTGGCACGGCGGCACGGGGGCGACGGACAACGCGGCGGGCTCCGCCGTCATGCTGGAAGCCGTGCGCATTCTCAAGGCAACAGGCCTCAGAACGCGCCGCACCGTGCGGATCGCGCTGTGGACCGGCGAAGAGCAGGGTCTCCTGGGCTCGCGCGCCTACGTGAAAGACCATTTCGCCGACCGCGAGACGATGCAGCTCAAGGTCGAGCACGCCAGGTTCTCCGGGTACTTCAACGTGGACAACGGCACCGGGCGGATCCGGGGCGTGTATCTCCAAGGAAACGAAGCCGTGGCGCCGATCTTCGAGCGCTGGATGGAGCCGTTCCAGAACCTCGGCATGACCACGCTCACCGTCCGCAACACCGGCGGCACGGATCACCTCGCGTTCGACGCGGTGGGGCTGCCGGGCTTCCAGTTCATTCAGGATCCAGTGGAATACAGCACCCGGACCCATCACTCGAACATGGACGTCTACGAGCGGATCCAGCCGTTCGACATGATGCAGAACGCCGTGATCGTGGCAACCTTCGTGTATCAGACGGCCAACCGCGACGAGAAGCTACCGCGGAAGCCGTTGCCCAAGCCGGTGGCGCCGCCGAGGGCGACGGGAACTTGAGGATGAGCCGGATGCACATGGGCGACCTCGGCGCGCAGTTGGGCCATCGTTTGGAGAGGTCCAGTCCGATCATCAGGACCCGGGTCTTGTGCGTCTTGGCCACGCTACTTGCGCCGCCTCAGGTCACGCTGGCGCAAGTCGCGGACGCTCCGCTCAAACCGGCCGACGGAGCTGTCATCCTGGCCGGCGCCATCTTGTTCGCGGCACCACATGTGCTGCGCATTAACGACGAGCCACCGGCGTGCGCCCCGTGCGATCGTGCAGCGGTCCCGTGGTTCGATCGATGGGCGATCGCCGAGCCTCGGACGCTCTGGGAGAGCGTCAGCACCACGGCCGTAGTAGGCATTGGCCTCTTCGCTGGGTGGGACCTGGCGGAGCACCGCGCTCCCGACCCCGCCGTCGCCCATGTGGCGGTCTTGGCTCAGTCCGCAGCGCTGGCCCTGGGGGCGGTCGAGGTGACCAAGGCCCTGGTCGGGCGGAATCGCCCAGTGCTGTATACGGGGCAGGCTGTCGAGGCGGCGCGGTCGCTGGACTCACGACGGTCCTGGCCCTCGGGTCACACCGCCACGGCCACCGCGCTGGCCACCAGTTACCTTCTCAGCGTCAATGCACCTGAGGCGGCCGCTCCGACGTGGCAGCAGGGGGTCTTGCTGCTCGCGAGCGCTGGCGTCGGAGCGATGCGCGTCGCGGCCGCCAGGCATTTCCCGTCCGATGTAGCTTGCGGCGCAGTCTTCGGGGTCCTGAGTGCGTTGGTGGTGCACGGTTTTAGGTTTTGACGGCGAC